>Ga0105044_10000780_pt1 | contig 40431 bp, 33 predicted proteins | sample MAT01_FD_78092 | JGI IMG/M metagenome (GOLD analysis project Ga0105044, IMG submission 78092) | Freshwater microbial communities from Lake Fryxell liftoff mats and glacier meltwater in Antarctica - MAT-01 | ecosystem: Environmental > Aquatic > Freshwater > Ice > Liftoff microbial mat | place...
CAACCTCGTTGCGCCGTGGGCCGCGCTGCACACGAACGAGGACGGCACGTTTGCGGTGAAACTGCCGGAACTTGACCGCCTGGAACTGTGGCTTGGCGCCGACGTGGACGCCGGATACCTGGTGGCGAACGGCAAACTGCATCCATTGCCCGTGGGCTCGTCACTGGTGGGTGCGCAGTTTGGCTGGATGCCACCGGCCGGCTACACGGGCACCTATGAGTTGGCCTTCATCCGCGGCGGCGAACGCATCGCGGTGAGGGTCACGGTGGTGGAACGCCCGCCGACTATGATCGAGCGGTGACTGGGCGCGGGAGCGTGAAGGTAGCGATAGACGGCCGGGCTCTCAGTGGGCCGGCTGGCGGCGTGCGCCGGTACGTCACTGAGCTCTGGCGCGCGATGGGGCACGTCGACCCCGATGTGACGGGGGTGGCGCTCGGCGGGGATGCGGTCAGTGCGCGCGCGGCCGGCCTGTTGCACCAACCCGTCGGCTCGCTCCTTCCCACGAACCTCGGATGGTCGGCTCTGGCCCTGCCGTTCGCGGCCAGGTCGCTCGGCGCCGACGTCTTCCACGCGCCGGCCTACACCGCGCCTCCCTGGGGGGCGCGCCCGCTCGTGCTCACCATTCACGATGTCTCGTACGCGCGGCACCCGGAGTGGTATCCGCATGCCTCGGGCGCCCTTCGGCAGAGGTTCTACCGCCGGTCGGCCCAGCGGGCCGATCGGATCATCACCGACTCCACGTTCTCCCGAGACGAGATCGTGGCCGCCTACGGCATCGACGCCGGGAAGATCGCGGTCATTCCGCTCGGTGTGTCCGCAGACTTCAGGCCCGGCACAGCGTCGGCGCGCGAACCCATCATCCTGCACGTCGGCGACCTGCACACACGTCGAAATCTCCAGTTCCTGCTTGAAGTGGCCGCCGGGCTCAGCCAGTCCATACCCGGCCTCACCCTCGTGCTGGTGGGGACCGACCGGGGAGAAGCGGCGTCGCTCACGGCGCTGGCCAAGAGTCTGGATGCCTCCGATGTGCTGCAGCTTGCCGGCGCGGTTCGGGAAAGAGATCTGTGTGCGTGGTACCAGCGCGCCGCGGTGCTTGCGTACCCTTCCCGCTATGAAGGGTTTGGCCTTCCGGTGATCGAAGCCATGGCCTGCGGCGCTCCTGTCGTCGCCAGCCGCGGATCGTCGCTGACTGAGGTGGTGGGTGACGCCGGTGTGCTGGTGGATCCCGATGATCGCAAGGGATGGACGCGTGCCTTGCGTGATGTGCTGGAGCAACCCACCCATGCCGCAGACCTCTCTCGCCGCGGTGTGACCCGCGCGGCGGGGTTCACGTGGGCGGCCACGGCCGCTCGCACTGCAGAGATCTACCGCAGCCTCGCGGGCTCACCCCTCAAGAAGTAATGCTACAGTCACGATCCGTGCGCCCGTCTTCCCGCATCACGACGCTCGCGATCATCCCGGGCGAACTCGTGCTGGCGGCCGTGGCGTGTGCGCTGGCGTGGCGCATGCGGCTCACCTCCGCTGAATTCACCGACCATGTGCCGGCGCTGATCTCGAACGGCACCATCCTGATTGCCGCCGTGGGTCTGGTGCTCGTTGCCCTCATGGCGCTCGGCCGCGACTGCCGCTCGGTGGCCACGCTGGCCCTGGGCGCGTTGGTGGGGCCACTGCTGGGCGCCGCGTGGATCTGGAACTCGCAGGGCCTGGACGGTCTTCCCAGAGGTGTGGCCGGCGGTTTCATGTGGATTTACTTCCTGCTCGGGTTGGCCTGGCGCAGCGCCTGGATCCTGCAGGAGGCCTCGGCGTGGAAACGCCCGGCACCGGAACTCGATGAGGACATCGACGGCCTCGAACTCCGCGACGTCTCCCGCCGGCGCACACTCGGGTTGTTTGGCATCCTTGCCCACCGTGAACTTCTGCGCAATCTCGTGATCAAGGACCTGAAACTGAAGTACCGCGGATCGGTGCTCGGTTTCGTGTGGTCGCTGCTCAACCCGCTGATCATGACGGCCATCTACACCCTCGCCTTCATCATCGTCATCGGCGTGACACAGCGCGCGTTCGTGATGTACCTGCTGCTGGGATTACTCGCGTGGAACTACTTCGTGGTGTCGGCATCGATGTCCACGGGGTCGATCATTGACAGCGGCAGCTTCGTCAAGGGCGTCTACTTTCCTCGGGTTATTCTTCCCCTGGCGACGGTGCTCTTCAATTTGTCGCAGTACCTGCTGACCACCGTGGTGTTTCTGCCGATGATGCTGCTGTTCTACCAGGTGATGCCCACGCCGATGATGCTGCTGTTTCCGCTGGTGGTGGGGCTCCAGACCGTGTTCACCTTTGGCATCGCGATGGCCCTCTCGGCCGGTACCGCCAAGTTCAGGGACGTGCGCCATTTCCTGGAGATCGCCCTGCAGGTGATGTTCTGGACCACGCCGATCGTCTACGAGGTGGCGGGCCGCGCGCCGGAGTTGCGCGCCTCACTGTTGCTGAGCCCGATGGCGCCCTTCATCACCATCTATCACGACCTCTTCTACTACCAGAGCTGGCCCGACGCGGCCGTGTGGATGACGTGCCTGCTGTACACGGCCACGGCATTCCTGGGCGGCGCCGCGCTCTTCACCAGTTGTGAGGAGAACTTTGCCGAACAGTTCTGACGTTGTCATTCGGGCCGAGCATCTGTCGAAGCGCTTCATGCTGCGGCATGACCGCACGGGCTCGATCAAAGACGCATTTCTCGCGGCATCCGGCCGGCGACGGCGCGAACGGGTGGAGGAGTTCTGGGCGCTTCGTGACGCCTCGTTCGAGGTCCGCAGGGGCGAGGCGCTGGCGCTCGTCGGGCGGAACGGGTCGGGAAAAAGCACGCTCCTCAAGCTGATCGCTGGAATTCACGTGCCGACCTCGGGCCGCCTGTCGATGGCCCGCACGGCGCGCATCGGAACAATGATCGAATTAGGCATTGGATTTCATGGCGACTTGACGGCGAAGGAAAACGTCTACCTCAACGCGTCCATCTACGGCCTGCTCCGCACCGAGATCGACGAGATCTACCCGCGCATCGTGGAGTACTCGGGCCTGGCCAACTTCATGGACGTGCCAATCCGGAACTTCTCCTCCGGCATGAACATGCGCCTGGGGTTTTCGGTGGCGGCGCACCTGCAGCCCGATCTGCTGCTCATCGATGAAGTGTTTGCCGTGGGCGACGCCGACTTCCAGCGCCGCTGCCTCGAGACGATGGAGGAGGTGCGCACGCGCGGGTGCACCGTGCTGTTTGTGTCGCACTCCGCGACTGCGGTGCAGGCCATCTGCGAGCGCGCGTGCCTGCTTGAGGCCGGCAGGCTGGTGCTCGATGGATCGGTGGACACTGTCCTGGAGCAGTACGCGGGTCTGGTTGATGAGCGCGAGGACGCGGCGCTGCCCGGTGCGGAGTCGAGGCCGGCGCCCGAAGCCGAACCGGTGCCGGGAGACCAGGACCTGGACGAACGCCCGCATCGGAAGCTGATGGGCGGCGCGTGGTCGGAGCTGGGCGCCTGGGCCGTTGATTTTCTGTTCGAGCGAGGCCTGAAGCCGGATGAACACGTGCTGGACCTCGGGTGCGGCTCGTTGCCGGTCACCATCGCGCTGCTGCCGAGGATGGTGCACGGTGCCTACTGGGGCTGTGAGTCGAACCGTGAGGCGTTTGAGGACGGCGTGCGAATCGAGCTGCCGTATGCCGGCCTGCGACCCGAGCGGGGCCACTTCATCGTCAACCGGCACTTCGACCTGAGCGAGAGCCCGCACAGGTTCGTCTTCGCGCTGGCGCATTCGCTGGCCAACCGCGTCACGCCCGAGGAGTTCGGCCGGGCCGTCGCCGCGACGGTGGGCCGTTTGATGCCGAACGGGCAGTTGTTCGTGGCGGTGCCGGCGGAACTGACCGATCACATGGCGGTGCTCACACGAGTGGCCGAGACGATTGAGGCCTCAGTCGAGCTGGTCGATCGCGCCGGCCATCCACGAGGCGAACCCGTGTACCGCGTGGCGCGACGTCCATCGCGGCCTTGAGGCCCAGGCCGCGCGACGTGGCCTTGAGGCCCCAACCTACGTGCGGCTGCCGACCAGCAGTTGTTTGAGGCGTTTGAGCACGGGGCCGAGGGGCGATTGCATCACCGCGCGTCGGAAGGCCGACTGCGGGGGCGGGGCGGGGGTGGCCACTGACGGCGGCGGTTCGACCGGCACCGCAGCAATGCCCTCAGGTGCGCCCTTGCGGAGGGTGTAGACGTTGTTGGCCGTCAGCGCCACGGGAGCGAGTCCGGCCGACGTCCGGTACATGAAGTGCTGGCGGCAGTCGCCCAGGCCGGAACCCACGGCGTATTCCGCCACGTCGGCCAGATCCATCCCCTTCTCAAGCGTCCCGTACTTGTCCATCGCTTCGATCGACACCGCGGCATGTTCGTGGGCGCCCCCGGGTTCGACCAGCAGCACCGGCCGGTCGTCGAGCAGGACGCGGCTGAACTCGCGCATGGCCGCGGGGCGATTCGGAATGTGGTGAAACGCCTCGAAGCCGAGCACGGCGTGCACACTATTCTCCCGAATCGGCAGGCACTCGGCATCCCCCACGAGCAGATGAGGCCGATTGATGCCGATACGGTGAATGGCGATCTCAAGGTACTCGCGGGTGATGTCCATGCCGATGGGCTCGTAGCCGCTGCGCAGGAACCACTCGGTCGTCCACGAATATCCCGATCCCACGTCGAGCACCACGCTTGCGCGGACGAGCTGCAGCAGGGGCTCGGCCACCACCAGATTTCTGATGAGGTGCCAAGTATGTTCGGGCGTCCACAGATTGAAGGGCGCGGCATGGCCGGGGCCCCAGAAAAACGGATCGGTGATGCTGGCGGGTAATGCGATTTCCGCAAGCTTGTGGTGCGCACCGGCATCAACTGCGCTCCGCAACCGGAAGGCGTTCCAGAGCGTCACCAGTTCGGGCGGCAACTGGGCGCTGATGCCTGCGAGCCATTCCTGCTCGCGCACAGGATTCCTGAGGTGGTCGGACAGCACCTCCGGGATGCACTTGATGATCGGGAACCAGGCCCCGCAGGCGCCACACGTGAGGACGCCGGTCTCGACCGCCACTTCGTAGTTGCGGTCGGGCGGCGCCGCCGGTGAGGCCAGCCGGGCCAGCGCGGCACCCAGCTCGGTTGTGGCGGCCGTGGCCGGCACTGGTCCAACGCCCGGCCCGGTCGACACTCGATCGAACGGCTTGAACCCCTGCGGGAACACGCCGCACTCGATTTCCGAGACGGTCACGCACGTCAGGTCGCCGTGGCAGCGGGGACAGACGACAAAATTCAGCAGAGAATAGCGCACGTTGCAGCCTTATGTCTTGGCGTCGGTGACCTTGGCTCCCAGAATCATGCGGGTGCCGATCTCCCATGCCACGTGCCGCTTGGTGACGGCGAGCTTGACGATGTCGCCGAAGTGGCGCGCGATGTAACGTGGCCGCAGGAAGAACCGGCGTTTGGCGCGGTTGGTGGCCGCCATCACCGTCTGCTCGTCCAGGCCGTTGCCCTTCATCAGATAGTACGAGTACTCCATCTTCGTCCAGTCTTCACTCACGAGCAGGCCTTCGCGTTTGGCCTTGTTGTACAGCTCGGTGCCTGGATAGGGAACTGCCGGATAAAAATTTGCGAAGTCGGGGTCGAGATCGATGGCGTAGTTGATGGTGCGCTCCATCGCCGTGGCATCTTCGCCGGGGTAGCCAAGAATGAAGAAGCCGAACGACTTCACGCCCGAGGCGCGCATGTTGATGAGGGCCTTGCGGATCTTCTCGCTCTCGAGCCGCTTCATCATGTCTTTGCGCGTCTCGTCGCTTTCGGTTTCGATGCCGAGCGCCAGCATCCAGCAACCCGACCGCTTGAGGCGATCCACAAACGCCGGGTCCTGCAGGTTGTCGGCGCGCGCATTGCCGAACCACTGGACGTTGAGTTTGCGGGCGATGATTTCTTCGCAGATCGCGCTGAACGACTTCACGTTCAGCGTGACCGTGTCGCCCCAGAGATAGAAGAAATGGACGCCGTGTGTGCGCACCACATGCGCCATCTCATCCACGATGGAGGCGGCACTGCGTTCGCGGAACTTGTGGCCCTGGTGAATGGGGGCCACGCAGAAGTCGCAGGTGTACGGGCAGCCGCGCGAAGTCTCGAGAATCACATACGACTGGTTGGCCAGAGGCAAGTTGTACTGCGAGAGGTCGAGCAGATCCCACGCAGGAATGGGCGCCGTCAGGAAGTCGTTGAAACTGCCGTGCGCCCGGTGCGGAATGACCTCGCCGCCGCGACGATAGGTCAGGCTGGCGACGTTGCCGATCTCATTGACGCCGGTGAGCGCGGCCAGCTCCAGCGCGCCGTCTTCCGGCTCGCCCACAAACATGCCGTCCACCTGCGGCGCCCGGGCCATCGATTCGGCCGGCGTGGTCGAGGCGTGCGGGCCGAAGCAGAACAGGAGCGCGCGGTACCGCGCCTTGAGTTCGGCCATCGCGGCCACGTCGGCCGCGAGCGTTGGCGTGGTGCTGGGAAACAGAATCAGGGTGGGGGCGAAGCCCTCCGCGTCGAGGTCCTTGATGAGGCTGGCGACGCTTCGACGCGACGCCGTCAGGTCCACGAGCCGCACCTGCTGGCCACGTTGGCGCAGCAGGGCCGCCAGCAGCGCCAGCGTATACGGCGGCTTGGTGGTGCCCAGCACCTCCTCGCGTTCCTGGCAGCGTCCCTGCCGCGTAAACGCGATGCCTCCCACCAGCGGCGGATTGACGAGGAGTGTGCGGTCGCCAATCATATCGGCGCACCATCAAGTTCCACTTTGCAGCAGCGGCGACACACAGGAAACAGTTGTTCTTCCAGCAGCTTCTTCCGCAGTTCCATGTACCGTGGGCCCGTCCACACTTCTTCAAGGGACTGCGTCGTGAGATCGCCAACCTCGAGCCGGATGAAAGGGCAGAAGTAGGCCTTGCCGCTGAATGACACCCGCGCGTAGAGAAACGGGTAGAGACACCGGCCGCTGAGCGGTGTGCCCGGGGTGTAGTAGTCCTTGAGAATCGGCGTCCGCACCTTGGGCCGCATATCGAAGCGGACCCCGTGCGCGCGGCACTTGGCCGCCAGCGCGTCCACCTGCGTCTGCACGCGCGCGGCATCCAGGCCCGGGTCTTCCGTCACGAAGGTGGAAATCACCTTGGGGTCATCGGTGCCCAGCATGCGGATGGTCTGCTGCACTTCGTCGGGCGTGCTGAACATCAGGTGGTTCAAGCCGATCGCGTCCACACCCAGCGCGTCGGCCACATCCACCATCTGGTCCAGCACGTCGAGGCTTTCGTGCGTCACCGTCGTGTTGATGCTGACTCGCAGGGGCGCGCCCTTGCGTTTCGCGGCGGCCTGCAGGCGAGTGAGCCCGGCTGATGTTCGCTCAAACGTGCCTTTCACGCCACGCGCCAGGTCATGCACTTCGCCTGGGCCGTCAATGGACACGCTGATGTGCTTGAGGAATCCCCTGGCCGCCAAATCGGCCAGCGCTTCGGCGCGTTCTTCATTGATGATCGTGCCGTTGGTCGTCAGGTAGCCGCATGTGTAGCCCTTGTCGCGGAACATCTCCATGACATCCAGGATGTCCTTGCGCATGAAAATTTCGCCACCGGTCAGACTGACCTGCAAACCGTCCTGCGGCGGAAACGCCCGCTGCAGGACGTCGATCGGCATCTCCTGCCGCCATTCACCTTCGAGGTTCAGCAGGTCGCCGACGTAGCAAAACTCGCACGTCAGGTTGCACCGCATCGTCGCTTCGTAGACCACGCCGATGGGCAGGCGCCCGGCGTCACCGGTTTTCTCGCGTTCGAAACGCTCGACGTGATTTCGGTACTTCAGGCGGCGGTATTTCGCCCACAGGCTGGTCAGCGCCGGCACACTCCGCGCCCGACGGGCGACCACTTCGCGAAGACGTGTGCTCAAATTCATGCGATCAGTCGATCCGCCAGATCTCGATGACCGGACCTGGCCGCGCAAGTGCGGGATCCAGACGGGCATCCGTGTTGTGCAGGAACGGCGGCACCGTCGCCAACTGCCCTTGATCGACATCCGATCGGTAGGGCGAAAACGTGGCGACGATACGTCCGCCGCTCGCCAGCGCCCGATCAAGCGACGCCAGCGACGCGTCTGGAACATTGTACCGCTTCAGAACAACGTACTGCACCCCCAGCGCCCGCAGTGGCGCCAGGGTGGCCTCGCGGTCGAATTCGCGAGGGGACACGTAGATTTTATCTTTGTCCAGCCCGCCGTCACCCAGGTAGATCGTGCGGTAGGCCGGGCTGGGATAGGGCGACAGGGCCAACTGCTGCTGGAACTTGATTGAGGCCTGGGCCTCAGAGCCCAGGGTGTGCCTCAGGGCCTCGACCAGGCCCTCGCGCGACATGCGCAGGGGCACGCTGTAGGGCTGAATCAGGACGGATGCGCCGGCCGGAATCTCGGTCTCAATCCACTGCCGGGCCAACGTCCGCGTGTCCGTCTGTTTGAAGAACGAGCCCATCGTCAGGCTGTACTCCAGGCCCCGTGTGACCTGGCTGAGGGTGAAGGCCGCGACGATCACCGCCTGCCATTTACGCGACTTGATACCAGTCGCGATGATCGTGATGAGCACCCCGGCGCCGATGGCCAGGAACGGGAGGACCGGATTCAGGTAGCGCGTGGCCGGCACCGTGTTTGCGATGAACAGCAGGAACGTGACTGGAAACAACGTCACCAGCATGCCGCGGCGCGGACGCTGCCACGCGAGGATCAGTCCAGTGACTATCGGGAGCAACTGGCTGAATCTCAGGCCATGTTCCCAGATCATCGTCATGTAACGACCCAACCCGTCGAACATGCCACGGTTTTCCGTGGCGCGGCCCATGACGATGGCCTGGTTCTGAGTGATGTCGATCCAGGCGGTCTGCCACTCGGGCAACAGGAATGGTGAGGCCATCAGGAACAGCACCGTCGCGGCCGCGCCGGCCGTGACGCCATCGCGCAGCCGATTCGTCCACGTGACCCCTGGCTGCGACAACAGCACCGCGCCGACGGGCAGTGCCACAAGGACGGCGTAGTAGTGCGTGGACATCGCCAGTCCGGCCAGCGCGCCGGTGACCAGCACATCCTTCATCCGGGCCCGTCCCTCGGTCGTGACCACGCGGGCCAGCCAGAGATGCACGAGGACGATCAGCAACGTCACGGGCACGTCGTGTTTCACGTAGTGCGCGTCCATGACGGCGATGGGCATGATCGCCATCACGAGGGCCGCGATTGCCCCCGCGGTCCTGCCGAACAACCGCGACGCAAGGCCCGCCACTGCCGCAATCGTGGCCACGCCGCACAAGGTTGAGAGCAGGCGGCCCGACCAGTACAGGCGCGACGGATCGACGAAGAACTCGCGCTGGAACGCTGCGACCGAGTCCCACCAGCCCATCACCCACCCAGTGACGAACGTCAGGCCCTGCCATGCAAAGAGCGCGTAGAAGTAGAACGTGGGGTAGAGGAAGTTGTGGGGACTGAGGTCGCCGGTGCCAAACGCCAGCGCCCGATTCATGATCGCCACCTCGTCCATGTTGTAGACGGCCGGCAATCCGAAGCCCAATCCGTTCAGGCGTAGCCAGAGTCCGAGGCCGCAGGCCAGGGCGACAGTGGCGATCAGGACGCTACGAGACACGGGCCTTCCGTTGCGCGCGCGGCCACACCGAGGTGAGCAGTGCGCGTTCAGTTGCGCGAAGAAATCCTCCCGCCCACAACAGCACGCCAAAGACTACGACCGTCGTTGTTCCACGCGCGAACAAGCCCGCCAGCGCCGGCATCTCCGGCAGCGCCCATCCGGCGGCCGCGGCCAGGATGCCCGCAAGAATGACCCGCGCGATACGGCCCACCTCGTAGGTCATCGGGTAGTGCCACCGCGCGAAGTATCCGGCCACGGCGGCGAGCGTGGCATACGAGAGCGCGAATGCGACTGCCGCGCCGACCACCCCGTAACGCGGCATCAGCATCCAGCCACTGCCCAGTCCCACGGCCGCCGCCGCGAATGTGGAGAGCGGGTAGTACTTCGTCTGGCTGGTGAGGTTGAGGCCAATCGACGTGAGCAGGTAGACGCCCTGAAACGCGATGCCCAAGGCGATGATCGGCACCACAAGCGCCGCGTCGTCGTACGCCACAGGCGTAAGGATGTTCACAAGGTCGGTGGCGATGGCGGTAGTTCCCGCGACGAGTATCGACAACATGGCGATGCCGTAGGTGGTGATCTTTCTGAAGACCATGGGCGCGTCGGGCTGCTTTGCCGTCTCGTAATAAAACGGCGCCCATCCAGTTTCAAACGCCGACAGAAACAGCTTGATGGCGCGGGCGATCGTGTTGCCGATCTGGTAGACGCCCATGCGTTCGAGCGGAATGAACCGCCCCAGCAGGTAAATGTTGCCGGCATCAAGCGCCTGCTGCGCCAGGCCGTGCGGCAGCCGCGGCAAGCCGAAGCGCAGGCACAGGCGCAGGTCGACGGTCGAGAACGACGGCCGCCACATCGTCCGAATCCAGGGCCAGAGCAAGGGCAGCAGGACGAGTGTGACGATGAGGTCGGCCAGCATCATGCCGGTGATGCCCCAGCCGGCGTACAACACGAACCCGATGCGCAGCAGGAGCGTGGCGACCGAACGGCCGAAGGTGAACGCCGAAAAGGTCACGGCCTGCTTGCGCATGCGCATCACGTGAAACGGCACGAACGTGAAGGTGAGCAGAAAGGTGTTCACCAGCACCAGGCGCAGCGCCGTGAGGTACTCGCCGGCCGCAACGCCGAAGAGATGGCCCGCCAGCCGCGGTGAGGTCAGCAGGAGCACGGCGAGCAACACACCGGATGCGAGACCCAGGAAGACCAGGAGTGTGCTGGCCAGTCTCTGTCGCTGTGGCCCTTCGTCCCGGTCGAGATAGAACCGCATGAATGCGCCGTCCAGGCCCCAGCGGAAGCCGATCTTGACCAGCGTCTCGGTCACGATGAGCAGCCCGAGTGCGCCCATGTCGGCTGGCGAGAGGACCTTCAGATACAACGGCAGCAGGGCCATGCTGACGACGGTCACGGCCACGTCGCCGGCGCCGTAAATCGCCACACTGCGGGTCAGCGCACCAAGGGGTTTTCTCACGGTGATCGTCGCGGTGCCGGTGACAATTGGCCGCCGGTTTCGCGCCACTCGTAGTAGAACACCTGCCGGCCGGGATTCGCCACCGCCACCTCGCGATCCAGGTCCGGTGTGGCCATCGCGAATAACACCGGTGCATCCTTGAAGCTGGGCGGGTTGCGATTGAGATCCAGCCGCACCAGATCGGCAGAGGCCGTCTTGAGCAGCACGATGGCGCGGTCGAGCTTGGCGGCTTCGACGACGCGATAGACGTCGCGGCGCGCCAGCACCTGGGTGTAGGCGCGGTGGCCCAGGACGGCGCCTGACGCCACCATAGCAATCACCGTGGCCGTGACCACGCTCCAGGCGTAGCGAGTCCGTGCCAGGTGGCCGAGGCCGGCGCCGACCAGGAGCGTCAGCGGCAGCAGGGCCTCGAAGTAGAACCGAGGGCCGTAGCGATTGCCGCCGTGCGACCACCAGAAAATGTAGCCGACGACGGGCGCGACGAGCAGCAGCCACAACAGGCGACGATGGGCCACAGCCTGGTGGCGAGAGGCGAGGAGCAGCGGTACGGCGACGAACGAGGTGTAGACCACGCCCTCGCCGCAGAGGACCAATGCCGTCTTCAGTCCGCGCCACAGCGAATGACCATAGCTGGTAAAGCCCAGGGCTTCTGTCGAATCAAACTGGTTCCACGCCAGTGTCCAGATGGAGCCTGTGGCGGCCATGTTGACGCCGAGCAGCGCGACGAGTGCCGGCACGCCGCCCAGGGCAAACCACGCGCCGAGCGGCCATGCGCTGCGATCGGCTGCCCACACGTTCCGGATGATCGGGCGACCGAGTCCGACGATGAGGGGCAGGCCGATGAGCAGCGCGGTGTAGGGACGCACAAGGACCGCAAGGCCGAAGCTGGCTCCGGCAAGGAGCAGCGGCCAGGCGCCGGGCCGTTCGTTGGCCCACGCCAGTGACAGCGTGAGTGCAGTGAGGGCACAGAGGCACGCGGGGTGGCTGTGGTACGACGCGGCGTTGAGGAGAAAAAACGGCGACAGGCCCGTCACGAGCACGCCAGAGGCCGCAGCGCGTGGGCCCACCCATGAGCAGGCCAGACGATAGATGCCTGCCAGTGCCAGCGCGGCCAGCAGCGGATTGACGAGGCCCGGCCAACCGGCGCGGGCGCCCACGGCGAGGAGCAGCGGCCAGCCGGGTGGGTACTTGCTGAAGCGGCGTCCGTCAACATCACCGAGATGATTCTGTTTGAAGGCGTCCACCGGTTGCGGAGATTCGGCCGTGACGCGGCCTTCGGCGAATGCCTGTGCCTGCCAGAGGTACGCGTACTCGTCGCCCGAGTTGGCAAAGCCCTGCAGCAGGTAGACATGCACGAGCAACGCGGCGACGAAGACGGGCGGGACGATGAGGGCCGATCGCCGCCACGCAGGCGCGTCTACGATCGGGGTCCTCATGAGCGTGAAGGGCGGCGTGACGACAGGGCCACGGCTGCCGCCACGATGGCGGCGGGATCAATGACGGGAATCCGGAAGCGCTCCTGCGGGAAAAACACGAGGCAGACGATCACGGATGACAGGGCGAGCAGGCCCAGTGCCCAAAGCGGTGAGGCGCCTGGCTGGCGCAGCAGGCCCCAGAGTCCGACGAGTGCGAAGGGCGCGAGCAGGCCGTACGAGACGAGCGACGCGATGTAGTAGCGATTGGAATGGAGCGTGTATGACGGGCCAATCGGCACGAACGTGTAGAAGAACTTTCTGGCTTCGAGCAGCAGCCACCGGCCTGGGTGCTCACGCACGAAGTTCCTCACTTCGCTGTAGTAGACATCGTCCATCGCCTGGTTGCTCAGGCCAGGGTGCCGGTCTTCGAGCGCCTTTCGCGCAAGGCCCATTGCGGGGTTCGCGGCCAGGTCGCCTTCGCCGTGGGCCAGCGGGTTGTTGCCCGTCCACAGGGTCACGCCGCCGTGGGCCGCGGTGAGGATGAACTGATCGTGCACCACGTAGTTGCGTGCGATCCACGGCAGCACCAGGAGGGCGACGCCGACCGTAAACGCGGCGAACAGTTGACGGCGCTTGTGCAGAAGCAGCCAGAGCGCGGCGAGCGGAAGGAAGAAGAGCATCGCTTCCTTGGTGAGGAGCGCCGCGCCGGCGACCAGGCCGGCCATGGCTCCCAGCCTCAGTTGCCGTGCGCCTGTGGCGTCATTGGCGCGCTGCAACACCCACACGGCGGCCAGCGCCAGCGCGGAATAGAGCGGCTCGGTGAGGACGTAGCCGCACACCCAGGCGATCGGGGGATAGACGGCTGCACCGAGGGCGGCGAGTTTCGCGGCGCGCGCACCGCCGGCGCGGCCGGCGAGCGCGGCGACCAGCACAATGACCAGTGTGCCGATCGCGCATTGAGCCACGGTGATCGCGGTGGGAATGTGAGATGAGTTCGGCGGCAAGTCGGCCAGGCTCTCCGGCACACGGGTGGTGACGAGCGCGTCCTGGGTGACCACAAGAATCGTCGCGAGGAACACCACGAAGCCTGGGGGCCGTTCGAAGAACCCGCTCGATGGTGAGTCGGCCGGGTACGTCAACCCGTGACCCGTGGCCACGCGTGTGGCCAGCAGCAGGTACTCCTGCTCGTCTTTCATCAGCGGCTTGTCCACCCAGTACCCCAGGCCGAATCCGAGGCGAAGGACCAGGCCCAGCAGGGCGGCACCCGCGATGAATCTGGCGGTCATCGTGTGAAGCGCAGAAGGTTCAGAAAGCACCAGCCTGGGATTGGCAGCAACCGGGTGAGCGCGCGGTGCAACGGCAGCAACCGCGCGGGCGACTTTCGAATCCATCGCGTGAGAATCGGGACCGTGGGGAAGATGCCGCGTCGTTCGACAAGGCGGAATCCGGTGCGGCGCGCCAGGTCGAGGTATTCGCCGATTGGCCGGTCGCCGGGATGTTTTTCGAGGCTCGCCGTATGAATGAGTCGGCCCTGCAGCAGGAAGTGGATGCGCGACTGCAGGTGGGCCAGGTTCGGCACCGAGACCAGCAGTTCACCGCCCGGGCGCAACACGCGAAACAACTCCGCGAGCGCTTTGGGCTGGTCTTCAAACGTCAGGTGTTCCAGCACGTCCAGGCAGGTGGCGTGGTCGAACGTGCCGTCCGGGTAGGGCAGCGCCAGCAGGGAGCCGCGCGTGACGAACTCGGAACTGTAGTTGGGGTCGATGCCCTCGATAGCGAGCCGGCTGCGAAACTCCTCAACGAGCACGCCTTCCCCGCAGCCCGCGTCGAGGACTTTCGTTTCCCTCGGCAGCGCCGAGAGATAGCCGCGCACATAGGTGAGCTTGGCCAGGTAGGTGGGGTAGAACTCCCAGTCGGGCGAAGGTTCCCTGTGGTAGTCGCCGCGGACTGCGTACTCTCCCGTGGGGGTGCCGGTCATGCCGTTCGGATTGTACCGCGTAGAATCACACGGGGGTTCCCGAATGGCTCGAGCGTGGTGGGTCGCAAGTCTGCTGGCAGTTGGCACGATGCGCAGGCCATTCGACGCCGCCGGACGAGGCCGCGCGGCCGTGGCCGTTGACCACGACTCCACGCGCCCAGCAGGCGCCGGCCACTTCAGCCCTCGGCCCAGGCCATCGTCCTTCCCTCCCTGTCGCGCAATCGCATCGCACGCCTCAAACGGCTCGACATGGATTGGCAGTTGGCGCTTACCCGCATTGACGTAGCGCGCCTCTCGCCGGCGGCGCAGGCGGGCCCTTGCGCAGGTGAAGACCACCATCGCGAACAACCTCGCGACGCTCGAGGCCGACGCAAAGGTCATTGCGGCGATCGCCCCGATCCTCCCGTTTGCCTCCGACCTCATCGAAATCGACGCCGCCCGCGTCCGCGTGGACATGGGGCAGCGCCTCGCGGGCCACCGCGCCAACCTCGGCATCGGCACGCCGTTTTACGGTGAAGGCTGGCCGCTCTACTGGGACACCCTGCTCTACGACATTGGCTTCCTCGACACGCCTGAGAAAAAAGTGGGCGCCCTGTTCTGGCGCATGCACCGCACGCTTGGCGGCCTCCAGTTGCGCGGACTCAAAGCCGAACTCGTGGACACCGGCCAGATGACGCTGAAAGAGTTCCACGACGCCGTGGTGCTCCAGGGCTCGATGCCCTGGATTGGAAGTTCTACGGAGAGCTGAGATAAGCGGCCGCGGCCTTGAGACCCAGGCCGCGCTACGAGGAGCGGCGGCCGCCACCGCCGCCGCGGCCGGTCGTGGTTGGCGGCTTTGCGCCAGCCGGTCCCGCCGTGCCGGGCTGAACGGGGATAATCACGCCCGGTACCGTTGACGTCACCATGCCGCCCGGGCCCACACGCAGGTTCGGGTTTGGGGTGGGCTGCCCGGCGGGCGCATTCGGCGTGGTCGGCGGTATATCGCCGACGAGGGGCCGCACGGGCGGAATCTCATCGTCAGGCGACCCTTGAATCATGCGGGGCGCGGCCTGCGGCTGCGGCGGTTCCTGGAACTGCAGACGACTGGCCGGAGGCGGCGCCGCGGAGGCACCGGACGAGCTGCCGGACGTGAGGGATCTGGTGGCCAGGATGAACACGGCTTCGACGACCGACGCCGAGGCCGATGGCGCAATACGCATCGACGCCCCGTAGCCAGGCGCATCGCGCAGCAACGTGCGCAACACCACAGCCTCGGGCTCATTGCGGAATTCCACGGGCAGCATGGGAGCGCCGCTGAGCTTGTCGGCGTTGGTGATGCGGCTGCCACCCTTGCGCGCCCATTCGGCCAGGATTTCACGCAGCGTGACGTTGTGGGCGACCAGCGTCACCTTGCCGTCGTTGAACGAGATATCGAGCTTTCGCGCGCCGTCCTGAGCCTGGGCGGGGACGGCGACGGCGAGCAGAGACGCGACGACGACGAGCGCGCGCTTGATCATCATGGGAGCCTCACAACCATCATACGCCTCGTTAGACGTCGCGACGACTCAGACGGCTGCGGGCCGTCAAATGAGCCGAGAGACCCACAGCGGCGAGTCTTTCTTCGGAAGGTCGCAGGAGCGGCAGATTTCCGGGCCGCCGTTTTCCAGGTGCTGGCGCCGCACCCCGAGGTAGGCCGGGCCGTTCCAGACGTCTGCGATGGACGACGTACGGAGGTCGCCGAGGATGTGGCGTCCGTCGAAATCAGCGCAGCAGAGCGACACGCGGCCGTCCCACAGCACCGTGAATGTCTGCCACATGCGGTAACAGGGGTAGTTCACGTCTGACGTCGCGTTGAGCGTACCGGCCCAGTTGTGCAGATCGGTGATGTGCACCTTGTCGGCAATCTTGCGCCAGTGCTCGATGAACTGCTGCTCGTCCACCGAGTTGTTCTGCCGCACGAACGACAGGATGAGCTTCGGCCGCACGCGGCCACTCGCCTTGCGAAGCCGCACCAGCGTCTCGATGTTGCCGATGACCACGTCGTAGTCGAGGTTGAGGCGGGTGCTCTCAAACACCTCCTTGCCCGACGCGTCCACGCTGATGTTGATGGCATCGAGCCCGGCGTCGATCATGCCCTGCGCGATGTCCTCGCTGATCAGCGACCCGTTGCTGATCATGCCGACTTCGCCGATGCCGCGTTCCTTGGCGTAACGCACCTTTTCGACGAGCTGTTTGTCGAGAAACGGTTCTCCGTAGTTGTGGACGCGGACATGCGTGATGCCGAGCGTGACGCACTCGTCCACGATCTTCCTGAACAGGTCCATATCCATGACGCCCTGGCGCCGATGCATCTCGTCGCGCGGACAGAAGACACACTTCGCATTGCACAGGTTCGTGCTTTCAATCTGGACGATATCGGGCCAGCGTGCCGTGCGCTCGCGTCCAGCTTTGAGCAGGACCGCCCGTACGGTCTTCGCATTCCTGAGCAGGGCGCGTTCGACGAGCTTGCGCGCGCGTGTGGAGAGTCCTGGCACGTCTCCCCTTATCCTTTCGAGGCCACCGCGGCCCGCTCGTGGTCGATGACCCGCCGCAGGATCTCGTCCAGGCCCACGTGCGGCGTGTAGCCGACGGCGGCGTTGATTTTCCGCAAGTCGGGCACTCGTCGCGGCATGTCTTCGAACCCGGCTTCGTACGCCTGATCGTAGGGGATGAGCACGATGTCCGACGACGAGCCGGTCATCGCCTTGACCTTCTGCGCCAGCGCCATCATGGAGATCTCTTCGTGATTGCCGATGTTGAAGACCTCGCCCACCGTGGCCGGCGACTCGGCCAGCCGCATCAACCCGCTCACCACGTCGCCCACATAGGTAAACGCGCGCGACTGCGTGCCATCGCCAAACACGGTGATCGGTGTGCCCGAGAGCGCCTGGCCCACGAACGTCGGAATCACCATGCCGTAGCGGCCGGTCTGTCGAGGCCCCACGGTGTTGAACAACCGCACCACCACCACCGGCAGCCCATACTCCTTGAAGTAGGCCAGCGCCAGGAACTCGTCGAGCGCCTTGCTGCAGGCATAGGCCCAGCGGTGTTTGCTGGTTGGCCCCATGACCAGGTCGGCCGTTTCGGTGAACGGCACCGCCGTGCTCTTGCCGTAGACCTCGGAGGTCGAAAACACCACCACGCGCTGCTTGCGGCGTTTGGCCTGCTTGAGCACCACCTCGGTGCCATGCACATTGGTCTCAATCGTCCGCACCGGGGCTTCGACGATGAGCTTGACGCCGACGGCGGCGGCGAGGTGAAAGACCACGTCCGAACGGTCAACCATCTGGCCCACGAGCGTCTCGTTCATCACCGTGTCGATGGTGCAGCGAAAGCCCGGGCGCCCAGTCAGGTGCGCAATGTTGTCGAGCGACCCGGTGGACAGGTCGTCGATGACCTCCACGCTGTGGCCCGCATCCAGCAGCGCTTGGGCCAGATGCGACCCCACAAATCCCGCTCCACCCGTCAACAACGCTCTCATCGTCTTGCCATCTCCAGAATGACGTCCGCGGCCCGCGCGGCGGATGTCGGCATCGGTCGCAGGCCGTACCGATCGACGAACGCGTCGGCGGCAGCGGTCACAGTGGTCCGAACATCCCGATCATACAGGAGGCGCTCAAGTGCCTCCGCAATCCGGTCGGCATTGCCGGGTTCGTTCACCCCGGTCATCACCCCCTCGTCGACGAACGGGCTCAGATTACTTGGGCGGCCGATGACCACGGCCGGCAGGCCGAGCACGAGGGCGTCGATGGCCACCGTCGAGTTGCGGGTGATCAGTGCATCGGCCACCGAGAGGACACCGGCCAAATCGGTGTGGGGCGGAAGGATCGTGACGTTCGGCAAGGCCTCGAAATACGGCGCGTAGACGGCGCCGGTTTCGGCCGGGTGGGCTTTGATGGCCAGCCGCAGATCCGGCTTCTGGCGCATCGCCTCGGCCAGGGCAGGCAGGACGTCGCGGACTTCGGTGAACTTCGCCGTGAGCACAGCCAGCTTCTGTTCCGGGCGCGTGCTGCCGCAGGTCTGGCGCATCGCGGCGCGATCGGCGTCGCTGAAGGTGGCGATGCGGGTGACCAGCGCGTCGAGTCCCGGGCTGCCGGTGACTTCCAGCCGATCGGCAGGGAAGGCGCCGGCCGAGCGCAGGTGCGCTTCGGCGTAACGATTGAAGAGCAGTGTCTTGTCGGGCATTGGAAAGCCGCGGTCGGTGCCGGTCGGCTGCATTTCGTCGGGCTCGTGAATGTAGTTGAGCCAGTGGCGATAAATGAAGCCATGCTGCAGGCCCACCGATGCCACGCCACGGCGGCGCGCTTCAAGGACCAGCGCTCGTCCCCATCCCCCGGCTTCGGCGTAGGTGACGACGGTCTGGCATGTGAGGGTGTCGATGGCTGCGCCGGCTTCGTCCATGGCGCGCGCCGACCACGGCCACTGGACGATGGCCGCGCCGCGCAGTTCGTGGGCCAGCACGGGCCACAGGTCGCAGCCGTGGACGAGGGCCGCCGCGCGGATGCCCTCGCCGCCGACCACCGCGTCGGCGAGCGCGGCTCGCTTGCGCCAGAGCGCGAGCGAGCCGCGCAGGGCGGACCAGGGCGCGAGGTCTTCGACGGGGGTGATGGTGTCGAGCGTCGCCGCGGGTGTGATGGGGTCCCACCAGCGGCGCGTGGTGAAGTTGCGCTGTGGCCCCACGCCGACCAGGCGCAAGGCGCCTGGTGCGGCGTGTGTGATCGCGTCGAGGACGGGGCCGATGTATCCCTCTTCGCCCCGCCAGAACGCGGTGTGGACAAACGCGGCAATTGCGCCCGGCGCGGGCGGTGGGCGTCGGCCGCCACGCAGGCGGCCCACGCCCTGTGTCACGACGCGGCGTGCGCGCGACAGGGCGGCGGTGACGCCGACCTGCGCGCCGGGCCAGTAGAGGCGTGGCGGCGCGGGCGCGCCGCCACGCACGTCCACCGGCACGCCGCGCGCGGCGCCGAAGGCGCGCGCGGCGGCGATGGTGGTGGCGTCGGGCGCCGCGATCACGAGCCGCGCGGGCGCATGCTGCGCCCGCGCGTGGTCGAGCGCGAGCACCGTCAGCACCGCCTGATCGAGTTGGCGCATTTTCTGGAGATACAACTCGGTGAACCACCACAGCGAGTCGTCGCGGTACCGGAATCGTTCGCGCATCGACACGCCGCCGTAGGGCACCAGGCGCAGGCGCTTGATCCACGTGTTGGTGTCGGTACGCGCCTGATCGGCCAGATCGGGCGTGACGAGATCGGCGAACGGCAGTTCGCGTTCGGCCCCCTGCGCCGAGATGCACGTGACGCGGGTCTCGTTCATGTCAGCGCGCGCTCTCGGCCATGAGTTCACGCGCCGCCCGAACAACGGCCTCCACCGTGATGCCGTCCATGCAGTCGGGCACGTGCCCGCGGCATCGCTCCGGCGGCAGGCGCACCTGCCCGCAGGGGCTGCACGGCAACTGCACGCGCAACACACGTTGCTTCGTGGCGAGCGGGCCGTATCGCCGCGGGTCTGACGGCCCGAACAATGCCACGACCGGTGTGCCCACGGCGGCCGCCATGTGCATCGGTCCCGTATCTCCGGTGATGAGCACGTCCAGACGCGACAGGAGCGCAGCCGTGCCGGGCAGGTCGAGCGCGCCGGCCGCGTCAATGATCGGCCGGTCGCCGATCGCGCGCCGCACCTGATCGACGATGCCTCGATCGGTCGAGGCACCGGTGAGCACGACGGTGGCGCCGGCCTCGTGGGTGAGCGCACGGCCGACGGCGGCGAATCGCGAGAGGTGCCATTGCTTCGACTCGCGGCCGCCGCTCACGTGCAGGCCAATGAGCCGCGTCGCGTCACGGCCGCCGAGGACGCGATCGGCCGCAGCGACAGCGCTGCGGTTGGGCACCAGCCGCGGCCCGGCTGGCGGGTGCGGTGTCGCACCGCCGGAGGCATGCTGGATCAGGGCGAGTGCGTTCGCCGAGACGTGCGAGTTCCGATCGTACGCGAGCGCGTCGGTGAGGAAGCTGCCACCGCCGCCGGTCCAATAGCCGAGGCGCTGCCGGGCGCCACTGCGCCACGCCAGCAGGTTGGTGCGGATATCGGGTTCGAAGGCGATCACCATGTCATACCGTCGTTCACGCCACGCACCCGCGCGTGCGAGCAGGGCGCTCCAGGACAGGCCGGTGCCCTCCCTCGAGAGCCAGGGCACGTCGAGGCTATCCACGCGGTGCACGCCTGGAATCAGTTCGGCCAGGGGCACGTTCCAACTGCCGACGGCGAGATCGATTTCGGCGTCCGGCCAGGCCGCGCGCGCGGCAGCAACGGCGTCGAGCACCATGAGGAGATCGCCGATGCGTTCGAGCCGCAACAGCAGCACGCGCGCCGGCGGCGTGGCCGGGCGCGCGCGACGCCTCCAGCCGAGCGGGGCCAGCGCGATGTCGGCCAGGCCCACCAGTACCCGTTCGCGGGGCACATAAATCTGCAGGTGATCAAACATCGTGATCTGCGTTCTTATCGCACCGCCACGCTGTCCACGAGCACGCCGAGTTGGCGCGTATCGATCGCGCGCCCGTGCTCGCTCGGCCTCCAGAGCGTTGACTCGAACCGCAGCGCCGCCGGCACGACGGATGCGGCGGCCGTGGCCGCGAGCGCCGGCGGAATGGGAAACACGTAGGTCTGGAATCGGGATCCCACGGCCGTTTCGCCAATCAACACGCCCTCGAAGAGCACTCGCACCCGGGCCGGTGTGGCGCCGGCGGGCCGGCCACCATCGCTCATGACGATCGTGACAGACCGCTCCCCACCTTCCAGCCCCGACAGGGCCACCTCGGACTGGTCCTGCGTCCAGCGCACGGTCCGGCCGTCCACGGATTCCTTGGCGTGGAATCGCAGCACATGCAGATCATCGCGCACCCCGACATCGAGCGTGAAGGGGCCGCTCAGGCCCTGACCGATGGTCAGTTGGTAGACGCCGTAGTCGAATTCCTTGTGCCGCACCGCCCGTGGCAGCCGGTCGGTTGTGACCTCGAACTCGTCGATCTGCACGCGGTCGCTGTCGGTCGGCGTGGCGACGAGCCCCTTCGACAAGAGCGTCGTGCCGCCCGTGCCGACGAAAAACACCCGGTCGTACTGCCTGAGCGCACGTTCCAGGAAGACGCGGAACCTGACGCGATCGGGTCTCGCGGAATTGAGGACCAGCACCGGCTTGGCGTAGATGTACGACAGCGGCAGGCCGAGCACGTGGATGTCAGACTCGGCGTCGCGCGACTCCATGATGATGAGATCACGCGCGGTGAACCTGGCGGCCAGTCGCTCCACGTACGGAATGATGTGGCGGTATTCCACATGCGGGATCAGTGGTGCGGCCGCCACCGCGTAGTGCTGTGCCACCACGACGAGAAACAGCGCGCCAGCGATGGGCCGCACGAGTGCGATGCCGCGCAGACGTCCGGTCAACGGGCCAAGCGCCGCCGAGGCCGCGAGCAGCAGGGCGCCCGGAAGGATGATGGCCAGGAACCGTCGTGACAGCCAGAAGTGTTCGGGCACGATGTGGATCTTGTAGAGCAGGAACGTCGCAAAAGCGGCGAACAACAGCACAAATACCGGGTCGCGCCAAAAGCCTTTGCGTGCGACCAGCGCCAAGCCCAGCATCGCGGCCACCAGCATCGGCCACCACAGGTAGATGTCCACAAACGTCCGCACCGCGTCGGCGTCGTGTTGCGCCAGTTTGCCGCCCTGGGCGCGGAACAGATACCCGTACGTCGCAAGCGCCACCACCACGCCCGCGACGCCGATCGGAATCCACCGAGCGGCCACGCCCGGATGACGCCGACGGGCCCACCACAAAAGACCCAACAGCGCCAGACCAGCGACGATGCCGCCGATCACGTTGGTTTGGGGCAGGTTGGCCAGATACACATTCGGGCGCCAGAAGTACCCTCGCATCAAGCCGGTCAGGTAGTAGAACCCTACGACCGAGGCCGCCGCCATCGGCAGAAGAAAGCGCACTTTCAACCGACCCTGTGAGGTCACGAGCCACAGCAGCACCACCGTGCCGCTCATGATCACGATCGCGAGCGCGGCCTCAACCCGGGACAACAATTGCAGGCCGATGACCCAGGCCGCCACGGGGCCAAAAAACGCGTCGTCGTCCTGATGGGCTCGCGCAAAGGCCAGGAGGGACACGAACAATCCGGCCTGCAGCACGATGTCGCTGTTGGGATACCGCGCAAACCAGACCTGGACGACATGCAGCCCCAGCAGTGTGGCGGCGGCCAGGGCCGTCCACCGGCCGAACACTCGCGCGCCGACGAAGTACACACCGAGCAGACCGGCGAGGCCCCACCAGGCGACCGTCTCTCTCGCCGCCGTAATCCCGCCCAGTGCGTAGCCGATGGCGATCGATGCCGGAAACAAATGTGGAAACTGTCCGACGACGCGTCCCGTGGCTGGGTCCTGGATGAAGAACCCCATGAACCCCGGGCTGTAGTACTCGACCCGGTGCTGTGACGGAAAGAACAGGTCACGGGCAAAATCAGGCACGGCGGCGATCGCGTGATCGGTAATCACGAGTGTGCCGCGCTGCGCAATCTGGACGCCCTCGTTCACATAAACGCCAGGGTCCTTCCCGCCGATGATGTACTCGGAGACCGGCCAGAACCGCCACAGGCCCAGCGCGATCAGGCCGATGGGCAGCACGATCGTCCAGGTCGGCCGGGCGGCGCTGCCGCGATACGCGAGGCGTCCGCGCGCGATCAGCACCAGCGCGGCCACCAGACCCGCATTGACGATCAGCAGCAGTTCGAAGCGGTACCACCCCATCGCCGCCAGGGCCAGGACCATCGTCAGTGACCAGGCGATGCTGAGGTTCACATGCCAGAACACGCGCTCTTCGGCGTCCAGCGCGCCGCGGCGATCCCTGTTCCAGAGCGGCAGACGATAGATGATCGCGCCCGGCAGGTAGGCGACGAGGAGCAGCGCGACCAGCGTCGCGATCATCACCCGCTACCTGCCGTCGGCGTCCGCGGCGCTGAATCGATGCACCGCATCGGCCACACGATCGACCTCGGCATCGGTGAGCGCGGGATGCAGCGGCAGCGAGAAGACGTCGCCGCACACCTGGTCCGCGTTGGGACAGACGGCCGCCGGCGCACCGGCCAATGCGGGCTGGCGCGGAATCGGCACCGGATAGTGGATGAGGGTTTCGATGCCCAGGCGTCGCAGGTGGGCCTGTGCCTGTGCGCGTCGGGCCGATCGCACGGGGAAGAGATGGTAGACGTGGCCGGGATCCCGTTCGGGCGGCACGATCACCGGCGCGCCCGCGAGGGCGGCGCGATAGCGGCCGGCGATCTCGCGGCGCCGCGTGGTCCAGCCCGGCAACAACGGCAGGCGCGCACGAAGAATCGCCGCCTGCATGTCGTCCAGACGGGTGTTCACCCCGAACTCCACGTGGTGATAGCGATCCGTCTGGCCGCCGTTGCGCAGACGCTTGAGCTTCTCGGCCAGCGCGGCGTCGTTGGTGATAATCGCGCCGGCGTCGCCGAGCGCGCCGAGGTTCTTGGTGGGGTAGAAACTGAACGCGCCAGCCGCTCCGATGGTGCCGACCGGCCGTCCTTCAGACATTGCCAGATGCGCCTGGCACGCGTCTTCGACGATCACGAGGTTGTGGCGCGTCGCGATGGCCTGGATCGTCGTCATGTCGGCTGGCTGCCCGTACAAATGGACGGGAAGGATCGCGACCGTTCGCGGTGTGACCGCAGCGTCCACCTGTGACGGATCGAGCGTGAGCCGATCGAGGTCGATGTCGGCAAAGACCGGTGTCGCGCCGGCCATCATGATCGCCAGGGCCGAGTAGGCCGCCGAGAGCGGCGCGGTGATGACTTCGTCGCCGGGGCCAATCCCGAGCGCACGGAGCGCGAGCGCAATGGCGTCGGTGCCTGTGCCGACGCCCACCGCATGCGCGGCGCCTGACGCCGAGGCAAATTCTGCTTCAAATGCCGCGAGTTCAGGGCCGAGGATGAACCAGCCACGGGCGATCACCCGATCGATGGCGTCGCGAATCGCTCCCGCGTCGGCGCCGGGCGTCAGGTGCATGAACGGAATGGCGGGGGCGGTGGTCACGCGGGCGTCTCCGAGTCGTCCACATAGTGTGAGCGATGGTCGCGATAGAACGCCAGGGTCCGCGACAGACCTTCCCGCAGGCCGATGGTGGACTGCCAGCCGGTGGCCGCGCGGAATCGCGATGAGTCAGAGATGAACGAGCCGATATCAATTTTTTTCTTCTCTTCGGGCCACTCGACGTAGCGCACACGTCCGGTGCCGGCGATGTCGATCAGCGTTTCCACCAGATCCCGGTGCGCGATGTGTTCGTGGCCGCCGACATTGAGCGCCAACCCGTTGACGTCGTCGGTTGCGCCGGCGAGCAGGAATGCGCGCGCGGCATCGTCCACGTAGACGAAGTCGCGGACCTGGGAGCCGTCCCCGAAGATCTGGATTTCGCCTGCGTCGAGGGCCAGGCGGATAAACCAGCCGATGAAGCCCTGGCGGTTGTGCCTGATGAGCTGGCGCGGCCCATAGACGTTGGTCAGCCGCAACGAACACGCGCGGACCCCGAAGACGTTGTTGTAGACGAGGTGGTACTGCTCGCCTGCGGCCTTGTTGATGCCGTTGATGTCGGTCGGCCGCACCAGATGAGACTCGTCCACCGGCAGGCGGTCGGGACGCCCGTAGATCTGGCGCGTGCTGGCGTAGACCACCTTCGCCGCCGGGTTGTGCCATCGGCACGCCTCGAGCAGCGTGAGCTGGCTGCGGCAGTTGATGTCGAGGTCGGTGGCCGGATCCCGCATGCTGTCGATGTGGCTGACCTGGCCCGCGAGGTTGAAGATGACCTCACGATCGCGCACGAGGTAGTTCATCGTGCTGGCCTGACGCACGTCCGCCACGTTCACCCGCACGCGCCCCTCGAGTCCCGAGATGTTGAAGAGGTTGCCCCCGTAGTCGGGAATCAGCGAATCGACCAGGAGGACGTCCGCGCCCAGATCGGCGAGGTGGCGGGCGAGGTTCGAGCCGATGAAGCCCAGTCCGCCGGTGATGAGCACCGGTCGGTCGCGGTAGAAGCCGCCGTAGTCGCTCACGCGGCCCCCGGCGTGCGATGCGCGCCGACCACGACCAGTTTGACCCAGAGCCTGAAGACGTCCTGCGCGGTATGCCACAGTCGCGGGACGTTGAAGAACTGCGACTTGCCGAACGTGCGGTGATAGTGGTGCACGGGCACTTCTTCGATGCGACAGCCCGCATCCGTCAGTTTCTTCATGAGCTCCAGACAGATGACGCCGCTGTTGTGTTCGAGCGTGATCCGGTCGAACACCGCGCGTCGAATCAGCCGGAAATCGCAGTCGACGTCACGCACCTTGAGGCCAAACAGGATCTTCACGGTGTGATGGTAGACGCGGCCGATGATGATGCGGTGCATCGGATCAGACCGGCTGATCTTGTAGCCGTTGACCACGTCCACACCCGGCTCCATCTTCGGCCACAGCGCTTCCATTTCGGCCGGGTCGTACTGGGCATCGCCGTCGGTATAGAAGATCAAGGTCTTGCGCGACTCGGAAAAACCGGTGCGCAGGGCCCCGCCGTACCCGCGATTGGCCGGGTGATGGATGACCCGCACTTCCGGATAGGTCTGCGCCAATTCGTCGGCAATCTGGGCCGTGTGGTCGGCGCTGCCGTCATTGACGACGATGATTTCGAAGTCGGTCGTCAGCTTTTGCGCACTGGCGCGGGCCGCAATCACCAGACTTGCGATCGTCCCACTGTCGTTGTACGCCGGAAAAAAAATGCTGAGTCCGGGGGCTGTGGGTGAAGGGGCGCTGACCATCGATGCACTCAAACGCTAACATGGCCCCGCGCCCGCGCATAGGCCGCGGCCATCCGTTCGGCCGTGTGCGCCCACGAATGGTCGTGGGCCACCCTCGCGCGGGCGCGCGCGCCCAGGTCGCGCGCACGCCCCGGGGACGCCAGCAGGCGCGCAATCGCGGCCGTCAGGGCCGCCGGGTCGCGCTCCGGCACGAGCAGGCCGTTGTCGCCATCGGTGATGGCCTGCGGCAGGCCCCCGGCACGTGTGGCCACCACCGGCGTGGCCGACGCCAGCGCCTCGAGCGCGAAATTCGGCAGGCCGTCCACGTTGCCCGCGTCATCGCGGATCGAGGGCACCGCAATGACATCAACGGCGGCGGCGAAACGCGCCACCGCATCTTGTGTCTGGTTGCCGAGGAACTGGACGGGCAGGCCAGCCGCCCGAGCGCGAAGCGCATCACCGAGGTCGCCGTCGCCGGCGATGAGCAACTGGAGGCGCGGATGGCTGTGGACCAGTGTGCCCACCGCGTCGATCAGGTACTCGAACCCCTTCTTGCTCACCAGACGGCCGCCGGCCAGAACGAGTGGCGCGTCACCCACGCCCAGTGACTCGCGCACCTGCGCGCGCACACCGGCGTCAGGCGCGAAGCGCCCCGTGTCCACGCCATACGGCACGGTTTCGGTCCGTGCCTCGTCGGCCCCAAGGGCCACGGCGCGTCGGTGCAGGTCGTCGCTGCACGCAGTCACCGCGCCCGCGCGACTGAAGACGCGCCGCGCCGCCGCGCCAATGATCGGGTGCCGCTCGGCAACGAACACATCCGATCCATGCAGGCTGATCACGAGCGGAAGGTCTCGCGCGGCGGCGGCCGCCATCACGCCACCGGGAATCACCCAGTGGGCATGCATGATCGTGGCGCGGCGCTTGGTAGCCACACGCCACGCTTTAAACCAGCCTGCGGCCAGCGCAACCGGTGCCACCGCCCACGCGGCCAGCCGGACATCGGTGTCGGCGCGCAGGCCCGAGGCGTAGCCAAACACATTGAGCGACGGGATCGGGGCGTACCGGAAGAAATGGAAAAACACGCCGTCTTCTTCGCGGCCGCGCGTGATTGCCGGATGCCAGGGCGCCACGAGATGCACTTCATGGCCGAGCGCGGCCACACCCTTGGCAATCGGTTCAATGAAACTGCCGATGCCGTCACCGGGGAATCGCGGGTACGACGTGGTGACCATGACGACCACCTCACGCCGGCCGCCCTCAGGCGGCGCGTGCCTACTTGCGTCCATCGAAACGCTGGGCCGACAGTTGTTCGGACACAAGGCCGACCAGAAAGACCATCACGCCAAACAGGATGAGCAACACCGACCAATTGGTGATCTGCCGGGGTTCGGTGGCAATGGCCCACGCCGCGTACGCCGCCCCAAGCCCGAACGACAGGCCCGCCACCGGCAGGAAGATGCGCATCGGGCTGTAAATCGTAATCACGCGCAGGATGATCACGAGAAACTTCACGCCGTCGCTCGAGAGCCGGATCTTGGAGTGGCCGATGCGCTGGCGTGCCTCAACCGGCTCGAAGTGCACGCTGTAGCCCGCCTTGATGAACGCCATCGTGGTGGTGGTCGGTGTCGAGAACCCATTGGGCAGCAGGAAGAGGAACTCGCGCAACTGTTCGAGCCGGGCGGCTCGGAAACCCGACGTGAGGTCCGGGATCTTGCGCTCGGCCAGGTATCCCGCCAGCCAGTTCAGCAACGTGTTTCCCATGTGGCGCACCGGGCCCGCCTGCGTCGCCGATGTCCGCGCGCCGACGACCAGGTCATGACGGCCGAGGTGCGTGACCAGGCGTACGGCGTCCGACGGCTTGTGTTGTCCGTCGCCGTCGATGATGAGCAGGTATTCACCCGTCGCGGCCCGGATGCCGGCCTTGACCGCTGCGCCGTTGCCCTTGTTGTAGGGCTGGCGCACCACCCGGGCGCCGGCCTGTTCCGCCAGCGACGCGGTCTCGTCTGTGGACGCATCGTCAACCACCAGAATCTCGTGCCAGTTGGCCTCGGCGCGCAGCTCGCGCACGACCTCAGCAATCGACCCGGCCTCGTTGAACGCGGGAATGACGACGGAGACCTGGGCTGGCAGCGCCATCAGCGGTCGTCCCTGGACGTGTTGTCGTCGCGAAGTTCCAGCCGACGCACGCGGTAGAGCAGGTCTTCAAGCAGCTTGCGCGTGCCCGAGATCGCGTCGGCCACAAGGCCGATCAGGATGACCTGGAAACCCACGATCATCAGGACCGCCGAAAGAATCAGCGACTGCAGGTGGCGATCGCCGAACGTGTCGCCTTTGAGCAGGAAGTACAGATACCGCAGCGAGATGGCGACGCCCATCGCGAAGATGGTGCCGCCGATGTAACTGAACACCTTCAACGGCTCGTACATCGTGTAGGTGCGGACGATCGTCGCCGCCGACTGCTTGATGTACCCGTAGACGCTGCTGAACAGCCGCGACGGCCGCGTGTTGGGATTGGTGCCAATCTCCACGTGCGCCACGGCCATGCGTTTCTTGCCCGCCTGGATGATGGATTCGAGCGTGTAGGTAAAGTCCGAGACCACCGTCATGCGCAGCGCGGCTTCGCGCGTGTAGGCGCGAAAGCCGCTGGTCGTGTCTGGCACCTGCGTATTCGACACCCGGCGCACCACCCAGCTGCCGAGACGCTGCAATAATTTTTTCTGCCACGACATGCTGGCCAGATCGCGAATGTTGCGATCGCCGATGACAATATCGGCCTCGCCCGCGATCAGTGGCGCCACCAGCCGCGCAATGTCCTGGGCGGCGTACTGATTGTCGGCGTCGGTGTTCACGATGAAGTCGGCGCCGGCCTTGAGGCAGGCATCGATGCCTGCCGTGAACGCCGCCGCCAGCCCCTTGTGCCGACGAAACCGCACCACGTGGTGTACGCCGTGCGCGCGCGCCACTGCCGACGTGCCATCGCGTGATCCGTCGTCAATCACCAGCCACTCGACCACGTCAATGCCAGGCACGCTGTGGGGCAGGTCGGCGAGCGTGGCCGGCAGCGTGGTGGCCTCGTTGAGGCAGGGGATCTGAATGATGAGTTTGGTCACGTCAGCCTCACGCGCCCACCAGGCGCTCGATCACACCCGTCCAGGTAATTTCGCGGGCCCGCGCGTACCCCGCGTCGCCATACGCAGCGGCCAGGCGCCGATCGGCGTCGAGCGTGGCCATCGCCTGCCCAAGGGCGGCTGGATCCGGGACGCACGAGCACCCGTTCACGCCGTCCACCACGAATTCGTTGGGGCCACCCGCATCCACCGTCGTGATGACGGCTTTGCGCGAGAGAAACGCCTCCAGTGTGACGTACCCGAAGTCCTCGTCGAACGGCGGAAATATCACAGCCAGCGCGCCCGAATACAGCGCCAACAACGCATCGTCGTCCACACTGCCCAGAAAGTCCACCCGATCGGCCACGCCGAGCGACTCTGCCAGGGCCTGAAAGGTGTGGGCCTGTGTGCCGGTGCCCGCCACCTTCAGGCGGAGCCTGCCGGGCACGCAGGCCAACGCGCGAATGGCCAGGTCCACTCGTTTCACTGACTCGAGCCGGCCCACCGAGAGCACGTAGTCGCCATAGGGCCCCGATGCGAGGCGATCGGCCAGGCGCGGCGGATGGTACAGCCCTTCGGCGGCCACGCCGTTGAACCGCAAGGCGCGGTCAGCGGTGTTCTGGGCGTTGGTGTAGAGACGCCGGCACTCGCCCAGCATCTCGGTGTCGAGCGCAATAATCCTGGCCCGCAGTGCCACGTCGCTTTCCGTGTGGGAGAAATCGCTGAAGATTGTGCCGGCCAGCTCGTACGCGGCGCGGTGCTGGTGAATCAGCCACGCCACCTTGTGCGGGTGCCGCACAAAATACGTTGGGAACTTGGTGGCAATCACGACATCAATGGGGCGGCCGTTGCTCTCGGACAGATCGAGCAGACGCCAGGCGGCCGCGTGCGCCAGGATTTCCTCCTTCGGATACCACTTGAACGGGACGCTGACCAGTTCGGCCAGGTGGCCGTGTGCGCGCAGTTGGGCCACGAGTTCCCGCACGTGATATTCGGCCCCGCCGTGAACAAACGGCACCTGCGCTTCGCAGACCAGAACCGTCTTCATCTTGTGGTCCGGGGGGCCGACGGCCGGACGGGTAGTGTGGAGGGGGCTTCAGGCATGCGAACGGCCGATGGTAACACGGAGCGAAAATTAGACGTAAGTCTAATTCCTGCCACACTTTGCGATTGACAGTGCCCCTCCACGCTCCTACTATCGCGGTGGACCTATTTGGAGCAAAGTGGAGTAAAACGTGCTTCGGGGAAATTATTCCGCCAAGATTGACGACAAGGGGCGGCTGAAAATTCCGAATGCCTTCCGGGCACTCGTGGAGGATCAGCACGGCGCCGGCCTCTACCTCACGAGCGTGACGGGGGAGTCGGTGCGGATCTACCCCATGCCCGTCTGGCTTGGCGTTGAAGAGCGCCTGCGTCGAATGCCCAGTACGCATCCGGCGCGCCTCAAGTTTCTCGACCGCGTGAATTATTTCGGCCAGCTCAGCGAATTTGACAACCAGGGTCGCGTGTCCCTGCAGCCGCGGCTGCGCGACAGCGCCGGCATGGCGGGCGACGTGGATGTGCTGGGACAGGTGGACTACCTCGAGGTGTGGAACCACGAGCGCCTGCTGGCGAAGTTCGAGCGTGACCCGTTCACGGATGCTGACGCCACGGCGCTGGCGGAGTTCGGCATCTGACGACTGCGCACGAGCCGGTGCTGGTGGCCGAGGCGGTGACGTACCTGTCCCCGGCGCCCACCGGGTGTTACGTGGACTGCACGCTCGGGCTCGGGGGCCACACGGCCGCGTTGCTTGATGCCGGCGCGGGCCGGGTGATTGGGATCGATCGCGATCGTGATGCGTTGGCGATCGCCCGGGAGCGGCTGGCGGGGTACGGGGATCGCGTGGTGTATGTGCATGCCGACTATCGCGACCTGCCGCGGGTGGCGCGCGAGGCCGGCCGCGACGAGGTGGATGGGGTGCTGGTGGATCTTGGCGTGTCGTCGATGCAACTCGATGAGCCGGGCCGCGGGTTCAGCTTCCGGCAGGACGGGCCGCTCGACATGCGCATGAACCGGGCGGACGGCCCGACGTTGGAAGAGAAGCTCGCGGCAGTGGATGCCACCACGCTCGCGAATGTGATTTACGAGTTTGGCGAGGAGCGCAAGTCGCGCCGCGTGGCACGGGCGATCGTTGAGGCCCGCGATGCCGGCGCATTAACCGGGACGGCGGCGCTCGCGTCGGTGGTGCGAAGAGCGGCGGGCGGCGGCACATGGCAGCGGCTGGACCCGGCGACGCGGACGTTCCAGGCGCTGCGCATCTGGACCAACCGCGAGCTCGAGGGCCTTGAGGCGTTTCTGGAGTCCGCAGTGCAGTTGGTGGCGCGCGGAGGCCGGGTGGTGGTGATTGCGTTCCACTCGCTCGAAGACCGTGTGGTGAAACACACGTTCCGCCGGCTGGGGGCGCAGGATGACGGCACGGTTCGCGTGGTGACGCGCCGGCCGGTCATGCCGTCGGACGAGGAAGCGGATCGCAATCCCCGGGCGCGCAGCGCACGGATGCGGGTGGTGGAGAGGGTCGCATGAGTATTGACGTGGAATACGCCATCAAGAAGGACGTCCGGAACAACCCGGTCGTGCGCAGTGTGGACCCCGAGCAGAAGCGCGAGTTCGCGCGCGGCGTGTTCCTGGCGGCCGCCGTGGTCGGCATGTTGCTGTTCTGGGCCTCGCAGCAGTACCTGCTGATTGACCACGGGTACAAAGTGCAGACGCTGCTCGGAGAGCAGGCGGTACAGGAGCGGCTCAATCGTCGCCTGCGGCTGGAACTGGACGCCCTGCGTGCGCCGGCGCTGGTGGAGCGGCGCGCGATGGAGGAGCTCGGCATGGTGTACCCGGCCGTGGAGCACACCGTGGTGATCGAACGGGTCAATGCCTCGACGGCCCCCCGGGCGATCGTGGCCAGCGCGCGGTAGCCCGCATTTTTCGACGGCAGCGGAGGGAATCGGTATGGCACAGGAACAGGATCAGCAGCGTCGGTCGGCCCTGTCGCGCGAGACCCTGGATCCCCTTCTCGTCGGCGACCGCCCCGACGAGACGTTTGAGGCCACCTGGCGTCGGTCGTACCGGCGCCGCCTCCTGATTGTGGGCGCGGTGCTCGCCGTGTGGACGGCGGGGATTGAGGCCCGCCTGGCCTACCTGCAGATCGCCCGGCACGAGGCGTACCTGACCAAGGCGAACAAGCAGCACCTCGACGTCGAGGAACTGGCGCCCAAACGCGCGGACATTCTGGATCGCAACGGCGAGGTGCTGGCCTATTCCGTGGATGCGGACAGTGTCGTGGCGAATCCCCGCGCCGTGAAGGACAAAGCGGCGACGGCTCGGGCGCTCTGCAATGCGTTCGGGGACTGTTCGGCCAAGGAGGTCGTGGACCTCACCGCCCAACTGAGCCGGTCGAAACCCTTTCACTACGTGAGGCGGGGCGTGTCGCCGACCGTGGCGCGTCGCGTGATGGCGCTTGAGCTGGCCGGCGTGCGGCTTGAGAGCGAAACGAAGCGCTACTACCCGAAGAAGGAACTGGCGTCGAACCTGTTGGGGTTCGTCGGTCGGGACAACGTGGGCCTGAGCGGTGTCGAGCAGGCGTTCGACAAGCAGATTCGCGGCAAGGCGGGGCGTGTCCTGCGCGTGAACGACGCGCACCAGCGGTCGGTGGACCGGCAGGTGCAGGTGGCGCCCACCGCTGGCGCGACGATCGAGCTGACGATCGATCAGACCATCCAGCACTTTGCCGAACGTGAAATCAAGGCCGGCGTCCTGGCCCAGAACGCTGTCTCGGGCACGGCCATCGTCATGGATCCCATGACGGGGGAAATTCTCGCGTTGGCCACCTATCCGACGTTCAACGCGAACACGCCTGGTGCGGTCACCGGTGAGCAGCGGCGGAATCGCGCGGTGGAAGACATCTACGAGCCGGGGTCCACGTTCAAGATCGTGACGGCCGCTGCGGCGATTGAAGAAGGCGTCCTGTCCACCACGGATCTCATCGATGTGTCGGCCGGCAGGATTCAGGTGGCCAAGGGCCGCGTGGTGCCCGACGAGCACCGGTACGGCGTCCTCACGTTCGAAGACGTGATCGTGAAGTCGAGCAACGTTGGTGCGATCAAGGCCGGCTGGATGGTTGGCGCCGAACGCCTCAATCGTTATGTCCGGCGCTTCGGATTCGGCGAAGTGTTGTCGAAGGATTTTCGCGGCGCCACGCCAGGCAAAGTGTGGGCGCCCGAGACGCTCGACGCGGGAGCGCTGGCGTCAGTGTCCATGGGCTATCAGGTGAGCGTGACGGCCCTGCAGATGGTGAACGCCGCTGCCGCCGTGGCCAACGGAGGCACCCTGTTCCAGCCCCACCTCGTCCGCGCCGTGATCCGCGACGGCACGCGCGAGGCCATCGCGCCCGTGCCCGTACGCATGGCGATTCAGCCGGCGACGGCCGCCACCTTGACGACCGTCATGGAGGCGGTGGTCGAGCGCGGCACCGGCACCGCCGCGAAGGTGCCGGGATACCAGGTGGCGGGGAAAACCGGCACGGCGCAGAAGATCATCGATCGCCGCTATTCGAAATCCGCTCACTACGGTTCGTTTGTCGGGTTCGTCCCATCACGACGGCCGGCGCTCGCGATTCTCGTGGTGATCGATCAGCCGCGCAATGGCGCGTATTACGGCGGCGCAGTCGCCGCGCCCGTGTTCCAGAAGATTGCCGTCGCCTCGCTGCGTCACCTCGGCGTGCCGGCCACGATCAATCCGGTGGCGCCGGTGATCATCTCGGCCGACGCCACGCTCGTGGCGCGTCCCGCCAGCGCGAGCCCGACCGTCGAGACCGTGGCGTACACCGACGGCGGCCAGGTGGTGATGCCCTCGCTCCTCAACCTGGGCGCTCGGGACGCAACCCGCCTCCTGACCCGCGCCGGCCTCTCGGTCCACCTCATCAGTGACGGCGTCGTGGTGTCGCAATTCCCCGAGGCCGGAATGCCCGTTGAGGCGGGCGATACCGCCGTGCTGCAACTGCGCCTCATGAGGCCCGTCGTGGTGCCTGCGGGCGGAGGAGGCCAATGACACTGGGCGCCCTGGTGGCCGCCTCGCGGCTCCTGCCGGCCAACGCGTCGTCGGTCGTCGCCCAGGCAGGCCTTGCGGGCACCCCGGTCACGTCGATTGCGCACGACTCGCGCGCGGTGGTGCCGGGCACCGTGTTTGTGGCTGTGCCGGGCCGTCGGTCGGACGGCGCGCAGTTTGCCTCGCAGGCCGTGGCTCAGGGCGCGGTGGCGGTCGTGGCTGAATCGCCGGCGCCGGCCGGCGTTCGCGTGCCGTGGCTGTGCACCGCTGACGCGCGCCTGGCGCTGGCGGAACTGTCGTCCATCCTCTACGCACATCCCAGCGAGTCGCTCACCGTGATCGGTGTCACCGGCACCAATGGCAAGACCACCACGACGTACCTGCTGGCAGCGGTGATGGATGCCGCCGGGCTTGCGTGCGGACGCCTCGGCACGGTGAGTGTGCGGACCGGGCCTGTCCCTGGCGATGAGACGGACGCCGCGCACACGACGCCCGAGTCGAACGAAGTTCAGCGCCTGCTCCGCGAGATGGTGACGCGCGGGTGCCGCGCCTGCGCGATGGAAGTGTCGTCGCACGCGCTGGTGCTGCATCGCGTGGCCTCTCTGCGGTTTGCGGCGGCCATCTTCACGAACCTCACGCGAGACCATCTCGACTTCCACGGCGACATGGCGCAGTACTTTGAGGCCAAGCGCCGGTTGTTTGACCTGTTGCCCGCCGGTGCGCCCGCGGCCATCAACATTGACGATCCGCGCGGCGCCGAACTCGCGGCGTCGGTGTCGCGCGCCATCACCTTCGGGATCAACCGTGCCGCCGACGTGCGTCCCGAGTCGGTGCAATCCACGCTGGACGGTCTCGTGTTCGATGTCGTGACCGCGCGCGAACGACTGTCCGTACGCTCGCGGCTCGTGGGCTGGCCCAACGTGTCCAATATCCTCGGCGTGGTGGCGTGCGCGCTGGCACTCGACATTCCCACCGCCGCCATTGAGCAGGGACTCTCGCAACTCGAGGGGGTGCCAGGCCGCTTTCAGGTCGTCTCGGGCGCCGACGATGACGTGCGCGTGGTGGTCGACTATGCCCACACCGACGATGCGATGAAGAACCTGCTTGAGACCGCGCGGCCCCTCACGCACGGCCGTCTCATTACGGTCTTCGGCTGCGGCGGTGACCGCGACCGTTCGAAGCGCCCGTTGATGGGGGCGGTGGCCGCGCGCCTGAGCGACCTCGTCGTGCTCACCTCCGACAACCCCCGTTCCGAAGATCCGGCCCGCATCATCGACGAGATCAAGCGCGGCATCGTGCAGCCGGGTGATACGGGCGCGCCCCGCCGCGCCAGCACTCATCTGCTCGTGCATCAGGACCGCCGCATTGCGATCGAACAGGCCATCCGCGCGGCCAGCGCTGGTGATGTGGTGCTCATCGCGGGCAAGGGACACGAAAAATATCAGGTGATTGGCGACCGGACGTTGCCGTTTGACGATGTCGAGGTCGCGCGAGCGGCCCTTTCCCAGCGCCGAGTGGCGTCAGGCGTGTGAGTGGCGTCGTGAGCGCGTTCCTGTTGACGGCCGGCATGGTGGCTGAAGCCACCGGGGGACAGCTGGTCTCAGGCGATCCTGGCCGCGTCTTTGATGCGATCTCCACGGACAGCCGCACACTGCCGCCGGCGCCGGCCTCGGCGCACGCGGCCGGGCCCCTCTTCATCGCGCTCAGCGGGCCCACGTTTGACGGTCATGCGTTCCTGCCCGATGTGATCGCGCGCGGTGTGGCCGGGGTGCTGGTGGCCGTGCCGCCGGTGATTGTGGGCCACGCGGCGGTCATTGTGGTGCCCGATCCCCTGGCCGCGCTGCAGCGGCTTGGGCACGAGGTGCGCCGGCGATCCGGCGCCCGTGTGGTGGCCATCACGGGAAGTGCGGGAAAGACGACGACCAAGGAAGCCACGGCGGCGTGCCTCGCGCCGCGCTTCCGCGTGTTCAGCAGCGTCGGCAATCTCAACAACCACATCGGCCTGCCGTTGTCGTTGCTCGAACTCCGGCATGGCGCCGACGTGGGCGTCGTGGAACTGGGGATGAATCACGCCGGAGAAATCCGGACGCTCGTCGGACTGGCGGAGCCGGACGTCCGGGTCTGGACCAATGTCGGCGACGCACATATCGGGCATTTCGGTTCGGCCGATGCCATTGCTGACGCCAAGGCCGAGCTGCTCGAAGGCGCCGGCCCGGCCACCGTGGTGGTCGCAAACGCCGACGACCCTCGCGTGATGCATCACGTCTCGCGATGCCCCGCGACAGTGAGGACATTCGGCTTCAGCGCAGGTGCGGACGTTCGTGCGGTGCAGGTGGAGGACCGCGGGTTTGACGGGACGCGTGCGTCGGTGACGACGCCGTGGGGCCCGTTGTCGATCGCGCTGGCTCTGCCCGGGCGCGCGAATGTGCTGAATGTGCTGGCGGCCGCCACCGTGGCGCTGCAATTGGGCGTACCTGCGGCCGACGTGGTGCGCGCTGCGGCGGCGCTCCGGGCGCTACGCCAGCGCGGTGCGGTGCGTGACCTGGCCTCTGGCGCGAGGCTGGTGGACGACTCCTACAACGCGAGTCCCGCGGCGGTCAGCGCCATGCTGGCGACGCTTGCGGCCACGGCCACGGTCGGGCGCCGCGTGGCGGTGATTGGCGAAATGCGCGAGTTGGGGGATGGGGCCGCAGCACTGCACACGGCCTGTGGCCGGGCGGCGGGCGCCGCAGGCATCGACGTGCTCGTCGCCATCGGAGGGCCGGCGGCCGACGGCCTCATCGACGGCGCCCGTGAGGCCGGCATGACCGCGTCGCAGCTGTTCCGATTCGCCGATAGCGCGACGGCGGCCGGCGCTGTGGCCCAGATCATCCGCGCCGGCGACCTGGTGCTCGTCAAAGGTTCGCGCGGCACGCAGACCGAACTCGTGTCGAATCGCCTGACGGAGGTGGCCTGATGCTGTACCACCTCCTCTATGAAGGCCTCGGTCTCAACATCGCGCGCTACATCACGTTCCGCACGGCGGCCGCGAGTCTCACGGCGTTTGCCATCGGGCTGCTTCTCGGGCCGTGGATGATTCGGCGGCTTCGCGCGTTTCAGGTAGGGCAGGTGGTCCGGCAGGACGGCCCGGCCAGCCACCAGGCGAAGTCGGGCACGCCGACCATGGGTGGTCTGCTGATTCTCACGGCGGTGTTTGTGCCCACGCTGCTCTGGGCGGACCTCGGGAACGCCTACGTCTGGATCGCGGTGCTGGCGACGGCCGCCTTCGGGGTGATCGGGTTCGTTGACGACTACCTGAAGGTGGCACGGCGCAGCCATCACGGCCTGTTCGCCCGCTACAAACTGCTGTCGCAGGTGATGGTCGGGCTCGCGGTTGGGGTGGCGCTGATTGTGCTGTCCGAGGTCAATCCCGCGCAGTACCACACGCGGCTGATGATCCCCTTCTTCAAGGAATGGGTGCCGGACTTCGGCTGGTGGTATGTGCCGTTTGCGATGTTCGTGCTCATCAGTACATCGAACACCGTGAACCTGACCGACGGGCTCGATGGCCTGGCGATCTCCACCTTCGCCGTGTCGGCGGCCACCTTCACCGCGCTCACGTACGTGACCGGGCATCGCGCGATCGCCGACTATCTGCTCATCGCGCCGTCGTCCACGGCAGCCGAGCTGACGATTTTCTGCGGCACCCTGGTCGGCGCGAGCCTGGGTTTCCTCTGGTGGAACTCCCATCCGGCCGACATCTTCATGGGCGATGTCGGTTCGCTCGCGTTGGGCGGCGCGCTGGGCACGGTGGCATTGCTCATCAAACAGGAACTGCTGCTGCCCATCGTCGGCGGCGTCTTCGTGCTGGAAGGGCTGTCGGTCATCCTGCAGGTGGGGTCGTACAAGCTGCGCGGCAAGCGCATCTTCAAGATGGCGCCCCTGCATCATCACTTCGAACTCATCGGCTGGGCGGAGCCGAAGGTGATCACGAGATTCCTGATTCTCGCGATCATCTTCGCCCTGCTCAGTCTCACCACGTTGAAGTTGCGGTGATGGCGATGGACTTCCGTGTCACTCATCTCAACGTCACCGTGGTGGGCGCCGCTCGCAGCGGCCTTGCGGCGGTGGATCTGCTGCAGGCGCAAGGTGCGCACGTGACCCTCGCCGATTCCGCGCTGCGGCTGCCCGACGACACGCTCGAAGACCGCCTGCGCGCCCGCGGGGTGCGCCTCGAGCTTGGGCCGCACACGCGTGATCAGTTTCTGCAGGCGCAACTCCTCGTGGTGAGCCCCGGCGTGCCCCTCGAACAACCAGCCTTCGCGCAGGCCCGGTACGCCGGCGTGCCCATCATCGGCGAACTTGAGCTTGCGTCGCGATGGCTCCAGGGACCGGTGATTGCCATCACCGGCACCAAGGGGAAATCCACGACGACCACGTTGGCGTCGCGCATGTTGACTGAAGGCGGGCTGAATGCGCCGGCCGGCGGCAATATCGGCGACGCCCTGGGCGCGCAGGTGGGCGCGTCCACGCCGGCGACCTATCACGTGGTCGAGGTCAGCAGCTTTCAGCTCAGCGCGATCGACACGTTCCACCCGTGGATTTCTGTGTTGCTCAACCTGTCGCCCGACCACATCGATCGCCACGGCACCTTCGAGGCGTACGCGGCCGCGAAGGCCCGCATCTTCATGAATCAGACGGGTGAGGACTGGGCGGTGGTGAATGCCGACGACCCGGCTGCGGTGGCCCTGGCACACGGCGTCCGCGCTCGGCGCTTTGATTATTCGCTCGACGGCACCCTCGCCGACGGTGTGACCGTGGAAGACGGCGTCATCGTCAGGCGGTCGGGCGGCGTCAGCGCGCCCCTGGTGCCGCTCGGCGCCGTCCAGTTGCCGGGACGGCACTTGCTGAGCGACGTGCTGGCCGCCACCGCCGTCGCGTGCCTGGTCGGTGTGTCTCCCGACGCGATGCACCGGGCGGTCGAGGGGTTTCGCGGACTCGCGCATGCGCTCGAACGTGTGGCGGTCATCGACGGCATCACGTTCATCAACGATTCGAAGGCCACCAACATCGTGTCGGCGCGGCAGTCGATCGACAGCTGCGAAGGCGGTGTGGTGGTGATTCTCGGAGGGCGCCACAAGGGCGGGCGCTTCGAGGACCTGCGCGACGTGGTGGCGCAAAAGTGCGCAGGCGTGGTGGCGATCGGCGAAGCGCGGCCGCTGGTACGCGCGGCGCTGGCCGACGTCGTCCCTGTGTGGGATGCGGGAACGATGGGCGAGGCCGTGCGTCAGGCGCGCACGATGGCGCCCTCGGGCGGCACGGTGCTGCTGGCGCCGGCGTGTTCGAGTTTTGACATGTTCGCAGACTACAGCGCGCGTGGGCGCGCGTTTGTGGAGGAGGTGCAGCGCATGAACGATGGACAGTCATCAGTTTTGGCACCGCGGTGAAGAGCTGGCCGCTGGGAACACAGGCCATTTCCGGCTTGTGAGGCTGGTGTCGTTACCCGAGGCTCGACTGATGACTGTCGATTGTTCAGCGCTGTGACCAATGTCGGCACGAGACGCGCCGGGCTTTAGGGCCGGCGCCGCAAGGCAGACCGATCAGGCAGGGGCGAAAGGAACGTTGTGGCAAGAACACTGAAGTCGGACAAGTGGCTCCTCTGGGCCACCGTGCTATTGCTGGGCGTCAGCCTGGTGATGGTGTACTCCGCCTCGGCGGTGTTTGCCCAGGACAAGTTCGACTCGCAGAACAGATTTCTCAACAAGCAAGCGGCCTACATCTGTCTCGGCCTGTTGCTGTTGGCCGTCGCGATGCGTGTGGACTATCACGTCTATCGGCGGCCGGCGGTGATCTGGTC
>Ga0105044_10000782_pt1 | contig 40361 bp, 28 predicted proteins | sample MAT01_FD_78092 | JGI IMG/M metagenome (GOLD analysis project Ga0105044, IMG submission 78092) | Freshwater microbial communities from Lake Fryxell liftoff mats and glacier meltwater in Antarctica - MAT-01 | ecosystem: Environmental > Aquatic > Freshwater > Ice > Liftoff microbial mat | place...
CAGAAGTTATGGTACTTCAGCAGCAAGTGGAGGAGTAATTCAAACCAATGGACCAGATAATTTCGCCAATGTTGCCACAGCAGGCAGATACCGTGTTATTTGGGATGGTCGTGACCGAAATGGGGTGAAATATGAAATGAGCCCTGCTACTGAAATGAAGGTAGTAGGTGACGGAATGAACCAGGTTGGTGTGAATGATTGGAGTCCGGCAACTTCTCCGCAAATGAATTATGGTGGAAATGGTGTTTGGACATTAACCATCGCTTTAAAAGCAAATAAGGAAATTAAATTTCTTGGTGGTAATGACTGGGGAGTTTTTGACTATGAAGATAACAGTGGCGGAAGCAATTCCGTTGGAGCTGCCCGTAAAATTAAATGGGAAGGTGGTGACAATTTTAAAACACCGGCTACAGCAGGAATTTATACGATTACTTTAAATGAAAATTTACAAACGGTAACTATTACAAACTAGTAGTTAATTCGTCAATAGTTTAATTATAAAAAAACTGCCCTGGCAATTCTCAGGGCAGTTTTTTTATATCAAATCTATAGCAAAGCGATCTTTACTGATATCGATATTCAACACAAAACTGGTTTCAACAATACTAATTATTGGATTTACGGACTGCTTTTTCAGTTGTATAAATTTATTTGTTCAATAAATTTACTGTAAATCAATCGTTTGCAAGGGTGCGCTAAAAATACTTCTTCAATTTGTAGGAAATTAAAATTTAGCCACCTACCTTCGCCGTCCAATTAAAAAAGCCCTCGGGATAGCGGGGGCGTCACTTAAAAATAAATACAATGAGTAAACTACATTTCACCACCAAACATGCGAACGAGGCTACCGTTATTCACAACTGGTATGTGATTGATGGTACTAATCAAACCGTTGGACGTATGTGTTCAAGGATTGCTGCCATGCTTCGTGGCAAGAACAAAGCTTATTACACTCCACACGTTGATTGCGGAGACTATGTAATTGTAACCAATTGCGATAAAATAAAATTTACCGGCAATAAGCTGAACGAAAAAGTATATGACAATTTTAGTGGTTACCCAGGTGGCCGTAAAGAAGAAGTTGCCAAAGATCTTTTAAAGCGCAGACCAGAAGTGATCATCGAAAGAGCGATCAAAGGAATGTTGCCTAAAAATCGTTTAGGACGTAAAATGTACAAAAAGTTGTTTGTGTACGTTGGTACAGAGCATCCCCATGGCGCACAAAAACCAGCAGAACTTAAATTTTAAAACCCCTCTCCCCTGGAAGGGGAATAAATAATAATTTATACAATGGAAAAGCAAAAAAATGCGGTGGGTCGTCGTAAAGAAGCTGTAACCCGTGTGTTCCTAAGCAAGGGTGATGGCAAAATCACGATCAATGGCAAAGATTACAAAAATTACTTCTCGTTAGTTTACCTTCAAAACCAGGTAGAAGCTCCCCTTAAAACGGTTGAATCTTCTGACAAATTTGATATTGTTGTAAATGCGCAAGGTGGTGGTATTAAAGGACAAGCGGAAGCAACTAAGTTGGGCATTGCCCGTGCTTTGCTTGAAGTTAGTGCAGATTACCGCCCCGCCCTGAAGGCAGCCGGATTATTGAAAAGAGATCCACGTTCTGTTGAGCGTAAGAAGCCAGGTCGTAAAAAAGCCAGAAAGAGCTTCCAGTTCAGCAAACGTTAAGCCCCCAGCCCCTGAAGGGGAGCAATGGCCGTTCGTTTTCAAATTTTCAAATTTTCAAATTTTCAAATTACTATAATGGAAAATAATACTTCCTTACAACAGCAACTTCTTGAAGCAGGTGTTCACTTTGGTCACTTAAAAAAGAAGTGGAATCCTAAAATGTTACCTTACATTTTTGCTGAGAAAAAAGGTATTCACATCATCGACCTGAACAAAACCGTAGAAGGTTTGCAGGAAACTGCTGCTGCATTGAAATCAATTGCAAAAAGTGGTAAAAAGATCATGTTCGTTGCCACAAAAAAGCAAGCGAAAGAAATCGTTTCTGATTGTGCCAAACGCATTAACATGCCTTTTGTTACTGAGCGTTGGTTAGGTGGTATGCTTACCAACTTCAACACCGTTCGTAAGAGCGTTAAAAAAATGCAGAGCATCGAAAAAATGCTGAACGACGGAAGCATTGACAATCTTACAAAAAAAGAGCGTCTGACATTAACCCGTGATAAGGATAAGATGGAGAAAGTGTTAGGTGGTATCGCCCAAATAAGCCGTGTACCAGCAGCATTATTTTTAGTAGATATTGGTCACGAACACATCGCATTGGCAGAAGCAAAGCGTTTAAACATCACCACTTTTGGTATGGTAGATACCAATTGTGATCCTAACAAAGTTGAATTTGCAATACCTGCAAATGATGATGCTACGAAATCAATTGCAATCATTGTTAACTATATCGTAGCAGCAATCGCTGAAGGTCTGGCAGAACGCCAGGCTGAAAAAGACGAAGATGATAGCAGTTCTGATGGTGATGATAGCGCAGAATCAAAAGCAGCTCGTTTTGAAGAAAAGGCTGATGGTGGTGATGATAGAAACAAAAGAGCAAGAGGTGCAGCACCAACTAAACGTCGTGTACCGGGTCCTGGAGCAGGTGGCAGAAGGCCAGCAGGTGGTGGAGCACCAGGTGGACCACGATAAGGTTCACATTGGTTCTTTTAAATTGAGGAACCATATAGATCCGGGTAGTAGAATCAATTTTGTAACAAGCGATGGTACCATTATTTAACATAGTTGTGTCATTGTTCCCGCCATTCGGGACTCATTTGTACTACATACCTTTTTTAAACAAGTGTTTTAAATCCGTTGGTTCATTAAAATTGAATTATTAAAAATTTCCAAATTCGGGAGTTAAAACTTCTTAAAGGGTTTGGAAAAAAAAATATTATCATGAGTGCAACAATAACAGCAGCCGATATCAATAAGCTGCGTCAATCAACAGGTGCCGGCATGTTAGACTGCCGTAAAGCATTAACTGAAAGCAATGGCGATTTTGAAGCAGCCATTGACTGGTTACGTAAACAGGGCCAAAAGGTAGCTGCAAAACGTAGCGACCGTGAAGCAAAAGAAGGCGTTATTCTGGCTAAAACCACAGCCGACAACAAAACAGGTATCATCGTTTGTATCAGTTGCGAAACTGACTTTGTTAGCAAAAATGCCGACTTCGTTGCTTTCACACAAAGTATCATGGATGCTGCAATTGCACACAATGTAAAATCTGCTGAAGAGTTAAATGAAGTAGAAATCAACGGCGCAAAAGTATCTGAACTGATCAATGATAAGTTGGCAGCAATTGGCGAAAAAATTGCGATTAAATTCGAAAGGGTTGAAGCGGCTTATGTTGCTTCTTACATTCATGGTGCAAACCGGATGGGTGTGCTCGTAAGTTTTAATAAAGATGCTGCTGATGCAGGTAAAGATGTGGCTATGCAAATTGCAGCAATGAATCCGCTTGCAGTTGATGAAACTTCTATTGCGCCTGAAACAATTGCAAGAGAAAGAGAAATCGCTATCGAACAAATTAAAGCCGAAGGAAAGCCTGCAGAAATGGCTGAAAAAATCGCCGTTGGTAAGGTGAATAAATTTTTCAAAGACAACACTTTAATGGCACAGGCCTTTGTAAAAGATAATAGCAAAAGCGTTGCTGATTATTTGAAAAGCTTAGATGCCGGGTTGAAAGTGATTGAATTTAAAAGAGTAGCATTGGGTTGATTTAACATAGATATTTTAAAAAAGCGAAACGAAAGTTTCGCTTTTTTTATGCCGTGCCCCGTTGACTGGATATTGATACCCGTTTTTTTATGGTGTGATCAAACAGAAGCGGAATGCGCATCTAAACGGCCACCTAATAATCAATTAAGCAAGTGAAACAATTTTAAAAATATATCTTCGCATAAATATAAAAATATGGTGCCCAAATTCAAGAGAATACTACTCAAATTATCAGGTGAATCATTAATGGGAGATAAAAACTTTGGCTTGGATAGCAAGGTTATTTCAAGGTATGCAGAAGATGTAAAAAGTATTATTGAATTAGGGGTGGAAGTAGCCATTGTAATTGGTGGTGGTAATATTTATCGTGGAATGAATGAAGCTGAAACCGGAATTGAGAGAGCACAGGGAGATTATATGGGGATGCTTGCAACAGTAATAAATGGGATGGCGTTACAAAGTGGGTTGGAAAAAGCCGGTGTTTTTACAAGGCTACAGAGTGCCATCAAAATGGAACAAATTGCCGAGCCTTACATTCGTCGCAGGGCAATCCGTCATCTGGAAAAGGGAAGGGTTGTAATTTTTGGAGCTGGTACCGGTAATCCATATTTCACTACGGATACTGCTGGTTCATTACGAGCTGTTGAAATAAAAGCCGATGTTATTTTAAAGGGAACACGAGTAGATGGCATCTATTCAGCAGATCCGGAAAAGGACCCCAATGCTACTAAGTTTGAAAATATATCTTTTGCAGAATGTATCAATAAGAATTTGAAGGTAATGGATATGACGGCCTTTACATTGTGCATGGAAAATGAAATGCCGATTATTGTATTTGATATGAATAAAAAAGGGAATCTTTTGAAAGTAGTGACTGGAGAAAATGTAGGAACACTCGTTAAAGGTTGATACAAAGAATTTTATTATAAAAAAGCTTCCGGTTAAAACGGGGGCTTTTTGTTTTTAAAGTCAATATCTTTCCAATACTTTTTGGAACAATTATCTGATCCGATAATTGGTGCATTGTTGATCAGCCAGTCTAGCCAATTTTTACTATAAACTAATTATGGACAGTATAGCAAATACCGATTTATTGGAAAGCGTCAAAAGGCTGGTAGCGGAAAATAAAAGCTATGAGTCAAGGCTGGAAGACTATGCCAGAATTATTTATAGCCGGGATAGTGAAATTGAAATGCTGCAGTCAATGTTGGCCGAGGCAAATGAATATAGAAGTAGCCTGGATGAACAAGTAAAGGAGCTAAAGGAATTAAAGCGCAGTATGATTGACATACAGCGGCAGGCAGCAAGCTCAACCTATATGGTGAATGGCAAACAACAGCGGGCAGGAGAAAGCGTTAGTCTGGAAGCCCAGTTTGAACATCTCAAACAGGACTACGCCTTCCTGCAATCACAACTAACAGACCTTCAATCGCAATTGCTGGAGGTGAATAACCGCAATATGTTGCTTATGCTACAAACCAGTCGTGTTGCAGAGCTGGAGAGCCTTTTAGCGATTTTCGAACAATCAAATGATACTTCGGGGCTTGATGATAATCGGATTTAGTTATAAAAAAAGCTTTAAAGGTTTGCTAGCATTCGAATTTTTCTATATATTAACTGTTTCATAAACTAAAACCTTTAAACATGAATCTATTCGACCGAGTAAAAAACATTTTAATTACGCCCAAAACTGAATGGGATATTATTGACAATGAGGAAGCTACGCCTCAATCATTATTAATGAGCTATGTGTTGCCATTGGCCATTGTTTCAGCCGTGGGACCTTTGTTAACGGGCTTTCTTTTTCCCGGAGCATTTGGACTCACCTTCTTTTTAGTGACTGCTATAATTGCCTTTGTTTCTACCGCATTAGGTTATTATATTTCAGTTTACATCGTTGATTTATTGGCACCAAGTTTCGGTTCAGAAAAGAATCTGAATAAGTCTGCACAGTTGGTAGCTTATTCTGGAACGCCCTCGTATGTTGCAGGCTTATTAGGATTTATACCCGTACTTGGCGGCTTATTAAAATTTGCAGCCTGGATCTATTCAGTTTACATCATGTACCTGGGTGTAGGACCGTTAAAGAAAACACCGGAAGACAAAAAAGTGATTTATTTGCTGGTAGCCTTTCTGGTTATGATTGGAGTAACGATAATAATTAGTGCGGTATTAGGGGCTATATTATTCGCATCCATTGGGTTTGGAGGTATGCGATCAATGGGGATCTAAATTGCATCAATAAATTTGCCAGGGTATCTTCAGAAAATTTTGAAGATGCCCTTTTTTATTGAGGGCCATTCATATAAATGCTGGAATTTTATTTGGTAAATCTTCGATGATCGTGTTCTCAAGGTTGGCACCATATTGAATGTATTTCAAAGTGAAAACAGGTACAAGGGGAGCATTAGCAGAAAAAAATGGCTGGTAGAAAAACTATAGAAATTAAGTGAGTTTTTACTTAGGTAATCGCACTGGATGGTTTAGTGAACCCTCTTGTGATTTTTTATGAAGCATTTTTTTAATGACCAGGTATTCAAAAATTACACTCACAACCTGACATAAAATTAAAGATAGAAAGGTTAAGTAGCCTCAATGAAATGGTACAGATTTGAAATGGTTGATCAGTTGAAAATATTGTAATCCAACCAATCAACCAGATTAATTTATCTACTCAGGCTTCTTTGCAACAGCAGCTTTCTTAGCTGGTTTGGCAGGTCTTGTTTTTCCGAAAGAACCTTTAGCAATTTTACCTTTTTTTGTTTTAATATCTCCGCGTCCCATATTTGTATTTTTTTAAGTGAAATTTAATAAGATAAAAAAGCAAGACATACTATACGTCTTGCTTTTTTAATGTGGTCGTGCAATCATTACAATTTGGAAGATAATTCTTTACCAGCTTTAAATTTGGCTACTTTCTTCGCTTTAATTTTAATAACAGCACCAGTTTGTGGATTGCGTCCGTTACGGGCTGCTCTTTTTGATACGGAAAAAGTACCAAAACCAACTAAAGTAACTTTGCCATTACCTTTTAAAGTTTTAGTTACTGCTTCTACAAAAGAATCTAAAGTTGCATTGGCCTGTGTTTTTGTAATGCCTGCATCGTCAGCAATTTTTGCGATTAATTCTGCTTTGTTCATAATTAAGTATTTTGAAATTTTTACTGCAACAAATATAGACGGTTTTTACTTGCAACAAAATTTTTTATCTTGATTTTATTATGTAAAAAATCGCTGTAAACCGCATGGAATAAGGGGTTTCAGAAAATACGCCATTCAGAAATGCCATCAACTGATTTATGAGATCTGCTGAAATGCCCTACAGGCGTACGTTTTGGCAAATTGGCGATTGAGGATCCGCTGCCCATGCGGTTTTGGTGGGAATGTAAACGCGGTTTTTATTGTAAAAAAGTGTTTTTTTATTTTGCACATTTAGTTAACAATTTGCATCACTGACCTGAATGCAATAAACTGGCCTCCCCATTTATCAATTGATTTTTGCCGCACCAGGCTCGCATACTTTTCAATGTATAAATTGTACAGTGCCTTACTTTCTGCATGGTATTGAATGGCGTAGGTTGGTCCTTCTGTATCGTCTGTTTCCAATAGCCGCAAAATGTTGGCTTTTGTAAAACAGCCGGTATTTAATATCTCAGTAATATGCTCTTCTTTAAGCCAGCTCAGCCATACTTCCTGGATGGACTTGTCCACTTTTGTAGTTACGTTGTAAATGATCATGAAGTAAAGATACAAACAGGCCAAATTATTTTGGTTGTTTCTTCATATCGCCTGTTAACCGGTAGGTTAAAAAACTTAAAACCAATCCTGCCAAAATGATTGTGGGCCATATCCACCAATTTTTATTTTGACTTTTTTTACTAAAATCTTTTGTTGAGTTCATAAATATATCGCCATATTTTAGTATGCGCTTTGCACCAATGCTGTCTTTAAATGTTTGAAGATCGTAATCAGCAAAAGAAGCGAGTGAATCACCTAAAAGGAGCCTGTAACCTTTACCTTTTTCAAGGTAGGATACCAATGCAACATTTTGAAGAGTAGTGCGAATGCTTTCAATTTTTAAAGGAGGGCTATCCCCATTTTTAATTATAATATAAAATGAAGGGGCCTTCGTTCTGGTTAAATAAAAGGAACGGGTTGAGTCAGATATTAATTTAAAATTCCCAATTACCCTGCCTGGCTTTGGGATTTTGTTTTTATCAAACTCTTGCAAACAAATTTGCACAGTTCGATTGTAATAACGGGTGCCGCTGGTTTCAATTGAAATTTTGTCAAACTGGTAACTATCTGCCTGTTTTACCAAAATGTATGAATAATGAATACTGTCCTTTTGAAGAAATAATGGTGCCGGATTTACTTGATTGACAATTGTTTTTTTATTTGATGGTTCGCTGTAAAATCCGGCTTGTGAGATAAGCAATGGCTCATTGCGATCGTTGTCAATCACCAATTTTAAGTATCGATATTTTACTAAAGGAAAATTGATCTCCTGCATGTACTCATCTTTTATCGTCTCGTTACTTTTGTTGATGCTGATGTTATCATCTATGATATACCAATCCTGTTGGTTGTTGCTTCCACTGAGTAAAGCAAGGCGGCTTACAGCAGTATTTTTTAGCAAAAGCTTCAGGTGATTGATACCTTCCTTTTTTATGTTTTCAATGACTAATAAATTTTTTCCGCTATCATTCACCGTGTTTTGAACGATTGGGAATGGCGTAAATAAATTCTCAACCAGCATTACATCGCTCTGTTGTAAAATATGCGGCACCCAGCGATTACTTCCATCTGCAATCCGGATATCAGAAAAATCTTGCAGCAGATATCGGCTTATTGCAGGTGTTATGATGATCTCATAGAAGCCATTGGTATCAACCTTATTTAGTTCTGCACCATATTTAAATTGCTGCGTAAATGCCAATTGTGGCATTATAAAAAATAAAAATATCGCAACTAGTATTCTACCGGATGGCATCATCGATAATGATTTTTTTAAGTTTTTGGTACATGAATGAAATGATCAGAAGCAAAATTCCCAACATGATAAATGCTGCTATTTTTCCACCTTCAGAAATGGTACGAATATCGAACAAGAACAATTTGGCAAGTGCCAATGATAAAAGCACAAGTGAAATGATGCGAAGTGTTTTAAATTTATGCTTCATACCCAACCACATAATGGTGAAGGAGCACAGCGCCCAAACGATGGTTAGTCCCGCTTTTGAATACTGCTGTAAAGACAAGGTTGTCTTTTGAAAAGGTTCGGTGATCACAACATAGGCATGCATCATTTCTACACTGAAAAAAATAATCAGAACAATATTGATGATCCAAATGAATATTTTCCCTGCCTGTTGAAAACTGCTGGCATTTTTGCGAAAAAGGGCAATTGCCTGATATATTAAATAAAGCAACAGAACAGCGGAAATCCAGTGAATCCAAAGCTGCAAAGATGGATATAATTGTTGCTGAACTCCATTTCTTAAACGGCCAACATAGGGAGTACCTAAAAGATAGAAGCCAATACAGCCTGCAATAAAAAGCAACTGCAGTATTGTGTTTTGGCCTGCATTGTATTTTGCAAAAAATAAAAGCAATAGGATGCTAAATGTATAGGTAATTAACTGGTGCCACGTGTTTGGTACATCAAGCTGCGTGTAATTATAGAAATATAAATTAACCCCAAATACACACGTGAGGTAAAAGAGTATGCACGCAATCGATACGATTATTTTTAATACACTACTGTTTTTTAAACCGACAATGTAGTTCGTTGAATTGCTTTCCCGCTTCAACAGTATTGCATACAGCCCAAAGGCAATTACTGCACCAATATTCGTTATAAATCCTTGTAAATTTTTATACAAAACCGGTAGATGATTGCCGCTTAAATGATTTACCTTATCCCAGTCCATCAGCAAACTAATCATCATTAAAATCATTACAATTGCGGATGAGTATTTAAACATTGCAATACCGCTCCGCTGGTGCATCCAGTAAAGCAATACAAACTCAGCACTCCAAAATAAAGTGATGGAATGGCCATGAAGTTGAACGGGTGCTGCAAGTGAAATAAATGTAAGGGTAAGGCCAAGGAGTAGATACAATAAATTGGTATCTGCTCTTTTACTTCTATAAAAATATGCAGCAAGACAAAGGTTTGTTGTACCTAAAGCAATTGTAAATAATCCCTGGTAGTCGCCACCACTCCAAAAATGCAGATTCGTCATACCGGCTGCATAGTAACTAAAAGTAATCAGCATTAGTAACGAAAAGTCAAAAGCTTTAAAAGCTTGTTTTGTACGAATGTTGTAAACCATACTCATGCACAGGAATAATATATAGAAAGCGGTGGCAAAAAGAAATGCATTTTTGTAAAATAAAAAGCCGTCACTAAAAACTGTGTTTTGCACCAGCCATGCTCCGTAAATACAAAGCGTAAAAAATAGCGCAATCACGTGAATGGTCTGCCATTTTTTAAACCACGATAACGCAAGCATACCGATGTTTAAAATAAGCAAGTAGGTAAATAAAATGATATAGTTACCGCTGCCGGTACTTACTAAAAAGGGTGTGATAAAACCACCGATGGCAGCAATAACAGCCAGTTCTAATTTATCGTAAAGTAAGGAAAGGGTAACAGCAAAAACAGTAATAATAATCATTATTACAAATGCGGCGGTTTGCGAAAAAAGCTGGTATTCGTGAAATGCAAATGCGATGGTGAAATAAAATACTGCGATACCTCCGCCGGCTAAAACAGAACTAAAGGAACGATATGAATTGCGTAAATAATGCGCCAGTGCGATGAGAATGATACCACAACCAATACCAATTCCAACACGGCCCGCTTCGTTAATCCAGTTTTGATCGATGGCATATTTTACAAAAAATGCAATACCCAATACTAATACACTAATACCAATTTTATTGATTAGATTTTCACCAATAAATTTCTCCAGATCGGGGTTATTGCGCAACCATTTTTCCCTCCAGCTTTCATTGACGGTAGGGATCATGTTACCAGGTATAGAAGGAACGATGGGGGTTATGGGTGCCTGATCAATAACTTCAGGAATGATGGGTATAATTATTTCATTTTCTACTACTTCCTGTGACAAGACCGGCGGCATTTCAACTTGCTTTATTATAATTTCAGGCGCTATATATGGTCGCCATTGCACAACGCTTTCGGCTGTGGGTTTTGCTGGTGATAATTCTTCCCCGGGTGTGTTGGCCGCTTCTTTTAATGCAACCAGTTCTTTCTTCAGCGATAAGAAACTTTCATGTGTACGGCTGGCGATTTCTTTTTGAAAAGACTTTATTTTAATCAGGAGAATGATAATGATCACAAGCGCAATAAAAAGTAAGACTTCCATAGCAAGATAATTGTACAGCAAGATAAGCCGCAGTGATCAATTATTGCAGAATATAAATCCAGTGCTATGTTAAGCATGAATTGCCTTAAAAGGATTACACGAATTTGAGGCACGATCCGATAGCTATCGGATTACACGAATTAAGAGTCGCCTACTGTATTAATTTGAGCAATAAAATACAGGGCACTCCAATTTAAACTGCCCACCAGTACTATTTCAGCGTTGTCTGTGAAAACTTAATCAGGCTTTAATTTCTAAAAAAATGGGACAATGATCACTGTGTTTTACATCCGGGTAAATATCCGCATCAACTAACTGATCTTTTAGTGCATCCGTTACCGTAATGTAATCTATGCGCCATCCTTTATTGTTTAATCTAACCGATGGGAAACGCTGGCTCCACCAGCTATAGCGATGTGGCTCCTGGTGAAATACACGAAAGGTGTCAATCCATCCGCTCTTTAAAAACCTGGTCATCCATTCTCTTTCCTCTGGTAGAAAACCACTGCTGTTTTTGTTGCCCTTTGGATCATGGATATCAATTGCTTCATGGGCAATATTGTAGTCGCCACACAAAATTAATTTAGGATGCTTTTTCCTTAGCTTGTTCAGGTAAGTGTGAAATTCGTCCAGAAATTGGTATTTAAATTGTTGACGTAAGTCGCCGCTGGTACCAGATGGGAAGTAGGCATTGATCAGGCGAATATCTCCAAAGTCGAGTTGTATCACACGCCCTTCATCATCGCTTGAAGGTATATTGCAACCAATACAAATATTGTCGGGTTTTATTTTTGTAAAAACAGCTACGCCACTATATCCTTTTTTTTGCGCACTAAACCAATGGTGATGAAAGCCCAGCACTTCCAGTTGTTTGATATCCACGTCATCTTTGGTAGCCTTTGTTTCCTGAAGGCAGATAACATCAGCCGGGTTGGTTTTTAGCCAATCAATAAAACCCTTTTTAAATGCAGCACGAATGCCATTGACGTTGTAGGAAATGATACGCATAATTATTTTTAAGGTGGTAAAGCTACAGGATTATTTGATTGTTTGATCCCCGGTAAATGATACACCAACTGATGAATAGAATAACCTGTTTAAATAAAATTTAAAGGCAAAAGTATTGGAGGAGCATCATTTATTTTGATAAGAATGAGTTTTGATGTTTAATGCAATAAGATGCCCGGCGTTTGTATAGGGTGATATTTTGAATATTGTTTAGTCGTTACAAAGTATTCTATTATGAGAAGACCAACAAGCTAGTTTAGTTTATCATGTTCAGATGTTTAAAGCATTTGCAAAAAGTCCATTCATCGTTGTGTCAAACCTTTAGCTGTATTGAAAGTGGTATGTAAAGCAGTTTTATTCCGGGCCAGATTTTCTAACATTCTTTTGTAAAAAAAAGGATAAACACATCCAGGTAAAACTATACAAAAAGGATAGTTTTACCTGGCGATGAAATATCAAATATCTACACTAGGTGATACTATAAAATAATTGAAAGGTGATTTACAATCGACTGTACACCACCTGTTTTTTTAAGCAAATAGCAATTTTACATTAGTCCAGTATCGGACTCAGCCATCTTTTTATTTCATCCAGCGGCATCTCTTTCCTTTTTGCATAATCCGCTACCTGGTCTTCACTGATTTTACCTACACCAAAATACTTACTTTCAGGATTGGCAAAGTACCAGCCGCTTACAGATGAAGCAGGGTACATGGCCAACGATTCTGTGAGCGTAATTCCGGTTGCTTCTTTTCCACCCAATAAATCAAACAGTTTATATTTTTCCGTATGATCGGGGCATGCTGGATAACCTGGTGCCGGGCGGATGCCTAAATATTCTTCTTTAATCAATTGCTCATTGGTTAAATGTTCATCCGTTGCATAGCCCCAGTATTCAAGCCGTGTTTTTTTATGCAATACTTCAGCAAAAGCTTCTGCCAGCCGATCCGCTAACGCCTGTAGAATGATTTTATTATAGTCATCTAATTTGTCTTCAAAATTTTTGATATGCGTTTCAATACCTTCAATGGTTACTGAGAAAGCACCCATGTAATCTAAGCCTTTGGCCTCATCCAATACAAAATCTGCCAGCGATAAATTGGGCTGTCCTGCTGCCTTTTTTATTTGCTGTCTTAAAAATTCTAATTGAACATTGCCGGTTTCACTTTTAACAACTATTGTATCCGGAGCTGTTTTAGCTGCCGGCCAAAACCCGATTGCTCCTCGTGCTGTCAACCATTTTTCTTCAATGATTTGTTTCAATAAATTTTGTGCGTCCTTGTATAAATTACTGGCAGCTTCTCCAATAATTTCATCCGTTAATAATTGGGGAAATTTGCCATGCATTTCCCAGGCGATAAAGAAAGGTTGCCAGTCGATAAATGTGGCTATTTCTGCAAGGTCATATGATTCAAAAATTTTTGTTCCGGTAAAAGTAGGAGCTATAGGAGTAAAATTATCCCAGTTAATTTGAGCAGGATTTTTTTGAGCCTCAGTAAACGATAGATAATTTTTTACCGTTTTTTTATTGGTAAAGTCTTCTTTTAGTTTATCATATTCTTTTCTGATGCCGCCTAAAAAATCTGGTTTTGTTTCTTTATTTAACAAGCTACCGGCTACGGTAACACTTCGGCTGGCATCCAGCACATGTATCACGCCATGATCGTACTGTTGTGCAATTTTTACGGCCGTGTGCATGCGGGAGGTAGTAGCACCACCAATTAATAAAGGCTGCGTCATTTCCCTGCGTTTCATCTCACGTGCCACATGTACCATCTCATCCAATGAAGGGGTAATTAAACCGCTTAGGCCAATGATATCAACATTATGTTTGATGGCGGCATCTAAAATTTTGTCCGTAGATACCATTACGCCAAGGTCAATGATATCGTATCCATTACAACCCAATACAACCCCAACAATGTTTTTACCAATATCATGTACATCTCCTTTTACGGTTGCCAGCAATATTTTTGCTGCACCAGCATTTTCCTCGTTGGTAGTACCTGCTAAAATATGTGCTTGTTTGCGATCTTCTTTTTCTTGTTCGATAAAAGGTGTTAGCACAGCTACCGCCTTCTTCATCACACGGGCACTTTTTACTACCTGTGGTAAAAACATTTTGCCTGCACCAAACAAATCACCTACTATATTCATACCATCCATCAGCGGCCCTTCAATCACATCCAGTGGTTTTGGATATTTTATCCGTGCTTCTTCTGTGTCAGCATCTATATAATCTGTAATGCCATTTACCAGTGAATGCGAAAGGCGTTTTTCAACCGGTTCATTTCTCCACTTTTCATCCTTTACTTCTACCTTACCTTTTGCTTTTACGGTTTCTGCATGAATGATTAGTTTTTCGGTGGCTTCGTTGTTATCGTTGTTGCGATTGAGGATTACATCTTCACACAGGTCACGCAAGGTCGGTTCTATTTCATCGTACACAACCAACTGACCTGCATTTACAATACCCATGTCCATACCGGCTTTGATGGCATAGAAAAGGAATACGCCGTGTATGGCTTCCCTTACATGGTCATTTCCACGAAAAGAAAAAGACACATTGCTAACACCACCGCTTACTTTGGTAAGCGGCATCAATCTTTTAATTTCTTCGGTTGCTTCAATAAAATCTACCGCATAATTATTGTGCTCCTCAATACCGGTGGCAATGGCAAAAATGTTCGGATCAAAAATTATATCCTGCGGATCGTAACCCACCTGCTCAGTTAGAATTTTGTAAGCACGGTGGCATATTTCAATCTTGCGTTGCTTGGTATCAGCCTGTCCTACTTCATCAAAGGCCATTACAATTACGGCGGCTCCGTAGCTTTTGCAAATAAAGGCTTGCTCAATAAATTTCTCCTCGCCTTCTTTCATTGAGATGGAGTTCACGATGCACTTACCCTGAACACACTTTAAACCGGCTTCAATGATCTCAAATTTTGAGGAATCAATCATAATCGGAATCCGGGCGATATCAGGTTCTGCCTGCACCAGATTTAAGAAAGTAGTCATGGCCTGCACACCTTCCAGTAAGGCATCATCCATATTAACATCAATGATCTGTGCACCGCTTTCTACCTGCTGGCGGGCAACGCTCAATGCTTTTTCGTAAGACTCTTCCCTGATTAACCGGGCAAACATTTTACTGCCGGTAACATTGGTACGCTCGCCCACGTTTACAAAATTTGTTTCCGGACGAACAACCAATGGTTCTAATCCGCTTAACCTTAGGAAGGGTTTGATATGAATTGTCTCGCTCATAATATTTACTTCAATTACCCAACAGGGCTTGTTGATTTTTTATTGCTCTCTTATTAACTTTAAAATCTGTTTTTCCGGGAAATAAACTTTATAATTACTGGCAAAAATTTGTTTATTGTTTTTCCCCAGTGTATATTTTATAGTACTCTCTTTTTTGTTTTTACAAAGAATTATTCCAATCGTTTTATTTTCATCGGGTGCTTTTATTTCTTCATCATAGTAATTTACATACATCTGTAATTGTCTTAAATCCTTATGGGTTAATGTACCTATTTTTAAATCTATCAATACAAAGCACCTTAATATTCTGTGATAAAAAACCAAATCAATTTTATAATCATCGTTATCCAGCTTTATTCTTTTTTGTATATCAACGAATAAAAACCCTTTGCCTAACACTAATAAAAAATGTTCCAGCTTATTAATGATGGCTGTTTCTAAATTACTTTCAGAATAAAATTCTTTTTCCTGCAAATCCAAAAATTCAAGTATATAAGGGTCTTTAATGGCATCGGAAGGTTTTTCTATGCAATATCCTTTTTTACTAAGCTCTTTTACTTTTGCTTTATTTCGGCTTAGTGCCAGGCGTTCAAATAAGGCACTTTCATATTGTCTTTTTAATTCTCTTAAACTAGAGTTTTCCGTGGCGGCCTCAATCTCATAAAATTTCCTTTCAATATTATTTTCAATAGTACTAAGTAAAAGATAATGCGACCAGGAAAGATTAAAAGGAGACAATCTCAATTTCCGAGACACTGTCTCGGAAATTCATTTTACAATGCAGCTTCCAATACTGGCAATAACCTGGGTTTAAATTTAGCTACTTCATCCGCAATGTGTTTGATATGATCGGGCGTTGTGCCACAGCAACCGCCTACTATATTTAGCCAGCCATTGGCAGCCCACTCTTCTATGATATGAGCCGTTTCGTGCGGTTGTTCATCGTACTCGCCAAATGCATTTGGTAATCCGGCATTGGGATAAGCGGAAGTAAAGCAATTGCAGATTTGCGACAACTCTTCAATATGCGACCGCATTTCTGCTGCGCCCAATGCACAGTTTAAGCCAACGCTTAGCGGATTGGCATGCATCACCGAAACATAAAATGCTTCCAGGGTTTGTCCACTTAGGGTGCGTCCGCTGGCATCGGTAATGGTGCCACTGATCATAATTGGTAACTCCGGCGTGCCTGTTTCTCTGAAATATTTTTTTACCGCATAGATAGCTGCTTTGGCATTCAGTGTATCAAAAATGGTTTCAATCAACAATATATCCACACCGCCTTCGATCAATCCTTTTATTTGTTCGGTATATGCTGCAGCTACTTCATCAAAAGTAACGGCACGAAAGCCGGGGTTATTTACATCAGGTGATAAACTCAATGTTTTGTTCAATGGCCCGATGGCACCTGCCACATAACGTTGTTTGGAAGGATTTTTTACCATGTATTCATTCGCAGCAATTCTGGCACATTTTGCAGAAGCTACATTCATTTCGTAAGCAATGGATTGCATGTCGTAATCGGCCTGTGCAATTACAGTGCTGCTGAATGTATTGGTTTCGATGATATCTGCACCCGCTTCAAGGTATTGTTTGTGTATGCCAATGATGATATCGGGCTGGGTGATACTTAACAGATCGTTGTTGCCTTTTACATCGGTATGCCAATCTTTAAAGCGTTCGCCACGGTAATCAGCTTCTTCTAATGTATGTCGCTGTATCATCGTGCCCATTGCACCGTCAATGATTAAAATGCGTTCTTTCAGGGTATCCTGTATTGTTTTTTTCATTAGTTGATGAAAGTTAAATTATTTACAAAAAGTACAAGTGAGCCGATAGCTATCGGCTGACACAACTATGACGACCATGGCTGTGTTCGCTTGTTAAAAAATAAAAGTAACTACTAATGAAACGAGAATCAATCCGGGAGAAGAGAGGCAGAATTGTTTTCGTTTATTAGTTCACTTTTAAAATGGGTTACAGGTTGAACAATAAACAAATCTGCCTGTAAACGGGCACAAAAATAAAGTAACTAAGCCGTAATGCAAAATACGGGTGTTAATTAATTGGTAGCAAAGCATGTGCAGGTTTACCTTATAGGGAAATTTTGATCAATTGCCGGATACAATATAGTTTTCAACAGGTATGCGGTTACTGATGCTTTTGGCAAGGGTCATTTCATCTGCATATTCCAGCTCGCCGCCGAAAGCAATACCCCGGGCAATTGTGGTGATTTTTACAGTTAGGCCTTTTAGTTTCTTGCTGATATAATAAATGGTGGTATCGCCCTGTATATTGGCATTGAGTGCAAATATGATTTCGGTAATGCCTTCGCTTTGTACCCGCTGCACCAGCGAATCGATGGTTAATTGCTCCGGACCAATGCCATCCAATGGTGAAATGATGCCACCAAGTACGTGGTAAACGCCACTGAATTGCTGGGTACTTTCAATGGCAATTACATCCCGGATATTTTCTACCACACAAAGCAGTTCGCCTTTGCGGGAGTGATTGCTGCAAATATTGCACAATACCGTATCCGAAATATTATGGCAGCGGCTGCAGAATTTTATCTCTTCTCTCATTTTTGAAATAGCCTCACTAAATTGTGTTACATCATGGGCATCCTGTTTTATCAGGTGCAAAACCAACCGCAGCGCTGTTTTTTTTCCGATGCCGGGCAATTTGGCAAATTCATTCACCGCATTTTCTAAAAGAGAAGAAGAAAAAATCATGGAGCGAAATTAATGGATAATTGGATAATGGATAATTGATAATTAGCCATGCGACTATATTTGATGCGAGTTTTATAACAAAGCCGGATTCAATATTGTTGCCATAAATTGAAAACTGCAAGAGTACAGATCTGTTTTCTGGCGTATTCTTTTATTACAATTTTACATCCCGTTCATTATCCCAATTGGCTTTGATGTTTAGTTTGGTATCGAGTGTAATGGCTCTTTCGGGCTGCAATTTTTGGCCGTAATTACCCGGATCCCATTTACCGTTATTATTGTTGTCAAATAATATCCGGAGCTCATAATCGCCTGGTGGAAATAATTTATCGCTCCACATTGCGGCAGTAATGGCTACCGATCTGTAAATTTCCTGGTCTTTTACAAATTGCAATACCGGGTGTTCCGCCAATTTAAGATTGCTGAATCGAAGTACGATACTACCGTAATCAGCCGTTTTTTTGGTGGTAAATTTTATCGTATCTGACTTGGCTAATGCGGTACCTGCTGAATCGCTGAAGGCATCTTTACTAACAAGTAGCCGGTAATTATTTTCCTCTTTCCACTTTGTATTGACTTTTATTATTTTTTGGGTACTGTCGATGGTGATGGTACTATTGATTTTATTATAATTGGTATCGGTTAAAATTATTTTTTGCGGATCAAATGTTTTTAATGGATGGTTTAAAGTCAAAAATAGATTGGTAAGCAGATCCTGCTCATTATTGCTTAAACTAGGGGTGTATTTTAGTTTTTTATCAGCAGCCTGGGCTCCTGTTTTAGCGGGTGCTGTAGTAGTAGATTTTTTTATGTCTTTTTCTTCTTCAAAGGCATAAAGGGTAATGGGGGCCGAGCTATCCGATACAATTACTTCCGAATCAGCAAAGCCAAATAATTCAATTTTTGAGTTGTAAGTTTTACCGCCATCTCCATCTTTTAAAGCATACAATTTATAGGACCCTGCCGAAAGATTGGTGAATTTAAAATTGCCGGAGCTATCCAGTTTGGCAATATAATTTGGTTTTCTTTTTTGCACAGCAGAGTCATCCACATTTCGGTATAGCAATGCAATGATGGTGCTATCTTTTTTACCAGTTTCTGCAATGATTACCTGCCCGCCCAATTGTAAAGAGTCAATGGTGTTGCCGGTAGAAAAAACGTAAGTAAAATTTCTAAAAGGATTGCCTTCATTGTTATCCTGTATGGCATTGCCAAAATTGATAGCATAGGTGGTGTTTTCCAGCAGGGTATCTTTCAATTTTACAGTGACCGTTTTTAATTTGAAATCTACCTGTGGGTTTGTTTTGGGATAGGGCGAAACCAATACATTGGTTTGTACTTCTTTTACATCTACATATTCATTGAAGACAAGCGTTATCTTATTTGCGGTAAAATTGGTAGACAATAATTTAGGAGTGGCGCTCACGAGTTCCGGGGGAATGCTATCTCGTGGTCCGCCGGTTGGAGCGCCAATTTGGGCACAGCCGGTAACCAGAAAGGAAACAAAACAAGAAACAAATACAACAGTAATAAAATATAAAAAATGACTGATCCTCATTAGATGCTATTAAGTTGCAAACTTAGGCTCTTTCTTTTGTTTGCCGTATTTTGTAAATCATAAAATTGGCTTAATCCGAAGCGTAGCCTCCTCATCATTCAATCATCGCAACCGCCAAACGATTGTCTTTTACCAAATTGCACCAATGGCAATCCTGCCTGCCGCAGCCGGTATAAAAATCGTGGGATTGTATTTTATGCCATGTTGCTGTCAACTGCTGTATTACCGTTTCAATATCGGGTGCATTGATTTCAATCTTTACTTTTCGGTATTGCCTGCTTTTATCTGGTTCTATAAAATCAAATTCGACTCCCGTTACCTTCCAAGCTTTACTTTTATAATGATCTACCAGTATATTATAGAAAACAGCTTGCCGCCAATAGTCGCCACCGTTAGGTTCATTTTCATTGGGCGGATTTATTTTTAGCAACGCTTTTCCAATATTGCCACTTTTATAATCTACAATGATCACGTCATTTCCATTGAATTCCAGCTTATCCAGCTTTCCTTTTAGGGGAACTCCATTTACCGTTACTCCACGGATATTTCGTTCAATAGAAACCACTTTGTTCCAGGAACTGATATACTGAGCATAGTAATTTTGCAGTACTTCTTCACCATATGCCATTCTTCTTTCAAAAGCCTCCCGGGTAAAATTGGTACGTTGGCGAAATAGGTACAATTTGAAATCTCCAATCATTTCAGTAACGGATGGAAATTCATCTTTTCTTGTCGTGTTGGCTGCGGTGGAATCATAGCCGGCTGCCATTTTTTTAAACAATTGTTCCAATGCATAATGGATGGCACTGCCAAATTCCAATGCTTCGCTTTTGCCATTGGGTATGCGAAGGATATTTTTGTAATAAAAGCCAAGCGGGCATTTTAAGTAACTGTTTAGGGCAGATACATTCATTATAAATTTATTCACGATGGGCGCAACGAAACTTGCTTCCAGCGATGCAATTTTCGGCCTTAGTAAAGTTCTTTCTAACTTTAATTCGGCGGCTTCAATAACCGGAAGGGAATGTTGTGATAGAATTTCTGCAGTAAATCCGGTTGGCAAGCATTCGATTCCCTTTGTATTATATTTTGAAAATGATACCGAACCATTTGGAACTGCAAATAGTAAATGATTTAAGAGACGGTGCCGGTTATTTGCCCTCAGATCATGAGGTGAATTGGCAGTTGCACGACTAAATTGTTCCATCCAATCAACCCATTCATTTTTCTCTGGCATTAACTCATTTACATCCAGGATAAAAAGGTAATCCAATTCCCCGGTCCATCCTTCTTCTGGTTGAATGATTTGAATACCATCTGCAATGTCTGTTTGGTGGATTATGCTTATTGGAAAACCCTCTGCTTGCAGGGTATCCAAGGCGGCTATCAGTTGATTTAGTTGAAGTCCCGGATTTTGTGCCGTTTCTTTTTGTATAAAACCAGTCCAGGCGTTCAACAACTGCATTAGCCAAATGCGATCATCGCTTTTATTTGCATAAGTCAGTACCCGTGCATTCTGAAGTATATTTTCAAGCAATGATTCAGGATTAAGATGGAGTGCGTCTTGTATCAATTTTTCTAAAATGGCGCTCACCGCTTTCAGTTCTTTATCCATTCCCAAATCAAATAAATCTTTTGCAGGCGCATTGGCTCTTTCCTGTAATAATTTCCGGATAGCCGTTGGACTACTGCTATATTTTTTACTGTTTACCTCCACCGATAACTTTGCAATTTCAATGAGTGGCACCGGGCAGAAGTCGAAGTGCAATATTTCAAAAAGCAACTCATCGCCACTAAACGGTATCTCAATTTCTGTGCTGATGTAGCGTAGTATTTGAATTATTTTTTTGATGAAGGGTTCCTGTAAAATATCAACAGTCCGCTTGCCGTAAAAAGGGAGGCTTTTTACGGTGAAAATTTGTGCTGATTTTTTATTGTAACCATCGTCTGTTATAGCGATGGCAATCCTTGCCGGAGCTACATTTTCCTGCAATAAAGTTAATGCGTTGTTTGCAACTCCAGCGAGTGCAGCTTCATCCGATTGATACGAGGTTATGATTGGTAAATACAGTAGTGATGCCGCCTGCAAATGGTTGATTTCTGGCTTGGCTTTTATTTCTATCCAATCAAATACAAGGTCACTTTTTATAATCGGATGATGACTGCCGTTGACTGGTTCGTATTCATAATTCGTAAGAAAAATATTGGGATGCTTATTTTCACCCAATAATAATTCCAATAATTTCTGTGCTGGTTTGTTGGAAAATGCCTGCTCTTCTGCCTGTATGTATTGAAACTGGTGTTGGTAAATAGAAAGTAGTTTTTCATCTTCCTCCAATGTTTTGATGGTCATTGGAATCAGATCGTCCGCATCATACCGGTTGTATTTTTGCAGGAGTTTTTGCCAATGGTTGAATTCGTCTATTCCTGCACTAAGCTTGTTGATCATACCAATCGCTTCATCCAGCGGTAAATTTTTAAAATCCGTTTGTGGAGCTTCACTTTCCAACAGTTCATTCCGAAATGCATCAATTTGCTGGTGAATGTATTCTGTTGTGAAACCTTCCTGTTTAACAATAGCGAAGAGTTTTTTTAAATTTTTGATCTCGTGGTACACATCGGCTCTGTATCTTTTTAGCGGATGGTTTGTTGGAAAAGCTGCTATTAATTCTTTCAGCAGTTGCACCGTTTCCAGTGTAGAAATTAATTTTGGATGGGTGTAATTAAACTTCGAAACATATGATTCCATTACCATTTCGCAGAAAGAATGGATGGTGTGAATATTTGGCCTGGCTGCGTCATCCGGAATCAAATGAGCCAATTCCGTTTTCACCGAATGAACAGATGTTTCCGTTTGCGTAAGGCAAATGATGTTTTCCGGCAATGTTTTCGAAGCAGATAATATTCTGGCAATTCGTACAGAAAATAACCGGGGAATATTTGTTGGTGAGTGAAGGAAAGCCAGAATGGGTCCATCTGTTTTATCCACCAGGTTGCGTAATTGCGGGCTGTATTTTTCATATGCCTGATCAAAAGCATTCTTCAAACTGGGTTGGTTGATGAACATTTTTCAAAGATAAGCCCACACTTGCTAATTGTTTCTCCTGCATAGATATTGTAAGCAGTTGTAATACCCGGCCAATAATTTTGAGAATGGAGCAACAAAAGCAATCAATTGTAGTTATACATGCAAAGAAATAGTATGAGCAAGGTTTACAGTATCAAAACAGTTCAAAAATTACCCATCAGCCTCAATGAAGCATGGGATTTTTTTAGTAGTCCAAAGAATTTGAAAGAGATTACACCTGAAAATTTAGGTTTTAACATCGTCTCCCAACATCATGGCGACAAAATGTATCCGGGCCAGATCGTTGAATATAAAGTGAGCCCGGTGTTAGGTATTCCCCTGTATTGGATGACGGAAATAACGCATGTGGAAGACAAGAAATTTTTTGTAGATGAACAGCGATTTGGTCCCTATAGCATGTGGCACCATCAACATCATTTTAAAGAAGTAGAAGGTGGAGTAGAAATGACTGATATCGTACACTACAAATTACCTTTCGGGTTTTTGGGTGATATCGCCAATACACTTTTTGTAAAAAAACAACTAAAAGGCATTTTCGATCATCGTTTTGCTTTTGTAGAAAAGCGATTCCCTAAAAAGTAAAAAGGCTAAAAGTAAAAATAGGTTCGAAATCTTCGAACCTAAAAAAATATTCTGCGAAGTACATAAAGAAATCTTTGAAAAATTAGCAGAGATATTTAACCAGCAAGCTCTTTCAACGTCACCCTTGGGGGATTTCGGGGCTTTCTACCCCGGCATCCTCGTAATGTACTTCTCCATCTGCTTTATCTGATCGGCAATTTGCGGTGTGGTTGGTTTCAGCGCTTTTGCTTTTCTAAAATATTCCTTACCAGCCCTGAATTCTCGTTTGTTGATCATGATAGACGAAAGCTGTAAGTAAGCAGCAGCTTCATTTTCCTTATCGGGTAAGCCGGAACGTATGGCACCACGGATGTAGCTTTCTGCCTGTTTCATATCGCCTTTTTGCATGGCAAGCATACCCAATTGCAATTTGTTGGCACCTTCTGCCTGCTTCATTTGTCCACCCATTAATCCACTTCCATCGCCCATTAATTCCTGGCTCTTCTTCAAATTTTTTTCAGCTCCTTCAAAATTTTGATCCACCATATCAAGGTTGCCCTTAACGGTATAGTAAACAGATCGGATCGGTTTAATTAATAAAGCCGGAAACCAGATAGAGGCCAGTACTTTTTTAGCACCTTCCATATCGCCGGTTTCCATACATTCCTGTATCAGGCGCATTGGGCCAAACACAAAATGACCTACAACTAACACCACTGCTGTAAGGTATAATACAAAAGATGGCCAAAATCCGGCTTGTATATTCGTGAAAATCGCCAGGGCTAAAAATGCAAAGCCCAACCAAAGGCGGTATTTAATAACTACGTTCAACCACTTCATATTCTTAATAAATTAGGTTGGCAAAGATAGGATTCGATTGTGAATTTCTAATTTTCCATTTTAGGTGTAAAATTCCCTCAGGCGGCGCCGCAAAAAATGCTTTATGCAGCCTTGATGTAAAACAAATGAAATGGTAACGAAGGTTTAGGTTTGCCGGAAGTGTTGCATTCATTCTTTTTTGAATCAAAAAAGCCTTCTAAATAAAATAGTTTGGTTGATTTGCTTTTGTAGCAGACAGGGCTAAATAATTTTTTACTAACTTGCGCCAGTTATTTTCAATTTTTGTTATTTGTTTTATAGAAAGCAACACATCGGTCCCGTAGTTCAATGGATAGAATAGAAGTTTCCTAAACTTTAGATGTGAGTTCGATTCTCGCCGGGACCACTACATATATTTTTAAAGCCCGGCTTCTAACAAGTTTGCCGGGCTTTTTATTTTATAAATTAGAGATGGAGTTGATTTGTAAAAATTGTCCTCATTGAGAGGCGCTTCCAACCGGATAAAGTGATAATATAAACGCAGCTTTTCTTTTTGTCATTGGTTTGGAAATCACTTCTTTTCCATTATAGCGTATCACATATCTTCTATATATTTAATCAAAATCAATTTTTTTTACCAATTGTCGGGGAAAATATTCTACGTTTTATACGTCCTCAAATCTTTGCTGATTTCTTAACGCAATAGAATCAGCTTATTAAATCAGGCATAAATATTTCTCTGTTTAGCTGCATCCGCAACACTAAAATGCTGATCATTTGCAGCACCGACAAAAACATCGTCCGTTTGCAGCGCCAATCGATATGATAAGAAATAGATTTCAAAAATGGAGGTGTCAGTTACGGCCATGCGTTCAAACATATATGGTGATGGCATTTCTGAATTCATTCGTTTTTATTAATATCGGCTTTGGCCAACATAAAAACGGCTTACAATTCTTAACCGATAAAAAAATAATTTCATTTCAAAATAATGAAACATCTGATACTCTGCCAGCAGAACTATTGAATTATTTTTTATATGACACCTTGTGGCAAACCAATATAGGCCCCAATGCCAATCGTTTAATTTTCACTGGAAAAAAAAGCCAGGCTGCTGCAGGTGTGAGCGCATTGATAGGTCGCCAGAAAAAAATCATTCGTCCGGGGTGGATTAGGCCATTGATGCTTGATACCGTAAAAATTTCGCTTAAACCTTTTGGTACTTCCTTTTTTATTTACAAGCAAAAATTAACGCCCGATTATCCAGCCATCAATTTTAACCAGTTTGTTATTCTTGATTCGCCTGGTCATTCTTTAACGATCAGTGGTAAAGTGTATGGAGGTGAGGATACAATCAGGAGCCTGGATATTGAAATAGCCACTAAAGATTTTTTGCTAATGAATGTTACCAGCGCTGCGAACAACAGGGTTTTTGGAAAAGCTAGAGTAGAGGTCGATTTGAAAGTAACCGGTAATTCAATCAGGCCATTGCTACAGGGCAGCTTTAAGTTGAACGATGAAACTAATTTAACTTTTGTACTCCCCGAAAAAAATAGCGGTGAGGCTTCTGCAAAATCGGTGGTGCAATTTATTGAGCAGGATAGTGTTGTATTAAAACCTAAGAAAGCGATTACAAGTGGGAGGAAAAATATAACTAATGTGGGCAAATATTTTAAGGAAAGTCTGGATATAAGGGCTGATAAAAATGCTAGTTTCAAAATTCTAATCGATCCCAACTCGGGGGATTTTCTTCAAGTAAAAGGTGCTGCAAAATTGATTGGCGGCATTGATTCAACCGGCCAAATATTGCTGACAGGCAATTATGAACCTGACAGTGGATATTACGAATTGAACAGCCAGTTTTTAAATAAGCGTTTCAATTTACTACCCGCAAGCCGTATCGAATTCAATGGCCGTCCGGCAGATGCAAAAATGAATATCCGTGCGGTGTACACGATCCATACGTCTCCTAAAAATTTGTTGGGTAATGAAGTAGGTTCAGTGAACCGCCGCATAGCAAATTCTTTTAACCGGGAGCTACCTTTTAATGTGATTTTATTTTTAAAAGGTACTTTAAGCAATCCTGCAATCAGTTTCGATATCCAATTGCCTGACAGCAACAAGTTCATGAATGGTACGCTCAAAAATTCCATCAACAATAAACTGATGCAATTAAGAAGTGATATTTCGGGAATCAATAAACAGGTGTTTGCTTTATTGGCGATGGGCCGATTTGTTGGCGAGCAATCGACCGATTTTTTTAAGGGCAATGATGCTGGTTTGTCTGACGTAGCGCAGGAAAGTGTCAGCACGTTTTTAGCATCTGTGTTAGATCATTTGGCATCCGATCTTTTTAAAGGCATCAATGCAGATTTGAACTTAACCTCGTACCAGGATTTTGCTAGCAGCGATGCCTTGCAGCAGGAACTAAATGTAGAGCTTTCTAAAAGTTTCCTAAATGACCGGTTAAGTGTAACCGCTGGAAAAAATTTCGGTATAGAAAGTATAGATGGCTCTGCAAAAGCAGCCCAACAAAAAGGGAGTCGCTTTTTACCTGATGTAACGTCTAATTTTAAATTGTCGGCAGATGGAAAATACCTGCTACGGTCTTACACCAAAAATCAATTTGAAGTAATACTTGATGGATATGTTATGGAGACAGGTCTGGCATTTTTGGTGACAATGGATTTTGAAAAGTTTGAAGAATTATTTTTAAAGAAGGCTAAAAAATCTGGTAACTAGAGGATGCTTAGATTACCGCTATATTGTTTCATCCTGTTATTTGCCACCAGCAGTTGTGGTGTGCAAAAATTTTTGCCGGCTAACGAACAATTATACCGTGGCGCAGACATTGAGTTGATAAAGGAAGGACCGATAGCTGCTTCTCGTACGCTGAAGAAACAATTAAAAATGGCGGCAAAACCTTCCGCAAATAAATTTGCTTTGGGTAAACCGTACAAGGTTTGGTGGTGGTATGTATTAGGTAAGCCGAAACGACCGAAAGGCATTGGCGCTTTTTTTAAGAATAAACTGGGAGAGCCTCCTGTATTTGCCAGCCAGATAAATGCTAAAACTAGTGCGAAAAATCTGCAAAAGTTTTTAAGTAATCTCGGTTACTTTCATTCAACGGTAACCAGTGACACTATTAGTAAGGGAACCATGACAGTTGCACATTATACTGTACGTCTTTATCCTCAATACAAGATAAAAAATATCACCTGGTTGAATGCCGGTTCAGACCTTGTAAGCTTGTTACAGGAAAAACAACAGGGAGGAATTTTGAAGCCGGGTAACGGATATCGGTTGAGTGATATACAAGCTGAAAAAGATCGGCTTGATCTATATGTAAAGAGCAGGGGGTATTTTTATTTTAGTTCTGCCTACATTATAGCCTATGCCGACAGCACTGTGGGAAACAACCAGGTGGATATCATTTTGAGTATTGAAAAAAATATCCCTGAAAATGCCACGCATGCCTATTCCATTAACAGGATTGTTATTTTCCCAAATTATACACTGTTGCTTCCGCCGCCGGATACCAGCAAAAGCGGCATGACGAATGTTGATGCATTGTTAATCAGGGATACAGTTTATAAATTTAGGCCGGCATTATTTAAGGATGCCATCACTTATCGGCCGGGTAAAGTGTATAGTAGTATCGATCAAAACACTACACTCAACCGGCTGATAAATTTGGGCGTTTTTAAGTTTGCTAAAAATAGATATGAGCAAACGATTGATACTGGTGGAAACCCAGCGCTTAATGTATTTTATTATCTAACGCCTGCCAAACGAAAATCGCTGCAGGCAGCGATCAATGGGTTTTCAAAAGAACATTCATTTCTAGGTACCGAGGCAAGTGTAAACTGGCGTAATAGAAATGCATTCAATGGAGCCGAACTATTATTGATAAAGGCTTATGGCGGAATTGAAATGTCATTTCCTGACTCGTTTAAGCACATTACAAACTACAGGGCGGGCTTGGAAGCTTCTATTAGTTTACCCCGTTTTTATATTCCTTTCATCCACATAAAGGAATATAATTTGTACCCGCCACACACCCGTTTATTGTTCGGCTACGAGCTCTTTAGAAAGCAAGATTTCTATTCGAAAAACATTTACCGCCTGCAATATGAATTTGTTTGGAAGCAGGGTTCTAATAAAGAACATTGGTTGTCGCCTATCGCTTTAACCTATATCAATGCAGGTAAATTGACAGACACTTTCCGCAAAGAAACTTTTTATAATCCGGCATTGTTAATCAATGTTAATTCAGAGCTGATTCTTGGCAGCATTTATTCGTTTACCTATAATACTTCCAATCCTTTTGAAAAAAGACAATGGTATTTTAAAGGTAGCCTGGATATTGCAGGAAATATCGCAGGACTATTTACCGGAGCCAATCAACCCCGTCAAAAAATGTTAGCAGGTGTTCCATTTGCACAATACATAAAAGCAGACATTGATCTACGTTATAAAAGAAAACTACAAAATAATTTTGACTGGATCAACCAATTGCTGATAGGTGTTGGAATTCCTTATAATAACTCCAATATTTTACCTTTTACCAAACAGTATGTGATTGGTGGAGCAAAAACGTTGAGAGGATTTCGATGGCGCAAAATTGGTCCTGGATCTTACTTACCCACCTTGTATGACCAGCGTTTATTTCAGTTGGTAGGAGGAGATTACAAACTGCAATTTAATTCAGAGATCAGAATTCCATTATTCGCTAAATTTAGTGGTACCGTATTTTTAGATATGGGTAATGTGTGGACAAAGGATACCATTTTATTTGGAAAGGCGGGCCGTTTAAAAAAAGATTTTTACAAAGAGATTGCAGTTGCATCGGGTGTTGGTTTAAGATTTGATGCAGGCTTGATTTTAATAAGAGCAGATTTGGGCTTCCCGTTATGCAAGCCCTATTTGCCGGAAGGACAACGATGGGTGATTGATAAAATTGAATTCGGCGACCGAAACTGGCGCCAACAAAATATGGTATTGAATATTGCACTTGGATATCCTTTTTAATTTAACCTTCAGAAGATGAAAAAATTGATTACAATATTATTGGTAGTAATTGCGGTAGCAGCTATTGGAGGTTACCTGTATTGGCAAAACAATAAAAAGAAAATTGTGAAGGATTCTATTGCAGATGCCATCGCAAAAAAAACGGATAGTCTTTATTATATTCATTACGACAGTTCGCACATTGATGAAATAAATGGTAATGCTACTTTTTACAATGTGGTATTGCAATCAGACTCTGCCCAGAAACTATCGCTGAAGAGTACCGATAGTTTACCCAATGCATTGTATAATATCAGGATACAGAAAGTAGCAGTAAGCGGGGCCGATATTGTGGGTCTTATGAGCAAGGCAACGGTGTCTGCAAGAAAAATACTTCTGCTTAAACCAACTATACTAATCATCAATACCGGGGCAGATCAGCCAAAGCCATTTACTAAAAATGATACGCTGGAATTATATCAAAAAATTTTAGGAAAATTTGCCAGTATAAAAGCAGATACCATTCAGGTTTCCGAAGGAACTTTAATGATTACCAATAAATTGGGCAATCCACAAACCACGGTTGAAAAAATCAATATCACGCTTAAAAACTTTCTGGTAGACAACACAAAAAATTATGAGAGTATCCTAAGTTATTTTGTAAAAGACATCCATGTAACGGTTGATAATATTCAGCTACCGGAATCAAAAAATAAGAATCGGATCAACCTTGAAAAGGTGGAGTATAATGCGAACAAAAGATCGCTTCAGATAAAGGCGATCCGCCAATATCAGTTGAATAATATGGACCCAGTAATTGACCTAAAAAATATATTAATTAGTGATTTGAATACCAATTCATTTATCATTCAACAGCGACTGGTGGCAGGGCAGATAAGTTGCGAAGGTGGTCTCATCACCATTTATGTTAAGAAAAATCAGGCAGGTACAAAAGCAGGTGAACAATCCATTGAGTTGGCTACAGATATGATTGACCAGGCGCAGATAGCCGGTATTCATTTGGGTAAAACAAAGGTGATTATTATAGATAAGGATGAACCCGGTAAAAAGCCGTTCGCTTTGAGTAACGTTCGCTTTGATGCTAAAAAAAACCTGAAAATAACAGAAGGTACCACTATCAATAGCCTGATCAATAATTCAGCGTGGGAGCTGTCGGCAAATGGATTTTCAATTACTACAAAAGACAAATTGTATAAATTAAATGTGGGCGATTTTATAATCAACAACGCCACCTCTCAGGTGAAAATTAAACAGGTGTCATTAAAGCCAATGCTAACGGAGGCTGAATTTGTAAAACAAAGTAAACATCAAAATGATCAATATAATCTTGTTTTCAACAACCTGATTTTTTCAGGCGTTAATACAAAAAGACTATTGAGTAATCAGGAGCTTGAAGTTGAGCTGGCTTCTTTTCAACCAATTATAAAAATATTCAATGATCGTACGTTGCCGCCGGATAGCAGCAGTAAGATTGGAAAGTATCCCCAACAGTCACTGCTTAAAATGATCTACCCGATTTATATACATACGGTCCAAATTAAAAACGGCACTGTTTCATATCGGGAAAAGGCTTTAAAATCTGAACTAACCGGAAATGTATTTTTTAGCCATATCAATGCAACGTTATCGAATTTTACCAATATTCCGGAACGCATCAAACAAAGCAATCTATTAAAATTGCATGCGACTGCTAAATTTTTAGACGCCGGGGATTTAGAAACTGATTGGCAGTTTCCGTTGAATGCGGGCAACGGGGCATTTGTAATAAAAGGTAAGATGGCGGAAATGAATGCGGTTACACTAAATTCCATCATTGAACCGCTGGCGATGGCTTCTATACAAGAGGGTAAAATTAATGCAGTCACCTTTGCCATTGAGGGAACCGATACAAAAGCAACAGGCGATATCTTATTCCTTTACCAAAATTTGAAAATGGACGTGTTAAAAAAAGGAGATGAAGAAGAATTAAAGAAAAAGGGTTTACTAAGTTTGCTGGCCAACACACTTATCAAGAACGATAACACCAATGCTGCCAACAACAAAACCATCCAGTACGAAAGGGATCTTAATAAATCGTTTTTTAATTTGGTATGGAAAACTGTTTTTACGGGGGCAAAAAACACCGCCTTGGGTAAATGAGAAAATCAAGATAAAAAGCAGGAGTAAGGTACTATGCGTTGGGCTGTTGATGGTAAGCTAACTTGAGTTTCGTGCGTATTGTGAATGATCATTTGACATTAGTTTTGGATAGTACAGCTAAAAGTTGGTGCTGGTTGCAGCAATGAACATTTGATCGCTATAAACACTGGTTCGGACTGACCGACTCAATTTGGCTTTTTCCCTTAACTCGGACTTTATATTTTCAATTTAGCATTACCCGGACATGTAAAACATCTATAACCATTTCCAGTGTAAACCAAAACGTTCTTTATATACTTTCTGAACCGGATAAACTGACATCGGCATTAGGACACAGAACAAAAATCGTGTACTTTTGATGGAATTAATTTCTTTAGAAAATGGTTATTGCAAATCCTATATACGACGTAGTGTTCAAAAGAATGATGGAGAATGAAAGGGTTGCCAAATTCTTTATTGGAACGCTGTTAGAACAAATCATCGAAACCATTGAAGTAAGGCCACAAGAGTTTACATATAGTGACGAACTTGCCGGACTCGCTGTTTTTCGTCTTGACTTTATCGCTACAATTAAGACCGAAACAGGAGAATTCAAAAAAGTATTGATAGAAATTCAAAAAGCAAAAAATCAAATAGATTTGATGCGTTTCAGGAGATATCTCGCTGAACAATACAAGAAAGAAGACACCATTAACAATGCAAAATTAATTTTACCAATCACAACCATTTACATTTTAGGTTTCAAACTTCCGGAGATTGACACACCTTGTTTAAAAGTTGAGCGGAACTATAAAGATTTGGTTAATAACAAAATCATTGAAATCAGGAGCAGCTTTGTAGAAAAATTAACTCACGAGAGCTTTATTGTTCAAGTGGAACGAATTACAGATAAATACCAAACAAAATTGGACAAAATGCTGAGTGTTTTTGAACAGACCAATTTTATTGATAACGATAGAATAACCAAGCAGTTCAAGCACGCTACTGACCTTGAAGAAGTTAAGATTATTACTGATATTTTGCATTATACCGGCACAGACCCAGACGAGAAAAAGAAAATCGAGATTGAGCAGGAAGCCTGGAGAACTGTGAATGCAATGTTTGAGGACAAGGAAAAAGAACTATTGAAAGTAATTGATGAAAACAAAAAGAAAATTGATGAAAAACAAAAAGTAATTGACGAAAAGGACAACGCATTGGCCGAAATGGAACGACAACTTGAGGAATTGAAACGTAGGCTTGGTGAATAGTACTGCACACAACAATTTGCCAACCAACCGTAGTATGTTGTTGCTTACATCGATCCTCCCTCCACCAACACCGACATGGTTGTAAGTTCCTGTGTAAAAGTACTGCCATCAAGGCAAGCCATCATACTTGAGAAAGCAAGTCTGCCTAATTCATCTCCACTTGTTTCTACATAAGTAATTTCAGGAAAATATAATTTTGGTATAAAGCCATTACTGATAGCAATTACAGAAATGTCATCCGGTATTTTTAAACCAGTCCGTTGAATGGCCTTCATCGCTCCGGCTAAAATTTCGTCGCTCATGCAAAAAACGGTGTCGGGCTTTTGCGGCAGACATTCCATTGTGATCGCTTCCGCCTCTGTAATGCTGTTCGCATGATGAACCAGCAAATCAATTTTTCCGTTCATTGTTTTCGTAAAAGCAGTCAATCTTTTTTTTGTAATGGAGAGGTTTGTATTTCCAAAGACGGCGAGCACTTTTTTCTTGTTCTTTAAAATAATAGTGTTTGCTGCCATCGCAGCGGACGCCTCATCTGCAACGCATATCTTATTACAGTTATTAAGTTCCGGCACCTTGTCAAAAAATATTACAGGAATGTCCAAATCTTTCATTTTGAGGTAAGCATCGATATTGCCTGTTTGATTGGAGATACAGGCAAACAGGCCACTGATGCGGCTTTTCCGGCATAGCTTTAAATTTAAAATTTCAATAGCAGGGTCGTCCCCAGATTGCAGAATCATGAGTGCGTAGCCATTTTTCCGACTTTCTTCTTCCACAGCGGAAATGAAAGAGTGGTAAAAAAAATTGGAAATAGATGGCACTACCAATCCAAATAAATTGCTTTTGCTGGTACGCAATTGTATGGCATTTGCATTTGGTTCATAGTCTAAACTGTCCGCCAATTCAGTAACTCTTTGTTTGGTTTTTTCAGAAATATCCGGGTGGTTTTTCAATGCCCTTGATACAGTTGAAATACTGAGACCGAGTAAACCCGATATTTTTTTAAGCGTAGTATTATTCATTACAGCGTTAAAATTGATTATTTTTTAAATTATATCAACAGCAAACCGTTTCGCAAACATTTCCGCAAACGGTTGCAGTAAACGAATCGTTAATGAGGTGTTTTTGCAACAATTTAGTTTATAATTTTATTGCAGAAACGGTTTAAAGATCTGTAATTTTTTTTTCTTCTTTGTAAGAAAATTAATCTACCTTGAAAATGATTTTTTAACTGCTATATATTTTTTAAAACAAAACTTAACGATTATGCTTCTTGCGATGATGAGAAAGTCTGCTATGCTATTGCTGGCAGTTTTTGGGTTTACAGCTATCACGCTGGCCCAAACACAAACAGTTTCCGGAACGGTAACTGATAAAAAAGGGGAGCCACTCCCTGGTGTTACTGTAACAGTAAAAAACACCAAAATTGCAACTTCCACGAATTCACAGGGTGCTTACACATTGAGCAATGTTCCAACTGGTGGAATATTAGTACTTAGTGGCGTAGGTGTTGTTACCATGCAGGTAAATGTAAGTGGTCCCATTGTAAATTCAGAAGTAGAAACAAGCGTCGGTAACCTTAACGAAGTGGTAGTAGTAGGTTATGGTACTTCAAAAAGGAAAGATCTCACAGGAGCGATTTCTACTGTACAAGCTAAAGACTTTAACAAAGGAACATTTTTAGCTGCCGATCAATTAATACAGGGAAAAGTAGCAGGGGTGCAAATGATTAACAATAGTGGGCAGCCTGGTGGTGCCTCTACGGTTAAAATCAGGGGTAACGCAACAGTAACAGGTTCTGGACAGCCTCTGTATATCATTGACGGTGTTCCTTTAGATGGAAGGTCAGCAAGGCCGGGTTTAAGCCCCTCAGGTTTGGGAGATGCTCCAGGAGGGAATCCTTTAAACTTTTTAAATCCGAGTGATATTGCTTCTATTGATGTTTTGAAGGATGCTTCCGCTACTGCTATTTACGGTACAAGAGCAGCATACGGAGTCGTTTTAATAACTACTAAGAAAGGTCAATCTGGTGCAACAAAAATTGAATTTGGAACATCTATCGGTACTTCATCAATATTAAGGAGAATTAAAGTGCTGGATGCAAATCAGTACCGCCAGGCATTAAGTTATTACGGAGTTAGTGCAGCAAACGATTTAAAATCAGATGTGAACGGTTTGGATGCTATTTTACGCAACGGGATGATTCAAAACCATAACGTAGCTATTAGTGGCGGTAATGAAAACAGTAAATATCGGTTTTCAGGTAGTGTTTTAAATCAGGAAGGAATTGTTAATAAGACTGGTATCAAAAAATATACTGCAAATTTTGCAGGAAGTTTTAAAATGCTCGAAAGCAAAAAATTAGGGCTTGACATCAATATTCTTCCCAGTCTTTATGAGGAAGATCTTGCACCAATCACAAATAACGCAGGTTCTACAGGCAGTCTTATAGGGCAGGCTTTACAATGGAATCCAACTGAAGCTTTTAGAAAAGCAGATGGAACATTAAATGTAAAGGCTGGTGATGTTATTAATCCTTTGGCGATGTCAGAGGCGTATAATGATAAGTCGAGAGTAACTACTCTTTTAGCAAGTATTGCACCTTCTTACAAGTTTGCAAATTGGTTAGAATATAAGATGCTTTACAGCATAAATTACAGCGCTGGTAACAGAAGAGCTTCTACACAGCAATTTATTAATTTAGGCGATGTGAAAGACAGAGGCTTTGCTGCAATTGGTCAAAATGAGTTGACTACACAAACTACAACACATACACTTAATTTTAACAAGCAAGTTACTTCTGGCCTTAACATGACTGCCTTAGCCGGATATGAGTATATAAAAACAACTAACAAAGGTTCAAATACGAATGCGCTGGGACCAACTGGCGGTTTTGGTCAATATGGATTGGATTATACAAACTTTATCCAATTTTCAAACCCAGGGTCTCGTAATATCAGTTCATTCGTGGATCCAAGTTTTGAATTGCAATCGTATTTCGCAAGGGTTGGTTTTAATTTTAAAGACAGGTATTTGCTAACAGGTACAGTAAGAAGAGATGGTTCTACCAGATTTGGAACTAATAATAAATATGGAACCTTCCCGGCTCTTTCTGCTGCATGGGTTGTAACTAAGGAAAGTTTCTTCCAGGTAAGCGCTATCAACTCCTTAAAAATTAGGGGAGGTTGGGGTAAAACTGGTAATCAGGATTTTCCCTCAGGTGCTTCACAAGCAACGTATTCTTTTGGAAATAACGGAGGTTTAAGTCAAACCAATTATCCTAACCCGAATTTAAAATGGCAAAATGACCGCCAATATAACATTGGGTTGGATGCAAGCATACTAAATAATAAGGTAGCTATTACGCTTGATTATTTTAACAAAAAAACCGGGGATTTACTATTTCCGACATTCCCTGATCCAGCAGGACCGATTGGCGGAGCGGTATTGTGGCAAAACCTACCGGGGTTTGTTGAAAATAAAGGGCTTGAAGTAGCAATTAACACAACGATTATAGATAAAAAAGACTTTTCTTTTGACTTAGGTGTAAATGCAACCTTTCTTAAAAATGAAGTATCTGGTCTTCCTGCACCAATACCAACAGGAATTTTAAATGGACAAGGTATTACTGGTACTTTTGTTCAAACAATTAGAAACGGGTTTCCAATTAATACTTTTTTCACCAGAGAATTTTTAGGGTTGGACAAAGCTACTGGCCAGGCACTTTACACAGATGGGGGTTCTACCTTTTACCCCGTAGGTAACCCTAATCCAACTACTATTTTAGGTTTAACAGCTTCATTCAGATACAAAAAATTGTCTTTTACGGCTAATATGAATGGAGCACTGGGACAAAGTTTATATAACAATACTTTGAATAATGTTATCAATGTAGGTAGTATTAACGGAGGAAGAAATATTGCAGTTTCTGTTTATGAATCTCCAGTTAAAGAGGCATTCTCTAATCCGGTTACAGCTTCCTCAAGGTTTATAGAAAAAGGCGATTATTTAAAACTAGCCAATGCTACTTTTTCGTATAATGTAGGAAAGGTTGGAAAGGTATTTCAAACAGCCAATGTTTATGTTACCGGCCAGAATCTTTTTGTTATTACTAAATTCTCTGGATTTGATCCTGAGGTTAACGTAGATAAAAGTAATCGGGGCGTTCCTTCTGTAGGTATTGAATACACGCCATATCCATCCGCAAGGATTGTAACGCTGGGTGTAAATTTTTCATTTTAATTCATTCTAATAACTATTTTATGATACGCAAACTAACAATTATTGCATCATTTTTTTTCCTTCTTGGCATTTTATCTTGCACCAAGCTGGATGAAAAATTTGACGGCAATCTAACTCAATCGCAAATAGGTGCAGGCGGTGCTGGTAATGCTCCCGCACTTTTAACACAATTGTACAATGACCTTAAAGGTACCTTTCAAAATCAGGACCAGGTTTATGCCCTTTGGGAAATGACTACAGATGAATTAATCGGCCCAACACGAGGTCCAGATTGGGATGATAATGGTGTTTGGAGAGTTTTGCATGAGCATAAATGGGATGGTGATAATCAACGTATCATCGATGCATTTAAAAATTTAAACGGGATAGCTTATGGAGCTACAGATATATTGCGTTTTAATCCAACCCCAAGCCAGGGTGCCCAAGCAAGATGTATACGTGCATTAGCACAATTTTATTTATTGGATGGCTGGAATCAGGTTAACTATCGTGAGCCTGGTGAAAGTGTAGTAGCTGCATCTAAAGTAAGAACAGGAATAGAAGCACTGACCTTTATCATTACTGAATTAGAAGCTGTTTTACCACTTCTTCCAGATGCACCTGCTACAGGAGCTACAAAGAATGGGGCACGGGCTTTATTAATGAAATGTTACCTCAACAAAGGAATGATTGCAAATAGGGCAACGCCTACGTTTAACGCTGCTGATATGAACAAAGTTATATCTTACGGTGATCAAATAATTTCAGGCGGTGCATTTACATTCAGCACTAATTACTTTGATAATTTTGCTCCCAATAATAATGTGATCGGAAAAGAAAATATTTGGAGTCAGGAAAATGTTGGCGGAACTCAGTCTTTCGGGATACGTTCCAGATGGCGTTCTGGAATGCACTATAAGCAAGACCCAGGTGGATGGAATGGATTTAGTACGCTTTCTGATTTATATAATAAGTTTGAAGCTACGGATGTAAGAAGAGGAACTAATTATCCGACTCTAAATTCGCCGGTAAATCCTGGAAACAGAATTACGGTTGGTTTTTTAAGAGGACAGCAAAGGGATCTTAAGAATGATACGATGTTGACAGACAGGGCAAGGGCACCATTGATTTATACCGATGCAGTGAAGTCAATTGAAACAGGTACTAATCTTGAAGTAACAGGTATCAGAGCATTTAAGTATCCAGTTGATTTTGACAACGAACTAAACGGTGGTGGTAATGTTAACAACGATTACGTTATTTTAAGGTTGGGAGATGTATTATTAATGAAAGCTGAAGCTATTCTCCGTGGAGGGACAGGAACGATAGCTGGTACTTATGGAAGTACCGCAACTGCTATTGTTAACGCTGTTCGTACAAACAGGGGTGCCACTGCCTTGGCAAATGTTACTTTAGATAATATGATTGATGAAAGAGCACGTGAACTATATCTTGAAAGTTGGAGGAGACAGGATTTAATTAGGTTTGGCAAGTTTCTTTTGCCTATGCAAGAAAAGCCAAATGCGAGTGATCCAAAATACCTTTTGTTAGCCGTTCCAAATCAGGCTTTGGCAATCAATCCCAATTTAAAGCAAAACCCCGGTTACTAATTTAGCAAATCATACTTTTACTAAAGGTCATTGAAAAATGACCTTTAGTAATTTAAGCCCTCCACGTTATTTTTTTGAGAGTTTTGTATTCTCATTAAATAGTTCAAAACACTTAATTTTAGCATCGAAATTTGTTTGCACTACACTAGTACACTGTATTTTATAATTTTTGATTAATGAGGTACCCGCTGATTTATTTTTGTATATTATTATTGATTATTTCGTGCAATACGCAACATGAAAAACGCCTGTTTCAACTGGTGGAGAAAACTGGAATTGATTTTACAAATACTGTCATCGATGGCCAGATTGAGAACAGTTTTTACTTCCGAAATTACTACAATGGAGGCGGTGTAGCCACTGGAGATATCAACAATGATGGTTTGCCGGATGTATTGCTTACATCCAATATGGGAGCAAGTAAACTATACTTAAATAGAGGCAATTTTAAATTTGAGGATATCTCCATTAAAGCGGGGTTGATGCAAGATAGCATGTGGAGTACCGGCGTAGTGTTTGTCGATATCAATCATGATGGCTGGCTGGATATTTATGAATGTAACTCCGGCCATATGAAGAATGGAAACCGGCGCAATAAATTATACATCAACAATCATCTTTCAGCCTCAACAGGAAACGAGACCGGCCTTGTAACCTTTACTGAATCTGCCGCTCAATACGGTCTCGATTTTAAAGCATACACTACCCATGCTTCATTTTTCGATTATGATATGGATGGTGATTTGGACTGTTTCCTTATCAATAATAGTCCAATCCCGATAAATACCATCGGTACGTCCAATCGCCGAGCCTTGCCCGATGAACAGTGGCCTGTCTCAGAATTTTTAAAAGGCGGTGGCGATCACTTGTACCGCAACGACAACAATTTTTTTAATGAAGTTACGCAAGAAGCAGGTATTCATGGAAGCCTGATGAGCTTTGGCATGGGGCTATCAGTAGGCGATATCAATGAAGACGGTTACCCTGACATTTTTGTGGCCAATGACTCGTATGAACGGGAATACTTATACATCAATCAAAAGAATGGAAGTTTTAAGGATGAGCTGGAAAACTGGACCGAACACAACAGCTTTTCATCAATGGGGGCTGACATAGCCGATATCAATAATGACGGATACAACGATGTGTTTACTACTGATATGCTCCCCGCCGATGACTATAGGTTAAAAACATTGGGTGCTTTCGATAATATTGATTTGTATCGTACCCGATTAAACTCCGGATTTTTTCATCAGTACATGAAGAACTGTCTTTTTGTAAATGATAAAAATGGCAAGCTCTTAGAAACGGCCAATTACAGTGGTGTTTCGGGAAGCGACTGGAGCTGGGGCGCATTGTTTTTTGATGCGGACAATGATGGATACAATGATATTTATGTTTGCAATGGTATTAATCATGATGTAACCAATCTTGATTTTATGGATTTTTTTGCCAATGAAGTGGTGCAGAATATGGTGGTCTCCGGCGAAAAGCAAAATGTAGATTCTGTATTAAGCCACATACCAATTAACCAGTTGCCCAACAAGATGTACCGAAATAATGGGAATCTTCAATTCACCGATATCGCTGAAAGTTGGGGCATGAACCAACCCTCTACCTCAAACGGCGCAGCCTATGCCGATTTAGATGACGATGGCGATTTGGATTTGGTAGTAAATAACGAGAATCAACCAGCGTTTGTGTACCGCAATAATAGCCGTGAGCTGAATGGCAACAGCTATATCAGTATTATTTTGAAGGGTACCGAAAAAAATACATTTGCAATTGGGAGTAAAATAAAAGTGTATAAAGACAACCAGGTATTTTATCGGGAGTTGTTTCCCAGCCGTGGTTTTCAGTCATCAGTAGATTATAAAGTTGTGATTGGCCTGGGCAAACTACAGGAAGTAGATTCAATGATAGTAGTGTGGCCCAACAGGGGCTTTACAAAA
>Ga0105044_10000785_pt1 | contig 40332 bp, 29 predicted proteins | sample MAT01_FD_78092 | JGI IMG/M metagenome (GOLD analysis project Ga0105044, IMG submission 78092) | Freshwater microbial communities from Lake Fryxell liftoff mats and glacier meltwater in Antarctica - MAT-01 | ecosystem: Environmental > Aquatic > Freshwater > Ice > Liftoff microbial mat | place...
GGCTTAACGATCACCTCTGCACTGCCAAACGCAGCACCCTTCAAATTGCCGTTCGTTCCGTCTTCTGACTTCATCATTCAACTCCTCTGCGCCCTCATTTTGTACCGTACACTACACTACGATTTATGTTCATGGTATCGTTGGCAGAGAGGGATACAACATCTATCTATCAGATAACGTTGGAACATCACGTGCTCTACGTACCGGCCTAGAATACGACATCATTGAAAGTCGACCTCGGCTGTATGCATTCCCAGATGGCAGTTTTCTCGCCGCCGGCAGTGCACATAGCATGACTGCATTTGGCGCATATCGCTTCGATAAGAAGGATTTGGGCGTTGGAAAGTATTTGCGAGTGAATGTTGACAGTGAAAATTTCTCAACTGGCCTCAACTCTACTGATGTGACTGTTCTCGGAAACACGGTCATACGATTGAGGAATGCATATTCATTCGATGCTGGACTTCGATGGTACTACATGACGAATACAACTGATGTGGGCAATCCTAGCGCATTCCATTATGCAGATAACGGTAACGTCTATACACGGCAAGAGAATCCAGCTCAATGGCATCCTGCTTCTTATTGGCTATGAAGATGTTGTGCACCGTCTGCTTGAGCTGTTCCTGCAGCTTCTTGGGAACCTTGTCGATCGCATTGCGCAACGCATGCACGGTGCAGCCCTGATGCTTCGTCAAGGCAAACACCTTGACTACGGCAGCCCAGAATCCAAACGCATCGTCACCGATGGCAAGTCGCGGTGCCTGCAGTCCGCGGCGCTTGAGGTCCGTCAGCATGGCCGTCCACGACAGCTCGCTCTCGCGCTCACCGTCGACGACACCAAGCATGTGCTTTTCTCCGTGCTCATCGCAGCCAATAACCACCAGCATACACGGCCGATCATTGGTCGTGCGCACGCGGCGATAGATGCCATCAACCCAGATGTAGACGAAGCGTTCATTGATGCTGCGTTGAGACCACGGCGTGTACAGCTCCTGCCAACGTTCAATAATCGAGCATACCACGGCCGGGCTCATGGCGTCGAATCCTTCACTAACGATGCTTCTGAGTGCTGCCTGCATGTGTGTCGTCGATACACCATGCAGATTACAACACGGAGACCATAGCGTCGATCTGCATCGTGCGCCGCACATACGGCGGCAGAATCGAACTCGTGAACCGCTCGCCCTCGCGCCGGTCATGCACACATGGTTAGCGTACCGTCACCGTGCCGATCGTCGTCTGCACCGTCCGTTCCTGCGACAGACCATTGCCAACCACCAGGCGCCGGCCGTCGATACTGCGCTGCGGCCAGCATCCGTTGCGCGGCTTCGCGAACCATCGTTTACAACACAGAATATCCTTGCACCGATTCGATGCGTACCATAGCTTGGGCCTTGTTCATAAGGCGTCTCCCGTGGATGTTTGTAAAAAGACATGTACTAATCACAGGGTACGCCTATTTCTTTTCTGATTAGGCCCAGCCGCTGTCCTGGCTCATCCACAACTTTCTAAAGTAACTCATGCACAATCTTACGAATGGTTTCGCCGAAAGTGTGAACAGCAAGATTCAGCTCGTCAAGTCACGTGCACGCGGCTACCGAACGTACGAAACATTTCGAGTTGCCATCCTCTTCTACTGCGGCAATCTCAACCTCTATCCAAGAGCTTCTTATTGAACTCGAAATATTCATATCCACCTTTTCAGGTCAAGAGCCAAATTAATATGAACACTTCCGCAACCGAGCCAATTGACAGCAATATAACTTCAGGAAAAAACAAATCTTTTTGGACAGCATCAACGGAGCCAATTGTATTTGAAAAACTAAAACAAAATATTGAAACCGATATTTTAATTGTTGGGGGCGGCATAGCAGGACTAACAACTGCATATTGTCTACTAAAAGCAGGACGAAAAATAGTCTTAGTAGAAGATGGATATATAGGCAGCGGAGAAACAGGCAGAACAACAGCACACATTACCTGTGCACTTGCCGACCGATATTTTGAACTTGAAAATATATTCGGGAAAGAAAAAGCAATGCTTGCAGCCAACAGCCACATGGAAGCAATTCAGTTTATAGCGAATACCGTTGAACACGAAAACATTGATTGCAATTTTAAACGAGTTCCCGGATATTTATTTTCAAGCGAAAGCGATACAAGAGAAACACTAGTAAATGAGTATGAAGCAACAATAAACGTAGGACTGCTTACAGAAATGTTGGAACAGGTTCCAGCCTTAGCATCTGAAGAAGGAAAATGGTGCATTAAGTTTCCTGAGCAAGGACAGTTTCATATCATGAAATATTTGAAAGGACTCACAGATGCAATCATAGGCATGGGAGGAATACTTTACACCGAAACAAAAGCGGAAGAAATATCCAAAGACGGAGTAAAAGCAAACGGGTTTGAAATAAAAGCAAAACATATAGTAGTTGCCACCAACACACCGGTTAACGATTTGGTTGTGATGCACACCAAACAATGGCCTTACCGCACCTATGTTATCGCAGCAAAAATTCCGAAAGGTAGATTGCCTTACGCTTTATGGTGGGATACAGGTAATAAAGAATCCAAATGGATTAGTGCGCCCTATCACTATGTACGGTTGGAAGACTACGATAACACACACGACCTTTTAATTTCCGGTGGCGAAGACCATAAAGTTGGACAGGCAGACGATGAAAGTATTCCCGAAGAAGACAGATACATTAAATTGGAGGAGTGGACCAAAAAGAGATTTCCTGCAATGGAAAGTATTCTATACAATTGGTCAGGTCAGGTGATGGAGGCTATAGATTCAATAGCATTCATCGGCAAAAATCCAGGGAATGAAAATATTTACATCATCACGGGCGATTCAGGAAACGGTATTACACACGGAACGCTGGGCGGAATTATTATAACCGACATCATCAATGACAAAGAAAACCCGTGGATAGATTTGTACAGCCCATCACGTATAACGTTTAACATTGCAGGTGATTATTTTCACGAAGTAGGAAACATGGTTGCGCAATATGCAGACTGGGTTAGCAATGGTGATGTAAAAGATGCTGATGAGTTACAACCGGGACAAGGAGGAGTAATATCTTCAGGTATAAAAAAGATTGCCGTTTACCGCGATGAACAAAATAAACTGCATGCCTTCACTGCAGTATGTCCGCACCTTGAGGCCATTTTACAATGGAATGCAGAAGAGAAATCTTTTGATTGCCCTGCACACGGTTCACGCTTTACAACAGAAGGTAAAGTAATCAATGGCCCGGCAACTACCGATTTAGAAAAAATAGAAGTCAAGGAAGAGAATAAAAAGTAGTAAGCATCATTTGACTCGACAGACCATTCAATGAAGAGCAGCCGATAACAGCAGTTTGGCAAAAAGAGGCGGTTCAGTGCTCCTCAGACAAACTTGTGGTTCATCAAACATTGGTTCTCCGCATCAACATTTCTGGCAAGAATCGCCACCTTCACCGAGCCACAAAACGTTACGTGCAAGGCTATGACGACACGATAACTACGAATAGACGACAACAAATGGGTTCGTTTTCACAAATAAAATTTGCCGACATCCGATTATTTGCATAATCCGACGAGATTGCGCCGCATTTCTCGACTTACCGTAGAGGTAGACACACCAATGGAGAAAGCGATCTGTCGCAGCGTAGCACCGCTTCGTCGCATCGACCAAATGATGTACCTTTGTTACTAGGTTACGTGCTGATAACCACTTGCCATGTTTACTCCATGGTTGGTCTCTGGAAAAGAGTTCGTTCTATCGGCAAGTAAGCCATTTCTTTTGACCTACCACTGTTGCACTTTCAACTTGAATGCGCCCAATATTCTATGTATGAATATCTGAATTACCTGCTTGGGTTTGATGATGCCAATCTCGAGCCTCATCAAATGGCAGCACGTGCAGCCCTTGTGTTTTTTCTTGGGCTTGTCTATGTTCGCACAGGCGGCTTACGTATGCTTGGCAAGCAATCAGCTTACGACTCGCTAACAGCACTGATACTGGGAGCTATGTTAGGAAAAGCAGTGGTAAGCCAGGAATCATTTCTGGGCACCCTGCTTGCTGCATTGGCAATAATGATTTTGCACCGGCTAGTAGCATGGATAACTTTTAAAAGCAGTTGGGCTGGTAGTATTCTAAAAGGAAAGTCTATTGTGCTGTTTCAAAATAGCAAACCGCTGCTTGAAAATTTGAGCCGCGTACACATTACCGAAAGCGATTTGCAGGAAGCGGTTAGAAAGAATCTAAACATGGATGAGATGAGTCATGTTAAAGAAATTTACATGGACCGTTCAGGGGAATTGAGTGTAATCAGGCATACGACATCTTCGGTTGGACAGAAGAGCAACCTATAACAAGTGGTTTGCGATAGCGGGGTTTCTGTGCTTCGTAGACACTTTAGTGCAAGGTGGAAGTTCGGTGCTTCGAATAAACGATAGTGCTAATACACCCCGCCATCGCAAACCACTGAAACGTTACAGGAAAGCGTAGGGACGACCATCATAGAATGACAGACCAACAGTACGACATGAAATGTAGAAGAAACATGGACTAGTCCCAAATATCCAACAAGATGATTGCCCTCCACTTGTAACGGAATATCACATGCTGAGTTCTCGATACATCATGAAAACTCGCACACTCCTCCTCGTTGTTTTTGCAGGCACACAGATTGTGGTTGCACAAAAGGACTGCTCTCGGCCGCCACTAGGGCGGCTGCCTGTTTCAGACATGTTGAACTCCACGTGGAATGGAATACGTGGTGGACTGTATCCTGAGGGACGTGCCCTTCCTCCCCCTGATAAGTTGTCACAATATGAAACTACCATTGATGCTATAGAGCCGAGGTCTCTCGATGGATCAATAAATCCCACTGATGGTAGGATTGTGATGATCGGTGTTGGTGCATCAAATCCACGAACAGAATACAATGCATTTGTGGCCTTGGCAACGTCTGATCCATCGCTTAACACTAGTTTGATGTTTGCAAACACATGTGTTGGCGGGCAAGGCGTGCAGAAGATGAATCTGCCCGCAGACGGATACTGGAAGAATGCAGCAAACGTTCTCGATTCTCTAGGATGTAGTGCTGCACAAGTACAATTAGCGTGGATTGAAACGGACAACACACAGAATGCAGATACCACATTCCCAGGCGCAGCTCAAGGTCTTGCCGATGACTTGTTCACACTGTGCACAACATTGCAATCGTTGTACCCCAACCTCAAGGTGATTTATTTTTCTTCACGTTCCTATGCAGGATATATCGATCCTGCGGCAGCACTCGCTGGCAAGGGGCTTCTGTCTCCACGAGATTACCTCAATGGTTGGGCTATCAAGTTTCTTATCGAACGTCAGATCGTTGGCACACCAGGCTATGCCTTCACGGGTGTTGCAGCAGACTTACCAGCACTGATGTGGTGTACAGACAATTGGGCCGACGGCACCATACCAAAGCTTGATGGTCTGTTTTGGCATTGTGATGATTTCTCTGGTGATGGACTTCACCTCTCACCACTAGGCGAAGAAAAATCAGGTGCACGGATTCATAGATTCTTTTCAACGGATCCAATTGCACAACAATGGTATCATGGCCAACCAACAACATCAGTTGCGGAATATTCAACGCGCGATAATCCTCGTACGATGTATTCTGTTGGACCTGTTCTCATACTAGAAAGTGCAACTCCAGCTATCGCCTCAATCTACAATGTGCAAGGGGAGCTGGCTTGGACAGCTTCGATCGAAAGTACGACGCAGATTCCAACCTCAGGCTTCACGCCTGGCCTCTATCTTGTGCGTATTGGAGAACGTACCTCTATCTTTCTTCGCCCATGAACGAATGTCAGTAGGCAAACCCTACATAGTTGGGCAGGGATTCTACCGTTGAAGCCACACGCCCATGGAGGAATCGGAGAGACTGTTGCAAAAGGCAGGTTCAGTCGTTCATTGAACATTCTACCTCATATCAAAAATTGTCCCTGTTGCCCTATACCACTTCACCTTACATTTACTTCAATCATCGACTGATCTCCACTTGCACGGTTCTGCTTAGAAAGCGCTCTTCGGGTAGGGCATACGAAGTGAGTCCAAATGGCTGTGTGCTATTGCCAACGCCTTCAACAACATTGATACGTACATCGGGGCGCAGCGCGCGGATTGCAGCAGCAACATTCTGAGCTCGGCGTGCACTGAGTGTTCTATTATAGCCAGATCCGCCAAGGTTATCCGTGAATCCGCGAACGGACAGAGTCTCGCTTGCTTTGAGTTTTGCCGTGAACACCTTAATGGCTTCACGGTCTCTAGGACTTAGCTCGGCACTGCTTATGCTAAAGAGCGACAAGGTGAGCCGGCTCGCCCACGTGTTTGTGACATCTGCCCCAACCGGTACCGTTGCTCTGACGGAGACGGTGTCTACCGTTGCTTCTATCTCTATGGGCTTTCCAAGCGCAATGCGCTGCCGCGTTGCTTCGTCGATGTGCCACTTGACCGTTGCAGGACCCGTTCCGCGCTCTTGATGCAAGAGCTCTCCATCATTTGTGACGCGTATCTGCCACGTAGAGGTTGCAGGTATGCTGTCGAGCTTCACTTGTGGATCCAGTGGCGTTGTGCCAACACGCGATGTGAATCGTGTGCGAATAGTGGGCGACATCACAGCGGGGTCTGTGCACGAGATCTCAACACGGCGGTTCTCTGCATGACCTTGGTCCGTTGTTGCCAACGTTTGCATTGCCTGCGTGCAACTTGGCGAGTCGATAGCAATGCGCTCCGCCGCAATCTTCCATGTTGCCGTTAACCACGAACGAACTGCCCTCGCACGCTCCATCGCAAGTACACACGATCCACCCTCGGTGCCCACATCTGCAAAGCCTCGCAAATGCAGCGTACCAATCGATGCGGCCATGCGCGAGCCAATTACATTCAACACTTCATAGTGCATCGGTAGTGCGCTTGGCGTAATACTGTCTGCATTGAACTGCTCCACCTGAGCGTATTGCTTGTACCTGCCGGGTATGCGACTCGCATTGAGATCGAAGAACACCACGGGCAGCAACGGAAATGTCTCGTCCTGTTCGGTAGTTGCAATCATGATCGAACGTAAGGGTTGATCGGTTGCAGGGTCGATGATCTGAATCCGAGGCGTCACGACGACCGGCACGACGACCGGCACGACGACCGGCACGACGACCGGCACTGGCGATGGCGGGGCCACTTCGGCAACAACCACAGGTGGTGGCGGCGGTGGCGGTACGACGATCTCAGGTTCCGGCTCGGGTTCGTTCGAGGGCCGATCTAACGCCACACGTATTCCGATTCCGGCAAAGATGTTTTGCTGATGCCACGACGCGCCCGTTTGCAATGGCGTGAACGAGTAGACGTAGCGGACCTCCGGCGATAACCGCAAGGCATGCGAGATGGGAAGATCCAAACCGATCATCGCATTCGCACCAATGAGGAACGAGGCTGCGTTCGGAACCGCTTGCTCAGGATAAAACGTTGTGTCGCGCAGATCACTTCCGAACGTGATGTTGTTGGGCGAGACGATGCGCGCTGCACTCGACCACGTTGCAGAACGTTGCAACGCAGCACTCGCACCAATCGAGAAACGCAACACACCAACAGTGTATTCCGGACCGATATCAAGTGCGAATTGTGTTGCCGTGTAGGTGAGCGTGTGCTCACGTTGTAAGGTGACAACGTCTCCACTTTCGTTGCGCACTGGCGGACCAGCTACCATCTCCGTCATCGTTACATTTACGGGCGACATGCGCAGTGCAACCGCTAGACCTAGTTGCTCCGAAGCTCGCCACGACAGCGTTGCGGCCCCATACCACCCTCCGCCCGTGCCACCACTGTAGGGCGGACATGCAGGATCGGTCAAGCACGTAAGATTCGATGCCGGTTGTATAGTGCGCGCATACCCACCCGCCACGCCAATGAGTAGCGGCGGATAGTCCTGCGATCGTGCAGGCACACATGAAAGAACGACAAAGGCGGCAAGGAGGAATACCTTCACTTCACCACCGAGAACTGTTGCATGTACACGGTGTTGCGAAGCCATAGTCGAATAACATGAGAGCCGGAGTTGAATGGACGGATGACCATGCGATGAATACCTTCGTCCAGTGGACCGTTGAAGAGATCCTCCGATCTTCCAACAACGTCTACGAGTTCAATGCGAACGCTCGCAGGAGCAGCACATCCAAACTCGAGAACGGCATCTTCCATAACTGGTTGCGGCGAGAGCATACGAATGCCGTCGGCGATACCACTCACGTTCACAGTGCTGAGTTCGCAGCCATATCGCAACATCTCGATCTCGCGCGTTGTTGTGTCGGTGGTTGGGATCACACAAATGGAATTGCTGGTGATCGATAGAACCTGAACGGAGGGTCGCAAGGTGCGACCAATGAGTGTGGTAAACGTGAGCGATCCGAGTACATCTGCTGTTGCCGCCCTACAGTCCGTGATGATGAGCATGACCATGCCGGGAACATTCTCTGGCCGCATCACCACAGAACCACACGACGACGTGACCGTTGAAAGTTCTAAAGCAGTGTATTCATGCCGAAGACGCACAACAAGTGTGTCGGATCGTAAGAGTTGCGTAAGTGAACTCGCAGCATCTGCATGCATGCCGATGGTCACGCGGTCTCCGGTGCGCACCGGTTGCGAGGGCGGAGGATCTGTTGTAACAACAACGCTCTTCGTGGTAACGTCGATCACAACGGCAACACTGTCTTGCCAACCACACTGATCTACAAAATGAACCATACCGGTGAGTCGACCTCGTTGCGTGCCCACAACGCACAACACACGCACGTCCCGTTGGTTTGCGTTTAAGACCAACTGTGGTGGGTCTATGCTAAAGCCTGTGCCACTAACGGATACACCGATGGTACGATCTAAAGCCACCCCGTTTCGAATAGCAATGAGCGTTACTACATCAGGAATTGTATCTCCGCAGACTGTTGTGTCGCTCATGGTGGCAAGAGTGTAGGAGGGCGGCGGGGCCTGCTCTACCGTGATGCTGTTCTTGCCTGTGCACGAACTCTTACGCACTGTTACGGTGTACACACCTGCCGTGGTGACGGTGATGGTAGTTGTTGTGTCTCCGGTATTCCATAGAATACCGTCGTAGTCTGTTGGAATGGAAAGTGTTGCGGACTGACCCGGACAGAGTTGCTGTGGACCTGTGTAGGCGATGTTAGGTGGAGCAACGCTGCCGGGAGCAATGGTGATGCTGCCGATAGCCGCACAGCCGCTTGCACCCGAAGCTTCGACGCTAAAGGTGCCCGGACCTGTGACGACGATGCGCCGTGTTGTGTCGCCAGTATTCCATTTGTAGCGCAGACCAGAAACCGTGCCCGTGACTGCGAGTGTGAGCGTGTCGTTCTCGCACATCACCGTCTGACCGCTCTCGCTGACGACCGTGATCGAAGGATTCTGACTGATGGTCACGACAACATTTGCCGAATCATAGCAACGTGCATCGTTCCCAACGCGAAGCTTGAATGTGCCTGCAGTAACAACCTTGATCGCCTGCGTTGTGTCGCCGGTTGACCACAAGTAGGATGCATAGCCAGGTCCAGCATCGAGCGTCGTTGTATCGCCATCGCACATGCTCACCGATGCAGGCAATGAAATTGCTGGCGGACCGCTTTGCGTGATCGTGATTGCTGTATCCGAGACGCAAGCAGTAATGCCTTCGCCGATAGTGGTGGTGACGTTGTACGCACCGCCACTTCGCACAACCAAGCTATCGGCCGTGCCTCGTACAACCACGCCGTCTTTCTTCCACACATACATTGCACCCGGCGGTGCAGCGCGCAAGACAATGGAATCGCCAATGCAGAATGCTTGCAGTCCGGTAGATGTTGTGATTTTCGCACGTGCATCCGTGATCACGTGCACGAAGAACTCTGCGGTGTCTGTGCATCCATTCGCACTTCTAACAACAACGCTATACGGTCCGGCAGTGTTCACCACTACCTGACGCGCGCTGCTGAACGACGGACCTGTTGCGTTCGATGTTGAATACCAATTATAACCCGCAAATCCAGCATCGGCTGTGAACGTGGCATTCTGTGTAGGATCGCACAAGGCAATGGCCTTACCGTCCTCCGCACTCGCTTTCGGACGTGGAAGAACAGAGATCGCCACAGGCTTGGTCGAAAGTTCGCAACCTGTTCCTTGCAGCAACTTCACGCTTACCGATCCGGCCTTCGAAACCGTGTCGATGCGCGACTTCTTCCCATCGCTCCACAGATACGATGTGAATCCAGGCGGTGCCGTAAGGATCACGGTACTTCCGTCGCAGAACGTTGTTGGTCCACTCACAGAAATAGAATTATTGATGGGACGCACGTCTACAGGTTGGGATGCAAACTGACGGATGCGCACCCAATCCACGCTCAACTCCCCGCCGCCTTGCCCAAACTTCGAAAAGCCTACCTTATGCCACGTCCACTTATCCGTTGGTCCGGCATTCATGCTATTCGTGCGAGTGCCATCAGTGAGCGAGGTGCGAACCAGTTGAATGTTGTCGTTGCCGTTGATAGACATCGTGTACAACACACTCTCGTTTCCATTCCATTGATAGTTGAAATTCGAGAGGAATGTGGACTGTGCAGAGCCGGTGCCGAACCGACGGATTAAGTCGCCATCGGGTGAGCCACTTGGAAATGTTCTGCGAGTATCGTGCTGCACACCATAGTGTCGGGTTGGACCAACGTTATCTGCAAAAAACATAATCGTTCCGCCACGCTCGAGTGCGTTAGATCGAACCACGCATTCCACCACACCTCGGTTATTCAGCGATGCAAAGTCGGACTTGGTTTGGATATACGTGTTGCCTCCGTAGGGCACATCTTCTGCGGCAGGGTTCAACCAGCCGGCCGAGGTTGTCGACCCCGCCGTGCGCTCCCATTTGGCAAGTGAGGCGTCAGAAAAATCGTCGAAAAAATCGAAGACCAACTGGGGATTCGAGACGGGCGTTGCGGCCGTATTTCCGGAGTGCATGGCTATCGCAATCGAGTCACGCGCTGGGACGGCAGACAGTACTTTCACCCAAACGACCATTTCCGAGGTGTTCTGACCGCTCTCAACAAAGAGCGGGTACTGGGTGCCAAAGGTGCAGTCCGTAAACCGGATATCTGATCCGTCCGCCTTTGCAAGTCCCTTTGTAACCAAAGACTTATGGTCTACCTGCACCTTTACCTGATACCCCGTGAGCGGAACGATATTCCGCAGATTCACCACCTGGAAATACTCAACATGGGCATAGCCCGCAAGCTGGGCTACGGCGCTTGAAACGCAGCAGATCAGGGACAGGGTAAGGGTAACGGCGGCAAGAACCTTCTTCATGAATGGGAAAATACCGAGTATCTTACAGACTATGGCATCTACCTTTTCCTTCGACTTCGTAAGTGAGATCGATCTTCAGGAGGCTGATAACGCAGTGAATCAGTCCAAGAAGGAGATCGATCACCGTTACGACCTTCGCGGCTCGAACTGTGATATGGAGTTCGAACGTAGTCTGCAACGAATCACGATCAAGGCTGATGGCGAGCATTTTATCAATGCCGCCCGCGACATTCTCATTCAAAAGATGATCAAGCGTGGCATCTCCGTCCAAGCGTTGGACGAAGACAAGCCCGAAATGCTTGGTGGCGTCCACGTACGCCAATACATCAAGCTTCGGAGCGGGATCGAGAAAGAGCAGGCCAAGAAAATCACAGCGCTCATAAAAGACTCCAAGATCAAGGTCACCACCCAGATCATGGACGAGAAAGTGCGCGTAACAGGCAAAGACAAGGACGCACTACAGGAAGTGATTACCCTTGTTCGGGGTGCAGAGCTGGACTTCCCGATCCAGACCGAGAATTTCCGTTAGTTTTGCCTCCTGGTAATGATCAACTCCGGAGACTACGTGGACATTTTTCAGAAGTGTATTGAATTCACCCGTGCCGACGAAGTAAAGGCATCGGGGCTGTATCCCTACTTCCGCCCGATCGAAGAAAACGAAGGACCGGTGGTTCGTATGGAAGGTCGTGACGTGATCATGGCCGGCTCGAATAACTACCTCGGAATGACGGCCGATCCGCGCGTGCGTCAAGCATCCGTTGATGCCATTGCACAGTATGGCACTGGCTGCTCCGGATCGCGCTACCTAACAGGCACGATTAGCCTTCACATAGAACTTGAAAAGCGCCTTGCCGCCTTCCTTGGCTACGAAGATTGCTTACTGTTCTCCACTGGCTATCAAACAGCACTTGGTGTGATTAGCGGCATGGTGTCCAAGGGCGACTACGTGATCTCCGATAAGGAGAACCACGCCTGCATCATTAATGGATGTATGCTTGCCAAGGGTGGATTTGCAGAGTTTGTGCGCTATAAGCACAACGACATGGAAGATCTCGACCGAGTGCTTGCACGCATTCCGGCGGATGCTGGCAAGTTCATTGTTACCGACGGTGTGTTTAGTGTGAGCGGCGAACTCGCAGACTTGCCAAACATGACTCGCGTTGCAAAGAAGCATGGTGCAAGGATCATGGTGGATGATGCGCACTCTACAGGTGTTGTAGGTCCGGGTGGACGTGGTACAGCAGCGCACTTTGGATTGGTGGGCGACGTAGATCTCACGATGGGGACATTCTCGAAATCCTTTGGTTCTCTTGGTGGCTTCGTTGCAGGTCCGGAACGCGTGATCAACTATTTGAAGCACCACTCACCTGCACTGATCTTCAGTGCTTCTCCAACACCTGCTAGTGTTGCTGCCGCACTCAAGGCACTCGAGATCCTTGAACAAGAACCGCAACGCATTACAAAGCTTCTGCGCAATGCCGACAAAATGCGCAAGGGCTTCCACGACATGGGCTATGAAGTAATCGACAGCAACACGGGCATTGTACCAGTGGTGTTGGGAGATGTCGAGATAACGATGATCATGTGGCGCAAGCTCTATGATGCAGGCGTATTCGTAAATGCCTTTGTGCCGCCGGGAGTACCTCCAACGCTGTCCATGTTGCGTACGAGTTACATGTCTTCGCACGAAGACGAGCATCTTGATGCCATCCTCTCCATATTCAAGAGCGTTGGCGTAGAACTCGGCCTAATCAAGGTCTGATCTAGGAACACATGCAAATACATGCATTTGAACGAGGCCTGCGTGATCGCGTGGCCATCGTGACGGGAGCTGCTATCGGCAATGGACGCGCATTCTGCGAACGTCTTGCCGAAGAGGGAGCGCGTTTGGTGATTGCCGATGTTGTAGAGGCACGCGAGACGGAAGATGCCGTGCGTGCCATTGGTGGCGATGTGTTGAGCATCCAGGCGGACATGACGAAGCCCGACGACGTGGAACGATTGGTAGCTGCGGCGATGGAGCGCTTCGGTAGGATAGACATCCTCGTGCATAACGTTGGCCATTACTCCGAAGAACCATTTGAACTTCTCACGTTCGAAGAGTGGAAACACACACTCGACCTAACGTTGAACTCTCTCTTCTTGACCATTCGTGGTGTATTGCCACACATGAAGAAGGCGGGATTTGGTCGCATCATTACGTTCTCGTCCGATACCGTGTGGCTGGGTACACCATACCTCACCCATTACGTAACGGCGAAGATGGGTGTGATCGGACTAACACGTTCGCTTGCGAGCGAAGTGGGCCGGTACAACATCACCATCAACACCATTACCGTTGGCCTAACCGCTACACAACGAACGAATGCGGGAAGCAACGTCTCTTCGATTCTTGAACACATCCTTCCAACACAGGCAGTGCATCGTGCCGACGAGCCCGAAGACATTGCTAATGTTGTAGCCTTTCTTGCCTTACCAGCGTCAGGCATCATTACTGGTCAAACCATCAACGTTGATGGTGGAGTTGCTCGACATTGATCCTATTAGGAGTCGACTATGTCCCTTCGTTCCTTCCTCCTTCTCCTCCTTACCATTGCCTTTGTGAACATTGTTCGCGCTGGCGATACCGTTGTGGTGAAGACACTCACGTTTAACGACATCACCAAGCGAAGCGGAACGTATTTGTTCCCGCCAAAGCAGTCGTATGAAAAGGTGTTGATGTACTACACGTTGAAGTGTGATCCGCGCACCACGCAAGACAGGTTTCCTTGCGGTGAGTGGGACTACTTGACCTACAATACGGTCACCGATTCCACGGGCGAATACGATTCAACCCTGCAGCTCTCGCCAAACTTTCGCGTGCGCAATACAACGCCTCCAACGTTTGGATATACGACGAGTCCGGTGACGTCGAAGATGCGCTACTACGAACGCTTTTGGAGGCGGACGAGCGTATCTATTGAGCGCACCGATACCGTGTATAAGAATCGCGTGGGAACGAACACGACGCTCTTCAACACATCGCCGCAGCGGACGCAGTTCATCTATCCAGCCGCAGACCTCACGACGGCCGGTGTGAAGGCCGGTCCGATTTTGGCACTTCGTATGATTTCAAAGAAGACCTCAGGCCTCATGAAGAGACTGACGATTCGCATGAAGCAAACAACCTTAAAAGATTATCGCGATGGCAGAATGGAGCGCGACGGATTCACAACAGTGTATTCGAGAGGAACAGCTCTTACCGATGTAAACCCTGAATTCACGCTCACGACGCCTTTCTCGTGGGATGGCACATCGAATCTTGTGATCGACGTGAGTTGTGAAGGTGGTACTCCCGATGGAAGAGTAGAGACAACAGCAAATCTTGCGTATAGCAGTCTGCAGATCATTGGAACCGAGCGCGCCTATGCCTTCACTGCAGGTGATATGATGACGCTTCCAATAGAAGTTGGCAATTCAATTTCCGATGAAGTGACTGTTGCGTTTTGGACCTACGGAGAGCCCCAGAAACTCCCCGCAGCCATCAATGCGTTTGAGGCATACGACGATAAGGGACGACGAGTGATGAACGCGCACTTGCCTTGGGATCAGGGCAGAGTGTACTGGGATTGCGGCATCGATCCCGTGAGCGGTTCGTTTGATCGCATCGAGCAGGATGCACAAGCGTTTCAGTACAAAGGACAGTGGAATCACTGGGCCTTTGTGAAGAATTCCAAAACAGGCATCATGCAAATGTTCTTGAACGGCTCTCTGTTCTTTAGTGGAAATGGAAAGTCAATGTCGATGCGTGGCATCACAAAGTTCGTGATGGGAAGCGGCGGGTCGGGTTCCTACGAAGGCATGCTCGACGATATTCAAGTCTGGAACAAGGCTCTCGATTCCACGACGATCAAGGCCTACATGTACAAGTCCGTCGATGCCGCACATCCGAATATTGCAAATCTGCAGGCGTACTATCGGTGCTCGGAGGCAAGTGGACTCACGGCAGCGGACGCATCTGGAAAAGAACACCATGCGACGCTGTTTGGAGTACCAACACGTCCAACGATTCCGGCATCTGACTTGCGCAACGATCCTATTCCGAGTGATGAAGGCCGTTTGAATGTTGTTTTCGTGCGAGGTACGGCTACGCAGACATTGGATTCAACGGCAGTTGATGTGAACATTCCCACCAAGCAACTGTCGCTTGTGTTGTTCAAGAATCCATGTCAACGAAGGATCTATCGTCCGTCAGAGCCCAACCAACCCACAACACCAACCGATACATTGCTTGTCTATGAAGCTGGTGTGTATTCGTACACAATAGACCAGTACGGGAAAAGGGTCGACAGTGTGATGGTCACGGCCGAAACAACGCTAACGCGTGTGAACAGAGAGTTCTTCTCGCCAGTGGTTACGTGGGAGATCGGTAGGTACATCACTCCCTATGGTATCAATCTCGATCTGGGTCCGAACGGTTTCCGTTGGGTGTACGACGTCACAGACTTCGCTCCTATCCTTCGCAACAACGTCACACTCAGTGCGGGAAATCAGCAAGAGTTGATCGACCTGACGTTTGTCTTTATCAAGGGAACGCCTCCGCGCAACGTGAAGCAGTTAGATCAGATTGTCGATCTGAACAGTGTGAATTATTCGGACGTGGTTATGGGAACGTCTCTGCCGGCAGTTGATGTTGTTGCACATCCTGATGCACGCTCATTCCGCGTTAAGACCACAACGAGTGGACATGCCTTTAGCAATCCAACGAATTGTGCGGAATTCTGTCCACGCTTCCACTGGCTCAAGGTTGATGGCACCGAAAAAAGTAGGTGGTTGCTCTGGAAAGAGTGCGCCATGAATCCTGTGTATCCGCAAGGTGGAACGTGGCTCATCGATCGCACTGGATGGTGTCCGGGCGCTCCTGTTGATTTCTACGATCACGACATCACATCATCAGTAACACCTGGTAGGTCTGTGAGCATCGACTATGGTATCGATGCCGACACTGCCAATGGCGCTTATGGCAATTGGGTGGTGAGTTCGCAATTCATTTCCTATGGTCCGGCAAACTTTGCACTCGACGCGGGATTGGTGGACGTGATCTCGCCAAACAATTGGGAATTCTACTCACGCATGAATCCCATTTGTGGACAGCCGGTCGTTGTCCTTCGCAACACCGGTTCTGCCGTATTGAAGTCCGTCACCTTCACGTATGGCCTCACGGATGACACGCAAAGCACCTACACATGGAACGGTGATCTTGCCTTCATGGATCAAGACACTGTTGCCTTGCCGCCACCGAATTGGGGAAGTGGTGATGGTGCGAAGAAATTTCAAGTACAGATAAGCAAGCCGAATGGCGGCACGGATGGATACGAGCCGAACAACATAATCACGACGAACATTGTGTTGCCGCCGGTGTGGTTCCCTGACGTCACCATTGCATTGAAAACGAACAACTTTGCTCCAGAGCAATATGTGTGGAAGCTACGTCGGCTGGACAACGACTCCGTTATTGGCTCTGGAGAGAATCTCGAAAGCAACAAGACGTTCGAGAACAAGTACACGCTCGCTAACGGATGCTATGAGTATGAGTTGGTGAACAAGGCAGACTATGGACTGGACTTCTGGTTCTTGCGCGGTCAGCTTGGAACAGGTTCACTTGTAATCAGGAACGGATCGAATGCACTTTCGTTCAACCCCGACTTCGGTCACCGGGCTTGGATCCAATTCCGCATTGCACCGAAGCCTTCCGTTGGCGTCAGTGCAGACACCGTGCGTTTCGGACCTGTTGCACCGGGCGCTTTCCAAGAACGCATGGTGAAGGTGTATCCGAAGGGCAGCATTCCGCTTCGTGTGAAGTCTATTACGTGCTTCCAACTCAAGGGACATTTCACAACGTCCGGTATCGTGCCTGACACGGCCGGTGGCGTAGTCTTGCAGCCGGGTGACACGATGTACGTTACCGTGAAGTTCTTGCGTTCTGACGAAGGCACAAGCAGTGGCACCTTACGCATCGAAACGAATGATGAGCGCACGGCAAATGTGATTGTACGTCTCATTGGTGTTGCATCTACAGCAAGTAGTGTGGCAGAGGCAGAGTTGGCACTTGCAGACCAAGTAGATCTTGGCGTGCTACCGAATCCGGTGGTACACATGAGTGAAGCTGTCGTTGTTGTGCACTCTGGTGCCATTGCAAACACGCATGTTGTTGTACGCGACGTGTTGGGTCGCGTTGTGGCGACGCTCTTCGACGGCACCCTGCCCGAAGGTGAACAACGCTTCGTCGTACCGGCAACACTCACGGCAGGCCTGTACTTCTTGTCGTTGGAGTCCGACCGTTTTCGCACGTCGGTTCCATTCACCGTGGTCCAATAGCACAATGATGATTCCCGACAAAGCAAGACGCCTTCTTCGGCCCGTGCCGGAGGAGGCGATCTTTCATGGGACCGATCCCGAAGACCCGCGATTTGGCAATCTGCTTACGCCTATCGACGAGATCCCCACGTCGGCATCCATCGTAGCCGTGATCATTGGTATTCCACAACACATTGGCGTAGAGCGTAACGGCGGCAGACCTGGCGCAGAGGATGCTCCTCGTGTAATTCGTTCGGCCTACACGAAGCTTGCCACGTCGGCGGTTGAGCATGCGATCAGGAGTGATCAACTCGTCCTCTGCGATGCCGGAGATATCGACACAACAGGAAAAACACTCGAGCAGATTCATGATGAACAGCACGACGTGGTATCAAGTCTGCTCCACGCAGGGTGCATTCCCATTCTTCTTGGTGGTGGCCACGACACGGCATGGCCAACGATCCGAGCGATGAACTATGTGGGCGAACCGTTCGGCGTGATCAACATTGATGCACATGCGGACGTACGTTCGCTTCTGGATGACGTTCGCTCACACAGTGGCTCACCATTCCGACAGATGCTCACAGAGCCAACCACCTTTCTTGCCCCTGCCTCCTTCATTGAATTTGGGCTTCAGCAGTCGAGTGTATCGCGTGCTCACCTTGATTACATCGCGCAACACGGCATGCACACGTTCATGCTCGATCACATTCGAGAGCGCGGCATGCACACGGCGTGGGGCGACGCGCTGATGCTTGCAACGCAAACAGCACGGAAGCTGTATGTTTCATTAGATATGGACGCCGTCGCATCTGCCTATGCGCCTGGCGTAAGTGCGCCATCAGCAGCAGGATTCACGCCCGAGGAAGTGTTGCATTGCGTTCGTGCGGCTGCTGCGCATCATGCGCTCTGCGCATTCGATATCGTAGAAGTAAATCCGCGATACGATGTTGATGGACGTACTGGAAAACTAGCAGGTCTTGTAATTGCAGAAGTTATTGCCGGACTTGCAGACCGACTCTAGGGCGGATGAGTTTGTACGCTGCGTAGGCGGTCATCGGCGCAACCAACACGTCTACCGTGTAATGCACGTGTTGCAACAGCATAAAACACCCCATCATCGATGCAAGAACGATAAAAAGGATCTGCAGACGACGTTGTGGCATCACGCATGCCAGCAGCGTGAGAATCGATGTATGACCGCTGAAGAACAAATCTCGAGATAGGGCCTCGTGAGCGCCCGTTACAGATTGCACCAGTGGATCGACGAGCGGTATCATACCGAGTGGCGGTTCGAGTGGTACCACCCACATACACAGCATGCGGATGATCACAAGGGCAACATATGCACGAAGCGCTAGGATCAAGCGCAGAGGGTCACGCATGAGCACCACAACAGCCACGACCAGCGATCCGTAGATAATCACAAAGATCGGCCATGTGAGGTCGTAGGCTGGGAAGGCGGCAAGGAGCGGGTCGGCAAGGACAACGCCCGACCGACGTTCCACCATTCCGAGAAAGATCGAATACCCATACAACGTGAAAGCCACGGCAATGATCGTTGTCGCAAGCAGGCGCAAACCGGTTCTCTCACCAAGAACCTCTCTCCATGTTGTCATATGTTCATCCCTTCCGATCAGTGGCATGCCTCAAGTTCGTAATTTTGTTGCTCACCGTAATCCTTGGATGATATCAATGGCAATCGCAGAACAGAATAAGATCATTTTCTCAATGGTCGGCGTTAGTAAGGTCTACAAGCCGAACAAAACCGTGCTGAAGGACATCTATCTGTCGTTCTTTTACGGCGCAAAGATCGGCGTCCTCGGATTGAATGGCGCGGGTAAATCCTCGCTGTTGAAGATCATCGCTGGTCTGGATGAAGAATACCTCGGACAAATCACGAAGAACAAGGATGTGACTTTTGGCTACTTGCCACAGGAACCACACCTCGATCCAGACAAGACCGTAAAAGAGATCGTTGAAGAGGGCGCAACGGAATCGGTGAACCTGCTGAAGGAATACAATGCGATCAGCGAGCAGTTCGCAGATCCGGATGCAGACTTCGATGCCCTGCTCGAAAAACAAGCAAAACTGCAAGACAAAATCGAGCATCTGGGCGCATGGGATATTGATAGCAAACTCGAGTTTGCGATGGATGCACTTCGGTGTCCACCATCGGATACACTGATTGGTGTAACGTCTGGCGGAGAAAAGCGCCGCGTTGCATTGTGCCGATTGTTGCTCCAAAAACCAGACGTGCTTTTGCTTGATGAGCCAACGAATCACCTTGACGCTGAAAGCGTTTCATGGTTGGAACAGCACCTCGCGAAGTATGAAGGAACCGTGATTGCTGTTACGCACGACAGGTACTTCCTAGACAACGTTGCTGGATGGATCCTTGAATTGGACAATGGCGCCGGCATTCCATTCGAAGGCAACTACACAAAATGGCTCGAGTTGAAATCTGCGCGAATGGCGCAAGAAGAGAAAACAGAAAGCAAGCGTCAGAAGGCTTTGAAGGAAGAGTTGGAATGGGTTCGGAAGGATCCGAAGGGACGTCACGCAAAAAGCAAGGCGCGTATCAGTGCCTATGAGAAACTCTTCAACGAAGACACCGTGAAGCGCAGCGAGGAAATGGAGATCTTCATCCCTGCGGGTCCGCGACTGGGTGACGTCGTCATCGATGCGAAGCACGTCAGCAAGGCATTTGGCGACAGGATCTTGTATGAAGATCTATCGTTCTCGTTGCCCCCCGGTGGTATTATTGGAATCATCGGACCTAACGGTGCTGGAAAGACCACGCTCTTCAAAATGATTACGGGCGAACTTGAATCCGATGCTGGCGAGTTCATTGTTGGTGACACTGTCAAGCTTGGCTATATCGATCAGAACCGGCCGCTCGATGCCAAGAAGAGTATTTGGCAGGAGATCTCTGATGGAAGCGACGTGATCATGCTTGGGAACCGCGAAATGCAGTCGCGAGCATATGTGGCCCGCTTCAACTTCAATGGTAGCGATCAACAAAAGCTAGTATCGCAGCTATCTGGCGGAGAGCGCAATCGTGTGCACTTGGCCAAGATGCTCAAGGAAGGCGCAAACGTTTTGCTTCTCGATGAGCCTACGAACGATCTCGATGTGAACACTCTCCGCGCATTGGAAGAAGCTCTTCAGGAGTTTGCGGGATGCGCCGTGGTCATTAGTCACGATCGGTGGTTCTTGGATCGTATTGCGACGAACATTCTGGCTTTTGAAGGCGAGTCGAATGTGATATGGTTCGATGGCAACTATTCGCAATATGAAGAGGATAGAAAACGTCGATTGGGCATTGACGCTGAGCGCCCACACCGCCTCACGTACAGAAAACTGACACGTTAACAAGTTGAAATTGGGAGAAGTGACCATGCATTCAATGTTGCGCACCGTTCTTGTACTCGCCATGGTTTCCGTAGCTGTTTCCGTTGCACGGCAAATGCCGCCTACGTTGAGTAGGCAAATTCCAACAAAGACCCCACAAGGTCAGACGGTAAAAGTGTTGTCTGAAACGCAGAGATACAACTTTACAAAGCTCACGCGTACGATTCCATTGCCGTGGAATGAGTTGCAAATGCCTGCATCAAAAGTGCCGGATGGTATCAAACTCGTCGGTAGTTTCGCATGTCCATCCGCAGTAGCCGAAAAGTTCTTCAAGGAAACGGCGAAGGCGGATGGAGCCATCGGTACACCATCACGTACGGCATTTCAAACGTTCAAAGGTGGCACGTCCGAGGGCATCATCTTGTACATGGAATGGGATAAGGTTCTTCCGGCCGATGCACGCGTACGCATCTGTAGGTTCATCTACAAGACAAATGAGAAGCCAGAGAATATCGACAAGACCGAAGAATTTCTGGTGAACGATCACACAGTGATCATGTGGTGTTTCCGTAATCCGGATGCAAAAGTGAAAATGGCGCATCAGCGACAGACATTCGAATTAATTTCGCGTGTTGCCACCGAGATGCAGAAAAACAAAAAGTAGAATTGGAGTACGACAATGGCTATGATGTTGCTTGCTCAGTTTAATTCTGAGATCGAAGCGCAACTCGTTGAATCACAGCTCCGTGATGCGGGCATTGACTATCATGTGCTACATGATGATGCCGGTGGCGCACTGCCTTCTCTTACGGCATCGAACGGCGTAAAGGTAATGGTCTTCGAAGATGATCTCGCAGAGGCCCGCGAGATCTTGGAGGCACGAGCCATGGATGATGACCCGTTGCCTCCAGATGTCTTGAATGCTAATCTCGATGTGATCGACGACGACGACGATTTGTAACGTCGTTGTCGTTCGCCATCATTCGAACTGCTTGTAGTTGTTGTTGAACAACTCGACAAGATGCTGCGCTTGCTTGTCGTATGCAGGTTTGTCTGCCCACGTGTTGCGTGGATTGAGGACTTCGGCCGGGACGTCCGGGCACGACGTTGGAATATCGAGTCCGAAGAATGCATCCTTCACGTATTCAACATTGTTGAGATCGCCATTCAACGCAGCGCGCAACATGGCGCGTGTGTGTTGGATCTTCATACGATGTCCAATGCCATACGGTCCGCCACTCCATCCCGTATTCACAAGCCAAACTTTCGCATCGTGCTTGTTGATCTTGTCGCGAAGCAGATTCGCATACACCTTTGGATGATGCACCATGAATGGCGCACCAAAACACGTTGAGAATGTTGCGCTCGGTTCCTTGACCCCTGCCTCCGTACCCGCCACCTTTGCTGTGTATCCGCTCAGGAAGTGGAACATAGCTTGCTCTGGTGTAAGGCGAGAGATTGGTGGCATCACGCCAAATGCATCTGCGGTCAGGAAAACAATGTTCTTTGGATGACCGCCCTTATTCCCTGGGGCAAGATTCGGAATCACATCTCTCGTGTATGAGGCACGAGTGTTCTCGGTGATGTCTTGTGATGTTAGATCGAGGACGCGAGTGTCTTCGTCCATCACAACGTTTTCGAGAATCGTCCCGAAGGTGCGAGTGAGAGCAAAGATCACTGGCTCTGCTTCGGCTGAAAGGTTGATCACTTTTGCATAGCACCCGCCTTCAAAATTGAAGACACCATCGTTGCTCCAGCCATGCTCGTCGTCGCCGATGAGTGCACGCTCGGGGTCGGAAGACAGTGTGGTCTTGCCGGTACCAGACAATCCAAAGAACAGCGCCGTGTCGCCCGTCTTACCGATGTTTGACGAGCAATGCATGCTCATCACGCCAACCTTCGGCAAGAGATAGTTCAGCACGGTAAAGATGGCCTTCTTGTTTTCGCCGGCATACTTCGTGCCACCGATCAACACGAGTTTCTGTTCAAAGCTCAAGATCACGAACACTTCAGACGCGGTGCCATCGATCTCGGGAATGGCCTTGAAGTCTGGCACGGTGATCACCGTAAAGCCAGGCACGAATCCATCAAGCTCTGCGGGAGTTGCCTCGATGAACATGTTCTTGACGAACAGTGAGTGATAGGCTTGCTCTTGCACAAAGCGAACGTTGAGCTTGTACTTCTCGTCAGATCCGGCTACAACATCGTGCATGTAGACGTCGCGGTTTTGCAAATAGGCATAGACGCGTTTCTTCAGCGCATTGAAATCTTCTTCAGTGAAAGGCTTATTCACCTTGCCCCACCACACATCGTCCTTGCTTGATGCCTCGTCAACCACGAACTTGTCGTTCGGTCGACGTCCGGTATAGGGAGCAGAGTTTACATTGAGAGCACCGTGCTCCGTGAGCATTCCCTCGTCGTTGAACAAAGCATGTTCGTACAGCTCGGCAGTGGAGAGATTGTAGAAGATCTCTCCCATGTTGGCGAGCCCTTGTTGAGCTAGTTGAAGACGTGCGTGTTCTTCGTGGGCGTTCATTGTAACGGTCTCATAATGTGACAGTGTGGAGAGCGAATATCGGGCTTTTCGACCACGTCCCCAATTAGAAAAGAATCATGGAATCAAAGCCGCACTTTCTAGAACTCCTTCGCTCTCAAGAACTTGCAGGAATTGTCGCCTCACTGACGGCTCTTTTGCGCACGCATGCGACGAGCTCCCACGCACTTGTTACCCCAAAAGGCGTGGAAGCAGTTCGCGCATTTTTATCGGAAGATCAGAGGGCATACGCTTCAACGCTTGTCGACCTTTGTGTGGGGGCGTCCAAGGCAGAACGGCTTGGGAAGGCTCAAGGGGCATGGTTGTTCACGTCGGTTGGCGCCGAGCAGTCTACCCATCCCAACATAGCGCGGATTCATGCAGAGATGTTCGCAGGATGTGAATTGGTGGTAGAGGTGTGTACCGGCTCTGGGGCAGACACACAGGCGATCGCTGCACGTGCGGGGCGGGTAGTGAGCTTCGAATCAGATGCCATCGCGGCCGCACTCGCCCAGGGAAACCTTCTTCGGGCAGGGATTGGGAACGTAGACGTGATCAACGCCGCCGTGCCTTGTGATGAATGGCAAGCTGCGATGGAGCAAGCGGACGGTCTGTGGGCCGATCCGTCTCGGCGCACACCAAATGGCAGACGCACGCGCTCGATCGCGCATCACGATCCACCACTCGCCCTACTAACAACGCACGCTCGGATTGCATCAATGCGCGCTGTGGGCATCAAGCTTGGTCCGGCAGACGACGTGCCATCGGCACTCATGCAAGGTCTGTACCGCGATTATGTTGGCAGTGGACATGAGTGTAAGGAGCTGGTGCTTCGAAAGGGCAGCTCATTTGAAGTATCGGCAACGTTGGTGAATGGAACAGAGGTGAGGAGTATCAGAGGAATACTACAGGATCAAGAATACAGCATCCAATCTTGGGATTCAGGGTCGCCGCGTAAAGAGCACAACGCAATGCACAGCACCACACCCGTGCTCCTTGAGCCCCACGCCACCCTTATCGCCTCTGGCCTTCTTGGTGCGGTGTATCGAGAGTATGGTGTAGATCCCGTTGATCCGCAGATCGCCTATGGGATTGCACAGCACGATCCCGGTGCATCGGAATGGTGGACGCGATTTCGGATCGTTGCCGTGGATGACGGAGTGAGCGAAAAGCGCATGCAGGTTCGCATTCGAGAGTTCGAATGGAACAAGCATACAGAGTTCAAGAAGCGTGGCTGGCCGCGCGATCCGGAGGAATTACGACGTGCACTTCGCTTTGCCGAAAGTGATCGTCACGGCGTAGTGCTTATCGTCCGTGTTGGCGGCGGACACCGCACGTATTACGCCGAACGCTTGGAGTGATCACTTTTCAAGAGGTCGCGAATTTCGCCGAGAAGAACCTCTTCTACGGATGGACCTGCTGGCACTGGTGCTTCTGCGGGTTCGCGCATTGTATTGATGAGTCGCACAACCATGAAGATCGCACCGGCAACAATCAGGAATCGAACAACGGCATCAAGGAATTTGCCCCAGTTGATCGTTACTGCGCCTTTGCCGTCGGGACCGGCCGCTTTGAGTGTGGTGGCGATTGACGAGAAGTCTACGCCGCTCAGCACCATCCCTATCGGAGGCATGACGATATCTGTTACGAGCGACGTTACAATTGCACCAAAAGCGGCACCGATCATCACGCCCACAGCCAAATCGAGCACGTTGCCGCGCGATATAAATACCTTGAAATCGGAAAGCATGCCCATGGGCGCTCCAAGATAGAGAACAGAAGAGAACAACGTGATGCATAATACAGAATTCAATTCTAGAATTCCTTCACCGCACGTTGCACTACGAATTCTGAGTTTCTCTTCTGACTTCCTCTTTACATCCTGCTCTCGCTGCCAATTCACTCTTGAGACGTGACTTCTCGTCTGCTGTCATCGACGAGCACAGGGCACTCAACTCGGAGTGTTGGGACGACGATGCAGAATGCGTTGATGGATGGCTGCGTTGTGAAGAGTCTGCTGCCGACGACGGTGCCTTCGTCGCCTTTCTACCATACCGCACCGTAAAGACGATCACATACGCGAACGCTGTTAATCCTGCACCCTCAAGGAAATTTAAGTGGACCGTGCTTGGCGTCATTGGCCAAAGGATGGTGTTCCATAGGATCATCACGATCCATGCATTACATACCAACAGCCCGCCGATGCATACCAGGTAGATCATCGAGCGGGCTGTTCTTGTATTCAGCAGGGACATGTGGGGGGAGAGGCTAGTTCTCGTTAACCGTATCGTACAGATCCTGCAATCGCTTGCGGAGGTGCAGTACGGCGTACCGTTTGCGAGCCAACAGCGTGTTGATATTCACACCGGACTCTTCGGACATCTCTCTAAACGATACACCTTCGAATTCATTTTTGATGAAGACGTTTTTTTGTTCGATCGGCAACTCTTCGAGGCCGGCCAAAACGGCTTCCCAAATGGTCTTGCGGACGAGATCGCTCTCGGGGTTATAGGAGAAGTCTCCAAGAAAACGCTCCACGTTCTCTAGTCCTTCGCCCTTCTCGTTATTTGAGCCGATATCAGAGAAGCTGTCTGTGCGCTTTTTGCGGTACGAATCGATGATACGGTTACGTACAGACGTAAAGACCCACGAAGCGATGTTCTCGATAGGTTTATGTACGTCTTGGGAGGCGGCGAGGACGTTTGCGAATACGTCTTGGAGGATGTCTTCCGCTTCCTCTTGGGTGCGGACGCGCTGACGGATGAATCCGAGATACTTCTTCCGATCGTTGCGGAAGAGTTCTTCGATTTGCAGGGCGAGGTCCATAGAATCTCTACCTTCTGTCTGTGAAAAACGTTGTCGATAAACTCCTGCGACTGGGCTTAAACCAGTACGCCGGCGAAATTGATCGGTTCGCATGAGGCTCCTGCTACGAAATGTTGACAGAAACACACGACTTTTGACAGTGTGTATGTTAGAATGTCGTAGCAGTTATGCCATGTTGTCCGATGTTTGTTCGTAATCGACTTACAAAGAAGGTAGTGGTATTTCTATGCCAAATTTCCTCGAGTTGTGAATAGCCCGGTCGTACCCGGCATCAGCGTGACGCAAGATACCCATGAGGGGATCATAAGTCAATACGCGTGCCAATTTCTGCTCTGCAAGGTCTGTTCCGTCTGCAACGATCACCATTCCGGCGTGGAGACTGAGTCCCATGCCAACCCCGCCACCTTGGTGAAGTGACACCCATGTGGCACCTCCGATAGCGTTGAGGGCGAAATTCAAATACACCCAGTCCGCAATAGCATCAGAACCGTCTTTCATCGATTCGGTTTCACGATGTGGAGAAGCAACGCTTCCACAGTCCAGATGATCACGCCCGATCACGATCGGCGCCTGTACTTTCCCCGAACGTACCAAGTCGTTAAATAGTTTCCCGGCTAATGCACGTTCTCCATAGCCCAACCAACAAATACGGGCCGGAAGCCCTTGAAACCCGATATGAGCCTGGGCTTCGCGAATCCACATGTGTAGGTGGTCGTTGTTCGGAAATAACTCCATAAGGGCATCATCGGTTACTCGAATATCGTCTGGATTGCCCGAAAGTGCCACCCAGCGGAACGGACCTTTCCCGTCACAAAAGAGCTCACGGACGAAGGCCGGTACGAATCCGGGGAAGTCGAACGCATTGGCAACGCCGGCCTGATCGCGTGCCACGCCACGGATGTTGTTGCCATAGTCAAACGTGATGGCCCCGCGACGTTGAAACTCGAGCATGGCCTGTACATGAGCGCCAATACTTGCATAGGCCTGTTCGAGGTAGGTGGCAGGGTCTGCAAGGCGGAGCACGTCCGCATCTTCCTTCGAATACCCCGCAGGATAGTAGCCATTGAGTGGATCGTGCGCCGAGGTTTGGTCTGTGACAACGTCGGGCGTGATGCCTCTGCGGACAAGTTCAGGGAGTATCTCGGAGGCATTTCCTACAAGTCCGATCGAGATCGCTTCTTTACGATCTTGAAACTCGCGGATCACAGCAAGTGCTTCGTCGAGATTCGACATTTTTCTGTTGCAGTATCCATCGTGAATGCGTTTGTCGATGCGCGATTCGTCGATCTCGATACAGAGTGCTGCCGCGCCTGCGATCGTTGCTGCAAGCGGCTGTGCGCCACCCATTCCGCCGAGACCTGCCGTCAACAAAAATCTACCGTGAAGCGTGCCACCAAAGTGCTGTCGAGCACATTCAGCAAAGGTCTCATAGGTACCTTGTACGATTCCTTGCGTGCCGATGTAGATCCATGATCCGGCGGTCATTTGGCCGTACATCATCAAGCCAAGTTCATCGAGTCGCCTGAACTCATCCCACGTAGCCCACTTGGGAACAAGGTTGGAGTTTGCAATGATGACGCGTGGAGCCATATCGTGCGTTCTTACAACACCTACTGGCTTTCCGCTCTGCACGAGAAGTGTATCGTCGGCCTCCATCTCGCGCAGACATCGCAAAATGCCATCGAACGATTCCCAGTTCCGTGCCGCCTTCCCCAACCCTCCATAGACGATGAGCTGCTCAGGCTTTTCGGCATTCTCCGGATCGAGATTGTTTTGAATCATCCGGTAGGCTGCTTCGATCTGCCACGTCTTACAGGTGAGTGTTGTTCCACGAGGTGCGCGTACAATCCGATGGTCGATTCTTGTTGCCATGGGGTCGCCAACGAAAGGCGTTAGTGAGAGGTTCCGTTCGCAGAGGCGAGTTCGGCGTCGATCAGAGCCAATTGTTCTGGTGTGAGCTGTTTGCCTTCGAACACATTGCGAAGCATCTCCCAGGTGTAGATTCCGGTGTCGTGCCCATCCTTCCATGCGGCCTTGACTCCGTAGTTGCCAACGGGTGCGAGCTTCACAAGCTCATTCATGCCGGGAGCGAAGGTCTTCATGCCAGCGAAGACCTTTTGACCAAGGATCTCTTCGCCCGTGCAGTGGGCGCACGGACATACGTCGCGGAGGTCGCGCAGAAGGATCGACGATTCGAATCCGTCCGACCATGTGGAACTCAGGACGGCCGTGTTGCGACGTTTTAACTGTGTGGGTCTGTGCATGTCGCAAATTTCCCGATTTTTTGTGAACTCACGGCAGAAAGTCTCATGCAAATCATGATTGTGAGCTTCTTGGTTGGCCTGGTGCTCCCATAAAAGCCCTTCGGCCCTTTGTCCGTAAATTGTCAGCTTCCATTCAACACCGAACGACCCAACATGACATCGCGCTATAAGAGCTTTGTGGCCATCGAAGACCTTGAATCACGTATTGGTGAGACGGTAACACTCAATGGCTGGGTGTACGACAAGACCGAAAAGGGCAAGCTGATCTTTATCAAGCTTCGCGATGGAAGCGGAACGGTGCAGTGCGTGCTCTTTAAGCCCAATGTATCGGAAGAGATCGCAGCCGCGGCTGGTTCTTTGTCGCAAGAATCGTCCGTGTCTATCACGGGCACGATTCGCTCTGAGCAACGCTCTCCAACAGGCGTAGAACTCGACGTTACCGATGTTCGTGTGTGGCAAGTGTCTAAGGACTATCCGATCACTCCGAAGGAGCATGGTGTGGAGTTCCTGATGGAGCACCGACACTTGTGGCTTCGTAGTGCTCGCCAACACGCCATCATGCGTGTTCGAAGTGTTGTTGTGAAGGCCATCCGCGACTTCTTTGATGGAAACGGATTCCGGTTAATGGACTCTCCGATCTTTACGCCGAATGCCTGTGAAGGCACGTCGACGTTGTTCGAAACAGAGTACTTCGATTTAGGTAAGGCATACCTTACGCAATCCGGGCAGCTCTATGCAGAGGCAAGTGCCATGGCTCTAGGAAAAGTGTACACGTTTGGGCCAACCTTCCGCGCAGAAAAATCGAAGACCCGACGTCACCTTACAGAGTTCTGGATGGTAGAGCCAGAAATGGCCTACTTCGATCTGAACGACGACATGGACCTTGCCGAAGATCTCGTCGAGTACATCGTGCAGTGCGTGCTGAAGTCATGTCAGCGCGAGCTTGCAACGCTCGGCAGAGACGTTTCGAAACTCGAAGCAGTACGTCGACCCTTCTATCGAATGTCGTACACCGAAGCAGTGGAATGGTTGAATAAGAACGAGGTCAAACTCAATCGCAAACAGGCAGACGGATCGGAGATCCAGATTGACTTCCCATGGGGCGAAGATTTTGGAGCCCCGCAAGAAGAGGCCATCATGCAACAGTTCGATAAGCCGTGTATCATTCACCGCTATCCAACAGAAGTAAAGGCCTTCTACATGAAGCGCGATCCGGACAATGTGCAGACCGTGCTTGCGATGGACATGCTCGCGCCTGAAGGAGCAGGCGAAATCATCGGTGGTTCGCAGCGTGAAGATGATCACGATCAACTCCTCGAGCGCATTCTCCACGAGAACCTACCGCAAGAAGCTTTCCAATGGTATCTCGACTTGCGCAAGTTCGGATCTGTGCCGCACAGCGGCTTCGGCCTTGGTGTTGAACGCACCGTCAAGTGGATCACCGGCGCCGAACACATACGAGAAGTGATTCCATTCCCACGCATGATCTACCGCATCGTACCGTAAGGATTACGATGCGTGTGGATTGAGTGATGCGTCGTTCAGCCGTTGTTCTACGATGATCTGAAGTTCCGCGCGAAACTCTGGATAGTGTTCGATGATGTGATCGAACATCGCAGCGTCAAGGAGGTACAGGTCGCAGTAATCCGTTGCACGTACTGTTCCCATGCGACGTCGTTTTGCCAGCAGTGCCATTTCTCCAAAAAACTCACCGTCGTGCAATGCATCGATGATCTGCTCGGCTTGGTTGAGTACTTCAAGCTTGCCTTTGCTAATGAAGTACATGTTGCGGGCACTGTCTCCAAACTTGAAAATGGTCTCGCCAGGTGTAACAACAATTGGGTGTAATGCAATAGCGAGTTCTCGCTTGAGCGTATCGCTCGCATTGCGGAAGATGGGCACCTGCTCGATCACGTCGCGCTTCAAGTACAGCGACACCTCGGTGCGTAGTCCGGTTGGTAGCCTACTCAACATGGCCGTCTCATCAAGCCCCACGCCTTGTTGCCACATGTAGGTGTAGTAGTCCAGCACTCGATGTTGCATTGACGACGGCAGCCGCCGATATCGCATGAATGCCATCAACTTGTCGAGACTCGAAACGTGCTCTTGCTTGATCGGATCGAAATTATTCAGCAACCCGGCAATGTTGCCAATCAAATAACCATAGAGCACAAAGCCCATCATCATGGCGACGATGGCATAGATCATCTCGTTGTCTGTTTGAGGCGTGATGTCGCCGTACCCAACAGTGGCAAGTGTGGTTACGCTCCAATACACGGCCTTGAGATATGCATTCCCCAAGTCGTTCCCTGTCGGGACATCGCGAATCCACACCCAACCACATGCCGTGAAATGTACGATCACAACAAGGCCGTAGGCGAAGAAGGCAAGCCGAAGAAAATTGGATGTACGAAGGAGCTGCCGGCGCCACTGGTTGATAAATGCCGTTACGCGCGTGATCTTGACGAGTGTAAGAAGGTGGATCAGCGATGAGGCAGGGAAGGGAAGGATGAGGGGTAGGGCGGCAAGGACGTCTACGATGAACCATGTGCGAAGGTAGTGGCCTACTTCGCCGTTACCTTCTCTCCGTGCGCGGAGATAGTGAAAAATGGGATCAAGAACGAAGACGATCGCGAGACTTACTTGCGCGGCGAAAAGCCAATTAGTGTTCGCGATGCCAATGACAATGTCTGCCGGAATGCGGAGTGCAGCATATAGCGTCGAAACAACAATCAACAGATTCCACAACACATCTCGATGCTGGAGAAGATTTCTTCTGTACTTTCGCAGTTCTTGCATGCCGTTTCCATGATGTATGCGGCAATTTACGAGCTATGAGATAGAGACATGTCAACGAACACAGAAACGCGCCTAACAGGCGCTGAAAATGTCATTTGGGATCTTTCAGACCTTTACCCATCTGCACCAGCAACAGCTCTTCAACACGACCTCGATACGATCGTCGACCGTACGAACGCATTCCGAAATACGTGGACGGGAACACTCGCCGCTTCGACAAACGAGCAGTTTGCGACGATGATGGCGGAATTTGAGATCCTCCTAGAGATCCTAGACAGGATGGGCTCATACGCACATCTTCAGTGGTCTACGAACACCGATAATCCTGCCAGCGGCGCACTACTGCAGCTCATACGTGAAACAAGTTCTCGTGCCTGGCATTGGCTTGTGTGGGTATCGGTGGAAATGTGCTCGCTCTCCGATGAGCGCCTTGCCTCCCTTGCCAACTCACCACTACTATCACGGTTTAAGCATTGGATCGAGTCTACAGCAGAATATAAAAAGCATATCCTCTCGGAAGAGATCGAACAGGTGTTGAGTGAACGATCACTGACGTCTCGATTTGCATGGGTGCGATTGCACGATGAATTGCGGAATGCTCAGATGTTCACGATACGCGGACAGGAGTACACAGAAGCGGCCATTTTGAAGCTCTTGCACAATAGTGATCGCACTATTCGAAAAGAAGCGGCAGAAGTGTTCACTGCAAGCTTGAAGGCCGGTGCGAAAACACAGTCCTTCATCTTCAACACGGTGATGGCAGACTGTTTGATGAACGACACGATTCGCAAATATCCTACATGGGTTTCGTCGCGCAACCTTGCCAACGAAGTAGACGATGCAACAGTGCAAACACTGGTCGACAGTGTCGTTGATCGATTCGACCTCGTTGCGCGCTATTACAACCTGAAGAAGAAACTGCTTGGTGTAGATGTGATGTACGACTACGATCGGTATGCTCCGGTCTCGAAAGTGCCTTCGTTCGTGTCGTGGGAAGAGGCGCAGAAAATCGTCGTGAATGCCTATACATCGTTCCACCCAAGAGCAGGCGAGATCGCATTGATGTTCTTTGAGAAGCCATGGATCCATGCGCCGGTACAAGCGGGGAAGAATGGCGGGGCATATAGTGCGGGCACTGTTCCGTCTGCGCACCCGTATGTGTTCTTGAATTACCTTGGCACCAACCGAGATGTTCAAGTGGTGGCACACGAGCTTGGTCATGGAATCCACCAGTACCTCTCACGTCCGCATGGAATGCTAGGAGCAGACACTCCGCTCACAATTGCCGAAACAGCTTCTGTTTTTGGTGAGATGCTCGTTTTCAAATCTCTTCTCGAGAAAACGTCGACGAAGGAAGAACGGCTGAGCTTGATCATGGATAAGATCGATGATATCGTATCTACGGTCTTCCGTCAGGTATCGTTGAATCGTTTTGAAGACGCCATGCACACGGCACGTCGCACGCGAGGTGAGCTTAGCGTTGAACACCTGAACGAGATTTGGTTGGAGACGCAGACCTTTGCCTTCCGAGGTTCGGTAACGTTTACCGAAGGATATCGCTATTCTTGGTCCTACATCTCGCACTTCATACACACTCCCGGATATGTGTATGCATATGCGTTTGGAGAGCTGTTGGTACTTGCGCTGTATGAGATCTATCTCCGCGACGGTGCAGACTTCCCCGAGAAGTACATCGCGCTGTTGTCGTCTGGTGGATCGAAGCGTCCGGAAGAATTGCTTGCACCACTCGGTATCGACATCAACGACCCATCGTTCTGGAATATCGGGCTGAATGCCATTGAGCGACTTCTCGTAGAAGCAGAGTCGTTGGCGTCTTAACGACCTGGGATGTCTGCCCTATCTGCGAGCTTAAGGACGGCATCGACGTAGTCGTTGCTGTTGTTGTAATGGTAGACGGCCTTCCGCTGCTGCTCGGGAGATGGTCCCCATCCATTCGTATGCAGGTAGTTGGCAACGCTGTAGATGGCGTCGTTCAGGGTGTACAGATCGATCAGTCCGTCTCCATCACCATCGGTAGCCCATAGTACGTACGACGATGGAATGAACTGCGTCATTCCAAATGCACCGGCCCACGAACCATACAACGCGGCCACATCGAGTGTGCCGTTGCGATCAATTTTGTCCAATGCCTTGAGTTGTTCTGCGGCCCAATTCACTTTGCGATGAGCTCGCTTTGAGATCAAGCGGCGAACGCTGTCAACATGCGCCGAATCAACAACTGCTCCGGTTCGCACGACTTCTAGATTCTTTTCGATGAATTCCGGTTCGGCGCTAAGGAGGACGCTCAGATAGACACTTGGGAGATGGTGTTTTCCGAGCACGCGACCGAATTTTGATTCGATCCAAAGGATTGAAGCGATCACTTGCTTGGGCACGTTATATCGCTCCTCGCAGGCAAGGAGAAGAGAATCGTGGTCGTCGATAAATGCCCGAACACTCTTCACGGACATGTCGTTGACGTTCAAAGAGTAATTCGTTTTTTTCGCGTAGTTGGTCACATTGATCCGCACGCACTGCGAATCGAATCCCGTTTGCGGAACGGAAAGTATGCGGCGTATGAACATCGTATCCACGCCTTTGCTCAAGGCGATGGCGCCCGCACGTTGCATAGACGTGCGGGCGGTTGTGTCGATCACATCCTGTCGGCGACTCGGAGAGATGTCGTCCTGACGTCTATCGGGTACGATCGCAACCCCTGCGCCGATGCCCAGACAAAGAATCGCTTTGGTTAGCCAGATTTTCATTTTTTTTGAGCGATTGCCATAATCTCTACACCTGTGATGTCTTGATACAAACGTGCCACATGGTCACGAACACTTGGACGTGACAACTGCACTGTTCGTGCCAATACGGTATTTGCAAAATGATAGGATTTGCGTGTGAGTCGTGAATTGGGCCGTTGAGAACGCACCGCGATCACGTCAAGGCCCGCATTCTCCAACAACACTCGAATGCTGTTCTTTGTAAAGTGTACCACGTGGACGCCTGGTTGGAACCAGATCCAGTGTTGCTGTAGAAGCCGACTCCAGAACGATCCGGCATCCGGAACCCGTAGTGCGAGAGTTCCACCCGGTTGAAGTCGTGACACAAGATCTTCGATCATTGCACGCGGGTCCGGTATGTGCTCAAGCACATGCCATAAGGAGATCACATCAAAGGAGTTGTGTACGAGTTCTAGCGATGCGTGTATCGTCAGACCCATCTGCAATCCATAGGCGCGCGCCTTTGAGGCCAACTCAACACCCTCCACGGTGTACCCTGCACGCCTTGCTTCATCGAGAAAGAAGCCGTGGTCGCAGCCCACGTCAAGCCACGAAGCCGGAGCCGGTTGAACAGTTCCAATCTCGTTCAAAAGGCGATAGTACTCCGGAAGTCGAAAGATCCGGTGTCGTTCAGCAGATGAACGAGACGTCTGCGTGAGCGTGTACTCATCCTCATAATAGGCCTGTGCATTCGAACGTCGTGCCGATGGGTCCACAACAGCCGCCCCACACACGGAACAGCACAGCATCGGTGTAACACCAATGTGTTTCGCAAGAAGGGTGTCAGATGAGCAAACGGGACAGTTCATGTTCAGCGAACATACAATTCACATAATTTGTGGTATGAAAATTCTCCTGCGTATCATCCTGCTTGCCGTTGTCACCTTTAGCGCAACGGCCCAGGCACAGCTTCAAGTTCAAGACACACTCAATTTTGGCACCGTTGTTCCAAAGGGCGGACTTTCGGAAACGTCAAAGATCACGGGCACGCTTGTTCTTAAGAACATTGGAACAGACACGCTCGATGTGAAAGAAGTGCGACCCTCGTGTGGCTGCACGAGTGCACCACTCAAACAGAACATTCTACCACCAGGCGTTCAAACAGAAGTAACGGTGTCTATCAATCTCCCAACGATGAACGGTCCGTTTACGAAGTACCTCACCGTTGTCTCGAGTGATCCTTACAAATCCACACGTTCTGTGGCTCTGGTAGCCAACATACAGCGGGCCGTGCAGCTCTCGTCTTCATACATTGGGTTCAACAAGGCTACGGTAGGTCTCGAAACAGACGGGGTTGTCTCCATTACAAATATGAGCAACGAGATTTTGAACATCACGTCAGTTCAAGGTTCAGACGGCCTTCTCGTTCTTACACCGATCCCTGCCGCCATCAAGGCCAATGAGTCGCTCGAGTTGCATGTGCGATACCTACCAACCAAGGCCGGAGTGTTTAATGTTGACGTGAACATTTCCACGTCGAATGCAGACAATGCGCTCTTAGAACTCAAGGGCTATGGTATGGCAGAAGTAAAAAAGTAGACCTATCGAACTCGCTCGAACACCACAAATCCGCCTCGTTCAGATACAACACGCAACGTTGGTTCGATGCGCCACCGTGCGGCATCGTTTACCTTGCAGACGAACGTTGTGGGCTTATCTACCGGACCTCGAAGTAGCCACGGCTCCCATTCGCGATGAGGAATGCCATGCGCAGCCGCGCTGAGTGCATATGGCTTGTCTGTATAGAATAAGTGAGCATAACTCTTCATCGTTAACGGCGCTACATACACCTCCTTACCAATGCACGATGTGTAGTGGTCTATTGAAGCGCCTTGCGTGTACCGCTCGATCTTTGGTGCAACCACCGGTAGAAAACACCATATCATGATTGCCACAGATCCAAAGAGCGAGACAATTGAGGCAACCTTCTTGTCATGATGTCGCAGACTCACCGAGGCGATCATCCCTACTGGTACCACAAGAGGAATGGCAACATCCAGCCACGTCCACGCAACGTGCTGTTGCACAGAGGAGCGCAGAAACTCGTCGCGAAACGTAGGGAGAGCAAGCAGCGCATCTATATTCATTCCTGCAAGGGGAATGGCGGCAAGGACTGTTGTGATTAGCACGCAAAGAATGCCAAGCCCGATCGTGATCCATCGGGGCCATGCCACCCTTCCACCCAACCAACGATCCAGCATGATGGTTGCGAGAAATGTTAGAGGCAGATAGGTCATCGAAGAGTAGTGAACAATCTTGGTTTTCACAATGGAGAACACCACGAGCACAACGCACATGAGCACGATCATCCAGATGCGGAGATCGCGTTGCTCGGAGGTCTCGGTGCTGTCTGAAGAAAGTCCGCGCATCATGAGGAGCGATGCGGGATAACACCCGATGAAGACCACAAGCGGGTGATAGTACCACGGTTGTTCATGACCGGCATCGCCTGTGGTGAGTAATCGGATTTGATACTTCACGTTCTCGACAATGAACTGCGGTCCGTTCTGAACATAATCCACGCCATACCAAAGCGCGGTCACCGCACACGTGAGGACGGCAAGCACGAGCAGTTCTCGCCACGGAAGTCGGGTCTGCTTTCGAAGAAAAAACCACGCCACACCTGTGGTGATCACCACGAGTGCCGCACCAACAGGACCTTTCGTCATCACGGCGCATCCACTCCACAGACCGCTCCAGATTATCGCAGAACGATCTCCGTGAAGCGCGCGCAGCATGGCGAGTACACTTAGGAAGATGAAAAGATTGAACAGTGGATCGATGATTCCCGAACGTGCATAGAAATGTGGCAAGAGTGTTCCTGCGTAGACAACTGTCCACAGGATACCAAAACGACGACCATGATAGCGCTTCCCAACGGTAAACACTACGAGTAGCGTCATCGCACCAATGATGGCATTGGGGAGTCGAGCAGCAAACTCATTAATCCCAAACGCCTTCATACTCAACACCTGCAACCAGATAAACAGGGGTGGCTTTTCGTAGAAGGGCTCAAAGTCTATGCGCATGTGCAGATAGTCGCCCGTGACAATCATTTCCCGCGCATTCTCTGCAAAGTTCACTTCGTCCCAATCAAACAGATGCACAGATCCGAGGAATGGTACAAAAAGGAGCAGGGCGGCAAGGAGGATGCCGAGCTGCAGCCGTATGTCTGGAATGGTAGGTCGAATCATCCTGCGAAAATAGTCTACAGACGCCCCACTGTAACGGAATGCCCTGCCGCTGTATTTTCGCCACTAGGTTAAACCTGGAACAATGGTTGCCATCCTAAGGCCGCCTTGTTGAATGTGTTTCTCGCAGATCATGTTGTTGAGAGGATTTCGTATGGCAGCGATTGATCCGTATTCAGGTCCATGGACTCGCAGAGAGGCCTGGCATCTCATCCGCCGAACATGCTTCGGAACTATGCCAGCACAGATAGATCTGGTGGTGCAGAATGGTCTGACAAAGACCCTTGAAACCCTGTTCGCAGAACGTGCCGCCCCGCCGCCACCAGTGAACCCTACCACTGGTACAACGTACGTGACGGGAGCCCTCGATCCGGCGATCAATACTGGTCAGTACAATCTATGGACAAGGGTATGGTGGGCAGAACAAATGCTGCTCGACGGCATCTCAATCCGCGAGAAGCTCACACTGTTTTGGATGAACCACTTTGCCACTGAATTCACAACGGTACAGCAGCCGCAGTACGCGTACAGTTTGTTGAATTACCTGCGAGTAAACGGTCAGAAGAGTTTTAAGGACATGGCACGACAGGTAACACTCGAACCCGCCATGCTTCGATACTTGAACGGCAACACGAACACGGTTGGCAATGCAAACGAGAACTATGCACGTGAACTGCAAGAGCTTTTCACGATCGGGAAGGGACCCGAGATCGCAAAGGGTAACTACACTACCTACACCGAAGAGGATGTTCGAGCTGCTGCAAAGGTTCTGACCGGTTGGGTAGACAATAAACAAACAGGGAAGGTCTCGTTCGATATCCGCAGACATGATAAGACCGACAAACAGTTCTCTGCCGACTATGGTAGCGTTGTGATCAAGGGCCGCACCGATGTAAATGCAGGTCTTACCGAGTTGAATGAACTGCTCGATATGATCTACGCACAGAACGCAACGTCGCACTTCATTGTTCGAAAGCTGTATCGATTCTTTGTGAACAGCGATATCACACAAGATGTAGAAATTACCGTGATCGACCCACTGGCTGCAATGCTCCGCAGCAACAATTGGATGATCGGTCCTGTGCTGCGCAAACTCCTGGGTTCAGAGCATTTCTTCACTGCCGACGTGCATGGATCAACCTTGAAGAGTCCGGCCGACTTCCTCATTGGTTTGCTGAGATCGGTGAACACGTACACGGTCCCAACGGATCCCGCAACACGCGTGTCGTTCTTCAGGTCGATAACGGACTACATGATGGCCCTGCAGATGGATATTGGTGAACCACCGAATGTTGCCGGCTGGGAGGCTTACTATCAGACGCCGGACTTCTACAAACTCTGGCTCACAACCGTGACGCTTCCATTGCGAAACGGTGCCACAGACGCGCTTGTACTTGCACAGCGAGGAAAACAGGGCTCTATCAATACGGTTGAACTCGTGAAGACATTCAAGAATCCTTCCGATGCACATGCTCTTGTGGATGAATGCCTCGATCGATTCTTCACGGTAGACCTTACAGCGGAGAAACGTCTAAGCTTGATCGAAGATGTGCTCGTACCTGGTGGAAAGGACTATGACTGGACAACATTGTGGACGTCTTATATGGCCAATCCTTCCGACAAGACGTTGAGCCTGCTTGTGAAGCAGAAGCTCGACGGCTTCTTCAAGTTCTTCTTCCGTATGGCCGAATTCCAACTTGTGTGATCGAAAGGCACAACCATGAAACGCAGAGACTTTCTCCTTCGCTCGTCCGGTGCTCTTGCCTTGCCTCTGGTGATCAACGGGATGCCACTGAAGGCATACACAGACACAACATTACAGCAACTCTTTGGTACCGAGTCTGATAGAGTACTCGTACTCGTTCAACTTGCCGGCGGAAATGATGGGATCAACACAGTGCTGCCACTGGACGCCTACGCAGACTACATGAGCGTCCGAACAAACATTGCTATTCCCGAATCGAAAGCACTGAAGCTTACTGATGCTACCGGACTGCATCCGATTATGCCTGGTATACAGAACATGTATAAAGATGGGAAAGTGCGGGTTGTTCAGGGTGTTACCTATCCCAATCCGAATCTTTCACACTTCCGTTCAACAGATATCTGGATGACCGGCACGGATTCGAACGTTGTCAACAGCACGGGATGGCTTGGCAGATTTCTCGAGAAGACGTGGCCCGCGTATCCTACAGGATATCCAAATGCCAGTATGCCTGATCCGATCGCAATTCAGATCGCTCCTGTAGTTGCGCTTGCGCTCACGAACACGCACAACACTTCGATGGGTATTGCATTGCAAGACCCTACTACGTTCTACAATCTTGTGAACGGTACGGTGCTCGGAGACACTGATCTTCCATCCGAGCGATATGCGAAATTGAATGTGCAGTATGTGCGTGAAGTACAGTCGCAATCACTGCAGTATTCGCAAGTGATTAAGGCGGCGGCCGATAAGGCAAAGAACTTCGCAACGTATCCTACGGGGAATACACTTGCAGTACAATTGGCCATTGTTGCACGACTCATCGCCGGTGGCTTGAAGACAAAGGTCTACGTTGTGCAGCTTGGAGGATTCGACACGCACAGCGCACAAGTGGTGAGCACGGACCCAACAACTGGAAACCATGCCACACTGCTGCAGCGAGTGTCCGAAGCACTTACGGCGTTTCAAACAGATCTCGAAGAACTCAATGTTGACGATCGTGTTGTGACGATGTCGTTCAGTGAATTCGGTAGGCGCGTGCATTCCAATCTCTCAGATGGCACAGACCATGGCACGGCTGCCCCAATGTTCTTTGTAGGAACGCCCGTAATCAACGGAGTTCTTGGCGTCAATCCGAGCCTTACCGATCTGGAC
>Ga0105044_10000786_pt1 | contig 40330 bp, 37 predicted proteins | sample MAT01_FD_78092 | JGI IMG/M metagenome (GOLD analysis project Ga0105044, IMG submission 78092) | Freshwater microbial communities from Lake Fryxell liftoff mats and glacier meltwater in Antarctica - MAT-01 | ecosystem: Environmental > Aquatic > Freshwater > Ice > Liftoff microbial mat | place...
ACCAGCGACCCCTTCAAACCGGCCGCCCGCACGGTAAAGATCGGCCTGTCCGGTGAAGATTTTGTTGAAATCACCGGCGGCGTGACCGCTGGCACCAAGGTTCTGGTGCGGTCACGCTCCACGGTCGAAGATGGCGCACTAGACGACAGCGTCGATCCCGAAACCGGCGAAAGCGAAGAGGACGGCGGTGGCCACCCCGCTTCTTGAGGCCCGCGCCCTCGTCAAGGCCTTCGAGCTTGGGGGGGAGGTTGTTCGCGCTGTCGATGGGGTATCGATGCGGATCGAACGCGGCGAATTTGTTGCGATCATGGGGGCGTCAGGATCGGGCAAATCGACCTTCATGAACATGATCGGGTGCCTCGATACGCCGACATCGGGGCAATTGCTGATCGACGGCATCGATGTGGCGACGCTAACCGGTGATGACCTCGCCGCGATTCGCAACCGCAAGATCGGGTTCGTGTTTCAACAGTTTAACCTGCTCGCGCGCACATCGGCGGTGGACAATGTTGCAGTGCCGCTGATCTATGCTGGCGTGGGCACCAGCGAACGGCGCGCACTGGCCACCGCACAGTTGATTGAACTCGGCCTCGGCGACCGGCTTCAGAATAGTCCGGCCAAATTGTCCGGTGGGCAACAGCAGCGCGTTGCCATCGCCCGCGCGCTGGTCACCGGTCCGCTGATGTTGCTCGCCGATGAACCCACTGGCGCGCTCGACAGCAAGACCAGCCAGGACATCATGGGCATTTTTCAGGATTTGAACGAACGCGGCATCACGGTGATCGTCGTCACGCATGAGGCCGACATCGCTGCCTATGCCAAGCGCCGCGTGCTGTTCAGCGATGGGCATATTGTCGAGGACGCCATGGTCGCGCAGCGGCGCGGCGAAGGCAGTTGATGCGCGCGCTGTCCGCCACCCTTGCTTCATGGGGCGTCAACATCAGGATCGCGCTTATTGCGCTGCGCACCAATTTGCTGCGATCCAGCCTGACCACATTGGGCGTGATGATCGGCGTGATGGCTGTGATTCTGGCGGTTGCGGTTGGCGCGGGAGCGAAAGTGACGGTCGAACAATCGATCAGCGCGCTGGGATCGAATATGGCAATCGTCTTTCCAGTGCCTGAAAATGACGGCGGACGGCGCACGAATGAACGCGGCCGCTTGACCGAACGCGATGCGCGCGCACTGGAACGTCAGGTGTATGGCGTGCGCGCCATCTCACCCCAGCTGCGCTCGACGGTCCAGATCGTCGTCACGGGCCGTAATGCCACCACCAGCAATATTGGCGTCACGCCGGGCTATTCCATCGTCACCAACATCCTGACCCAAAGCGGGCGCTTTATCAGTGACGCCGATGTCCGCACTGCTGCGCGCGTCATGGTGCTTGGGCCGACAGTGGCAAAAAAGCTGTTCGGCGAATTTGATCCTATCGGCGAAACCGTCCGCCTCAACCAAATCCCTTTCACCGTTATCGGCGTCTTGGAATCAAAGGGCAGCAGCTTTGGTCAGGACAATGACGATCTTGCGCTGGTGCCCTTGAGCACGGCGCGGGCACGGATCAGCACCAGCACGGCGCTCGGCCCCGATGACCTGCAGGCGCTGTTCATCGGGTTTGAAGATGGCGTCAGCCTGACTGCCGCCAAACGCGAAATGATCGCGGTGCTCAAGGATCGCAACCGGGTTCAGCCCGGCGAGATCAATCCCTTCACCATCCGCACGACCGAGGAATTCATGCAGGAATCGTCGCGGGTGACGGGCGTGTTCCAGATGGTGCTGGTCGCCATCGCTTCCATCTCGCTGCTCGTTGGCGGGATCGGGATCATGAACATCATGTTGGTCAGCGTGACCGAACGCACGCGTGAGATTGGCCTACGCATGGCATTGGGCGCACGGCGCAGCGACATCCGCAACCAGTTTCTGGTCGAAGCCGCCGTGCTGTGCATGATCGGCGGCGCAATGGGCCTCGCCGCCGCTGCGGGCATTGCCGCGCTGTTTACCGCCTATGCCGATTTCGCCGCGCCCATCGGCTTTGGCGTGTCGGTCGGGTCGATCATCTTTTCGGCGGTGATCGGGCTGGTGTTCGGCAGCTATCCGGCCATCCGCGCGTCGCGCCTGTCACCAATTGAGGCGCTGCGTAGCGAGTAACTTATGCCAAGCTGCGATGATCCGCATGGGTCAGGATCACCGCAGGTTGGGATCGTGTCAAACCCGCTCGATGATAATCGCCGGGGCCATGCCGCCCGCTGCGCACATTGTCACGAGGCCCCGTTTCAGGTCGCGGCGTTCCAGTTCGTCGAGCATCGTGCCGATCAGGATCGATCCGGTTGCACCAATGGGGTGCCCCAATGCGCAGGCACCGCCGTTGACGTTGACCGTGTCGCGATCAAGCCGCAGGTCGCGGATGAACTTCTCGGCGACGACGGCGAATGCCTCGTTGATTTCCCACAGGTCGATGTCGTCAACCGTCAGTCCAGCGCGGGCCAGCACCTTGCGCGCGGCCGGCACCGGCGCGTTGAGCATCAGAGTTGGGCAATCGCCTTCATTGGCAAAAGCGACCACGCGGGCGCGCGGTTTCAAACCATGCTTATCGGCATAATCCTTCGACGCCAGCAGCACCGCCGCTGCGCCGTCAACCACGCCCGAACTGTTCCCGGCATGGTGCACCCCGGTCCAGTTGAGGTCAGGGTATTTCATCTGGATCAATTTTCGGAACGTCATCCCGCCCAGATCATAGTCGGCGATCCCGTCAAAGCTGGCTTTCAGCCCGCCAAGCCCTTCCAGCGTGGTTTCGGGACGCGGAAATTCTTCATGGTCCAGCGCGACACTGCCGTCGTCATTGTAAACCGTGACGAGTGATTTGGCGAAGCGGCCTTCCGCAATCGCGACCTTTGCCTTCTGCTGGCTATCATAGCCCAGCGCGTCGACGTCGGCGCGGGTGATGCCTTCGCGCGCGGCAATCGCATCGCCGCACACACCCTGATGCGACTGCGGATGCTTCATCATCAGGCGCATGTTGCCGGACCCGAGGCCCATCGGCTTGATGCCCTTTTCGGCCTCTTCGGCGGCCATGATCTGGGTATAGCTCATCATCTCGGTCCCGCCGGCGACGACCAGATCCTCCATCCCCGACATGATCGTCGCGGCGGCCAGGTTCACCGAGGTGATGCCGCCGCCACAGAAACGGTCGAGCGTCATGCCCGATGCGCGCGTGTCATAGCCCGCGTCAAGCGCGGCCATCCGGCCCAGATCGCCGCCCTGCTTACCCTTTTGCGTGGATGTCGACCAGATGACGTCGTTGACGTCGGCGGTGTTCAGGTCGTTGCGATCCTTGATCGCTTTCAGCACCGTCGCAGCCAGGTGCTGAGGGTGGAGGTGTGACAGCGCACCCTTGCCCGGCTTGCCAATCCCGCGCGGGGTGCGGGCGGCGTCGATGATATAGGCTTCGGGCATGGGACGTTCCTCTTGTCGGTCAGTTGTTCTTTGCAACTGTGGCCGGGTCGAGGGAGGTTTTCAAGCCAAAGGGTAAAGCCAGCGCGTCAAATCACCCATTCGATATTCTGCAGCGTCGGATCAGCGCGTAGCCGGTCCGCGCGCTTTGCCACCATCTGGGTATTGAGTGCGCGGATGGCGTCACTGCCCGTGGTGGTAAAGGCAAAGGGGAAGATACCGTGGAGGATGCACGCAATGCCTCCAATGATCATGGTCAGACCAAAACTTACCGCTGTGTGCAGATGCGCCAGATATGTTTCGCCGACATGCGAAGGATGATCGGTAAAGGGGTTGGCCATGATTTCGTCCTCGCGCTGCTTCTGGGACAAAGGATTATGCTGCATCATCGCGAAAGTCTTTGCTTTTCTTTGCGCTGTATTGCGTAATAGGGGGAATAATAATCCTCAATAAAGCGAAAATGCAGAATGATTGATCTCGGCCCCATCGACCGGCGCATCCTCGCTGCCCTGCAAAGCGATGCGACGCTGTCGATTGCCGACCTGGCCGAGCGCGTTGGCCTGTCACAGACACCGTGCTGGAAACGCATCAAGCGGCTGGAGGCGGCGGGCGTCATCACTGGCCGGGTCGCGTTGCTCGACCGGGCCTTGTTAGGGGTCGGCACGACCGTCTTCGTCTCGGTCCGCACCAGCCAGCATGATGAGGACTGGCTGGTCCAGTTCGCCGACGCCATCCGCGCCATCCCCGAAGTTACCGAATTTTACCGCATGAGCGGTGACGTCGATTATCTGCTGAAAATCGTCTGCCGCGACATTGCCGATTATGATCGCATCTATAAATCGATGATCCGCTCGGCACGGCTGTCCGACGTCAGTTCATCCTTTGCGATGGAGCAGATAAAATATACGACCGAGGTGCCCCTTTAGACCGTGCTGCCGTTAGCTTGTGCAGCGTGTATCGCTGGCGGCTTCGGCGAGGGGAAGGGTACGCCGGGCGGGCGGGTGCCCGTCCAGACAGCCTGACGAAGTTGCGGGAGGCGAGCATTTTTGGCGCAAAATGCTCGCCTCCCCAATAAGGTCAGAATTTATACCCGGCCTCGACGCCCACCATCCGCCGCGCGCCGGGGGAGGTAAAGGATCCACCAAATTCAATCGCCGGAATCGCCTCGTTGATATATTTTTTGTCGAGGACATTGTCGGCAAACAATGTCAGCCGAAGCTGGTCGCTTTCAAAGCCAGCGCGCAGGTTCAGCACGCCAAAGGCATCGCGTTTCGCCACCGAATAATTGGCGTTGCCAACAAATGCGGGCAGCGCGAGCGCCGAGATGGGCAGCAGTTGGCTGAATATCGTCGGGCGTTCCTGCGCCTGCACCGTGTGGAACCAGGTCGGCCCGGTGATCCGGTAATCGGCGCGGGCGACGAAATCGACATTGGTTGACACTGGCACGTCCAGTTCACCACCGACGTTGATGGTATAATCCGCCGTGTAAGGCGATTTATTGCCGACGGTATAGGGACGCGAAGCATTCGCCTTTATCTCGCTGTCGGTCAGGTTGACCGAACCGAACAGCCGCAGCCAGTCGGTCGCGCGCGCCGCCACATTCATTTCGACGCCCTTGATATCGACCTTGTCGATGTTCGACACGACGCGCAGCAGGCCAAAACCGCCGACGAAGAATTCAAAGAACTGCATGTCGGTAACGCGGGTGCGATAAGCCGCCAGGTCAAAAGTGACACGGTTGTCGAACAGAGCGCCCTTAATCCCGACCTCGAACGCGCTTGACCGCTCCTTGCGAAAATTATCGTTGATCGTCACGCCTGCACCGATCGAGGGCACGTTGAAATTATTGTTGATCGTCGCGGCCGACCCGGTGTTGTTGAACCCGCCCGATTTGAAACCAATGCCCCAGTTGGCATAGATGTTGGTGCGTCCGTCCGGTTGATAACTGACCGTGACTTTGGGTTGCAGCTGTTTGAAGCTGTCCGATTTGTCCGGGATCGCGCCGGTCAGGGGCAGGCCGGGGTTGATCTTGGCCCCGGTGATGGGATCATTCACATTGGGCACGCGGTTCGATACGCTGCGGTCCTCGACATCATAGCGCAGCGCGAGGCCCGCCTTGAACTGGTCGCTGAACGCATAGTCGGCTGATCCGAACGCCGCGAACACGCTGGTGGAGAATTTGTCCGAATAAAGCTGGGACGTCGGGTTGCTGGTCCCCGGTGCGTTATAGAGTGTCGGCAATACCCCCCGCCCCAGATCGGCACCCAGGCTGATGCCAACGTCGCGCTTGATGTTCAGATAATAGCCGCCAAATTGCCAGCTGAGCGGGCCATCACCATCGGAGGCGAGCCGGATTTCGGCCGATATGTCGGTCTGGTTACGAATTTGCAGCTGAGTCCCGTCGCACGTCGTTGGGCTGTAAGCGCCAAAGGTTGACCCATTGGCAGGCGCAAAGATGAAGGGAACCGGGATCTGGCCAATACTGCCGGGCGGGTTGACCGGAAAGCCTGTCAGCGCCGCCGTGCTGGCGAAACAGGCGTTCTGGACCGCAAGGTTGGTCGGATTGGCCGGTGCGCCCAGCGCTGGCGAAATATAGCGCGCAAAATCCGCCGACGTGCCGTCCGCCGTCAGGCTCTGGTCCACGTCCGAAAACAGCGCCCAGGCGGTCAGCTTGATATCGCCAAAGTCATGTTCAACCTTGGCCGACATGTCAAAGCTCTGTTGATCGTTGGTCGGGCGGATATTGCCGTAATAGCGGAAGGGATGGTCATCGACGTCTTCGTTGAACGCCGGGTTGGCTGCGGCGAAGTTCGGCAAGTGAAAGACCGAGTTGAAGTTGATCGACGCACCCGACAGGTCGGCATAGCGTGCCTTGATATCCAGTTCGGTGTCATCACCGATCTGGGCGACAAAACGGCCATCGATGCTCCAGACCTTTTGGTCATCGACCACTTTGTCGGTCAGGAACAGGTTCTGGTAAAACCCATTGGTTGTGCGGTAATTGCCCGACAGCACCAGCCCTGCGCCCTCGCCGATGGGCGTGGCGACAAAGGCCGAGACATCATAGGTTTGTTCATTGGCGGCCGAGGCGCGAATGGCCCCTTCGAATTTGTCGCCGGGCTTGACCGTCGAAATGACAATCGCGCCGGCCGCCGCGTTACGACCATAGATGGCGCCCTGCGGGCCTTTCAGCACTTCGATCTGCCGCAGCGTGCCCTGATCCTGATTGAGTTGGGCGCTGTTCGTTTTAAGGATGCCATCGACGACCAAAGCCACCGAACTTTCGGCATCGCGTGCGCCATTGATGCCGCGAATGTTGATCTGGGTGTCCCCAGCCTCTGCCGTGCCGGTGACGATGGTGATGCCAGGGGTCAGCCGGGCCAGCCCGTCAGCGTTCTGGACACCGGTCCGCTCCAGCGTTTCGGCCGTCAGAACCGCCACCGATGCAGGAACATCAACCAACCGTTCATTCTGGCGCCGCGCAGTGACGATGATGTCACCCTCGCTTGCGCCTTCGTCGGTTTCTTGCGCCATTACCGGGGCTGCGCTCAGCATTGCTGCCAGCGAAGCGCCCATCAGAAACATCGTGCCCGTCCGCATGATGAAAACTCCCTGTTCATGTTTGACTATCTTTGCATCTTCAGCTTATTGTATACAATCTACCTTGGTCAAGCAATTATGGATTTTTTATGTCAAAGGCATCCGACCGCGCCTATGCCCAGATTAAGGCGATGATATTGTCCGGCGCGTTGCCCCCTGGCGCGCCGCTGCGCGAGGAGCAACTGGCCGAGGCCTGCGGCGTATCGCGAACGCCGGTACGGGAAGCCATGCGGCGGCTGGAGACTGAGCTGTTCGTGCTGAAAACCGACCGCCAGCGAAGCTTTGTCGTTGACGCTTCACCCGATGATATTGCCGATGCGTTTGAACTGCGCGCGATGCTGGAAAGCCATGCCGCGCGCCGCGCTGCAACCCGGATCAGCGCTGCTGATCTGGCCCGGCTGCGTGAGTATAATGCCGCAGTCAAGCGGTCTGTAGAGCAGGATCACCCTGATATTCCGGCCTTTCTGGAGCATAACCGGCAATTTCACACCACCATCATCCGCGCGGCGGCCTCGGACCGTCTGGCCAGCATGCTGGCGCAGATTATTGAACAACCCGTCGTGCTGCGCACCGCGCTACACTATGACCGTGAAAATCTGCGCCGGGCCTATCGCGAACATGACGAATTGCTCGCTGCCTTTGCGCGTCAGGATGGTGACTGGGCGGCGGCAGTGATGACGGGGCATATCCACCGCGCATTTCACGCCTATCGCGACGCCCGCGTCGCCGTTCCCGTTGACGCCCCAATCGACATGGCGGCCTGAACCGACTGTTGTTTTGTATACAAATATGCCTAAGGTGATGGATGAACGTGATTGAATTTGTTGAGGTCGGCCCACGCGATGGCCTGCAAAATGAGGCGGTAATTGTCAGCACCGCCGACAAACTGATGCTGATTTCGCGCGCGATTGCCGCTGGTGCGCGGCGGATCGAGGTCGCCAGTTTCGTCAATCCCAAACGCGTGCCGCAGATGGCCGATGGCGAAGCGGTGTGCGCCGGGCTGCCCATGCGCGATGATGTGACCTATATTGGGCTGGCGCTGAACCAGCGCGGTGCCGAACGCGCCATTGCGACCGGGCGGATCGATCAGCTAGGGGCTGTTGCCGTTGCCACTGATGAATTTGCCATCGCCAATCAGGGCCAGACGAGCGACGAATCGGTCGCGGCGGCCATGGCCATTATTGCGGCCGCGAAAGGCGCGGGACTGACGGGTCAGGCAACCATCGCCGCGGCGTTCGGTTGCCCCTATACCGGCGAGGTCGCGGCGGACCGGGTGATCGACATGGCGGTCCGGCTGGCCATGGCGGACCCCACCGAAATTGCGCTGGCCGACACGATCGGCGTCGGCAACCCGGCACAGGTCGCCGATCTGGTCGCGCGGGTCCGGCAGGCCGTGAATCCGTTGCCCGTGCGCGTCCATTTTCACAACACCCGCAATACCGGGCTGGCCAATGTGTGGGCCGCGATTGGCGCGGGAGCCAGCACAGTCGATGCCTCCATCGGCGGGCTGGGCGGCTGTCCTTTTGCGCCTGGCGCTGCGGGCAATGTGCCGAGTGAGGACGTGGTGTACATGCTGGAACGCGCCGGGATCGATACCGGGATGAACCTGAATGCCTTGGTCGATGCCAGCCATTGGCTGGCAGGCGTGATGGGCCGGATTTTGCCGGGAATGGTGGCGCGCGCACCCACCTTTCCCACAACGGTTTAAGGGAGACGAAGCAGATGGGATACCGGCTGGGCGTCGATGTGGGGGGCACCTTCACCGACCTATTACTGTTCAATGTTGTTACAGGCGCATTCTGGCGGCACAAAACGCCATCGACGCCGCACGACAGCAGCGAAGGGATATTGGACGGCGTTACCGCAATCTGTTCCGCCGCAAACATCACGGCGGCGGACATCGACACGTTCCTGCATGGCACAACAGTTGCGACCAATGCCGTGCTGGAAGGCAAAGGCGCACGCGTCGGCCTGGTCACGACCGAGGGCTATCGCCACATCATGCAGATTGCGCGCAGTTATGTGCCCGGCGGGCTGGCGGCATGGATCATCTGGCCCAAGCCCACCCCGCTAGCGGCGCTGGAGGACACGGTGACTGTAAAAGGCAGGATGACCGCCGATGGAAAGGAACTGCGCCCGCTTGACGAAGATGGCGCCCGCGCGGCGCTGACCCAGCTTAAACAAGCCGGGGTTGAAGCGATTACGGTCAGTTTCATCAACGCTTATGCCAATGGCGCGCACGAGGCGCGGGTGGGCGCACTGGCGCGCGAGATCATGCCCGATGTCCCGGTATCGCTGAGCCACGAAGTCCTTCCCGAAATGCAGGAATATGAGCGGACGCTGACCACCGTCGCCAACGCCGCCGTGCGTCCGGTGGTCGGCAAATATGTCGCCAATCTGCGGAACCGGCTGGCCGACGCGGGGATGGCGGGCAAATTGTCGCTGCTACGCTCCGATGGCGGCCTCATGTCGGCACAAAAAGCCGAAGAGCATCCCGTCAACATCCTGATGTCCGGCCCCGCAGGCGGCGTAACCGGCGCATTATGGGTCGGCAAGAATGCTGGGATCCGCAACATCTTGACGCTCGATGTCGGCGGCACCTCAACCGACGTCGCACTTATCGAAAATCTGGAACCGCGCCGCCAGCGCACGACCGAGGTTGGACACCTGTCGGTCCGCGCCTCCGCGCTAGACGTAAAGACCGTCGGCGCGGGCGGCGGATCAATCGCCTATGTCCCCGAACTGACCAAAGCCCTGCGGGTCGGCCCGCAATCGGCAGGCGCCGTGCCGGGGCCGGTCGCCTATGGCAAGGGCGGCGAGCTGCCCACCGTGACCGACGCCAATGTGGTGCTCGGTTACCTTCCCGAAAATCTTCTTGGCGGCAGTTTTCGGCTCGACCGTGACGGCGCGAAAAAGGCGGTGCAGACCATCGCTGATGCTCTGGGCATCGACCTGATGGCGGCGGCGCGCGGGATCATCGATATCGTCAACGAAAATATGTTCGGTGCGCTGCGGATGATTTCGGTGCAGCAGGGTTATGACCCGCGCCATTTTGCGCTGATGGGCTTTGGCGGCGCGGGGCCGCTGCATGTCAATGCCGTCGCACGGCTGATGGGCAGCTGGCCAGCAATTTCCCCCATGTCCCCCGGCGTGCTGTGTGCATTGGGCGACGCAACGACGCAAATGCGCACAGAGACTGCGCGCAGCTTTTCGCGGCTGGCCCGCGATACCAATGCCGATGATCTGATCGCAATTCTGGACGAAATGGCGGCGCAGACCCGCGCTGAACTAATCTCGGACGGCGTAGGCGAAAGCGAGCTCACCAGCGAGTTTGAGGTTGACGTCCGCTACGCAGGACAGGCGTTCGAGGTGCCGCTGACCATTTCCGCTGACGTGTTGCGCGCCGACGGCATCGCCGGCATCCTTGCGCGTTTTGATGCCGAACATCACCGCCTGTTCACGTTCAACATGGACACGCCGCACGAAATTGTGAACCTGCGCGCGGTTGCACTGGGCCGCGCGCTTGACCTGCCCGCCATCGAATTGGCCAAGGGCGACGGCAATCCTGTTGCAGCAAAAATGCGCGACCACAAATTGTGGATGGACGGACGCGAACAAGACGCGGTGATCTATGACCGCGCCAAGCTGCGTCAGGGCGATGTCATCACCGGCCCCGCTATCGTGGTCGAGATGGATTCGACCACGCTGATCGAAAGCGGCTGTGTCGCGCGTGTCGACACTGTCGGCAATATCCTGATCAATCTGGCCTGAGGAGCGCAACCATGCCCGCGCAGATCATTGAAACCAATCCAGTTCCCTTTGGCCGTGTCGCCATTGACCCCGTCACACTCGACATTATCGAAAATGCGCTGCGCAACGCGCGGGTTGAGATGGATGCGACGCTGGTCCGCACCGCCATGTCGCCCGGTATCCGCGAACAGGGCGACGCCTTTCCGCTGATCGCCGATCATGAAGGGCGCATGATCGTCGGCCAGTTCGGCAGCTTCATCGGCGGATTTCTGAAAGGGTTTGATGGCACGCTGGAGGATGGGGACATGATTTTCCTGTCCGATCCCTATTCTTGCGAAGGCGCGATTTCGCACAGCAACGACTGGCTGGTGCTGCTCCCCGTGTTCAAGGACGGCCGCCTGCTCGCCTATACCGCGATGTTCGGGCACCAAAGCGATATTGGCGGCAAGGTCGTTGGGTCGATGCCGATCAATGCCCGTTCTATTTTTGAAGAAGGCGTGCGCATCCCACCGGTCAAAATCTGGCGCAAGGGCGAATATAATGATGACCTGATGAAGCTGGTGATGCACCAGACGCGCAAACCCGACTGGTGTCAGGCCGACCTTAATGCGCTCATCGCATCCTGCCGCGTTGCCGCGCGGCGGGTTATCGAAATGGCCGGCCGGTTCGGCGACGATGTCTATGTCTCGGCCACCCAGGAACTGCTCGCGCGCAACCACCGTGCGATGCAGGCGCTGATCGGCATGGCGATTGCCGAGGAGCCCGTCAGTTTCGAGGATTATATCTGCGACGACGGCATGGGTTATGGTCCGTACAAGATCAAATGCACGATGTGGCGCGAGGATGGGAAAGTTGTGCTCGATTTCGCGGGCACCGATCCGCAAAGCGCCGCGTCGATCAATTTCTACCTCAATGAAAACATGTTCAAGATGTTCTTTGGCATCTATATGATCATGGTCTTTGACCCGCAGATTTTGTTCAATGATGGCTTTTATGACCTGATTGACGTGCGCATCCCCGAGGGGTCGCTGCTGAAACCCAAATTTCCTGCGGCATTGTCGGGTCGCACCCACGCCTTGGGACGTATTTTTGACATATTGGGCGGACTTTTGGGGCAAAAAACGCCCGAATTTTTGAACGCAGCCGGGTTCAGCTCCTCCCCCCACCTCTTTTATTCGGGCAACGACAATCGCCCCGGCAAAGGCGGCGAATGGTTCCAGCTGTTCCAGATCGGTTTCGGCGGCATCCCCGGACGTCCGCTGGGCGATGGACCCGATGGCCATTCGCTGTGGCCGGGGTTTACCAATGTCCCGAACGAGTTTCTGGAACGTTACTTCCCGATGGTCATCGAACGCTATGAAACCGCGCCCGACAGCGGTGGGGCGGGGCTGCATCGCGGCGGTAACGGCATCCACATGACCTATCGCTTCCTGGAAAGCGGCACGATTTCCATCCATGACGACCGTTGGTTCGTGCCCCCATGGGGCGTCAACGGCGGCCTGCCGGGGAAACGCGCGCGCAAGATTCTCGAAAAAGCGGACGGCACCCAGATCATCGTCGGCAACAAGGTCGAAGATGTGATGGTCGAGGCAGAAGACCAGCTCCATTTCATCACCTGGGGCGGCGGCGGCTGGGGCGACCCGCTGGAACGTGATCCCGCGCTGGTGGGCAAGGAGATTGCTCAGGGACTGGTCACAGCCAAAGGCGCGCGCGATTATGGCGTGGTGGCAGCTGACAGTGGTGGCGTTGATGCTGCCGCAACCGATGCGCTGCGTGCGCAAATGCGCGCCAGCCGGGGCGAACTCAAGCTGTTCGATTATGGACCGTCGATCGACGATCTGCGCAGGAACTGCGCGGCCGAAACCGGCCTGCCCGCGCCGATCCAGCCGGTGTGGGCGCTGACCAGGGCAGCGGAGTAAGGCGCGGTGACGAACGGAGCGTTATCCGACATTCGGGTCGTCGAACTGGGCCAGTTGCTTGCCGGCCCATTCTGCGGGCAATTACTGGGCGACATGGGCGCGGACATTATCAAGGTCGAACCGCCCGGCGCAGGCGACCCAATGCGTATCTGGGGCCAAGGCACGGAAAAAGTGCAGTGGGAGGTGATTGGACGCAACAAGCGTTCCGTCTCTGCCAATCTGCGTATCGCTGAGGGGCAGGCGCTGGTCCGCAAACTGATCGCCAAAGCCGATGTGCTGATCGAGAATTTCAAGCCCGGCACGATGGAAAAATGGGGTCTGAGTCCGACCTCGCTCCATGCCGACAACCCGGGCCTGATCATCGCGCGCATGTCAGGCTATGGCCAGACTGGTCCTTACGCCAGCCGCGCCGGTTTTGGCGGGATTGGCGAGGCGATGGGGGGATGGCGCTATATCGTTGGCGAACCCGACCGCGCGCCAAGCCGCATGGGTATTTCCATCGGCGACACGCTGACCGCGACCTATGGCTGCATGGGCGTGCTCGCCGCGCTGCACGTGCGCGAAAAAACCGGCAAGGGGCAAATTGTCGATGCCGCGCTGTATGAAAGCGTGCTCCAGGTGATGGAGGGTCTGGTTCCCGAATATGACCATGGCGGATTTATCCGCGAACGGTCCGGGTCCATCCTGCCGGGCATCGCGCCATCGAACGTTTATCGCTGTAAAGACGGCGAATATATGATCGGGGCGAACAAGGATTCGCTGTGGCAGCGGCTGGCCGAGGCGATGGGACAACCCGAACTGGGCAGCGATCCACGCTATGCCACGCACATCGCGCGCGGGGAGAACCAGATCGAGCTTGATGTCATCATCAATGCGTGGACCGCCACGCTGAGCGTCGATGAACTTGACGCGATGATGACCAGTTGCTCGATCCCCGCAGGCCGCGTTTTCCGCGCACCGGAAATGCTGGCTGACCCGCATTTCCAGGCACGCGAGGCGATTATCGAGGTGCAAACCGAACGCTTTGGCCCGCTGAAAATGCAGGGCACCTTCCCCAAAATGTCTGGCACACCGGGCAGTGTTCGCCGCCCGGCACCAAGCATTGTGGGACAGCATAATGCAGAGGTTTATGGAGAGTTGCTGGGGCTTGGCGAAAGCGAACTGGCCGAATTAAAGGCGGCAGGCGCGATATGACAGCGCCTTCCCGATGCGGGCATGGGGACGAAATTTGACGGATGACCTGACCGAAAACTACAAAGGGGCGTTTGACGGCCACCTGCCCTTTGGCGCTCGCCCCGCGCTGTTGATCGTCGATTTCGTGATGGCCTATCTCGATCCGGCGTCACCGCTCTATGCCGGGGTTGAGGACGTCCTCGCGAGCAACGAGCGCTTGCTGGCCGCCGCGCGCAAGGCAGCGATCCCGGTGCTGTTCACCAATGTCGAATATGCGCCCGGCGGCGTGGACGGCGGCATTTTCTATCGCAAGCTCCCAGCCCTTAAGTTGTTTGAGCGCGGCTCCCCGCTGGGAGCCTTCCCTGACAGCCTGAGCCCGCGCGACGGCGAGCTGGTCATCACCAAACGCTATGCTTCGTCTTTTTTTGGCACGCATCTGGCCGCAACACTGACCGCGCTGGGGATCGACACGTTGCTGATCACCGGCCTGTCCACCAGCGGCTGTGTGCGCGCAACGGCGCTCGACGCCTGCCAGCATGGCTTCCTGCCCTTTGTGGTGAGCGATGCGTGCGGGGATCGTCACCCCGGCCCGCACGAGGCCAATTTGTTCGACCTGCAAGCAAAATATGCCGAAGTGATTTCGGAAAGCGACGCGATCAGCCATTTGGCGGCGCTATGACCACGTCCCCCGATGCGCGCTAGGCCAGCATCCCCATCAACCGTTCGCGCGTGATTGCCTCTGCATCGCCGATAATGCGGTCGATCAGTTGCTGACAGGTCGGGATATCGTGGATCAGCCCCTGTACCATCCCGGCCCAGAACACGCCCTTTGACAGATCACCGCTCTGGAGCAGATCGCGCCCTGCCGCGCCCGACACCAGTTCCTGCACATCGGCAAAGGTCGCATCGGGCTGCGCAAGGCGGCGCACGACTTCCTCTGACACCGCGCTTTTGCCCACGCGGGCGGTGTTTTTGAGGCTGCGGAAGATAAGATAACTGCCGCGTTCGTCATTATCGACATAGGCTTGCTTTACATTGGGATGGATCGGCGCCTCGACCGTCGCGCAGAAACGCGTCCCCATGTTGATGCCGTCCGCCCCCAGTGCCAGCGCCGCGACCAGCCCGCGCCCGTCGCCGATCCCGCCCGAGGCAAGCATGGGGATTTTGACCTTGTCGGCAGCGCAGGGGATCAGGATCAGGCCGGTAATGTCATCTTCGCCCGGATGGCCCGCGCATTCGAACCCGTCGATGGAAATAATGTCACACCCCGCGCGCTCCGCCGACAACGCGTGGCGAACGGCAGTGCATTTGTGGAGGATAGTGACGCCGTGGGGCTTCAGCATCTGCCAGATTTCTCGCACCGCTTGTGTGCCTGCGGTTTCGACAATCTTGACCCCGCCGTCGATGATAGCCTGGGCATAGGCGCGATAGTCCGGCGCGTTGATCGTCGGGAACACGGTCATGTTCACGCCGAACGGCTGGTTCGTCATCGCGCGGCAGCGTTCAATCTCATCGCGCAGCGCCGCCGGTGTCGGCTGGGTCAGGGCGGTGAGGATACCAAGCCCGCCAGCATTCGAGACCGCACTGGCCAGTTCGGCATAGCCGACGCTTTGCATCCCGCCCTGAACAATAGGATGCCGGATGCCAAGCATTTCGGTGATTCGTGTTTTGAAGGCCATAGCTTCACTCCCCCGTTTATCCACATTCCCATCAATGTGGCGGAGCCGCGGGTTCTGGGCAAGCGTGCGCTATCCGCCAAAGCTGCGATAAATCTCAATCTCGGCGCGCTGTACATCGCCTGCGGCATTGGCATACCGCTCTCGCGTTACGTTAAGCTGCCGCTGGACATTAACGACGGACAGGAAATCGCTGAGCCCCATGCGATAGCGTTGACGCGCAAGGTTGACCGTGTCCTGTTCGATGGCCAGCTGCGATGCCAAACTGGTCAGCCGGTTGCGAGAGGCGCGGAGCGTGCCCAGCGCAGTTTCCCCTTCCCCGATCGCCCGGAAAACGGTGCCGCGATATACCGCAAAAGCCTCCTTTGCATCGGCTTGACGCGCATCAATCTGCGCGGCCACCCGGCCGAAATCCAGCAAAGGCCCGGCAATTGATGCGCCCGCCGATGCCGTCAGCGAATCCGCGCTGAACAAATCACCCAACGCGATGGCGGCCAGGCCAAGCGTGGCGCTGATGCTGAATTCTGGAAAGCGCGCCGCTGCGGCAGCGGCAATATCAGCGTTGGCAGCGGTCAGCCGATATTCGGCGGCAACCACGTCAGGACGCTGGCGCAGCAAGGTTGACGGCAGTCCCACCGAAGGCAGGCTCGCAGCTTTTACTTCCGGCGGCATCGCTCCAAAAGCCAGCGCCACCGTCGGCCCGTCACGGGCGGTCAGCGTCACGATGCTGCCGAGCGCTGATGCAAGTTCGACCTCTGCCGGCGCGCGTGCGGCCAGCGCCGCTGCCTCCAGCGATTGCGCAGTGACCAGATCGAAACCGGGAGAAATACCCGCACGCACGCGAATGCCGGTCAGCTGTGACAGCGCTTTTGCTTCGGCAAGATCTTCTTCGGCTATTCGGACCTTGGCTTGCGCCGTTCGATAATCGATGACGGCGCGCGCAAGGTCGGCAACCAGTGTCAGGCGGACGGCACGTACATCTTCATCGGCAGCATTGAGCCGCTGGGTGGCGGCGCGCTGAGATGCTTTCACCCGCCCGAATAAATCAAGTTCCCACGATGCGGAGATGCCCGGTGACCAAAGGCTGCTGCTGGCATCAAAAGCGCCGCCCGGAATCTGGTTAACGATGGCATTTTCACTGCTGCGCGTGACCCCCGCTGAACCAATGGCTTCTACAGTCGGCAGGCGGCTGGCCCGCGAAGTTCGCAGTGCAGCGCGAGCAGCTTCAACCCGTGCAAGCGCGGCTTGCACGTCGGGGGCATCGCCATCAATAGCTGCCACCAGCGCAACAAAGGCCGGATCATCCTCTGGCAGCAAGTTGGCAAGAACTACGCGCTGGTCCGTTACGCCTGACCCTGGCTGATCCGCATATGCAAAACGTTCCGGCACGGTCACGGACGCTGGCGACGGGCCGTCCGCAACGGCCGCACAACCCGACAGCAGCATCGCCGCTAGCACGGGCACGGTACGGTTCATGGCCGCGCCTTTTAGGCTGCAACAAAACCATCGATCTGTTGCCCGACAAAGAAACCCTGGGTCCCGGCAGGCAATGCATAGATCAGCTGGAGCACCCGGACATCGACCCGCTCGGTCGCGCTGTTGGTCAACGAACGTTTGGGGATAATCAGCGGCTCGGTACGGATGTAGGTGGCATTCACCTGGCGATTTGCATCCCCGCGCGGACTGACAATGGCCGGCGCGCCGATCTTCAGCCGCGCGATCTGATTTTCATCAATATCCAGCCGGACATGGAGCGGGCGGGTTGCCCCCAGCTTCATCAGCACCGTCGCCGTTCCCCCGGTGCCAGCATATTCACCGGCACGGATGTCAACCTGCAGCACCTCCATCACCGAAGGCGCGCGCACGACATGTTGGGCCAAAGTTACCCGGGCCTGTTCAAGCTGGGCCGCTGTCTGCCGCGCCTGCGCGGATGCCAGGGCCAGTTGAGCGCGCGCATTGGCCACGGCATCGCGCTGCATAATCACCTCTTGCTCTGATACTGCACGCGGATCGTCGACCCGCTGATACAGAGCGTATTGATTCTGAGCGACCTTCAGGCTGGTTTCGGCCGCAGCGATGCTCTGACGCGATGATGCAAGGCGCGCAGAGGCTTCGTTGACAGCAGCACGGGCATCGCGACTGTCAATTTCCAGCAACGGCTGCCCCGCCGCCAGCTGGTCACCAGCGCGGACAAAAACCTTGGCAACCACCCCTGGAATCTGTGCCGCGATATCGACTACCTCGCTTGATGGTTCAATAACACCTGTTCCCACAATGCTGCCGGTTTGGCGCTGCGCCGCCGGTGCCTTTGCCGGGGTTTCCTGGGGGTTGCTTAGCGACTGATCCGGCTGTGAACCGGCAATATAAATAACCGAACCGACAATGCCGATCACGGCAATCGCAGGCAGGATAATGCGGGAGAAGCTAGGGCGTTTCATTGGGCCTCCTGATGCTGTAAAATGCTGGTGTCGCGGCCGTCGCGGGTGATGCGGCCATCCTCCATCGCCAGAATGCGGTCGGCTAGGTCGAAAATGCGGTTGTCGTGGGTGACGATGATGACGGCGCGCTCCGCTGCCAACGCGACTTCGCGAAGCAGGTCCATCACGCGGCGGCCCGATTTGGCATCAAGCGCCGCTGTTGGTTCATCGCAGACAATCAGGCGCGGTTCGTGCACCAGTGCCCGCGCAATCGCGACGCGCTGCTGCTGACCACCCGACAGCTGGCGGGGGTATTTATCGCTCTGGTCAGCGATGTTGAGCTTTTCAAGCAGCACCCGGGCGCGCTCCACCGCTTCCGCACGCTGCATACCCCCGGCGATCAAGGGGATCGCGGCATTTTCAGCCGCCGTCAGCGTCGGCAACAGATTATATTGCTGAAAGATAAAGCCGATATTCGCGAGGCGAAAGCGCACCAGATCATTGTCCGACAGCCCATAGATAGGCGTATCGAACACCGACACGTCACCCACGGTCGGATAAAGGATGCCTGCGATAATGGAAATCAGCGTGGTCTTGCCCGACCCGGATTCGCCGACAAGATAGGTCAGCTCACCGGCCTGAACATCGACGCTGATATCGTGCAAAACACGGATACTGCTGTCGCCGACGGCAAAATCCTTGGACACCTTGCGGACGGAAATTGCGGTACCGTTCACCGGAACACCTCAGCGGGTTCAGTGTTGAGTACAGATCGCATCGCGATGCGGCTCGTCAAACCAACGATCGCGAGCACCAGCCCAAGGGTGATGAGCGGGATTTCCCAAGGCACATAAAAGCCCTTGAACGCATCGCTGTTTGCTGCACCAAAGCCGATAAACGCCGTCGCCATGACCAGGCCCAGGCCATAACCGATCAGCGTCACCAGAAAGCTTTGCGCGGCAACCATCCCCTTGATCTTGCGGTTCGTCACACCAATAGCCTTGAGCGCGCCAAACTGTTTGATGTTGTCGCGTAGAAACAGGCTGAGCGTCAGGCCGACGATGGCCACGCCGACAATTACGCCAAGCACGACGGTAATTCCGAAATTTATGGGAATTCCGGAATTATCCATAATAAAATCAATACCGTCTCGGGTGAAGTCCACACTTGTGCGGGCCTTCAGGCCGGTCTGCTGCTCGATCCGCTGAACCAGCGTTTCCGGCGGGATGCGGCCATCGCTGCGGACCAGCACAAAGGACAGGCGGTTACGGGTGCCGGGGACATAGTTGAGTGCGTTGGAGTAGCGCGTATAGAGCGTGACCTGTGCCGTAAAGGTCGGCGTGCTGTCGACAATGCCCTTTACCAGCGCACGCTGGTCATTCAGTTCCAGCTGAGTGCCAACCACCCCGGCCGTGTCCCCGAACAATTTGCGCGCACCCGTATCATCGATGAACACAGCGTCGGGATCCATCAACCGCTCTGGCACCCCTTCGAACATCTTGCGGGGCAGGCCGATCAGCGCGCTGTCATCAACCCCGATCACCGTCACCCCTTCCAGATCCCCATCGGGGGTGCGGATCGAGGCATTGCTGCGCAGCATTGGCGAGGCGAACGCCACACCCGGCACGGCGCGCACCCGGTCCAGCGCGGTAATCGGCATCGGGAAAATTACATCCACGGTGCGGGACGCCGGATCCATGACCCAGATATCGGCGGTCGCAACTTCCTGCACCGCAACGCCGCCCCGCATGACCAGATTTACGAACAAGGTCAGTTGCTGGGTGATCAGCAGGGTTGAAAAAGCGATACCAAAGACCAGCCCAATGAACTTGACCCGGTCGCCCGTCAGCATGCGAATGGCAACCCAGTTCATGACCCCTCCTGCTCCCTCTTGCACGACTAGCCGTTAATTCGGCTTGTATTCATAATGATGATGATCATAGATATTGAACGCAAACGTTTAATTGAACGCTATCGTTCATTAATACGCGATATAGCGAAAGGTTGCATGTCAAAATACCCCCCTCACCGACCGGTCGACCAGGCCAAACAGGACGCAATCCTGATCGCAGCGCGCGAGGAGTTTTTTGCCGTGGGCTATGCTGCGGCGTCGATTGAACGCATTGCGGCGGCGGCCAATGTATCCAAGGTTACCATCTATAACCATTTCCAGGGAAAGGAGAATTTATTCTCTGCCATGGTCGAGGATCAATGCAGTCTGATGCGCCTCGCACTGGCAGACGATCTGGCGCACTCGTCAGATTTTCGGGCCGAGATGATCAGCTTTGCCCGGTCGGTCATCGCGTTCCTCAGCCAGGAAGACGTCATCCGGTTTGAACGCCGGCTGGGGGGAGAGGTGGAGCGCCATCCGGAAATCGCCGCGCTGTTCCTGGAGGCCGGGCCCCACCGGCTGCGTCAGATGCTGACCCAGGCGATTGCCAGCGCCATGGACGAAGGCCATATCGCCCGGGCCGATCCGGACATCGCGGCCAGCCATTTGTTCGGACTGATCCGCGGCTTTACAGAAGTCGAATGGCGATTCAGCAACACAGCGCCGGTCACACCGGACGACCACAGGATAACCGATGCCGTCGACCGGTTCCTGCGCGCCTATTCCGTCTGAACCGACGCCAGCACCCGCTGTGCCGCTTTCAAATGCGGGGCATCAAGCATCCTGCCGTTCACCGCAATCGCGCCTGCGCCTGGGTTTGCGGCAAAAGCGCTGACGACGGCGCGGGCCTGCTCCATCTCCGCTGCGCTTGGCATGAATGCGGCATTGATCACGGGCACCTGCGCCGGATGGATCGCCAGCATGCCATTGAACCCATCGCGCCGCGCGCGGGCGGCATAAGCGGCAAGACCGTCCATATCCTTGAAAGCCGGGAAGACTGTATCGAGGGCGAGCACCCCGGCGGCATGTGCGCCCATCAGCGCAAGCGTGCGGATCACCTCATAGACGGGCGTATAGGTTCCGTCGGCCTCGCGCGCCGACACCGCACCAATGGCCACGGGCAAGTCCTCTGCGCCCCAGCTTAGGCCAACCAGCCGGTCAGAGGCACCGCGATAATCGCCCAGACCGAACACCGCCTGCGGCGTTTCGCTGGCGATGGGGATGATGCGCGCGCCGCTGTCCCCCAACCGGTCGAGCCGGGCTGCAAGATTGCGCACCGATCCACCGCTTTCGGATTTGGGCAGGACATAGCCATCGGGCCGCGCCGCCGCGACCACCGCAAGGTCGGCATCCGCATCGCCATCGAGCGGATTGATGCGAACGAAGATATGTGGACCGTGCCCGCCGCGCGCGACAAATTCTGTCACCATCCGCCGCGCGTCGGCCTTTGCAGCGGGGGCGACGGCATCCTCCAGGTCCAGGATCAGCGCGTCAGCGCCCGATGTCAGTGCCTTTTCCATCCGGTCGGGCCGGTCGCCCGGGACAAACAACAGCGAACGCAGCCTCACGCCGCGCGCCGCTTGATCAGGGCGCTCCGCAGGCAAGAACAGACGGTCTCGTCGCGCTGGTTAAGCATCTGGTGGGCAAAGGTGACGATGCCAGCGTCGGGACGTGATTTCGATGCGCGCAATTCGGTCACCTCGGTTTCCGCACGCAGCGTGTCGCCCAGAAATACGGGCTTTGGCATCACCAGCTTGTCATAACCAAGGTTGGCCACCAGCGTGCCCAGCGTCGTATCGCCGACTGACAGCCCGACCATCAGCGAAAATGTGAAGGTGCCGTTGACCAGGATCTGGCCAAACTCGCTCGCCCGGGCGGCTTCGGCATCAAGGTGCAACGGCTGGGGATTATGGGTCATGGTCGAAAAGAGCAGATTGTCGGTTTCCGTCACCGTCCGGCGGATTTCATGTTCCATCCGGTCGCCAATTTTCCAATCATCAAAATAGCGTCCCGCCAAGCGACCCTCCTGTTGCTTTCGCTCAAGATTCCTTCTGTTGCCCGTTTCGGTGATTGCGTCCAGCGATTAGCGCGCGTTCAGGTCAACGATGCTTCCCCGCGCCAGATACGCAGGACAGTGCGCACAAAACGTCCGATCAGTCTGGTGCCTGGCGCATCGATAATCAGTCGGCCCGGCACCGGCTGGACCAGCGCGGTGCCGGGGTGCGGTCAAAGCTATTCGTGCAAAGGCTTTTTCCATCAATCTGCTCAGGAAATTCTGAGCCGGCACAAAGATGTGGGTAAGCGGGCGTTGGCGCCAAGGTCGTGCGCGGCATCCGGTTGCACTCCGCCGCACGTCCGCGCTAGATACCGGGTATGAATCGAGCAATCTGTGTCCGTAAATGAAAGCGCGTTCAAAAAAGGCGTCATTCGAACGCTAGCCAAGCAATCGCGGGCGACCTTGTACAGCACCGGGTTGACTCGCCTGCGGCTTACCATGACAGCATGTTTGTGGGCTATGCCTGCCCTGTTCATACTGGGGGCCTGCGCCAGCACGCCCGCAAACGACCTGCCGGCCAGCAACGCGCGTCTGCAAGGGGCCGAATTGGCAAAATCCTGCGAGGGTCGCGACGGGTGGAGCGACCCTGCACCGCCCGCGCGGATATTTGGCAACACTTATTATATCGGCTCCTGCGGCATCACTGTGCTGTTGGTGACTTCACCCCAGGGCCATGTTGTCATCGATGGGGCAACCGAAGAAGCGGTGCCGTCGATCCTCGCCAACATCCGCGCGCTGGGTTTCGACCCGAAAGACGTGAAATATATCGTCGGAAGCCATGAACATGTAGATCATATGGGCGGTTTTGCGGCGCTAAAGGCCGCCACCGGCGCTCAACTGTTGGTCAGTGCGCCTGCGCGCAATGTCGTCGCAACTGGCCGCACCGACCCCGCCGACCCGCAATTTGGCACCATCCCTGACATGCGGCCAGTCGCCGTCGATGGCATCCTGACCTTTGCGGCCGAACCGGGCATGATTGACGTGGGAGAGCCGACGCGCGTCATGGCGCTGACGCCGCATTTCACCCCCGGTCACACCGCTGGCGGAACCAGCTGGACATGGCGCAGCTGCGAAGGGCCAAATTGTGCAACCATTGCCTATATCGACAGCATGACGGGGGTTTCACGCGATGAGTACCGCTTTACCGACCACCCTGAGCGGGTGGCCCCCTTCCGCGAAACCTTTGCGCGCGTAAACAAGATGCCGTGCGACATATTGATCACCCCGCATCCAGGCTTCAGCAACCTGTTCGAACGGCTTTCGGGCATCGAGCCACTGGTCGACCGCGATGCCTGTCGGCGGCTGGTGCACGCCATGCGCAAGCGGCTTGATGACCGCCTTGCCAAGGAAAGCGCATCAACCGAATAATGGCGGGGTGGCTACTCTCGTTACCATGCACCCGTGCCGAGGCCGAGCGTCTGTCAGGCGAAGTGCCCGCGCTCGACGGCCTCGCCGACGCGCCAGTGGTTGTGACGCATGAGATCGACGAGGCGGCGGGGCTGTGGCAGCTTGACTGTTATTTCACCGCGCGCCCCGACGCCGCTACGGTCAAACGGGTGCAGGCCGAAGTGCCCAGCACGCGGCGCGCCACAGCGCTGCTTGCACCGCTCCCTGACGAAGACTGGGTAACGCTCAGCCAGCAGGGACTGGCGCCCGTTCATGCCGGACGTTTCTATGTCCATACTGCCGATAATCGCAGGACGCCCCCGCCCGGCGCACGGCCCTTGCGCATTGATGCGGGGCTGGCGTTTGGCACTGGCGGGCATGACACGACGGCGGGTTGCCTTATCATGCTCGATCGGCTGGCGTGTGGCGGCAAGCGTTTTGCCAATATCGCTGATGTCGGCTCGGGCACAGGTCTGCTCGCCCTTGCCGCGCTCCACCTGTGGCCCGGCGCGCGGATGCTGGCGAGCGATATTGACCCCATCAGCGTAGATGTGCTGGCCACCAATGCCCGCATCAATGGCTTTCCCGTTGGCCGCGCGCGGGGGCAGGTTACCGGGGTCGCTGCCCCCGGCACCAACCACCCTGCGATCCGCCACCGTGCACCCTATGACCTGCTTATCGCCAATATCCTCGCCGGGCCGTTAATCACGCTGGCACCCGATTTTGCTGCGGTGACCGCACCGGGCAGTCACCTGATCCTGGCCGGGCTGATTGCCCCGCAGGAGCGGGCCGTGCTCGCCGCCTATCGCGCGCAGGGTTTCCGCCTGGCCGCGCGCCGCCAAGGTGGCGACTGGCCGTGCCTGCTGCTCGTCCGCCGCCCGCGCTTTGGCCACCGCCGCCGGGTGCGCGCACGCCATCGCAGCGACCCCGCCGATGCGAGCTTTGGCAGCTGGTAAAGCTGAACGCCACATAACGTACAAGTTCAGCATCGCGTCACCGGCGAATCGGTATCTCCGCTGCAACGGCCCGCAACGGGTGCTGGCCGCAAAGCGAATGGAGGCTGAAATGGCCAAGACTCTTTCGAATCTGACCAAGGCCGCGATTGCCGCGGCCGCAACCGGCGCGATGCTGAGCGCCGCGCCTGCCGCCATCGCACGCGACCGCGACCGCGACCGCGACGGAATCAGTGCCGGGGAAATTATCGCCGGTGCTGTCATTATTGGCGGCCTGGCCGCGATTTTGTCCGATAACAACCGCAACGATGATCGCGGCTATAACAGCCGCTATGGCCGCGACGGTTACGGCTATGATCGCAGCGGCAATGATCGCGGCAATTACGGTTATGATCGCGGCGGCAATGATCGCGGCAATTACGGCTATGATTATCGCCGCCACGGCAATGCGCGACAGGCCGTCAACCAATGCGTTCGCGACGTTGAATATCGCAGCGAGCGCTGGGGCCGCACGGACGTCACCGAAATTCGCGGCATCGACCGTCGCCGCGACGGTTATATCGTCAAGGGCCGCGTCGTTGTACGCGACGGTTACCGTGGTCGCTATGGCCGCGACGATTATTATGACCGCGGCAAGTTCAGCTGTTTCGTCCGCTATGGCCGTGTTCAGGATGTTCGCTTCTCCGGCCTTGGCTGATACCAAGCTGACGCAAATCTTTGGGCCCGCTTCGGCAAAAACGCCGCGGCGGGCCTTGCCATGCCAGCGTGGGCGCGGCAGCATGGGGTATGACATTGACCTGTGCACTCGCCGCCCTCCTGCTGACAATGCCGCAGGCACCCGTGCCTGTCGCCAAAGTGGCGGAACCAGAAACTACCGCAGATGCAGCGCGCTTACGTGCCAGTGTTGAAAAGCTTGTGTCATTCGGCACCCGTCACACCCTATCGTCTGCAACTGACCCCAAACGCGGCATAGGTGCAGCGCGGACGTGGGGCGCAGCGGAGTTTGCGCGTATTGCCAAGGCGTGCGGCGGCTGCCTGACCATCTCCCGTGTTTCCCAGACTTTCACCGGCCCCCGCGCGCCTGCCGGGGTCGTGGTCGAAAATGTGCTGGCGATTCAGCCCGGCACTGGCGACCCGGGCGACGTCGTCATCATTGCCGGGCATATCGACAGCCGGGTCAGCGACGTGATGGATTTCAGCAGCGACGCGCCGGGCGCGAATGACAATAGTTCGGGCAGCGCCCTGGTGCTGGAGGCGGCACGGCTTATGTCACGAACAAAGCACCGCGCCACCATCGTGTATGCCCTGTTGTCTGGCGAAGAACAGGGTCTGTGGGGCGGACAGTTGCTGGTCAGCGATGCCAAATCGCGCGGATGGACTGTGCTGGCCCTGCTCAACAATGACATTGTCGGCGGCACGCGCGGAACCAATGGTGTGATTGAACGCAACCATGTCCGCGTGTTCAGCGAAGGCATTCGCGCTGCAGAAGATCTGCCCGGCCAGCGTGCGCGCCGCGCCATTGGCGGCGAGGACGACGGACCATCGCGCGCCCTTGCCAAGGCGGCGGAAGATTTCGCGCGGCGCGATGTCGGGCTGATCGATGTCAAACTGGTTCGCCGACCCGACCGGCTTCGCCGCGGCGGCGACCATTTGCCCGCGCTCGAAGCCGGGCTGCCCGCCGTGCGCTTCAGCGTCGCCATCGAGGATTATGATCACCAGCATCAGGATGTCCGCATTGAAGATGGCCGCAAATATGGCGACACGATCGACGAGATGGACTTTCCCTATCTGGCGCGCGTCACCGACCTGAACATCGCCCTGGCCCAGCGTTTGGCAAACGCACCCGCCGCACCGCAAGGCGTGGTGATTGAAGGGGCCATGAGTTCAAACACCACCGTGCGCTGGCAACCCGTCAATGGTGCCAGCGGCTATCGGATTGCCTGGCGCCCGACCGACGTTACCGGCTGGTCGCGCAGCATGGATGTCGGCGCAGACATCACCAGTTATATGCTGAAAGATGTCGTTATCGACGATCATTTTTTCGGGGTGGCCGCGTTGAATGCCAAGGGCGAAGCGAGCATCATAAGCTTTGGCGGGCTGGCCCCGACACCGTAAACTACAAGAAAATGGCGGCAGAAACTTTTGTTTCCGCCGCCATTTTTTTGGACCAGATCGGGTTGTGAGATTTACGCGACGCGGCGCGCTTCATTGCCGTGCTCATCGACGTCGCGGAGCACATAGCCGCGACCCCAGACAGTTTCGATGTAGTTTTCACCGCCACACGCCAACGCCAGTTTCTTGCGCAGCTTGCAGATGAAAACGTCGATAATCTTGAGTTCGGGTTCGTCCATGCCGCCATATAAGTGGTTCAGGAACATTTCCTTGGTCAGCGTCGTCGCCTTGCGCAGGCTTAACAGTTCCAGCATCTGATATTCTTTGCCGGTCAGATGGACGCGCATGCCGTCGACTTCGACGGTCTTGGTGTCCAGATTGACGGCCAGCTTGCCCGTCTTGATCACGCTCTGGCTGTGGCCTTTTGAACGGCGAACAACGGCATGAATCCGGGCAACAAGTTCGTCGCGGTGGAACGGTTTCGTCACATAATCATCCGCGCCAAAACCGAACGAACGCACCTTGCTGTCCATTTCCGAAATGCCGGACAGGATCAGCACCGGTGTCTGGACTTTCGACGTCCGCAGCTTTTTCAGCACATCATAACCGTGCATGTCAGGCAAATTCAGATCGAGCAATATGATGTCATAATCATATAGTTTGCCCAGATCGAGACCCTCTTCACCAAGGTCGGTCGTGTAGACATTAAAGCCTTCGGTCGTCAGCATCGTGTCGATGGCTTTTGCCGTCGTCGGCTCGTCTTCGATCAACAATACACGCATTGGGTAGCCCCTTGATCCGTTTCCCCCAGCAGCCCTTTCGGGTCCGCCAGTGCATTAACCACGAAAGAAATGAAGGGAAAAGGTTAATTTTGAATTAAACGCCGATTTCTGGCGATTCGCAGCGCAAGTCACACAGCCGCAAGGTTCGCGCAAATCCACTTGGCGAACGCGTCTTCGCTGAGGTCGCCCGCAGCGAGAGAGATAAGCGTAAGCGTGGAATCCGCATCGCTGCTCATCAGTATAGAGCCATTCAGTGCCAGAAATAATTCGCATACGACATAGGCCGTGCGCTTGTTGCCATCAATAAAGGGATGATTTCGTGCAAAGCCAAAGGCGTAGCTGGCAGCCACTGTCAACGCCCACTCTTGCAAAGCAGCTCAGCGCCTCCCACCTGCAATGCGTTCCGGCGGGCCACAAACTCTTCCCCGCCGATGCGGAAAAACCTCATGATTGATGTTCGCCCCTTTGCCAGTCTTGGTCATGCGGACCACGGCTGGCTTGACGCTCGCCACCATTTCAGCTTCGCGGGCTATCACGATCCCGCCCGCATGGGCTGGGGCGCGTTGCGCGTCTGGAATGATGACCAGATCGCCGCCAACAGCGGTTTCCCGCCCCACCCGCACCGCGACATGGAGATTATTACCTATGTCTGTGGGGGCGCGATCACCCACCGCGACAGCATGGGCAATGTCGGCCGCACCGAAGCGGGTGACGTCCAGGTGATGAGCGCCGGCTCCGGCGTTACCCACAGCGAGTTCAACCTGGAGGATGACAGCACCACCCTGTTCCAGATCTGGATCCTGCCCGATGGTGCAGGCGGCGCACCGAGCTGGGGGCAGCGCCAGTTCCCCAAATCCGACCGGACCGGAAAATTCGTGACGCTGGCCAGCGGCATCGCTGACGACAATGCGTTGCCAATCCGCGCCAACGCCCGGGTGGCGGGGGCCACGATGGCAGCGGGCGAGAGCATCATCTATGACCTTGGCCCAGCTCGGCACGCCTATCTTGTCCCCGCCAAGGGGCAGGTTTGCGTAAACGGCACGCTGCTCAACCCGCGCGACGGCGCCGCAATTCGCGATGAACAGACCATCACGGTCGAGGCGGTCAGCGATGCCCAACTGATTCTGGTGGACACCCTTTAGCCGAGTAAAAAACTGTTGCGAATTCTGCTTGATCTTAAGCAAAAGCAGCCCATATTCCGTTTATCTGAAACAACTGAAAGGAGGTGGTCCGATGTCTCATTGTCCCGTGCCGCAAGCGGCAAAACTGGGCGCAACCGCATTCGTGGGGGCCACGCTCGCTTAAGTCTGCTTGCACAAGGCTAGACAATGGAAGGGTCGCCCGCAGGGGCGGCCCTTCGTTGTTTGGGGCGTTGATTGTCCTGTTAAGGCGATATTTGGTGTGCCCGAGAGGATTCGAACCTCCGGCCCCCAGATTAGGAATCTGATGCTCTATCCTGCTGAGCTACGGGCACACGCGTGCGCCGCTTTAGCGAGGCAGGCGCGGTAGCGTCAATTCGCTTGATCGGGCGGCACGAAGGGGACGAGCAACGGGAGCGCTGCAACGCCGTCGGCGTGAAGGTCGGCGGCTTCGGCGGGGGATACGCTGCCGTGGATCAGTTGCGTATCGGCGCGGCCTTCGTGCATGGCGCGGGCGGCAGAGGCAATTTCGCGGCCAACCCAGTGCGATTTGGGCAGCATTTCAGCCTGTTTCGCCGCCACCACAGCAAGCATGGCGCGCATCGCTGCTTCGCTGGGCACGCCGCTGGTGGTCATGGCGATATCGGTCGTGACGCAGACTTCGGGCGCGCTTATGTCGTCAGCACGAGGTGCGGCCCCGCTGCGCTGGTTGCCCTTCGCCGCGATACGCGGGGCCATTACCGCTTTGTCGACGCTGGTATCACCGCACACCGGGCAGCTTATCAACCCGCGCTCACGCTGGTCGGCATAGCCTGCCGAGCTGTTGAACCATGCCTCAAATCGGTGGCCGCCGTGGCACGACAGATCAAAGACGATCACGCCGCCGCGCCATCGAGCAAAGGATCAAGCCCGCCCGCAGCGTCAAGCGCGTAAAGATCGTCGCTGCCGCCGATATGGCGGTCATCAATGAAGATTTGCGGCACCGTGCGGCGACCATCGGCGCGCGCCAGCATCGCGGTGAAACCCGCGCTGTCCATGGTCACGTCAATTTCATTGAACACGGCGCCCTTACGCGTCAGCAGTGCCTTGGCCCGCGCACAATAGGGGCAGAGGTATTTGGTGTAGATATCGATCGTCGCCATTGCCGTTACGTCCTTACCATATACCCCATATCGGAATCGATTACGGTAAAGTCAAATGCCACCGGGTCGGGAACGTCAGGGATGACGCGGGCAAAGGTCAGCGCAGAAACGCGCGCCGCGCCGTTGCGCGTCAGCAACCGGGCGCAGGCGCGCAAGGTGGCGCCGCTGGCGTGGACATCATCGATCAGGATGATGTGCCGGGATGTGACACATAGCTTGGCATCGGGAGCCAGGGCAAAGGCGCCCTGGACGGCCTTGGACCGCGTCTTGCGCCCCAGCCCGCGCAGCGACGGCGTGGCGCGCGCGCGCAGGAGGAGATCGTCGGCAAGTTCGGCCTCGCTTGTGTGTGCAAGATGGCGCGCAATCAGTCCCGCCTGATTAAATCCGCGCGACCACAGTCGCCAGCGGTGGAGCGGCACGGGTATCAGCAACGGCGGCACGCCAGCATCGCGGGTGAGCGCGGCGAGCGGGCGCGCCATCAGTTCGGCCATCAGGCGCGCATGACCCAGCCGCCGCCCATATTTCAGTCGCAACGCGATCATCCGCGCGGCGGGACCATAGGCAAGCGCGGCGGGCGCGCCGTCGAACGGTGGCGGATCGGCCAGACAGGCACCGCACTGCATAGCGTCATCGGGCACCGGCATGGCAATGGGAATGGAGCAGCGCGCACAGGCGGGGCCGCTGAGGAAATCCAGCGATTGCCAGCAAGTCAGGCAAAACTGACGGTCCTTCGCCACAATCTCTCCGCATCCGGGGCAGCGCGGCGGAAGGGCGTAATCGGTCACAGCGCGCATTGCGCCCACCAGCCAGCCGGTCAGGCGATCGGCGGCAGAGCGCGGCACGGTGGCAGAGGGCGGCGCGGAGGTGGATTCTTCCATCGCCCGCTTGTGACCCGCGCGGCTTGACGGCACAAGGGTGCGCGTGACTGATTTGCCCCCACCCCTGTTTTCGACCGGCCGCCGCCAGGCACAGCGCGCGCGCGCGACCGGTGACGATATCATCGCACCGCTAGTGGCCGAATCGCTGATCGACCGGCTGGCCATGGTGACGCGGCGCTTTGCCCGCGTGCTGCTGATTGCGCCGCCGACACATCCTTTGGCCGCTGCGCTTGGGCCGCCCGCCGAAACCATGGCGCACGCCGACGATATCGGCGCGGTGCAGGCGGGCAGAGCCGATTTTGACTTAATCGTGTGGGCGGCGGGGCTGGAGGTAATCGACGATGTCCCCGGAGCGTTGGTGCGGACCCGCCAGATGCTGGCACCTGATGGGTTAATGATCGGGGCGTTGGTGGGTGATGGCAGTTTTCCTTTGCTCCGCCGCTTGCTGGTGGGTGAAGGGATGCGGGCGATCCCGCGGATGCATCCGCAGATTGATCTTAAGACGTTTGGCAATTTGCTCCAGCGCACCGGCTTTGCCCTGCCGGTGTGTGATGTCGAACAAACGGTGCTGCGCTATCGTAGCTGGCGGACGATTGCGCATGATTTGCGCGCAGCCGGGCTAGCGGGGCAGTTGAGCGCCGCGCCGCCGCCACTCGTGCGTGCAGAGCTGGCGGCGCTGGAGGCGGGGTTTGCGGCGGCTTGCGCCGATGATGGGCGGGCCGATGAGGTGCTGCGCCTGATCTTCTTCACCGCCTGGGCCCCGCACCCCGATCAACCGCAGCCCGCACGGCGTGGAAGCGGAAAAAATTCCCTGGCCGATGCACTTAGGGCGATAGCACCCCTTTCAAACGAATAATCCCAACCTGCGGTATAAGGATATGATCGGATCAGGTAAAACCCGCCGCCGTTCGCTATCAACCGTGCCGTGCTTTAAGTCACTTGGCGAGGAGCTAACCTTTTATTCCTTTTCGGCTTTGTCGCCATAGCCATAGCCGTACCCATAGCCGTAACCATAACCGGCCTGCCGATGCCTCAGTTTGGTGAGAACCACCCCGAAAACATGGGCGTGCACGGCCTGCAATCGGCCAAGCGAGGCTTTGATACCGCGGACTGCGACGCCTTCGGCTTCGGCAACAAAGACGCAGCCTTCGACGGCGCGCGACAGCAATGGTGCGTCAGCCAGACCAAGAATTGGCGGAGAGTCGATGACGACATGGTCATATAGCTTGAGCACCGACTGGACCAACAACAGCATACGATCGCTGCTAAGCAGTTCCGCTGCGCTTGGCGGCATTGGGCCTGCCGGCATGATGCTCAGACCCTTGACGCCGGCAGATACGACCAATTGCTGCCAATCATTTTCACCGGCAAGAAAATTACTTAGCCCCATCTTGTTGGGCAGTCCGGTGAACTGGTGCATCGACGGCGAACGCATGTCGGCGTCAATCAACAGAACATTCTTCCCTGTCCGCCCCAATACCATAGCCAGTGCAAAGCTTGTTGTACTCTTGCCTTCCGCCGCGCGCGTACTGGTGACCATCAACGCCTTAGGCACACCATGATCGGTCGAAAATGCCAGATTTGACCGCACACTGAGATAGGCCTCGGTCAGTGACGATTTGGCATCCCGCAACAGTTCAAGCGCATCGCCCGCTTCAACATCAGGCACGCTGCCCAGCAACGGCACCTGAAGAAGACGATTGACTTGGCTTGGATCGCGCAGGCCTTCATCGATCTGGTCCAGTGCCAGGGTAGCGACCATGGCCAAACCCAGACCGGCGACCAGCGCCAGCAGCAAATTCACGGGCAGATTCGGTGAGGACGGGCGGTCAGGAATATTTGCGTTATCAACGATTGCGATATTGTTCGCGCCTACCCCGGCGACGCCAATCTCTTTGTACCGTTGAAGGAGACCATCATACAGCTCGCGGTTGGTATCAGCCTCGCGCTGATAGATATTATACTGGATACTGTCGCGCTGTTGCTGGTTGATCCGCTGTTTTAGCGCCTCAACACGGGCTCTCAGGTCACTTTCGCGCATGGTCGCTTCACGATATTCAGCTGACCGGTTGCCGACAAAGCGGGATTCCTCTTGCGACAAACTGATGTCGAGTGCCCTGATCTGTTGCGCCATCGCTTTGGCGGGCGGGTAATCAGGTTCGAACTGCACCAATAATTTAGCATATTCTGAGGCCAGTTCGGCGCGTTTCAGGCGAAGATTGTTGATCGCCACATTGCTTAGTGATTCGCTACTCGCCTCCGCGCCCCGGCTGCGCAACCGGCTTTCAGCAGCAACGCGCAGGGCCGTGGCCTGGGTCAGCGCTGTGTTCAAACCCTCCAGATTGCTGGAAACTAGCGTGCGCCCAATTTCGGTACGCCCGTCAGGGCCAGTGGTCTTGCCAAGGGCGACAATGCCTTTTTCAGCGGCGTAGTTGACCAGTTCGCGTTCAGACGTTTCCAACCGCTGACGCAGTTCGGCCAGGCGGCCCTCAAGAAACTTGCGCGCATCGGCGGTGGAATCAAAGCGCCGCCCCATGCTTTGCAGAATGAATTGCTGGGTCCAGGCATTGGCAATTTGCGCAGAGAGTTCTGGCGACGCACTGGAATAACTAATATCGACCAGCGCTGACCCACGGATCGGCGTGACACTGATATGTCGCAAAAGTTCATCCACAACCAACTTTTCGCGCTTTTTGCGGTCGGCAGCATTTTGCGGGCGCTTTGACTTGCCGTCAAACAGCGAGTCTTCGTCGGGATTGATACCGTGCACGACAAAGAAAGGATCATAGGTCGCTAGCCGGAGTTGCCGAGCAACGCGTTCCGCCAACGAGCGCGCTTGCAGCAGGGCGTATTGAGTCTGGTAGAATTCCAGATCGCGGCCAACCTCAGCCGAGTCCACGCCTTCAACGTTGGTAATGTTCTTTTGTTCGCGGCTAATTTCGATACGCGAGGTGGAGGTGTATTGCGGCGTTGCCAACAGCGTCATGAGCAAGCCGATAGCTATCGCTGAGGCAATGATCCCGGCGATCACCCACTTCCAGCGCAGTGCCACCTGCCAATATTGTAGCAATATGGGCGGAGCCAAGCTCGTCTGTGGTGTTGTCCCTTCTACCCAATAATCAACGAGGGGTGAAGGCCCGCTGGGCACGGGGAAAGTTTCTTGCGGCATGCCAATCCTTGCCCTGAGGCACCAAATCCAAAAAAAACCAGTGCCAACCGAAATTGCTAAACCATGTTGTGCGGCTATCGCTTGGCATTGACTATCGCCTATCGCCTGTCGGCTAGCGGAAACGGAAAGGGAGCGCCACCCCTTTTCAGTCCTGTCAGGCCTGAATCCAGCGCCGGTAATCACCAATTAGCGCCATGCTGCTGATCAATTGCGGGTAAGCGAAACGTCCCTTATCGTGGCATCAAGGCCAACTTGACCGCTTCCTCCCGAAGCGGATATTTCCAGGAGTTGCGCGGTGCAGCCCGATGCAATCGTTACGGTAGCCGTGGTGCTGCGCACGATATTTTTCAGTGTCCACAGGACCCCGGTCGCGGCTGGATCCATGCACCGCAACTGCCAGCTCAGGCTTTGACCTTCTCCACGGCTAATCGCAGCAATGACCGCTTTAAAATCATAAACACCCGGCGGCAGGAACAGCAGCTTGCGGGCCACGGTTCGCGTTGTTTGCGCATTAGCATATAGTGCCAAAATTGGCCGTGACGTCGATTGATCCGCAGCAACACTGCCGCCCGCATCGGCATCATTCAGCACCTGCCAGCCAACCGCACTTAACAGTTGAAGCCGATCCTCTGGTGCCAACGCCGCACTGGTCAGCCGCCCGCTATTGTTCCCCGTTCCGCTGAGATATAATCGGCGTACGTCATCATATTTCTGTTGGGCAAACAACGCATCGATAAGGTCTAACTGCAATCTGCGTTCCCGGTCAGATTTCCCCAACCCGCCGTTTTCAACAATCAGCGACACCAGTGATGGCAGGTTGCTGCCACTGGTCTTGGCGAAATCCAGAAACTCGACGCCCCACTGAACCTCGGATTGCAGATAGGGTATCAGCGCCTTGCGAATATCCGCGTTCCCAATCGCAATTTGGAGTCGCGGAAACAGTATCTGTGAAGCGGTGCTGTTGGTTCTGAGTGCGATATCGTAATGGCTTAAAACTTTGGGAATATTGTTCTTTCGGATTGCTTCATCAATCAGCCAGAATTGCGTCACCATATCACGGCGCGACACGCGCTGCGCCAGTTTAATGAGTTGTTCACTGCGCACGGTGTCCCGTCTGAGCTCGGCGGCGATCGAAAGAAGACGCAGTGCGCGGACGTTGACGGCCTGATTGCGTAGAGCAGCGCGACCGGCGCGCTCCAGCATTTCCGGACGCGGTTTTTTTTTCGATAGCAGGGCAAGATCGGCATTGGCGGCCAGGGCCACGCTGTCCCAAGGAACAAAAAACAGGGCCCGCTCTGGCGCGCGCTGCCGCGTAACGCCCGAGGCAGCGAGTGCAAAAGCCAGCCATGCGCCGCCAAGCCCGATCACGGCGGCGCCAAGGATGCGGCCAAGCTGCGGGGCAGCGCGCAGCCGCAAGACCGCTGACACGATGGTCGAACGGGCCGACCCTGGCTTTGGTTTTCGCTTGACCGTCATTTCGCTGAACCTGTGGCTGGAAGACGTGCTGAACCGCCGCCGTCCTTGTCGATCAGCCACAGGCTGCACAGCGCCGCAATACACATCATGATCGGGGTCCGCAGCGGATAATCAGGGACACTCGCCAATGCGAGCATGACCAGCAAAACAGTCGCCAGCCGCGCAAACTGAACTGAGCGCCGCCCGCCTTGATCGCGGCGCCATGCTCGCACGCAGCGCGCAGCAAAGCCAATCAGCAGAGCCAGCATAAAGATCAGTCCGGGCAGGCCGAAGGTCACTGCGGTTTCCAGCCAGTCATTGTGCGCGCGGTTAAGATAGGTCAGGTTCAACATCGCGGCCGGTTCCGCCATCTGATAGGCCTCAGCAAAGGAACCGGAACCGGAACCGACAGGAAAATACTGCCACATCATGTCGATAGCTACCCGCCAAAAATCAAACCGGGAATCTTCGGAAGCACTGTTCTCGATCAGACGATCGATCGATTTGGCGCGCGAAAAAACAATCATCAGTACCGCTATTATGCCAATCGCGGCCACCCCTGCCACTGGCACAATGCCTGACAGCAGCCGGCGCTCTCCGCGCCGAACAACCCGGCCATTGGGCGGCCGACGATACAGCAGAGGCACCGAGAGAAGGCCAAAGACGGCCAGAAAAATGCCCGCGCGCGACCCCGATACAAGAATCAGAGGCAAAAGCATGGCGGTAGCAGCCAAGGCGATTATCCGGCGGCTGCTTTGTGTTTCCTGCGTGCCGGCAGGCGTTGCTGCAAATAAGGCAAGCAGCGGAAAGAGCATCGCCAGGAGCAACGCGCCATGATTGCGATTGGCAAACAATCCAACCGGCCAGCCATTGTTGGTAATCCGGTATAGATATAGCGGGTTTTCCGCGCTCCCGATAACCTGAAAAACACCAACAACAGCCGATAACGCTGCCAGTATTATGACCACAGGCAACAAGCGAAAGCGTTCATCAGCGGACAGTTGCAGGCCCAGCAGGAGCACCGCCAACGGCGCAAAGAGCGACGCCAGCGCGTGCCAGCCGTTCATCGGGGTCAGGGTCAACGGACGCCAGATATCACCCAGCCCGGTTATCCGGTCAATCGTCACGATTGTTTCCCGGCCCGGCAACGCGTGCCACACCATTGGCGGCAGCGGCACCAGATGCAGCAGGGCAAGCAAGAATAGTGCGGCAAAGATCGCTAACGGCCAGCGGCCTTGCCGAATATGATCACGGTGCAATGTCACCAAGGCAGCGGCGCAAACCAGCACAGATAGCGGTCGCAGGATGACCAGCGAGAGCGGGTCAATACGCGATGCTCCACCGGTCAAGAAAACGACCACCAGAAAAGAGGCTAACAACCAATATTGCCAAGAGCGGGCATTTCGCGAGCGGGGATTTGACGACAAAGCAGGGTGCCCTCAGAAATTTCAAGAAATTTGGATTAACGCCAGAGCCCGCACTTGCACGGAGATTTATGGCAGCGCGATTGTTTCGCAATGTCCGTTAAAGCCCGGGACATCGGCATGCCTGAAATCACGCGCTTACTATCTTTGTAACGCAATGATCAGCGGTGTTGTCAGCAGTGGAATGACTTGAACGATATCACGAAAAATCCGCCGGGCGGATGAATCCCCGACCAAAATTATATCATTGGCGAAAATTTTTGGATCTGCATAATTGCCGCTCCGAACAGCTTTCAGATCGTAAAGCGCGGCAAATTTCTGGCCATCAACTGAGCGGAAGATCACCACTTCGTTCAGACGTGCTGTCTCACTCGTCCCCTGAGCACTGGCGATCGCCTGCATCAGGGTCATTTCCGGAAGTGCCGGATAGATACCTGGACGAATCACTTGGCCATCGACGGTAATTCTGGCGCTTTCGACCTCAAGCAAATTGACTGAGACCTGCGGATTTCGGAAATAATTGGCGCGCAGACGCGTTTCGATTGCCTCTTCCAGCTCTTCCAAAGTTAACCCGGCGGCAGTCACCACCCCAGCCACCGGAACCGACAGCCGACCGCTTTTGTCGATGCGTGAACGCGGGACGCTGGCATCCTCATTACCGAAAACATTGATCGACAATAAATCGTCAGCGCCCAGACGAAACGCCACCGGCGCACCCGCGCCATCGCGGGTCACAGGCTCTGGCAAGGTTTCCGCAACCATCAGCGTGCCACCGGCGGTGCCAAGTTCGGGCTTTCCCTGCGCGCAAGCAGACAGGCAAAGCGCTGCAACGGCCATGACAATCATGCCCAGATGTTTGGTTGAGGTGTTGCTCGACAAGAATATCATTACTTCACAACACTCTCTTATTATGCATGAATTTAGCGATTACACATTGCTTTGATCAGCCAGGATGCCATGTCCCGGACCTTATGAACCCGAATGCACTAGTTCCTGCTTTCGCTCGGTCAAGCTTAAAAGCCATGGCGGCGGTAACCCTGCTGCGCGAACCAAGGCTGCTGCGCCACCCCTCGCCGGCGCTAAGTTTGCTTTGATCCATCCGCTTGCAGCGTCCACCTGTGTTCGCCGTGCAGGGCAAGTGCTGTCAACCTGCCGCTTGCATAGGCGCCCGTGTCAACGCCGATTCGGTTGACCCGTTCATCAACATTTGCGCTGATTGTATGACCATGAACGATCATGTGGCCGAAATCCTGATCGTGATGCAAAAAATCATCGCGTATCCAGCGAAGGTCATTTGGCTTTTGCTGGTCCAATGGAATACCCGGGCGAACCCCAGCATGCACAAAAGCATAATCGCCATATTCAACAAAATCCTCGCCACTGCCCAGGAAATTGACATGCGCCTGCGGAACGCGTGGCGGGAATTTGTCTGCCAGATCCTCGAAACTGCAGGCGTCATAGGCCAGGTCGTCGTTCATGTAACTTCGTACCGTGGCATCGCCGCCGATCCGCACAAAATAACGCAACGCCCGAACATCGCCGCCAAGCGAGGCAAGCATGCATTCTTCGTGATTACCCGTCAGATAGTGGAACTTGTCAAAATGCGCTGCCAGTCCGATGGCGCGCTCGACGACCTTTGCCGAATCAGGCCCGCGATCAACAAGATCACCAAGCAGAATCAGCACGCAGCTTTCGTGCGGGTGGCGGCCTCGGTCGGCGGCAATCAAGTTTAGCAGTGCCGCAAAAAGATCGTCGCGGCCGTGAATGTCGCCAATCGCATAGACAAGATGCCCCGGCGGCACCGCGCGCGGCGCTGCGGCGACGCGCCGACCCTTGGAACTGCGCCAGCCATTGGAAATGCGGCTGAAAAAATTCATAAATTGTACTATTTCTACCGTAGCGGTTGGCAGTGTGAGAGTGTCTTTTAGCAATCGATGCTATTCAGCGCTAGACCCGGGTCGTCACACCTGACCGCTTTTGGCATCTATCGGCGTCAACCAGGTTAAAGGAAAAGCAACCGCCCACAGCTAATGCCCATCTTGGCATAAGCGAGAAAGATGCTGGAGTGAAACGGGAAAGCGAGGGCGGCATGTCATCCAACATCACCATCGTCTTTGGCACCCGCCCCGAGGCCATCAAGATGTTTCCGGTCGTCCATGCCCTGCGTGCGGCACCGGGTATCGACAGCCGTGTCATCGTCACCGCGCAGCACCGCGAGATGCTTGATCAGGTGCTGGCCATTGCGCGGATCGTGCCCGACGTTGACCTTGATGTCATGACGCCAAATCAATCGCTCGACGCGCTGCTGGCGCGGCTGGTAACAGGACTGGGTGAAGTATTCGACCGCGACCGGCCTGACCGGGTGCTGGTGCATGGCGACACCCTGACCACCATGGCCGCGACGCTGGCCGCTTATTTCCGCAAGATTCCCGTGGGGCATGTCGAGGCAGGTTTGCGCAGCGGCGACATTTATCAGCCGTGGCCTGAAGAGGTGAACCGCAGGGTTGCGGGGGTGGTGGCCGATCTGCATTTTGCCCCGACCGAGACCGCCGCCGCCGCGCTGCGGGCTGAAAATGTGGCCGCAGACCGCATCCATGTAACGGGCAATACGGTGATTGATGCGCTGCTCGCGACGACCGCGCGGTTGAAGGATGAGCCCGCACTCGCCGCCGGGCTTGATCCGCTCGCAGCGCGCTTTGCGGGCAAGCGAATTGTCACTGTCACCTCGCACCGGCGCGAGAATTTCGGCGGCGGGATGGAGGCGATTGCCGCAGCTATCGCTGCAATTGCAGCCCGGCCTGACGTTGCGGTGATTTTCCCGGTGCACCCCAACCCCCATGTCCGCGCAGTGATGGCACCGGTGCTGGGCAAGCTGAACAATGTCGCGTTGATCGACCCCCTCGATTATCCTCACTTCGTCCGCCTGCTGGGAATGAGCGAGATCGTGTTGACGGATAGCGGCGGGGTGCAGGAAGAAGCGCCTGCGCTGGGCAAGCCGGTGCTGGTCATGCGCGAGACGACCGAACGGCCCGAGGGCGTGATAGCGGGGACCGCCAAGCTGGTCGGCACCGACAAGGACCGTATCGTTACCGAAATTTTCAACCTTTTGGACGACAAGGCGGCTTACGACGCCATGACGCACGCCCATAATCCCTTTGGCGACGGCACGGCAGCCACGCAAATTGCGGAGATTATTGCGAGTGCCCATCGATGCTGAACAAAAAGTCACAGTTTTGGGCCTTGGCTATATCGGCCTGCCCACTGCGGCCCTGATCGCACGATCGGGATGCCGGGTGACCGGCGTTGATGTCAGCCAGAGCGTTGTCGACACGGTCAACAGCGGCAAGGTCCATATCGAGGAGGTCGACCTTGACGGGCTGGTACAGGGCGTAGTTGCGCGCGGCACACTGGTTGCGGCAACGACGCCCGCCCCTGCCGACACCTTTGTCATCGCGGTGCCAACACCACATGATGATGAACACCGCCCCGATATCAGCTGTGTCATGGCCGCCGCACGCGCGATTGCGCCGGTGCTGGTGCCGGGCAATCTGGTGATCCTGGAATCCACTTCGCCGGTTGGTACGACCGAGCAGCTGACAGCGTTGCTGGCCGAACTTCGCCGCGATTTGAAGGTGCCGGGCCATTGCACGGGGGCCGCCGACATTTTTGTCGCCTATTGCCCGGAACGCGTGCTGCCGGGGCGCATTTTGGTTGAGCTGGTCAATAACGATCGCTGTATCGGCGGCATCACGCCGCGCTGCGCCCGCCGCGCCATGACATTCTATCGCCAGTTTGTGCGCGGTGCGTGCGTCACCACCACCGCGCGCGCCGCCGAAATGGTCAAGCTGGTTGAAAACAGCTACCGCGACGTCAACATCGCCTTTGCCAACGAGCTGTCGATGATTGCCGACGCGATGAAGGTTGATGTGTGGGATGTGATCGCGCTCGCCAACCGGCATCC
>Ga0105044_10000790_pt1 | contig 40295 bp, 29 predicted proteins | sample MAT01_FD_78092 | JGI IMG/M metagenome (GOLD analysis project Ga0105044, IMG submission 78092) | Freshwater microbial communities from Lake Fryxell liftoff mats and glacier meltwater in Antarctica - MAT-01 | ecosystem: Environmental > Aquatic > Freshwater > Ice > Liftoff microbial mat | place...
AGGCGAGGGCGATCACGGACAAAAGCGCCGAAACGGCGAGGGTGATGGTAAATGTACTTTTCATGAAATTACGGATTAAGTGTTTTTAAGTTTCGGGCTTTCAACCCCAAAACATAAATTATTGATTATCAATTTAATAAAATTGCATTTTAGTGCAAAAAAAGAATTAGTATATTAAAAGTGCAAAGGTAAAAAATTTTATAATAAAAAGGCTAAACAGTACCGAAAAAATACTGTTTAGCCTTCAAATTTAATATACTGATAAATATTAAATAAAATTAATGGTTTGTTATAAGCAGGTGTGTTGAAGTAAACGCGGTTATGAATTTATGCAAAAAACACACAATCAGACAGTTGTGAAACTCATAATTAATAACTCATAACTACTTATACGTTTTTCCGTGCCACTACTTAAAAACACCAGCCGTTTGCTGCACGAAGCGCTCCTGCCACTGTGCGACGGTTTTCTTTTACATTCACTGTCGGGTATTTGGTAAAGCGTTTTACCCCCATGAGGAAAGTTTTCAGGAGATCGCCTTCGGTGAAGGAAGCCAGCGCATCCGTGGCATTTTTTGCCATACGGGCGGTCACATCGTGGAAGTATACTTGCAGCATGGCATCGTAGAGGGCCTGCGGTTGTGGCTTTGAATACACTTCGCGAAGTTTATCTACCCGGAGGAGCATAGATTCTGCGGTAAACAGGTCCATCATCATATCGGCACAGTTCATCAGGATCTCCTGTTCGTCTTTCAGGTTCAGTTTGCCGTCCATCTGCATTTTGGCAGCGCCGCCGGCGGTCATCAGGATGATTTTTTTGAAATCGCGGACGGCTTTGTATTCTTCTGCATACGCCCCTTCCGCTCTTTCCATCGAAGGCATAGCGGCTAATTCTTTTTGAACTGCCCAGGCGGGGGTGGCAATATCCAATTCGCCTTTTAATGCGCGTTTGAACAATTGATCTACCATCAACATTCGATTGATCTCATTGGTGCCTTCATAAATCCGGTTAATCCGGCTGTCGCGATAGGCGCGTGCCGCAGGATACTCTTCACTAAAACCTATTCCGCCGTGAATTTGCACGTTTTCATCCACACAAAAATCGGTCACTTCCGAACCCACTACTTTCAGGATGGAGCATTCAATGGCATATTCTTCGGCGGCCTCGAGCATGGCTTTTGCAAAATTTGAACCGGCTGCATCTTCGGCTGTTTTCCGATCCTGCATCAATTGAGAGGTGCGGTAAGCGGCACTTTCAGCGGCAAAAGTGCGAATAGCCATTTCAGCAAGTTTATACTGAATGGCACCAAAATTGCCAATAGGCTGCCCAAATTGTATGCGTTCATTGGCATAGTTAACTGCCATTTCTATGACTTTTTTGGAACCGCCGATGCACATTACCCCCAGTTTAAAGCGGCCAACATTCAGCACATTGAAGGCAATCAGGTGTCCTTTTCCTATTTGGCCCAATACGTTTTCCGCCGGTATTTTGGCATTTTCAAAAAACACTTGCCGCGTGGAGGAGCCTTTGATACCCAATTTATCTTCTTCGGCACCCAGGGTAATGCCCGGTGTGTTGGATTCTACGATAAAACCCGTGAATTTAGTGCCGTCTACTTTTGCAAATACAATAAATACATCGGCAAAACCTGCGTTGGAAATCCACATTTTCTGGCCGTTCATGACGTAGTGGCTGCCATCTTCGCTGAGGATAGCGGTGGTTTTGGCATTGAGTGCATCCGAACCACTTCCCGGCTCCGTGAGGCAATAGGCGGCTTTTATATCTCCGGTGATCATGCCCGGCAGGTACTTTGTTTTTTGTGCTTCGGTGCCAAAATACAGGATGGGCAACATACCGATGCCGGTGTGGGCCGTGTGCGAAACCGAAAAAGAACCGGATGGGCCGAGGGCATCAGATATCACTGTGTTGGTGTTGGTATCCAATTGCATACCGCCATATTCCGTAGGCATGTGCGCCCCTAAAAGCCCGAGTTCACCCATTTTTTTGAGCAAACCCACGGCTACTCCCGGCTCCTGTTTTTCAACTTTCATCGCAACGGGGTATAATTCCTGAGTGAGAAAATCAGTAGCCATTTGTTTGATCATTAACTGCTCTTCGTTGAGTTCCTCCGGGATAAAGGTATCTTCGGGGCGGCTTTCGCGGATCAGGAATTCGCCACCTTTCAAAATTTGGGTGGCTTCGAGTGTATCAGACATTATTAATATGGGTTGAATGTGAACAAAATAAGAAAATTTTACCGAGCCTAACTCGGTTTAGCGAATATTCGCTGCAAAGGTAATGGTCTTTACCATACTATGCAAGCGAATATTCGCTATTTTTAAAAATTTTTCTTATTTTTGTTTTTATGTCTGATGTTTTGCTGTTTTTATTCCTCAATATAAGCACTGAATAAAAAATTCACGTTTTCAGGGTGATTTCGATGCAATTCTAAATCCGACAAAAGTATAGCCCTCTTTAGCGGTCGCAGCAGTCCGGTTAGCCGGGTAACAATTTACGATCATTTGATTCCAGGCTCCACCCCGAATAGTTTTTTTATCTGTATTGCCCTCTTTATAGGGCTTACCATCAGTCGGAATACTTTTTTCATCTCCCACCCAATTGTCTGCACACCACTCGGCTACATTGCCAATAATATGGTATAATTTAAATTTGTTTGGTTTAAAACTTTTACATTTGGCTAATCCAGGCACCTTATCTCGCGGATCTTTTGAATTGACTTCCGGAATAAGGTCAACGTCAGTAAGAGGGTCGCCATTAACCATATCAATCTGCCCTACATACTCTAACAGCGTTTCAGCGGGCAATTGATAACCTGCGTTGTATTTAGTATTCATCCATTCGCAGTAATCTCTTGCACCATACCAGGTAACAAAAATTACCGGGAAGTCTTCATACTTGTCTTCTACCACATATTTTAAACCCTTTTTTCTGATCCGACAAAATTCACCCTGCTGACCACTATTTATATGGATATAAGGAATGCTATCTTTATCTCTATAACCCATTTCGTTTAGGAACATACAAAATTCGGTATTACTAACCTCATATATGCCAATATATTGCTCGGAGATAGAAACGCGAAATGTTTCTTTACCAGTGCCGCCTGGGGTTGGGAAATCAAAGGTTTTCTTTTTTATCAGTACTGTTTCGGGTTTTGGTGGCTTTTGTTTCATGAAATTTGTTATGTATTTCTCTGCCTCATTCAAATGTTCGCTCGAAGGATACCACCCTTTAAAGCATTTATAAGCGTACGAAGTGCGGCATTCATCAACCACACTCCACACACTATCTTCGCTTTTCTGCCTTTTTATTTGTGTCGCTTCTGCTTGTTTTTTCTTTTCCGCTAGATTGAGACTGTCTAGGTTCTCTTGCACTGTTGGAGATACCGGATTTACAGGCTTACTTGGGTCAATAGAAGTGGTATCCTTTACTTTGGGTGCCGGAGGGATAGGAGGCGGCGGTAGCTGTGGAGGCGGATTAAGGATTTTTTCGATTTTTTTTAAATAATCATCTGCCTCCTTAAGGTCTTTTGAACGACGAGGACAGCCATTAGCTAACAAAAATTTTGCCTTTGCATCGTTATATTTTTTTTTAACAAAGAAGTCAATACCCTCCTTTAAATAGTCTTCATAACATTTATTTTGAGCCTCAAGGGGTGAAAATGCTGAAAGCAGCAAGCAAAAAAAGATAAAAGAATAAAAATGTCTCATTAAAAAAATCAGTATTTTGTGAAAACTAAATTTTTAGGTTTTTTGAGATCATCCAGTTTCAACTTGGAAGGGATTATTGTATTTTGACACCAAGAGTGTCTAAATAATTGAGCATCGTAGTATTGAAGGAATCAATGGCATATACTTCCAAAAAACTGCTTTTAGCACGCGCAGAATCCCCATTTTCATAAAAATAAATGCCGTCTTCTAACGCCTCTTTTCTAATTTTCTCCAATTTCGCCAAACTATCCAAAGCTTCTTTTTTCTGCTCCGTACCCGTCGGATGATGTATCAAGTAGCTTTGATAGGCATAAATGGTAGATTTCTGTTTAGCGTTTTTCCATGCACTTACGGTGGGATCAGGGCCGGTTGGTAGTAGTATGATTTTGGTAAAAAATGCCCCAAAAGTAAAACAAGCCACCCCTACTCCAAGTAACATTAAAAGTCGAATAGTTGAATCACGCGGATTGGGAGGCGGTTCCGGCTTTACCACACCTTGCCTAAAATGGGCAATATTTTTGTATATGCCATCGGGATACTGCTCCAAATAATGTTGATATGCTTCTGGCAGATGCAAGGCTATTGCCTCGCTCCAAGTATGATCTTCCTTCTTGCGTATTTCGTCGTATTCAAGTCTTCTAAGCCAATCTGTAGCCTCTTTGCAATAGGTACCTGTCGGATATTCAGACAAGTACGCTCTATAGGCAGGTATAATATTAGATTTTAGTACGCTTTCCCACGCGGCTTTTTCTCTTCCCTGTTCTTCTTCATGATTTTTTCGTTCTATTTCCACCTCCCGCTCCCGCTGCTTTCTTTTTCTTGTCTCTTTCACCTGATCTGCCACAGATTTAATTTTTTCAAGAATCGTTTGAACATAAATTTTTTCGCGGGCATTAGTATCATAATCAGCCAAAGGCTTATCATCATCCGGTAAGCCTTGCAAAGCACTAATCACGTCATCTTCTTTCCAGGCACAATGGCGAACAAATATTGGAATCACTATCGCATCTCCAGCCTTATGCTTCTGCACTGCTCGAACGATTTCATTCTTTTGAATGTATTCCGACATGTAGTAATCAGGTGATACCAAAATAAGGATTATTTCTGATTCGTCTAAATTACGAACAATTTCCTTTTCCCATTTTTGTCCCGGGTCAATATATTGGTCATGCCAAACTTTTATAATTTGCTTGTTTTCCAGCATTTTTAGATGTTTAATCATATCATCTAAATAACTTTTATCATCACGAGCATAAATGACAAAAATTCTGCAAGGGTCATTTAAAGAGTTGGTTTCCATCATGAATAACAATGTTTAATATAAAAAGTAATTTTAACGTTTAACGATCGTAATTAGTTTAAAAATATTGCACAAATATCTCACATTTTACAACTATTTCACTATTTTTTTTAAGGCAACATTTTTTTTAAAAAAAATTAGGCTCTTTCAAAAGATAGACTTACCTTTGCGGCCCGAATTCATTCACATTTATTTTTTTCATCAAAACAAGGAGATTTTCATGCTCATCGTTGAAGTAAAAGACGGCGAAGTTATTGACAAGGTACTCAAAAAGTACAAACGCAAATTTGAAAAAGCAGGCATCCTGAAAGAATTGCGTCGTCGTAAAAATTTTGCAAAACCTTCCGTATCACGTCGTACAGAAGTACTCAAAGCTATTTATAAGGAAGAAACTTACGGCAATAAGAACGATTAATTGTTCTACGAAGATTCTTTTTATTCATATTTATCGCTTGAACGCCGTTTTTCTGCGCATACGCTAACGGCCTACAAGGGTGACCTTTCCCAATTCATTGAATTTGTACGGGAGAAGCAATGCCTCACTTCGATTGTCGAAGTGAGGCATTCGCATATACGCTCCTGGGTGGTATCCATGATGCAGGAAGGCCAAAGCCCGCGCAGCATCCGCCGCCGGTTGTCTTGTTTGAAATCCTATTTTAAGTTGCTGCGCAAACGCGGGCTGGTGGAAAAAGACCCGATGAAAAAAGTAATATCGCCCAAAATTGGTAAACGCCTCCCTGTTTTTTTGCAGGAAGGGCAAATGGCAGCTTTGTTTACACAGATTGACTTTGGCGATCAATATCCTGGTCAGTTGCATCGTTTACTCTTAGAAACGCTGTACGCTACCGGCATCCGAAGGAGTGAAGCCAGTAACCTGAAAATCAAAGATTTAGATATAAGCCGTCAAGTGCTTCGGATTTCAGGAAAAGGCAACAAAGAGCGTTTGGTACCATTTGCCCGCTATTTGTCCGAATTATTGGAGGCCTTTTTAGCGTTGCGCAATGCCACTTTCCCGCAATCGGCTGAACCTTGGTTTTTCCTCAACCGAAAGGGGGCGCAGATTACCCCGGAAAACATCTATACGATTGTTAAAAAGCACCTGTCCGTAGTAACCACTGCCGAGCAGCGCAGCCCGCACGTCCTGCGGCACTCTTTTGCTACCCACCTTTCCAATCGCGGTGCCGACCTGAATGCCATCAAGGAACTGCTGGGGCACAGCAGCTTGGCCGCCACCCAGATTTACACGCATAACAGCATTGAACGCCTGATTGAGGTGTATGAGCAGGCGCATCCAAAGGGAGGATAAATTACTCTATCCAGGATTTGTAATATTTTCCGTCATCAATCTTAATCGCCTGCTCGGTGAGCATCAGCGGGCGGAAAGTGTCAATCATGACCGCCAGTTCTTCGGTTGATTTGTGTCCGATGCTGCGCTCGTAAGCGCCCGGTGCCGGCCCGTGCGGAATGCCACCGGGGTGCAGGGTAATGTGTCCGCGTTTAATATTGTTTCGACTCATAAAATCACCATCCACGTAGTAGAGCATTTCATCGGAGTCAATATTAGAATGGTTGTAGGGCGCAGGAATGGCTTTGGGGTGGTAATCGTATAAGCGCGGGCAAAAAGAGCAGATCACAAAGGCTTTGGTTTCAAAGGTCTGGTGTACCGGTGGCGGCTGGTGTACCCGTCCGGTAATAGGTTCAAAATTGTGGATAGAAAATCCATAAGGAAAATTATACCCGTCCCATCCGATCACATCAAACGGGTGAGCAGCATACAGCAGATGATGTAAATTGCCTTGTTTTTTGATTTTGAGCAAAAAGTCGCCTTTTTCGTCATGCGTCTCCAAGTCCTGCGGCAATTTATAGTCGCGCTCACAGTAGGGTGAGTGTTCCAATAACTGACCAAACCAGTTGCGGTATCGTTTGGGTGAATAGATGGGGTGAAAGGATTCGGCATACAAGAGGCGATTATTGGGTGTATCAAATTCAATTTGATAGATCATTCCGCGTGGAATGACCAAATAATCGCCGTATTCAAAAGAAATAGTGCCAAAAAGGGTACGCAGTCGCCCGGTGCCTTCATGGATAAACAGCAATTCATCCGCATCGGCATTTTTGTAAAAATAATCTGTCAATGATTTTCGGGGAGCAGCCAACCCGATATGAATATCGCTATTGACCATGAGCGGTACCCTGCTGGCGAGAAAATCATCGGCAGGTTCTACGGAAAATCCCTCTAAAAGGCGCGATGTCATGTTCTTTTCCACCGCAATTTTGGGCGATACATCTACCGATGCCAACACCTCCCGCACCATGGTAGGCCGATGAACGTGGTACAGCAAAGAGGACATCCCGTCAAAACCAACGGTTCCGAACAACTGCTCGTAATACAATCCGCCATCCGGTTTTTCAAATTGGGTATGGCGTTTTTGGGGGATTTTACCAAGACGATGATAGATAGGCATGATGAACAGGGGAATAAAAGTGTGTAAAAATTTTGATTTACGCTACATAAGGAACGGTGTCAAAATAAAGCAACAATCTTATCTGATTCCTTTTCACTCAAATTGCCCATCTTTTTGCTGAAATAGCCCCACTATTAGCGCAAAAAGATAGTTATTTGAGCAAAAACTACTCTGCCTAAGTTTAGTACTTTATGCTGACACCGTTCCTAAGCGGGTTTGTTGAAATAAACGCGGTTATAAATTTAGGTAAAAATTAGACAATCAAACAGCTGTGGAACTCATAATTAATAACTCATAACCACTTATTATGTCTATTTTAAAGCCCAACTGGCAACTGGTATAAAAATGAATTGAGTGCTTGACACATTTGGGGAACCACAATATATTAAAAGGGAAAAGTTTAACAAAACTTGTCAACCACCCATGTTTCCCTATATTTCATATTACTTTCCCCCAAATATGTCAAGCACCACTACCACTCCTTCTATTCCCCTCCATCTACTTTGGCTAATGCGATGGCTGATTCTCCTATTTTTTTTCCCACAGCCAATCCGACTTCGCAGTCAAAACGATAGTGAATCCCGCCATAGATTCGAGATTCGGAAGCTTCTTTGGCCATTTTTTCTAACCCTGCTGCTTTACCGGGAAACAAATGTCCCAGTACGGTTGCTGCTCCTGCCGAAAAAGTAGAGTGGCCAGAGGTGTAAGACGGGAAATTAGGAAGTCCCAAAATAGACCTAAAGCCGGGTATAACTTGTGCAGGGCGTGGGTAATAATAAAAAGTTTTAGTATCCCAGCAACTGATACCACAATCCATCCCGGCCATATTCAGGTACGCAAAGGTACGTGCTGCACGCAATGGATTCATCAAATTTTCTAAAATTAATTCGCTGGTGGTCCGATTCCAGTGCCCTGGAGGCGTGTAGGTGCTCACGCCATCGGCCCAGTAATTGGCAATTTGGCGCTGTTCTGCCGTCAGATTTTTACGAAGGTCTTTCAATTCCTGCACCGCCGTCTCAAATTGTGGGGAACCAATGGCTGGCGGCGCGGCGGGACGAACGGCTTCTACGTTGGGGATACACCAAGGCTTTAACTGACCAAAAAATGGTAACATTGGTGGGCGTTGCGGGGTTTCCATACTTTCCCAGTTCCAATTATATTTAGCTTTTGCGGCAGTTTCCAAGCTATCCCATTTTGCCTGATTACCTACGGCATTTTTCATGCCATCCGTTTTGGAGCGACCTAACACCGTGGTCGCTACCGATTTGCCCAATGCCTGGCCTGCGGTCAGGTCACTTTGTGTATTCATACCCGCCCAAAGTCTGCTGTTTAGGTGTTCTTCCATCTTTTTTTGCAAAAATTCGGCCTCTAATGGGAACATGGCTGTCAGCACCTCTTTGCTGGCGGCAGCAATAACGGCATCTTCTGATGGATAGGCTGGCAGGTTTTGTCGCGGCAGAGCAGGAGTAATACCAGCATCCGCCACGTAGGGTGCCGGGCGATTATACAGGTATTTATAATGCCAGGCCGCAATTAACGCATCATATTGCGCTACACTCCAATACGCATACGCCCGGGCCGAATAAACCGGATTAGAAAAAGGGAACAACGGATATACACCGGGGTTGGCTGCGTTGGGTATTGGGTAGGTACCATCGGCATTCGCCACGGGCGGCAAGTTGTATTTGGCCGATAATTCACGAGCGATTTCGTTCCAACGCACGAGGGCATTGGTACCCCAGTACTCAATTGCAGATTGTTGGTCGTTGGTCAAATTTTGAGCAATCTGCCGTAATTGCGCTAATTCTGCCTGATATTCGGGGGTATTAGCGGCTTTTGGGACCTCTACCGGAATGGCTGTGGCATTTGCTAAAACCACCGGCCGCCATTTGCCACCATTTTCATCCGTACTGGAAAAGGTGTATGCAGCAGTTTTCGGTGCCAGTTCAATATCTTTTTTGCAAGCAGCAAAACTAAGTAGTAGCAGTGCTGCAAAGAATAATTTATTCATAATGAGTAGTTAGCGTTGAATAATGGAGGATTTTAGGGATTGAGTATGGAAAATAGCATTAGGCAGGTTTTAATTTTGGCTGAATATTCAACAATCAAAGGTTTGCAGAATGGTTGACGGGCAAATTATTGACTATTAGATTGCCAACTGTTGGCTATATTAATTTGTTTTTTGGTCTCCTTTTTTCCCAACGGGAAATTGATACAGTACTCCGCCGCCGAGCATGGTGCTTTGTCCTACATTCCTGCCATTTAGGGTATAAGCAGCGTTGGCCGTAACACCAAATCCCGGCAAAAAGGGGAAACGATATTGGGCCATCCAGCTGATGCGTTGCATATCCATATTATAGGAGGGAAAAGGCATTTCATTGCGTCGTATATCGCCCCCGCCCAAGGTGTTCATGGCCGCCCAGGAGACTTCTGTTCGCAAAGCACCGCGATAATATCCTACGGTGACACTTCCTTCTGCTGCATTGGGCATGGCCACTTTATCGGTATAATATGGAACGCCTTCTGCATAATAAAAATCGCGCTCTAGGTGAATATTACTCCGAAAATGGTAGCCCCCCTGCACTCCGACAAATAGGCCAATTGGCAAAAAATAATGAATATTACCCTTAAAACTTGCCGTTTTTGCGGCCAATCCGATAGAAAGTGGCAAAAAATCGGGGTAATAATTAGAAGCGGGTATCGAACCGCCTGCTGCCAAAAAAACGTGTAGCAAACCCTTCCCAACTGTTCGGTCAACGGGTTTAAATTTTAGCCAAAGCGCGGCATCCTGTAAACCACTGTGTCCGGCCAATGTCCCGGCAGTAGCCCGTGTACGAATGTAGGGTGGCAACATGGCGATCAGGTTGATGCGTTTGGTTAATCCATACGCAGCCATTGCCTGTATGCTGCGGGTACTGACGGTACCGAGATTGGGATTGTCGCGGAGGAGCGTACCTTCCCAATATTCTTTCCATTGTTCGTGTTGGTATCCGGCAGCAATGCAAATATCACCCTTTGTCATAAAAAAGCCATCGGAGGGTGTTTGGGCTGTAATTGTGGAGGACAGCGCTATTGCCAACACCACTAAAATGTAAATTTGCTTCATAGAAAGTACTGTTGAATGGTTGAATTATCAAGTGTGGACTATCCGACTACGGGCTGTGAATTTTGGGCTGTCTGGCTGTGAATTTTTAACGTATTTTTGACCATTTTTGCTTTTTTTATCGCTGCTGCAGCGGTTTTTCCGGTGATGGTCGCGTGGCCCATTTTGCGGAAAGGGGCTGTATGTGTTTTTCCGTACAGGTGCAGATAAACACCTTCCTGAAGCAGGCATTCCTTTGCACCTTCATAACGAACCGGACCTTTATGACCAGGCTCCCCCAGTAAATTGATCATCACGGCGGGTTGCAATTGATCGGTAGCGCCAAGCGGCAGGTTGCAGATGGCGCGCAGGTGTTGCTGAAACTGATTGGTCACGGCACTGTCAATGGTATGATGGCCGCTATTATGGGGCCGGGGTGCCACTTCATTGATTAATAAATCGCCTTCCGGTGTCAGAAACATTTCCACGGCCAACAGGCCACATATATCAAAGGCTCGAATGACCTCTTCTGCTAATGCTTCTGCCTGGGCTGCCACTAACGGGCTGATGCGCGCCGGGCACAGCAGGAATTCTACCAGATTGGCTTCAGGGTGAAACTCCATTTCTACCGGAGGAAATACTTGCACTTCATCCCGGGCATTTCGGGCAGCCACCACGGCAATTTCTGTGTGAATGGTGGTCAGCTCCTCTGCAAGGCAGGGACCTTGCAACAATTTTTGTTCCAGATCGGACGCGGTACGCAAAATGGCAACCCCTTTGCCATCATAACCGGCTGTTCGTGTCTTTTGCACCAAAGGCAATGCCCACTTACCCGTTTTTACGGCCTCAATGAGTGCTTTTTCGTCCTCAAACAGTTCAAATCGGGCGGTTGGAATATTTTTTTCCTGATAAAACTGTTTTTGTAGTCCTTTGTCTTTAATAATATCTAAGGCTCGTGGAGCAGGATGCACGGTTTTACCCATACGCTCCAACTCACGTAAGGCATCGGTATTGACGTGTTCTATTTCAATGGTAATAATATCCTTATCTTTACCAAAAGACAAGACATCATCGTAGTTTTTAAAATCACCGGCAGTAAATTCGGTACAAACTGCGGCGGCAGGACATTCCGGCCCGGCATCTAAGATATACGTTTTAAAATCCCAGGGGGAAGCGGCCTGACAAAGCATTTTGCCCAATTGGCCACCGCCGAGAATCCCAATTTTGGCAGTAGTTGAAAACATGGGGCAAAGTTGGTGTGAAATCTGATTTTTTTACCTGCCGGAAGAAATTATAAGTAAAATTTAATGACAATAAATAATGTTGACGTTTTAGTATTGAACATTTAAACTACTTTAAGTAACTGATTATCAAATTTTTATACAATTTTTGTGATCTTCAATACGGTAGACCCTCATTGCTTCACGATACGAATCATAGGTGTTGAATAAGGTCCATCCACAATGGTTGTGAAATACAAGCCCGCCGGAAATGCACCCATTGAAACTGGCACTTCGTTGACGCCATTGGCAGCAGTCCAGATTTGCTCGTAGATGATTCTGCCGGTGATATCGGTAAAGCGAATGGTTACCGAAGCCTCATTAACTGCGTTAAATTGAAGTGTCACCAAGTCATTTGTGGGAGAGGGATACGCCGCGTTAATGGCAAAGACATCGCTTTTACGCACGACAATTATGCTACGGGATATATTTTCAGTGCCATCCATATCCACCGATCGCAGGCGATAGTAGGTGCGGGGACGAGGCAACTGATCTTCCATTTCATATTTCATGGAACGTCCCGATGGTGCATTAATCGCGGCTTTCCGGCCTACTTCCGACCAGGTAGCACCCTCTGAAGAGCGTTCTATAATATGCCATTGGACGTTTTTTTCGGTGGCGGTTTCCCACATTAATTTATTGATGGTTCCTTCGGGTTTTCCAGTAAAAGAAAGGAGTTCTAACGGTAATGGAGCAACCGAAATACTAAAATTGAGCAAGCCGCCATTCCCGGTGATCAGGATGTAATAATTAACGGGTGCTTCGGTGGCAGTGCCATCATTTCCTTTAAGGAAAGTAGCAGCAGCGTTAAAGGTGGTGGTTTCAGCCGCTTCGCTGCCCGGTGTTGAGCAATCATCGTCATCGTCGCCTTTTACACAGGCAAGGGCCCCGCAAGTGCCGGAAAAAACCCTGACCCGCACATCATAATTGGATTTACAGCCCAACAGGGTTACGGTATTGGATCCGGTTGCCTGTGTGTAGACATACCACACGCCCTGATTGGCAAAATTTACGCCATTACAACCAGCAACAGCCGCATCGTTTGTTGCATTTTCAACATTGAGTATGGTGGAGTACCCGGCAGCGACCGGAGTGGCATTGGCACAGACATCGTTGGATGGCACTGGCGGCGGAACGGTCACGCAGATGCTAAAAGTGGCACCATTTCCGTCAAAAAAAGTAAATACCCTGATGTAATAGGTGGTGCCGATGGTTAATCCTGTTACGGTGCTGGTATTGGGGTCGCTACATGCGACTGAAATCAGGTTGTTACACGATCCGCTAAAAACCTGATGAACCATATCAGTCTCTCCGGAAACATTGAATATTTGGATGTTGTGGGTGGTGCTGGTGGCCATAAAAGAATACCAAATATCATCATCGGCAATGCCAACGCACGCGGTAAGTGACTGACTGCCGCCAGCGGTGTTGCCAGCGGCTATATTGGTGCAAAGGCCATTTATATTGACGGGCAGGCTGATGGCTCCTGAACAATTATTATTGACCGGAGAAATAGTTACGGGAGCAATATTTAAGGTAAAATCGCCACAATTGGGTGTCGGCCACGTATCTACATAAATATAATAGGTGCCGTTTGTGATAAAGGCCATGTTAGCGGTGCCGGAGGTACCATTGCCCGTGGTGATATTGCCGATACAACTGGCAGGAGTTGGCGGGCAGGTGCTGTGTACGGACAGTATTTTCCAGGTTGCGGTACCGCCCAAAGAGAAGGTATAAGTAACTGGTGCATTGGTGACAGCAATAGAATGCACATAATCTTCTCCTTCACCATAACTAGTATTGCAATAAGTACCCGCTGCATAATCATTTACCGTGCCACACGTAGATTTAGCCCCACTTGAAAAGGGAATGCTGGTAATGGCAATGGCATTTCCGCAATTATTTTGCGCAGCCAAGTGGTGGTAAGAAAGGAAAGAAAAGGTACAAATCAGAGAAAATATCCGGAGAAAATGAATCGGTTGGTAAAAATAAGAGAACATGGAAAAAGGATTAAGATAAAATGAAGGCAAAAGTACAGGCTTTTTTTTTGTTCTCCAATCTCAAAAGGAAAATAGTGCACTTTTGACACAAAAACTATGCAACAATGACATCTATCTAACAAAGTTTGACAAATTTCCTACCTTTGTCTAGTTTTGACCCATTCCTCTCGCTACTTTCTGGGGATTTTTATCCTTATCCTCGCCAATATAGGTTTCTCTGCCAAAGCGGTGATTATCAAACTGATGTACCGGTATGAGGTAGACACTTTATCGGTAGTGGCTTTGCGCATGTTGTTTTCTGCGCCGATATACCTCGCCGTAGCCATTGGTTTAGCCCTGCGGAAAGATAATGTTCCTTTATCCCTTCGCCAATTTTTGATGATTGGTGGCTTAGGTATTATGAGCTATTATGTGTCGAGTACACTTGATTTTTTGGGCCTTCAATTTGTTTCTGCCAGTGTAGAAAGGCTAATTTTATTCACTTATCCGACCATGGTATTGGTATTATCGGCCTTGTTTCTCAAGAAAAGCATCACTCGAGTACAGCAAGTGGCTTTGGTGCTGACTTATATTGGCGTAATGATTGCCTTTGTAGCCGAATACGGGTTGGGCACACAAAAAAACATAGCGCTGGGGGCCGGTTTGATCTTTACCTGTGCTTTTACTTATTCCATTTTTGTGATTGGCACCGGAGAATTGGTACACCGTTTCGGATCTGTGAAATTTACGGCTTATGCCATGTTGGCCGCCACAGTTCCCGCTTTGATACAATCCGGAGTATACAATGGTCTGCATATTTTTTCTTTTTCTAAAGAAGTATATGAACTAACTGTTTGGTTGGTTTTGCTTTCCACCGTAATGCCTACTTTTTTAATTGTGGAAGGTATTCGGATTATAGGAGCGGGTAATTCTTCCATTATCGGGTTTGTTGGCCCGGTTTCTATTATAGTATTAGGTTATATTTTTCTACAGGAACCCATTACCGGTTTGCAATTGCTGGGTACTGCTATTGTATTGGCGGGGGTGTTTTTGATAAGCGTAAAGGGTAGGAAACCGTCTTAAAACGGTTTTTGAAAAAATGTCCACTATTTTCCACTACCGGTTGCAAAAATTGCGTTACTTTTGCCCGAATTAAGGTTTTTTACACCACTATAAACCGTTAAAATTTTTATATCTTTATAACTCCATGCTGGATATTTCTGCTGCAAGATTACTGCGTTTCGCTACTACCTGGGTAGGCAATAAAAATCGCTACGAAGGCATTGCCATCCCTAAAAATATACTGACTACCCCACATCAGGTAGCAGAAGAATTGTTGATCAGGGCTTTTTTACGGCCTTTTGAAAAAAGTGAAGAGTTTTTTTACTTTCATCACGACGAGGATGTAAGTAATCACCCGGTTTTTCAGTGTTGCCATGCCATTTTTGAAAACCCGGAATCGTTGGGCGAAGCAGCTGGCAAACTCACCCAAATGCTCTATGAACACTGCGAGTTGTCGAAAATACAAGGCGGAGAGTTTTTTATTGCTTATCTGGAAGACATTATGCTTCAGGGAGAACTGGTCAGCGCCATTGCGCTGTGGAAAGTGCAAACCCATGACCCTTATTTGAAAACGGAACGCAGCAGTGAGACCTTTATCCTCAATGTGCTGGAAGGTATCCCGACAGACAAAGCCGAATCCTGCGCCCTGATTTTTAATGTAGATGAAGCCGAGGGCTATCGGATATGCGCCTTGGATAAAATCAGTAAAAAAGATGAGCGCTCTTTTTGGAAGGATGAATTTTTACGGCTGCGGCCCATTGAGGATAACTACTTCAATACCCGCCATTATGTTAGCCTTGCCGGAGAATTTATCACCCAAAAAATGCCCCGCGCTTTTGGCATGGATCGCACCGATCAAATGGACAAATTGCACCGTTCAGCGCTTTATTTCAAAGAAAATGAGGAATTTGAAGTCAATGATTTTGCCAAAACGCTCTTTGAGGAAGAAGAGCAGCAGCAGGCATTTGTTGATTTCAGGGACGAATACGCTAAAGTATACGCCGTTCCGTTAGAGGACAAATTTGACATCAGCAATCAGGCCCTAAAAAAGGAAATGAAAGTACTAAAAAGCGTGTTGAAATTAGATAAAAATTTCCATATCTATGTGCATGGCCGCCGAGACCTTATTGAGCGTGGCTATGATGATGACAAAGGTAAGAAATTCTATAAAGTGTTTTTTGATGATGAGGAGTAAATGGCACGGGAATGAATTAGTTGAGGGTGTTCACATAAATTTTTTTTGCAAAAAAAATTTATGTGAACACCCTCAACTAATTCATTTACAGATAAAAATACATAACAAAATTTAAAATAATAATTATTTTAGACTATCTGTTTTGTGTTTCAAAAATAATTTTTTGTTTAAAAATGAAAAATTTAGATTGGCGACGTGTAGGGCTTCATTTGCTGTTTTGGGGGTCTTATGTGCCACTTAATGCAGTTTTAGCGTGTATATTACAAAATCAACCTATCAGTACGCAATTAGGACAGGCTATACTGAGAGAGACTTTTTCCCTTCCCGTCAAACTGCCGTTTGTCTACTTCTTTTTTTATTACATTATTCCGCTGTATTTAGACCGGAACAAAGCGGGCAAATTAGTTTTACTATCGCTGATTGCTTTTAGCATTACTACCCTACTCTATCGGTTAGTATCGGTTTGGCTCATATTTCCTTTTTTTTCGCTCCCCAGACCGGCTGATTTCTTTCGCCCTCAGGCGCTCTTATTGTATGTATTCGACCTTTTTATCACCTTAGCAGCGGCATTGGGGATCAAATTGATTCGGGTACACTACAAAAGCCTTGAATTCGAGCAGCAACTTATCCGGGAAAAATTAGAATCCGAACTTAATTTCTTGCGTGCGCAGACCAATCCGCATTTTCTGTTTAATACCCTTAACAATATCTATGGCCTCGCCCGAAAGAAATCGGATCAAACACCGCAGGCCATTATGATGTTATCCAAAATTATGCGTTTCATGTTGTACGAGTGTCGTGCACCACGCATTGCAGTAACAGATGAAGCTAAAGTCCTCCGCGATTATATAGATTTGGAAAAATTGCGATATAACAACCGACTGACCGTACATTATGAAGAAAATATAAAAAATACGACCGCTTCTATCGCACCATTGTTGTTGCTACCTTTTGTTGAAAACAGTTTTAAACACGGAGCAAGTAGTACGACCGGCGAAGTGGAAATCCAAGTGAATCTCTATTTAATTGACAACAAATTGTCGTTTTTGGTAAAAAACACCATTGACCCTGACTATCAGCCAGTATCTGTCAATAATGGATCCAACAACGGTATCGGGCTAATGAATATACAGCGACAATTAGATTTGATTTATCCGAATCGGCATACCTTAACTATTGGACGGGAAAACGGAATGTTTAAGGTGCATTTGCAGATTGATTTGGGGTAAATTAGTGCCAGATAACGCCACACCCCAAAACAGCGTTCGTCAGTTACACAGATAATGTCCGTATTCGGTTTTATTCGTGCGGCGCACAAAATAATACGCACCAAGTAAATCAAATTTAATAATCTCGCCCATTTGCCGGGAAAATTTCGATCAAAATGGGTGAGATTAATAAAAACGTTTCACCAAGCATGATTTTAGTCTCTAAAAATTTTGTCACAAAATAATTTTATTATCTTTGCAGTGTCAATTTAATTACCACTTTTACAAATTCATTTAATGAAAAAAATTAAAAATCTGTTTTTTATGGCCCTTGCAGCCACCGCTCTAAGCCTAACCGGTTGTCTGCACATCATTGAAGAGGTAACCTTCCGAAAAAGCGGTGCCGGTGCTTACAAAATGACGGTAGACATGAGCGAAGCCAAAGGCATGTTAGAAATGTTCAAAGGCATGAATCCCGGAGGCGAAAATGCCGATTCTACGGGTACTGTTCCGGCCATACCGGAGAATCCGATGGGGCAATTAGGGCAGCAAATGTCGGATGTGACCAATTCCATCAAAAATATTCAGGGCATCAGCAATGTCATTGAAATTAATGATACTATTGCTTTCAAATTTGGTTATTCTTTCGATTTTGGCGATGTAGCCGCCCTTAATCGTGCCCTAAAGATACTGAATAAAGAAAAATATGACAGCAAAGTGGACGAGGTCTATAAATTTTCTGATAAAAGTTTTGAACGCCTCGGTGTAGGCGACCTCGGTGCCGAAATGAAAAAATCGATGGGTGATGCCGGTGGTGCATCAGAAGACCCCATGATGGGTATGGAAATGATGGGATCACTGTTCAAATCCATGAGTTATGATCAGGTTTATCACTTCCCCGATCGCGTCATCAAGAAAAACAGCAATAAAATTGGTGAAATAAGCGAGGACAAGCATACCCTGACCGTCAAAATAAAACCTTTTGATGAAGACCAGCAAAAAGAAAAGGTATCGGTAGCCACCGTATTAAAACTCAAATAAAAAGTATGGCTGTATGGCTGAATGGTTTCAGCCATACAGCCATTCTACCATACAGCCATTCAACCTCTTTTATTTTATGTTAAATTCTGCTCGTTCAGGCGGCGGTTTTCGCCTTTCTCCCACCTTGATTATTGCTTTAGTTATGGCAGCCTTCACGCTGTTTCGCTATTACAGCAAAAGTTCCGTCAACCAACTTACCGGAGAAACCCAACATATTAGCATGTCGCCGGATCAGGAAATAGCCATGGGGCTGCAAAGTGCACCACAAATGGCACAGGAATTTGGCGGGGTGAGTCGCAACGCCTCGGCGACGGCATTGGTAAAAAAAGTCGGGCTGCGGATTCTGGAAAGTTCAACGGCCAAACAAACGCCTTATCAGTACGATTTTCATCTGTTGGCAGATCAGCAAACCATCAATGCCTTTGCTTTACCGGGTGGTCAGGTTTTCATAACGGAAGCCTTGCTTGGGCGTTTAGAAAACGAAGATCAGTTGGCGGGTGTGCTGGGCCATGAAGTGGGACACGTGGTAGCCCGCCACAGTGCTCAACGCCTATCCCAAATGGAATTGGCACAGGGCCTAACTGGCGCCGTTACCATGGCGACTTATGATCCTTCCAGCCCTAATTCCGGCTATTTGGCCAATATGATTGCCAATATGGTCACCATGAAATACGGACGAGATCAAGAGCTGCAAAGCGACGACCTCGGTGTGCGGTTTATGTTGGAAGCCGGTTATAACCCCGAAGAACTCATCGAAGTAATGAAAATATTAAAACAGGCAGCCGGGCCAAATCGAACACCGGAGTTTCAAAGCACCCACCCTGACCCGGAAAATCGGGCAGAAAAAATTAGGGAGGCCATTGAAAAATATCGGGGCAAACGGTAATGGCGTGCGTGATGTGGTTGGGCATAGATGACGCGACCTACAGCCAATAATTAGCCTTTAGCACCAATGACCGGTTTTTTAGATTCCAAACCGTAGCGCCGTAATTATCCGTATAAACCAAAAACAGGTCGCTCATCGGTCGGTATCGCCATTGTAGCCTGCTGTTAATATTAAAATTGTCCGCTTGCGTATTGTATTGAATAAAAGTAGTCCACCACAGATTTTTAGCGAAAAAAACCTCTATGCGCGGTGTCAGGTTGAATAGTTTTATATCACAATAAGGCGCCGGGAAGTTGAGTGTATTGTAGGAAGCGGCTAAAGTCAGGTTCAGGATGGGCTGGAAGCGCCACGTAACAGACCCGGATAACGAAACCTGTTCGCCATTATAAAAACCTCCGGCGTTGGCTGCTATCGAAAAAATGAGCGGCTTCCGATAATCTGAACTCCATTCCACACCGGCAGCGGAATACTGATAATTGCCCGCTGGCAGCGCAGGGCAATTTTCCAGAGTACCCTCATCAAATTTGAAAGACACCGGAACGTTGGACCAGGCTGGTGCAGCATTTAGCGTGAGTTGGCTGGTATTTTTAAAATTAAACTCTACGTTAACACCATTAGAAGATTCATTCAAGGAGCCATCCGGGTTAAATACCGTAAAAAATTCACCGCCAAACTCCACAAAATTAAGTTTGGAATCCTTGTTCTTCGGAAAAAACCGGTAATTCATGTTGCTGAATATATAATTGTAGCCAATGCGCAGCGTCGTATCGCGCCGTACATCGTAGTTTTGAATGCGGCGTTCAAATCCCATATCCGCATAGTAATTTTCTCCTATATGTGCCACATCAACGATCCCGTTGAAACGTCGGCTGCTGTATTGGCCACCCATATTACCCCACCAGTTTTTATTGGACACTCCGGGTTTCACAGAGCGATGGTGCGTGGCCCAGGTTGACCATTTCCCATCGGTAGAAATATAAGAAAATTCCATCCCGGCATTCCGGCTAAAAGCATCTTTGTTGATATTTTTTCCCTGAAATTCTTCCCGGTTTAAAAAATAGCCCGACACCGTGGAGCGCCCAAACAACCTGCGATTAACCGCTAAAGCCGTATAATTTCGAGCGGGTTTGTCATTTTTAGCGCGGGTTTGCATATTCATCAACCCGATTCGGGTATCCCCATCCAAATTACCCGTCAGCCGCAACCCTCCAATAATAGGTTGCGGCGTACCATCATCATCCAACCCTACCCGCCTGGAAAAGAATGGGCGAATGGGTGGAATGCCAAAATTGCCAAATAAATCGGCATTTTCCAAAAAAAATGTGCGTTTTTCGGGCAACATCACATCAAAACGCGTCAGGTTGATCACTTGCTCATCAATTTCTATTTGAGAAAAATCAGGATTGACCGTCACATCAAGGTTCAAGCCGGAACCGATACCGATTTTAGCATCCAATCCGGCATTAGGTTTGGCTTTCCAATCAGTTCCGTTTTCAAAATCGCGTGTCAATCCGCCGGTAACGTAAGGCGAAAGATTGAGATTGCCCTTTGCCCGCACAGGTGCCACCTCCCAGTTCAACGCACCCGTCCACCCTAAATCTACCCCGTCAAACTGAAAGGGGATGCGCGCCCAAACCGAATAGATATTTTTACCGAGGTCGTTTCGGATAAAATTAATTCCCCAGGTCTTTTGCCCCGATGTATACCGCAAAATACGCAGTGGTATGGCGTATTCTGCGGTCCACCGGTCAGCGTATAGTTTGGTCTCCCCCAACCACGTATTGTCCCAATTGCTATCCATACCCTCGCCGCCGCTGCCGGAAAGCAACGCCTCGGTTTGCACCCCGGCTGCGGAGATACCAAAAAAGTAACCATTATTGGCCACGTTCATGGGGTCGAGCACAACAGAAAATGCATCAGAGTCCCAGTATCCGTTGTCGCGTTTCAGGCTGGCCGCTACGTGATTAGCCGTGGAATCAAAACAAACCACGCCAACATATAAAAAATTATCATCATAAACGCAGCGTACTTCCGTTTGTTGAGGGGCTGGGCCGCCGTCGCGCGGCCATTTCATCTGAAAATTGGTAGCAACAACTCCCGTCTGCCATACGGTTTCTGAAAGATTGCCATCTATTTTTATTTTTTCGGGTGTTCGGGCAGTCGTGAATCTATATTGAGCCTGTTGCTCCGTGCGGGTATTTTCCTGAGCCATTAGGACAGAATCGGAGCCTGAAAAGGCAAAATAAAGTAATAGCGTACAGAACAAAAGGCGTAATTGTATCAGCATAAGATCAAAATTATCTGCCTATAAACTGTATTTTGCTCAAAAAGGTTCCAATTAAACAGTCGGGAGTCAACGCATAGTGTCTACATTATAACTTGGTTGCAGCCTAAGGGAGATGGACACTATATCGTAAAAATTTCTCAAGAGGAAAATACCCCGATTTTAGATTTTTCCCTGCCGGCAGACTAAAAAACCTTTGTTAGGAACGGTGTCAAAATAAAGTATCAACCTTATCTGATTCCTTTTCACTAAAATTGCCCATCTTTTTGTTTAAACAGCCCCACTATTAGCCCAAAAAGATCGTTATTTGAGCAAAAACTAATCTACCTGAGTTTAGTATTTTATGCTGACACCGTTCCTTATCTACTCACCCTTCCACCCGTATTCCCGGCCATCAGCGCCCGCACTTCCTCCACAGAAGATAAATTATAATCTCCTTTGATGTAGTGTTTCAGGGCTGCTGCTGCCACTGCAAACTCTATCACTTCCTGCAAGTCGGTGTTTGCCGGGTGCAAGCCAAAGATCAAACCTGCCATAAATGCGTCGCCACCGCCGATGCGGTCGAGCATATTCGGAAGGTCATAAGTTTGTGAGGTATAAATGTTCTGCGCGTCATAAAGTATACCTTTGTAGGTGTTGTGGGAGGCAGAGTGGCCCTGACGGTTCGTCATTGCAACATGTGTCATCTGGGAAAATGCAGCCAAAACGCTTTTCAATAAGGCGGCATCGTTGGGTTCGCGAATACCAAAATACAACTCGAAAGCGGTGGCATCGCCCAGCATCACATCGGTGTATTGCAGGAGTTGCGGCATCACCTGATCGGGGGTTTTGCCGTATTTCCAAAGTTTATCGCGGTAATTGAGATCGCAGGAGACGCGTATATTGAGTGATTTAGCCATTTTCAGCGCTTCCAGCGTCGCGTCGGCAGCGCTCTGGGACAGGGCAGGGGTGATGCCCGACCAATGTAGCCAGGGAGCATTTTCCAACGCACTCCGCCAGTCAATCATACCCGATGAAAGCGTAGCCATGGCCGAATTTTGGCGATCGTACAATACTGTGGTTCCCCGACGGCCCGCCCCGAATTCGATAAAATAGACACCCATTCGCTCACCACCAAGCACACATTTGTCTGTATTTACCCCATATCGGGCTACTGCCCCCAGTGCAGCGCGACCCAAACCGTTATCGGGTACCCGCGTCAGGTAAGCAGATTTCAGGCCCAATTGTGCTAAAGAAACTGCTACATTGGCTTCCGAACCACCATACACGGCATCAAATGTATGTGCCTGACTTAATCGCAAGCCATCCGGCGGGCTGAGTCGGAGCATAATTTCTCCGAAACATAGTATTTCCATAATAGAAAAACTGTGTAAGTATGTGATTGTTTACTCGTTCCTAAGCATCTTCTTTCGCCTCAAAAACTTCTAATAAGTTGATTTGTAAGTGGGAGAAAATAGCGGATTGTACAACTTCATCATACATAAAAATTTGCGGGGGCGCATATGTTTCATCATCTTGTAAAATATATTGTAATAGCGTTTCATGCGTGGGGTCAATAATCCAGTATTCCTGAACACCATTTTCTTCATACAGCCCTTTTTTAACTCGCATTTCTTTTTTACTATTGCTGGCAGAGAGTATCTCCACTATCAAATCTGGCGCACCAATGCAGCCATTGTCATCCAATTTTTTTAAATCACAAATCACGCAAAGATCGGGTTGTATTACGGTTAATATTTCTTCATTCGCTTTGTTTGACGGGGTTTTGTCTATCAGGCGCACATCAAAAGGCGCTGCGTAGGCCTTGCAGGGATACCCTTTGAATGCTGTAAAAAATCGCCCGCCTATCTGCCATGAAATGTCCTGATGCTTGCGACTGGGCGCAGCCATTTTGAGCAGTTTCCCTTTGATAAGTTCTACTGCCTGCTCAAACTGCCACGTCAAATAATCTGCATAGGTGTAGATGCCTTTGGGGTCAAGTTGGGATATATTCGTTATCTTTTTCACGTTATCCTAATTTTTAAGATGATAAAAACTCCGGCAGCAATCACTTTATCCAACACCAACTGCACATCAGATTGGCATTCAGATAGATTAACGGCCCATCCTTGGGGTCGAATATAATATTCTTCGCAAAGATAGGTGCTTGTTTTGTTTTTTCACTACAATTTTTGCTCCAGAGTTTACCCCCTATTAGACCTTATGTTAATTTAATATTTCCCGAAAATATAACAATCTTACTCCAAAGTTTTGTAATTTGAATAATCGCTGCGTACTTTTACCCCAAAATTATACTATGCACCGAATATTTTCCTTTATTACGCTTTTCTCCTTCCTTTTTGCGGCCTGCAAACCGGCTATTGTTTCCACACCCGCGATAGCATACGATAATTTAGATGAAAAAGCCAGGCGCCGGCCGGAAAATGCGGTAGCCGGCATGAAAATAGCAGAAGGGCTTGAATTACAATTGTTTGCACATGAACCTATGATCGTGAACCCTACCAACTTGCACGTGGACGAACGTGGCAGGGTTTGGGTATGTGAAGCCATCAATTACCGCCCGGAACATAACCCGGAGAACCCCGTTCGGCAGGAAGGTGATCGCATCCTGATATTGGAAGACACGAATGGCGATGGTAAAGCGGACGTTCAAAAGGTCTTTTATCAGGGAACAGACGTAAATGCTGCCTTAGGTATATGGGCTGCCGGAAATCGGGCCATTGTCTCCTGCAGCCCTTATGTGTTTGTACTGACGGATACTAATGGCGATGACCGGGCCGATCAGAAAGACACTTTATTCTCCGGTTTGGATGGCTTACAAAGCGATCACGCTGTTCATGCTTTTTCTTTTGGGCCGGATGGTAAATTTTATTTCAACTATGGCAACAATGGCGGCCAACTATTGGATCAGCACGGTAAACCCGTATTGGAACAGACGGGTACCCCCGTCACCAATAAAGGAAAACCTTATCGGCAAGGCATGGTGTTTCGTTGCAATCCCGATGGTAGCGAAGTAGAAGTGCTGGGGCACAATTTTCGCAATAACTTTGAGGTCGCCACAGATGCTTTCGGGGTGATGTGGCAATCGGACAACGACGATGACGGCAACAAGGGGGTGCGGATTAATTATGTGATGGATTATGGCAATTTTGGCTATACGGATGAACTAACCGGTGCCGGTTGGCAAACCCGCCGGATCAATATGGAAGCAGAGGTGCCGCGCCGACATTGGCACCAAGACGACCCCGGTGTGGTACCCAATGTGCTGTTCACTGGCTCCGGCTCACCCTGCGGTATAATGGTTTATGAAGGCAATTTGCTGCCAGCGCCTTTTCAGGGGCAAATGATCCATTGCGAAGCAGGGCATCAGGTAGTTCGGGCATATCCGGTTACGCCCGATGGTGCCGGTTATCAGGGCAGTACTGTCAATTTGATAAAAAGTCAGGATGAATGGTTTCGCCCTTCCGATGCCTGTGCTGCGCCTGATGGCTCCGTTTTTGTGGCGGACTGGTACGACCCGGCCGTGGGCGGCCACAAATTTGGTGATCCTGAGCGCGGGCGCATTTATCGCATTACGGCTAAAGGCCAATCAGCTTACCTGCCCAAACCAGTACCCATGAGTAATTTAGACGAATGTGCAGCGGCACTGGGCAATGCCAATTTATCCGTCAGGATGCTGGCTTGGAACAAACTGCACGAAGCCGGAGTCGGAGCCATTCCGGCGTTAGAAAAACTTTGGAACGGAAAAGACGTGCGCCAACGCGCCCGTGCCTTGTGGTTATTGGGTAAAATTCCCGGTAAAACGGCTCAATATGTCCAATTAGCGTTAAAAGATACAGAAATTGACATTCGGGCCACTGCTTTGCGCTTAGCCCGGCAATCGGATAAGGAACATTTAACGGAGTATGCCCGGATTGCAGCAAACGACCCTTCTCCGGCCGTCCGACGCGAAGGCGCTATTGGACTTCGATACCTTAACACCCCTGAAAGTGCCGTTGTTTGGGCGGATTTGGCGGCCCGGTATGATGGGAAAGACCGCTGGTATACAGAAGCATTGGGCATTGGCAGCGATTTGCACACCGATGCCTGTTTTGAAGCCTGGCGCACCAAATATCCGGATGCCTTCCGTACACCCGCCGGACAGGACATCGTTTGGCGCAGCCGATCTAATCAGGCATTACCCTTGTTGGAGCAATTGATCCGGCAGCCGGAAACACCGCTTCCGGTCATCAAACGTGCTTTCAGGGCCTTACATTTTCACTCTGATGCTAAAAAAAATGAACATATCGCGGCGTTGTTGGACGTAGAACATCCTTTGCGTGATTCCATCAGCACCTATGCCTTATTATCATTAGACCCCGTTTTTGCGCAAAAATCTCCATCCGTGCGTAAAACCATCAATCGGGTACTACTGCTGTTAAAAGGCCGTGCTGAATACATAGAAGTCGTTCAAAGACTTGGACTAAAAGATCAAAATCCGGGTTTATTGGATATGGCCCTGCATAACCCTGAACCCGGATTGCGCAATGAAGCCGCTGCTTTGCTGTCTAAACAGGGAGGGCTTTCTTTATTAATAAACCAATTGGAAAAGGGGACAGAAGCGGATAAAATACAGCTGTTAAAAACGTTAGGAGGCATCAATAGCCCACAATTATTTTCCCTGTACGAACGGTATTTGACAGCGGCTAAGACCGCTCCTTCCTTGCGCCGGGCAGCCATGGATGCTTTGCGCAGCAACTGGGACGGGGAGCAACAATTACTCCGATTGGCGGAGGCGAAAAAACTGCCAGAAGCATTTGCAACGCAGGCATTGGTACAACTTTCCGGGGTTTGGAATACAGAAATTCGGCAAAAAGCCAGAAAATTGCTGGAGGCAATGGGCCAAAGTACCGGAAAGCCCATCCCTCCGGTGGCTGTTTTGGAAGGAAAAAGCGGCAATGTAGCATCCGGTCAGCTGGTGTACAGCACCTATTGCAGTATTTGCCATCAAATCAAAGGCGAAGGTGTCAATTTTGGCCCTGCTTTAGATGAAATTGGAACGAAATTAGCCAAAGAAGGGTTATATAAAAGTATTTTGTACCCCAGTTCCGGCATCAATTTTGGGTATGAGGGTTATACGGTAAAACTGAAAGATGGCCAACAAATCATGGGCATCATCGAAAGTCGCACGGAGACTGAAATGACGCTTCGACTCAATGGTGGCAGCAAGCGTACCATCAACATGACAGAGGTAGCACAGGTAACCGGTATGCAAAGTTCGCTGATGCCGGAAGGACTGCATCAAAGTATGTCGGAGCAGGAATTGATAGACTTAGTGGAATATTTAGCCACGCTGAAAGCACCTGAAAACGGATAAAGCGTTGATTGCCAGCCATACAGGGCAACGCGAAAGGTTTGCGTGAAGCGGCTTTGGTATATAGTTTTGAGACTTATATACAGTCTTTTTTGCAGGTTTTTGATGGTAAAAGTTATTTAGAACCCCATGTCGCCTTGGGTCGTAGCGACCTGGTGGTCAATCTGCACAACAGCGAATTTGTCGTGGAAGCCAAAATTTTTAGTGCCATTTCGCAATTTGTAAAAGGCAAAAAACAACTTGCTTATTATGCCAATAGCCTCGGCCTGACCAAAGCGATTTATTTGGTTTTTGTCAGAAAAGAAATAGAAAACCCCAATATTTTAGAAACTTAGGAGGTCATAGACGGCGTTGAAATCACCACCTATTTGGTCAGATATGATTTGGCGACAGATTTTTCGGAACCTAAACGATTGCTTAGTGGCACGGGAAAAGAGTAATATCATTTCATTTAGAAAGCATAGAGGATAGTTTATAAGTAGTTATGAGTTATTAATTATGGGTTATAAGTTATTAATTATGGGTTATGGGTTATGCGTTATGAGTTCCACAACTATTTGATTGTGTGATATTTGCATAAATTTATAACCGCGTTTATTTCAATACACCTGCTTAGTAGAGACGACACAAGACACAATATTCATCAGACACAATATTTATCAGACAATTCGCTCAAACAATGATATTTCATAAAATAATTGTCGTACTAATCCTCACTTGGTTTGTACAAGAGCGCGCAAACGCGCAAAAACTGTATCAGTTGCGCACGGTCAATGACAGCGCACGGTTTCAATTGACCGTGCAGGGAGGGCGTTTGGCTATTCGCTGGATGGGTAACCCTCCAGATTGGCCAAAAGTCCAGAATTTTCCGGAAATTCGGGCCGTGCGGCTGGAAGAATCCGATTTGGTAGTAGTGTATAAACCCGGCAATACCACTAATCAGTCCTCTTATACTTTCGGGTTTAGGGTGACGGCGGATGACGGACCCATTGTTATTCCCAATGGTTACGAGATCATCGAATCTCCTTCGGGCGACGGGAAAGAAAACCTGCGGCAATATGTATGGCAAGACGCAGGGGAGACCCTCTTTGCGCCAGGCCGTACCTACACCCTGCACCTGCGCCGCATCCTGATGGGGGCCGTCAATTGCACCGGTGTTCGTCCGCAGTTTACATTAAAGCAACAGTTACCTTATTATGGTGTCGCATTGGCTGGTGTAGCGGCCGCTGGTATCGGGCTGTTTCTGTTCAAACGCTCCAATCAGGAATATGACCAATACGGGGCATATTGGGAACAAGGTCTTACGAGAACCGACGCACAGCGGTTTTTTGATGACGCAAAGACCTTCAAAAAAAACGGGCAAATGCTGCTGTACAGTGGCTTAGCAGTGACCGGCGCAGATGCCTTGCTCTATTATTTTAAATGGCGAAAAATCAAAAAAAATCAAAAAATGTACGATGATTATTGTACTCCTAAAACGTCATTTTTAGCAGTACGACCTGTTTCAAATCCCGTAACCGTGATAGGTGCCAGACTTATTTGGCAGTTTTAGTGGCGCGGGAATGATAAAAACACACAACAAATTTATCTCTCCTGTCTCTTCAACTTTCCTCAAATGTTCAATAACTCATAACCATTTATGTGTTTCGATATGAAAAAAACAATTTTTCTTACCTTGTTTCTGACCCTTTTCTGCTGCTTCCTGTCAGCCCAGAATTGCTACCATAAATTTCATGGAGAAGGATTGGAATTCATGCGCAAACAAGATTATGCCACAGCCATCAATCGTTTTTGGGCTGCGATGATTTCTTGCACAGACGGCCCTTCTAACAACAGCCTGAGTGACGAGATCAAAGACGCACAGACGCGTTGGGTACGCGACCTCGAAAATGCCATATCGCGCGAAAAAAAAGCAACCCAGGAAGCGGTCATCGCTAAAGAACAAGCGGAGAAGGCAAGGGCTGCCGAAGAAGCCGTTCGCAAAGATTTGGAGGTAAAAGAGCGCTTAGCCACGGAGCGCGGGCAACGCGCTACGACCTTGCGACTGGCCCTTTTATCCGATTTAGTGCGTGAAAAAGGAAGGAAAACCGATGCGTTGCTATTGTCCTGGCTGGCTATGCAATTGTCGGTAGCCGATATCGCCCCCCTTGCCTCCGGCGCTTTCAACAAAGCGGTACGCGATTCGTTTACCACGTCCATTTTTGACAGCAAGACTGCGATCACCCAAATGGAATATTTTGATCGCGGGCAGCACCTGCTCGTGCGCGCTGCTGATGGCTCCATTCATATACTGATGCCCGGAAACACCAACCCGGTACCCATTCCCGATCAGGAAGCCATTGGGGTAACAGCCGCAGCAAAAGCACCCTGGATACTGACTTGGCGCGCCGATAACTTAGTAAGGCTTTGGCATGCTGACGGGACGCTGTCTGCTACACTGGAGGGACACACCGAACCCATACGCCACGCTGCATTTTCAGCAGACGGGAGCAAAATAATGACCGCTTCCCGCGATAATACGGCCAAAATTTGGGATGTACAAGGCAAACTGCTGGCTACCCTGACGGGACACACGGGCAATGTCTATGACGCTCAATCTGCTCCCGACAACCAATATATCCTCACCCGGGCCTCCGACGGAACGGCACGAATATGGGACATAACCGGCCACGCATTGGGTGTGATTACAGTAGAAAACAGCTTCCTATATGATGCCCGGTGGTTGCCCTCCGGTCGGGAAGTAGCAGCACTTTTTGCTGATGGCAGTGCCAGTATATGGTCATTGGATGGTAAATTGCAGCAAGTATTGGGCCATTCTGATGTAAAAAACCTGGTAGTCGCCAGCGCCAAAAACGAGCTGCTGGTACAGAGTAATGACCAAAAAATCAGGCGATTTGATGCTAAAGGTAACCTCCTCGGCACCATTGAACATCCGGGTATTCTGCTCGGAGCGGCTACCGACGATGCTGGCAATCTGACGTTTTCCCGGGCCGCCGATGGTGTGCTCCGCATCTGGGAACCCAATGGCCGTTTAGTACAGGAACTGCACGGACACCGCGATGCCGTACTGGCAGTCACTCACACAGCAGCACGCGGCTATACCTTGACCACCTCCAAGGATGGTACCGCCAAACTTTGGGATCAAAAAGGGAATGTTATAGTAGAGTGGTCATTGGGCAGCGATGCCGCCCCGATGGCCCGTTTTAGCCCGGACGGCCAATTCGTCCTGTTGGTGAATAACGGTGGCAAGTCGGTATCTCGCACGCCTTTCCCGGAAGACATCTACAAAGGTATGTCCCTGACTAATGTGTCGTTGGATGCGGTGATAAAAACGTATAATGTGGAGTTATTTGAGGCGTTAGTAAAGAAAGGGAAGTGAGTTGGCGGGCAGCCGAATAGTTGTAGATTATAGATATTGATCTCTTGTCTGAAAAACAAGGTTAAATCCGGGGTTGCACACACACCACATCTGTTGAGTTGATTTTGGTATCAATATGCAGCGCAAACACACCCGGCATTATTAACTATTGGTCTGCGCATGAATTGGGGTACCCTCTTTATAAGTAGTCAATAGTCGGTAGTCTACAGTCTCACAAACCTTTGATAATAAGGTAATTAATGAAATTTAAAACCACGATTATTTCTATTTACCTACTTATCTGCTGCGATACACCTGCCGCTCCTTGAAAATTTAAATATTAGCGCGAATATTTTCAAAAAGCACTATATTTGCATCAAAAATATAAAACATGATTAAACGCATTTTATATGAAACCTTAGTTGACACAATAACAAACTCTAAGCAAGTCATTTTACTGTATGGTTCAAGGCAGGTCGGAAAAACTACACTTATCCGCGAAGTGCTCGCTAACATATCTGGACAAAAACTCGAAATCAATGCAGATTTGATGCAATATGCATAAATATTATCAAGCCGTGATTTATCAAAGCTCAGTGGGTTAACCGAAGGCTATGATTTACTTTTTGTTGATGAAGCACAACGTATCCCCGAAATCGGCATAAATCTCAAAATTCGGCTTTCAGGCTACAGCCGCAATCTGAAAAAAGAGATACCACGCCACGACAAAATTTTCTTTTGGGACATTAGGGTGCGAAATGCGCTGATCGAGAACTTCTTGCAGCGCTCTAACCGCAACGATGGCGGAAATATTTGGGAGAATTTTTTGATTGTAGAACGCATTAAATCCCAATCAAATAAACTCGAACATTCGAATCGTTTTTCTGGCGGACTTATACTGGCGCAGAGTTGGATTATGTAAAAGAGCGCGACGGTGAATTGCGCGGATTTGAGTTCAAATTTTCTCAAAAAACCGCAAAAGCACCACAATCTTGGCTGAATACTTAGCCAAATGCTACTTTTAACACGATCAATCGGGACAATTATCTCGACTTTTTGCTTGATTGATGACATTGGAACCTGAAAGCATGAATTTTATTATATGAAATACCACTTATACTTACTTGTCTTACTTGCCATCTTTCCCATCCACGCAATTGCACAAAAAAAATCCTTAAAACCCAGCATTGGCATTGCAGCATCTTTGGAAAACGACAGCCTCGTGACCGCTGCCGGGTATTCGTGTATTGTGGAATCCATCAGTAAACGTATTTCTCCAAAAACAGTTACGGCAGAAGCATTTAACGCAAATGTGAAACGCTTTAAAAACTTAAAAACACCCGTTTATGCCTGCAATATTTTTATCCCCGGAGAATTGAAATTGGTTGGCCCCGCCGTGGATGAAAAAGCCATTTTGGAACATGTAGAACAGGTAATGGCTCGATTGAGCCAGACAAATACCAGAATGATCGTGTGGGGCAGCGGCGGGGCAAGGCGGTTGCCGGACGGATTTGACAAAAAAACCGCTATTAAACAATTTATTGCCATTGGAAAAAAGATGGCTGCCATTGCACAAAAATATGACATTGTGATGGTGTTGGAAAACTTAAATTCAACGGAAACCAATTTTATCAACACTGTCAAAGAAGCCTTGTACGTTGTAAAAAAAGTGAACCACCCAAATTTGCGGTTGAATGCCGATATCTATCACATGCTGAAAGAAGGAGAAGCGCCTGAAATCATTATTAAAGCAAAAAAATATTTAGCCCATGTTGAAATAGCAGAAAAAACCAACAGAACCCTTCCCGGTGTGGAGGGTACCGACTTTCGCCCGTATTTGCGGGCGCTCAAAAAAGTGGATTATCACCAAAAAATAGTCATGGAGGGCCAGTGGAAAAAGGCAGAGGAGTTGATGATGGCCTATCAGTACTTAAATAAACAAATAGAGCAAGTGGCACGGGAATAAAAACTAATCAGGCAGTACTTCCTGCCCCAGCTCCTTCAAAAACATGGCTCTTATTTCTGCTATATGCCCATCTAAATCTGCTAATTTCCAGTTGGCAGTAGGAATTGGTGGCAATACCACCACTTCCACGGTAGTTGGGCGAAAAATATTGCTGCCACGCGGCATAGCATCGTGGGCATTTTTCAGGATGATGGGTACCAGCGGAACCCCGGCTTGTATGGCTAAGTGAAAAGCACCTTTTTTGAATTTACCCAAAGTGTAATCGTAACTGCGGGTTCCTTCCGGGAAAATAACCACCGAAGTACCCATTTTCAAGCTTTCCACGGCAGGTTTCATGGCTTCTATGGATTTTTCTTTGTCGGTGCGGTCTAAAAAAATGGTGCCGGAAGCCATGAGCATTTGCCCTATAATCGGCATTTTTTGCAATTCTTTTTTGGCTACTCCACGTGCGCCTTTTCTGATGAGTTTGGCAGCGATCAAAAAATCCGCATTGCTTTGATGGTTAAGGATAAACACCGCCGGGCGATGCGACCAGAGGTGTTCTTCGCCTTTTACAGCTAATTGAATACCCGCAGCAGCAGTACCAAAATCGCCCAAACCTGCCATCATTGATTCTATACCATCTTGCCACGACCTGTTGGTAACGCCTTTCGCCACCCCCGCGAGGATGGCTGGCATAAAGGCACTTGCCGCCAGCCCGGTACGCACCAAATTGGTGACTTGTGAAGGTTCTTCATCGTGAAAGCGATATATGGGCCAGTCATTCTGAAAGGCCAATGCCGAAAGTTTTTGATCGGGATTGAGCGGGCGCGGGTTGCCCACGATCTCCAATAATGGAAAATCTTCCGCGCTATCCGTGTAAAAATAACTTTTCCCAAGATCAAGTCCGTATTGATTGGCCAAGGTACGGCCTGCGTCCGCTTTTCCTTCACCCCAGCAAGCAGGCTCCACTATGTTGCCGGTGAATTCACCATTTTTCACTTCCATACGGGTACACATCACGGTGGGAATGCCCAAATCGCGTGCGATGGGATCTACCTGGTACGGTGTAGCAGCCGAAATTATGGCCACTGTATGCCCTTTGGCGAGGTGTGCCGCCACCAATGCACGCGATTCCGGATAAATGGCTTCTGCCAGATATTTTTGATACACTTCTTCGCCCACATCAATAAATACCTGTTCTTTCACACCTTTTACTCCTTTAGCGCCGATAGCGGCCATGCTGGCAAAATTGCCGTTGCCGGTGGCATAAGAAAGCACGCCGGCAAACTGTGCGACCACCTCTTTTGAGGTGATCTTGCCACTGAGGATGCGAGCCTTGAAAAAATCTTTGGCAGAAAAACCTTTTATAAGTGTTTTATCCAAATCAAAAAAGGCCCCGATGTGCGGCCCTGATTCCCCGGCCATGACCTCCGCTGTAATACTTTCCGTAACGGAACCAGGCACAATATCGCGCTCCACCGGAACAGAAGGCAATGTTTCTACGGGTTTGGATAAAGTAACACCCTGCAATACATTGATCCGCGCTGCTATATCGTCAAGACGGTTGATAAATGCCGCAATTTCAGGTCGTTTATCGTTGGTTTGAGTTGGAATCAGCCCCAAATGTGTCACCAATCGGATGCCATTTTGCAAGAAAGGTTTAGATACGGCTTCAATACGTCGGATACGGCCTTGCCAGTGCATTTCTTCTCCAAGAAACAAACAGAAATTGATAAATTTTTGATCGTCAAGCGGTTGTGCTGTATCCCAGGTTTGCAATCCCTGTGCTACTACCCGATAAGCTTCTACATAATTGAACAATAGTACGGGAGATACCAATATTTTTTGATGTATTAACAGGGTATTGATATTGGATTCGCGTTCAAAAATAGCGGTCTGCCATTGCGGGTCAATAAAACACATGTCAGCTTCTATTTCGGTGGTAAATTGTGGTTTTTTTGAGTAAAAAAACTCAAATTTGAATATATCACGCAAGGACATAACCTCTGTCCAAAACTCCAAACTCCGCTCCGCCGGGGGTAGTCCGGCTATTTTTGCTAAAGCTAATTCTATAAATGCCCGATGGAACAAGTGGTGCACCGCCATGTTTGCGTAATAGGTAGCAGGCAGGTAATTTTCCCTCAATATGGTGTATTTGGTGTTGAGTCCATCTCCCTGCTGAAGAAAAATATTGGCTTTGGTCAGCAGTTGCAGGGCTACCTGAACACTTTCTCCAATGGGGCGGCCCCGATCTACGAGTGCATCTTTCTTGTGGCTTTCAATCAGCTGCATCAGGTCTGCTATATCGCTTTCAATACCGCGTTTGGTCAGGGCAAATTTACTGAGCAGTGCCGTGCAAATCAGCGAAGTAGTGGTTACGGGAGTAATTTGGTTGATGCGGTGAACGAGGTCGAAAGCAAACAAAGAAATGGGGTTTTTAGCATCGGGTTTTTGTTCATCTTCATCGGGAATAGAAACATTATGCACATCAGACAACTCCGTAGGTTCGCCAATGCGCAGCGAAATACGCCCCAAATTGCCTTCCATTTTGCGAATATAATTGAGCATCCAAGCAAAACTTTCCGGTTTTTTTGTTTTCCCACGCCCTTCCTTTGTCATTTCCGACACATCCGGTATGAGGTCATACACAATAGAAACCGGCACGTACTTCACCTGGTGTTTCGATTCTTTTTCTGCTTCTATAATATATTTAAGAATGCCCATTTGGGGCCAAACCAATTTGCCGGTGCGAGAACGGGTTCCTTCCAAGGCCCACATGAAATGCGCTTGCTCATTGAGCAAATTGGCAATAAAATGTCGAAGCGTGGCCTTATAAACCGGGTTTTCTTTGAAGGAGCGGCGAATAAAAATAACACCATTTTGACGGGCCAACTGACCGGCACCAAAAAAATCGAGGTTGATACCGGCAAAAGTATAAGGAATGGGCAATCCGTGCCGAGCCAGTACCAACGCCAACACTAAGGTATCTACGTAAGATTTATGCGTCAAAACAAAAGCAATGGGGTGTTGCCGCATGACCTTTGTCAACGCTTTGAGTTCAGCGGGATTGACATCAATATTGCGGTCGTAGCCACGGCTCAGGATATACTGTACGGCCTCCATAAAAATCATATTGGATACCGGCTGATGCCCCGTATATAACTCCTCCAAATAACCATTTGCCTCCTGACTGACCTCATCAAGACCGCTCCCCTGCTGTATAGCAATGCGATTCAGCGTTTTTTGAAACGTCTGATCTTTTAGTATTTTTTCTATCGGGGTAAGGGGAGTTTTTTTATTTGCCATATCCTATTTATCTGCTCTTCAAAATCAGCGTGGTTGGTAAAACAGAAATCTGGCAGCCATACACACGCATTTGGCAAAGGTAGGGTTATATCTTCAACATTTCCAAAAACCATTCTTTTTCCGGCAATTTTTCTTCGGCTTCAATCAGTATTCGCAAAGTATTGCGTTCAGATTTGTTGTTGGGATTGTGTAATATTAATTTTTTGGTAAATTTCACAATGTTGAGGTAGTTTAACTTATGATAACCAATGGCTCTTTGTCGGCGAAGAAATAACAACATATTCTGAAAATGGTGTACCTAAGGAACAGTGTCAAAATAAAGTTGCAAACTTAGAAAGACTATTTTTTGCTCAAACAACTATCCTTTTCCCCACATAGGATCGGAAAAAATTGCGCTTGTCTATCTAATTTTCACCAAAATGGTCTGCGAAGCAACTTTATCCTCCCCGGTTAACCTCAATTCCAAAAAAACAATATTTTGATTCAAATCCGGCCACTCAATTGTTTTAGTAAATACTCCGGCAGGTGCATTCACGACTTCAAACGACCGTATTTCACGACCGGTAGCATCGAATATCCGGCCCCTGAGTACACCCGAAAATGGCAGATCAGCGGCTATTTGCAGCGGCCCTGTAGCGGGATTGGGTACTGCTCGCAAGTTCAGCGAAACAGCAACAGCAGCAGGCGATTGCGTGCCGGAAACACAAGCGGGGGGTACATCTTCACACCAACAACGATGCGCCAGGCTACAATCCAACACAAAAGGATTGGGTTTGCCATCCTGATACCGGGCAATTCGCCAGGTTTTTCGCAATTCTGTAGCATCAGCGGGGTCTTGCTTGTGCCATTGGCAGAGGGTCATGCGTTGTTGCTCAAAAAAATTGGGATCAGCCGCATTGGTTTGCGAGCGATACATCGTGTTAATATAAAAAATAGAACGGGCAATATCACCTTTCACCAATTCACGCGGCTCGAAGGCATTGGCGCGAAATTCGGAGTAACCATCTTTATTTTGAGCGGGAATACTCGTTAATGTCTGCGTCCCGACAAACCATTTTTCCGTTTGAGTATCCGGGATTTCAGCGTAAGGTACGCTACCCCTCGCTTCATTTACTGCAATCCGCGCCGGATACAGGTGGTGCATATCACTTCGGGCATTACCCGCCGCAGTTCCCTTGCTTTGCGGATAAGCGTGTTCCGCATTCATGCCATTGGCCATACCGTTCAGATACACGTACTGCGTAGGGTCTTGCGTGGGGTCAAGGTATAAGCGGTGTCCTGAATAAATACACCGTAGCGTGTCATCATCAATAGCCAAAATTTTTGCGTACAGGGTATCCCGTGCCATATTATAAGGCAGTACGGTATCGGGGCGAAAACGGTCGAAAAGACTGTCCAACAGCACTTTTCCTGTTAGTCCGGGAAACACGGGTTGAAAGTTTTGAGTATGAGAAACAGCAGGAATGTCCATAAAGAACAGTATCAGTATTAAGAACCGCATGGAATTAAAATGAAAGAGTTGCAACACAAATAACGACAATTAATTAAATATTGCCGCAAAGATAGATTTTTGTACGGCCAAATACGAAAACAAATTGAGTGCGCTAAAATTCTACTTTTATAACCAATTTTTGCAAAAAATCAGTTAGATTAATGCCGTAGAGAAAAAAGGTGTTACATTTACGGAAAATATCATCCACTAATCTTAATTATGCATAAATTTTACCTGCTTTTACTCTTATTTTATTGCGCATTTGGCAGTATTACCGCACAAAATCGCCGGGCATCGCGTGTGGCCCCGGCCAAAAACAATCCATTAGCCATTTACCATCCAACGGTAAGGCCCTTAGAACAGCCCCTGCCTTTCCCATCCAATCCACCCGCCATTCATCAGTCGGGGGTACATTACCGGGGGCCGGAAGAACCGGCAGGTACCACTACCTGGGATGCCCAAACCTACGGATGTACGCCCTCGAGGATTTATGCCAATGCAAAGGGGGAGCCGGTAGTCAACTGGCTATTCAGCAAGGAACAGTCAGGATTTACCGATCGCGGCACGGCGAACAATATCCGCAATGGCTCCAGTGGCTGGCCGGATGCCGACAAAAAAATTGAAGCCGTACGTACGGGCTTTCCGGCGGCGGCTATTTTGGCCAATGGAACAGAAGTTGTGGTTGCGCATACCACTTCATTTACGCCTTATCGGCTACACCTTGTTAGAAAAGTAGCCGGTGCAACAACCTGGGCCGATTCCGACTTGCCGCTGCCGGCCGGACAGGGTTGCCTCTGGCCGCAAATAGCAGTTGGCGGACCCGATGGCAATACCATACACGTTATTGCCATCACAACGCCCGTAGCCAATACTGGCGCTATCTATCAAAAAGTAAACGGACACCTGCTCTACTGGCGCTCTACCAATGGTGGCGTCAGTTGGGACATTAGCCATGCCATTATTCCCGGCTGCGACAGTACACTGGCAACCGTTGTAGGCCCTGATAATTATACCATTGATGCTAATGGCAATACCGTGGCCGTAGTGCTGCTCAATGATATAAGCTGGCAAAATATCCCCATTTTCAAATCAACAAACAATGGCAGCAGTTGGAATACCGTCATGATGCGCGATTTTCCCGATCTATTAGAAAACTATATGGCCGTCCCCGGCCCACTCTATACCGTAGACGATATTGGTGGTGCCGATTCGCTGGCACCCAATCCATTGGCTATTATGACCAGCGACGGTCATGCCACCCTGCTCATTGATGCGGCCGGCCAGGTACACGCGTGGTTTGGAGCCACTTATGTGATTGACAATACCGACAACGACTCCACCTGGTTTTACTATCCCCTCACCAATCAGTTGTTGTATTGGAAAGAAAGTTTCGGAACCAATCATTTCAACTGGATTACCGGTGCCTTGGATTATGACGGCGATGGCGCATTGGGTATTGCCAACGGCGAAGAAATAGCGCCGTATGACAATGCCAGCATAGCCTCCATGCCCCACGCAGGAATGGATGCTAAAGGAACTATTTACCTGACCTATACCGCCATTCATGAATTCTACCGGACAGGATCGCTGGATGCAAACGACGAGTTTTACCGGCACATTTACCTGATGCGCTCCGATGATGGCGGAGACAGCTGGGGGCAGCCGCTTGATTTGACGGACATACCCTATTTAGAAGATTTCCTGATACCCAATACAGAAGGGGTAACCCCTACCCTGCCCCGGCATATCGGCGAAAAAGTCTGGGTAGCTTACCAGCAGGATCAAACTCCGGGCAGCAATATCAGTGGTAACCACCATGCGCTGACCACTAATTATATTATGTGGGTACCCGTAGAACCCGATTCCGTCAGCGTCAATACGAATAATCCGAATAGTCATCAACTCCGTGTCAGTATTCATCCTAACCCCGTCAATAATATTGCCCGAATTTCGGTAACCTTAGAAAATGACGCTCCAATTTGGGTGGAGGTTTATGATTTGACAGGAAGACGGATACAGCAGACTACACTGAGTACGATGACCGGGCAACAAACCCTTACGCTGCCCGTTCAGCAGCTGATTCCGGGTGTCTACTTCGTGCAATTACGGCAGGGAGATAAGTATGACACGGTGAAGATCGTGAAAAAATAGACGCTAAATAATATGTAAGTAACGGAGCATCATTAGTGTCCGTTTAAGAAAACAGCAATTTCCCATTTGGAGGTTTGAGCAGGTACTGATAGCGTCGTAGTCTTGGGGCTGATTAGCCCAATCTTCATAGCATATTGAAGGTAGATTGGGCTAAAATCAACGCAATCAATGTTCGGATAAAAGCCAAATGGGAAATTGCTGTAACCTTACAATAGGCAAAGGGATACTTTGTGCTGTAAGGAACGGTGTCGAAATAAAGTATCAATCTTATCTGATTCCTTTTCACTCAAATTGCCCATCTTTTGCTTAAATAGCCCCACTATTAGCCCAAAAAGATCGTTATTTGAGCAAAAACTAATCTACCTAAGTTTAATACTTTATGCTGACACCGTTCGTAAGGCAAGTTATTCGATTTTTAATTGCTCAATAGATGAGCGTCAGATTTTGCACTGACACACCTTGGCCTTTTTTTATAGATTAAAATCGCAGTTTACGGGCCACTTCCCAAAGTACTATTCCCGCAGCCACTGCAACATTGAGTGAATGTTTGGTACCAAATTGAGGTATTTCAATGGCACCGTCGCAAAAAGTCAAGGCGGCCAAATCTACCCCGTCTATTTCATTACCGAAAACAAAGGCATGGCGTTCGTTAGGGGCCGGATTAAATTCCTGAAGCCAGATTCTTTCGGAAGTTTGTTCTACCGCCCATATCCGGTAACCCGCTTCTCGCAGGAATTTAACGGCGTATTCAGTTTGGTCATAATAATCCCACTGTACTGATTCAGTGCTGCCCAAGGCGGTTTTAAATACTTCCCGGTGCGGGGGATGCGCTGAAATGCCACATAAAAGCAGGCGTTCGATCAAAAAAGCATCAGCAGTTCGGAATACAGAACCAACGTTTAGCCCCGATCGAACGTTATCAAGTACTACAACAACGGGCATTTTTTCTGCATTTCGGGCAGATACCACATCTAAACGATTCAAATCGGTTGTACTGAGTTTTTGCATATCGGATTTAGAATTTTCGAATTTGGAAATCAAGTCGGTATAATAAAATAAACGCAGTTATAATTTTACACAAAAATCATATAATCGAACAGCTGTGAAATTAAATAAGTAATAACCAATTATGTTTAAGGCATGAGTACTTTTAAGGCATGAGTACTTTTAAGGCAT
>Ga0105044_10000792_pt1 | contig 40275 bp, 20 predicted proteins | sample MAT01_FD_78092 | JGI IMG/M metagenome (GOLD analysis project Ga0105044, IMG submission 78092) | Freshwater microbial communities from Lake Fryxell liftoff mats and glacier meltwater in Antarctica - MAT-01 | ecosystem: Environmental > Aquatic > Freshwater > Ice > Liftoff microbial mat | place...
ACCTTCCGATTGTATATTGCAGAAATTAAACGAAACACTACAGCATGGAATATAGATGATGTAACGCTTAACGGTTCGGTTGTTTTATTGCCAGTAGTTCCTGCAAACCCAACATCAAACTCTCCGCAGTGTTCTGTGTCCGGAGTAACGTTGACCGCAAGTGGCACAGCACCAATAGGAGAAACATGGTATTGGCAAACAAGTGCAACAGGAACCAGCACCGCTAATTCAGGAATAACCTATGCTGTTACAACTTCAGGAACATATTATATACGGTCGCAGGATAACACTTCTCTTGCATGGAGCAATGGAGCTGGCAGCATCATAGTAATAGCTACCCCCAATGTAAGTGTACCGGTATTTACCTTAGGTGCTGCATCGGTAAGATGCCAGGGAGCCGGAGCAGTAAACTACACTGCAACAGCAACGAATACGACAGGAATAACTTATAGTCTTGATGCAACAAGTACTACAGGTGGTAATACCATCAATACATCAACAGGTGCAGTAACATATGTAGCAGGATGGACGGGTACTACCATCATTACAGCAACAGCAACTGGTTGTAATGGTCCAGCAACTTCAAGCCATACGGTAACGATAACACCAACAGTAGATACACCTGTATTTACTTTAGGAGCAACATCAACCCGTTGTCAGGGTGCAGCAACAGTAACCTATACTGCAACAGCAAGTAATACTACCGGAATAACATATAGTCTTGATGCAACAACAGATGCATTCGCAGGCAATTCCATAAATACATCAACAGGTGCAGTTACTTATTCAGCAGGTTGGAGTGGTACATCCACCATTACTGCCAGTGCAGCAGGTTGTAATGGTCCGGCAACTTCTATTCATACTGTTACGACTACACCGACAGTAAGTTTGCCAACATTTACATCAGGAGCAACCTCAACAAGATGCCAGAGTGCCGGAACAGTAAATTATTCTGCAACAGCTACTAACACAATAGGAATAACCTATAGCCTTGATGCAGCAAGTATCACCGGAGGTAATACTATAAACACTGCAACCGGTGCAGTAACTTATGCAGCAGGATGGAGCAGCACATCAATTATTACTGCGAGTGCAGGAGGATGTGGTGGCCCAAGAACCGCAACTCACACCGTAACCACAACAAATACGATTGGCGCACCAGTATTTACCCTTGGGGCAACATCAACTCGTTGCCAGGCAGCCGGAACAGTAACTTATACTGCAACAGCAGCCGGTGCTACCGGTATGAGTTATGCACTTGATGCAACAAGTATTACTGGTGGTAATACAATTAACTCAGCAAGTGGTGCCGTAACGTATGCAGCAGGTTGGACGGGTACCTCCGTCATTACAGCAACAGCAACAGGGTGTAATGGTCCAACAACTTCAAGTCATACAGTAACGATTACTCCAACAGTAACTATACCTGTATTTACATTGGGAGCAACATCAACAAGATGCCAGGGAGCCGGAACAGTGACTTACACAGCAACGGCTACTAACACAACAGGAATAACTTATAGCCTTAATGCGGCCAGTATCACTGGTGGCAATACAATTAACTCATCAACCGGGGCAGTAACTTATGCCGCAAGCTGGAGTGGTACATCAATCATCACTGCAAGTGCGGCTGGTTGTGGTGGTCCAAGAACTGCTACTCATACCGTGACTATCACACCAACAGTAGGTACACCAGTATTTACATTGGGAGCTACATCCTCAAGATGCCAGGGAGCAAGCACAGTAACTTATATAGCAACCGCAACAAATATTACTGGAATAACCTATAGTCTTGATGCAGCAAGTATCACCGGGGGTAACACTATTAATGCAGCAACAGGTGCTGTAACTTATGTATCAGGCTGGACAGGTGCTTCAGTAATAACTGTGAGTGCAGCGGGTTGTAATGGTCCAAGAACTTCAATACATACAGCTACAAGTACATTAACCGTAGGTACACCCGTATTTACATCAGGAGCTACCTCAACAAGGTGCCAGGGAGCCGGTACAGTAACTTATACAGCAACAGCAACAAATAGCACGGGCATTACTTATAGCCTTGATGCAACAACAGATGCTTTTACCGGTAATTCTATAAACACCTCAACAGGTGCTGTGGCTTATGCAGCAGGCTGGAGTGGTACATCAACTGTTACAGCAAGTGCAGCAGGTTGTAATGGCCCGGCTACTTCTATTCATACAATAACAATAACACCAACAGTAGGTACACCAGTATTTACATCAGGAGCTACTTCAATAAGATGCCAGGGAGTCGGCACAGTAACTTATACTGCAACAGCAACTAACTCAACAGGAATAATTTACAGTCTTGATGCAACAACTACAGCCGATGGTAATACCATCAATTCTGCAACAGGTGCAGTAACTTATATAGCAGGATGGAGCGGCACATCAATCATCACTGCAAGTGCAGCAGGCTGTAACGGACCAAGAACTTCTACACATACAGTTACAATAACTGCAACAGTAGGCAAACCAGTTTTTGCAATGGGGTCACTGTCTATTCGTTCTCAGGGAGCCGGAACAGTAGCTTATACTGCTACTGCAACAACAACAACCGGTATCACTTATAGCCTTGATGCAGCAAGTATTACTGGTGGTAATACCATTAATGCAGCAACAGGTGCTGTAACTTATGCTGCAACCTGGGTAGGTACTACAATTATTACCGCCAGTGCAGCAGGTTGTAATGGTCCTTCTACTGCTACACATACTGTAACTATTAATGCAGTAGTAGTGACGAAGCATCTCTATCTTTCTGATCCGGGACAAATTCTTGACAGGATTGATCCGGTAGCAACAGGTCTTACTACATCTGTTCAGACAGCTATACTTTCAAATACGGGTACTATTAATACCAGCTTTACACAAAGCCCGGCATTGTGCAGCGATCTTACTATCAAAGCTCAAACAATTACAGTAACAACTTATCTGACAATAGCCAGCGGCTCTATGCCAGCCAGTCCTGCTATAACTGCTTTATTAAGATATGGCAGCACTAATATTATTAATCTTACTTCTACATCTTATAACAGTGGAACAGGCTTGTTAACTTTTACCGGCACACTTGGTGCTGATGTAACTGTTCCTGCAGGCCAGGCCATTACATTACAGGTTACTACAGCACAGGCGGGAGTAACATTCAGAATAGATTACCACAGCCAGACCAAGCCTTCAAAGGTTAGTATTCCTGTTTCAACGTTTATTGATATTACTTCGTTTGATGTTTACAATGCACCCTATCCAGCAGGTAGTATAAGGGTGAGCTCAATCAATAACACAACTGTTTATGCCCGTGCAGTTGTAACAGACCCATTTGGATTTAGTGATATAACAGGCTTGAACATTAAGGTTACTCCTCCTGCAACTACTACGGCAGCTACATCAGTGGCAACAAACGGATGTAGCCGCACATATGAATATGTATGGACAACACCTGCCACAGGCAGTAATTATATACTTACTGCGACAGCTAAAGAAGGCTATGAGAATACAGTTACAAAAGCAAGCAATCTCAACTTCAGTGTTTGTAGCAGTTGTCCTCCTGTCGCAATAAACGATTCTTTATCAGGCTCAGGCGGCTCTCCAATTATTGTGGATGTATTGGCGAATGATTACGATCCCAATAACAATATTAAAGTATCAACATTAGCTGTATCTACGCAGCCAAGTAATGGAACAGGCTACTTTTCAAATGGAAAAATCATTTACCTGCCCAATGGTTCATTTGCAGGTAAAGACACCTTAAGATATCAGATATGTGATAGTACGGGGCTTTGCGGAATAGGACAGGTATTCTTTACCATCAATCCATTTTTAGTGGATCCTTGTTCTGAAGCTACCAAGAGCCATACCTTCTATTTACCCTTTCCTGAAAATGAGGCCCGCATTTCTCTTGATAGTTCTACTAATTCAGCTTTACCAAGTAATAATATCCGTACGGTTATCAGTATGAAAATGCCATACCCGGGAATGGTTATTGTTTGGGATCATTGGGAAGACGGATATGAAATAAATGCGTTGAACCCACTTCAAACCACTACTAAAGTATGGGGAGATGGTAATCCGTATAATGGTATAGTACCAGGATATGCTAATGATATTATACCTGCAGGAGGAAGCATTGTACTGGATAATATAATCCCAACCAATCCGAGAGTTGTAGCTAATATCTTCTATGATGGAAAGGATAAGATATTTTCCAGTGGTCAGATTACTGTAACACAGGTTTGCGGCGAGCCTTCAATCATGCAGGTGCAATGTATGAAGACGAATGTGTCGGCTACTTCAGATTACGGAACTTCTTTTACAATCCCGGTCGGAGAGAATTTTAACAGCCGGGATTTCACCTATACTTCTTTATTCATAAGAGCATCTCAGAATAATACTATTGTTAATGTTGATAAGGATAACAACGGTACGTTTGAAACAACTGCAACTATCAATGAAGGAGAAGTTCTTCATGTAAATGGAGATGTACTGAGTGGTGCTACAGTTACAGGTTCGGCGCCTATTGGTGTTGATTTGCACTTTGGTGGCAATGATAGTTATTCTTCAAGGGATGTGCCTATTTTCCCGGCTACCTGGTATTATCATACTTATTATTCCCCGGTTCCTACTACAGGTAGCGGCACATCTATAAAAGATACAGCCGCAGTAATGCTATACAATAGTTTGAACAGAGCCCTCACCATCAACTGGTCTTCAGGTATTCCTTCAAGCGGTAGCATAAATCTTCCTGCTAAATCGGTAGTTCGTTTTCCTTTGGCAATGTCTGCAACCGCAGCTTATAAATTTGTGAACCCAACGGGTGAATCTTTTACAGCCATACAAATTTGCGATTCCTATACACCTGGTGGCGGTGGAAATTCCGGAGTCGAGTATGACTGGTCCTTTAACCTCATCGCACAAAACCGGCTTACCGACTTTGCCACGGTTGCCTGGGCGCCAGGTTCAATAGACGGCACCCGTAATGATAATCCGATATGGGTTACCCCTACCAATAACACTACTATTTATGTAAAATATAATGGTGAAATAAGTGGTAATACAGGTTTAGTTAGTCCATGCGGTATGCGTTATGATGTATCATATACCGTAAATGCACTTAATCATAAACGAATACTTGATCCTACTGATAAAGACCAAAGTGGGCTTGCGGTATTTACATGTGATGGTACAAAACTGGCTGCAGTATATGGTGAAGATGCCTCTACTGCCGTGACAGGAAACCCAAGTTGGGATGTAGGCTCTACTATACAACCTTTCTGTAAGCAGAAACTCATTTTTGCTAATGATGATTATGCCAGAACTATTGTAAACCAACTGGTAACTATTTCTGTCCTGGGAAATGATTTTGGTTTCCTCGCAGTTATAGACCCAACTTCTGTAACTAATATCGGTTTATTACAACCACAACATGGTTCAATATTTATAAACGACAATGGTACTATTTTATACACTCCTGACCCTGGTTTTGTAGGTAAGGATACTTTTGAATACAATGTTTGTTCTACGCCAACACCAATAGTATGTGATATAGCTACTGTTTACGTAGATATATCTGTTTGTCCTGCGCCTTATTACGAAAATGTAATTGCAGGCCAGGTATTTCTTGATAAGAATGATGATGGGCTGAATAATGACGGAAAGATTGGTGTTCCTGGTGCCAAAGTATATTTATATGTTGATGGCAATTGCAATACTACTATTGATGCTAATGAGTTGAGGGACTCGGTCACAGTGGATAGATCGGGTACCTATCAATTTATAAATTATCCTGAAAAATTTGTAGCAGATGATTTTGACGGTCCCGCAGGTGCCAATACCTGTGCTTCAGGAAATGATGGTAATGCAACCTGGATTGGTAACTGGACAGATATCGGTGATCCATCTACAGGATTCTGTGTTGGAGGGTCAGTTCCTGCAAATGATGCAGAAATTATTAAGGATGGTGCTTTTTCAAATGCACTACGATTGAAAGACAATAATGTGTCGGCTACAAGAACAGTTAATCTTAGTGGTGCTTCTTATGCATTCCTGACATTCTCGTATCGAAGAAAGAGTGCTACTTTATCAGCAGGAGAAGATATTATTGTTCAGGCTTCTTCAAATGGTTCAACATTTGGCACCATCTTCACCATTGCCGGTGATGGCAATACGGATGCTGATTATGTTACTATCTACAACCAGGATGTTACTGCTTATGCCAACACAGCAACCTATATCCGTTTTTTAACGAATGCCAATGTGGACGATGCTGATACGGTATATATCGATAATATCAAGTTGCAGTTTTTAAGGTATCCTCAATGCTATATTACAAGACTTGAACCTTCTACTGTGCCAGTTAATCATCATACCACCACATCATTGCAGCATTCATTTACAGCCACCAGCGATGCAACCTGTTTATCACCGTATGATTTTGGTATTGCAAAAAACAAGATAACTCTCAGTGGTTCTCTTTTTAATGATGCAAACGGACTTAACGATAACCTGGTTAATGGAACGTCTCTTGGTGTTGTTAATGGATCAACAGTGTATGCATACCTTATTGACACATCAGGTAAAGTAGCTTATCGTGTAATTGTGAATTCCACCAATGGCAATTTCTCATTCCCGGCGGTGGATGTGCTATCCGATTATACATTGCAACTTACTACGCTGAGTGTCAATGTTGGAGATACACCTCCGGCTACTGCATTGCTCCCTGCTGGCTGGGTAGCAACCGGTGAGGCATATGGCGTAAACAATATAGCAGGTTCAGGCAATGAAACCGGAACAGCCAATGTGTCTATTGCTGTTAGAACAGCAACAAGTAATGTAACCAATGTGAATTTTGGAATTGAACGTTTGCCAAATTCAAATGATCACACCTCCACAATCGCAAAACCAAGCATTAATCAGTTCATAACATTGAATGGTGGAACTAATCCACCAATTTTAAGTGGTTCAGACCCGGAAGATTATCCGGGTGGAGGAGTCCTCACTGCCCGTTCGCTTATGATTGATTCCCTTCCTGCTAATGCAGAACTATACTATAATAATATAATAATTGCAAAAGGACAACTGATTAACAATTTCAATCCGTCTCTGCTCCAGGTAAAAGTTACCGCTGCAACGTTAGGATCTACTTCTATTACATTCAGGTATTCTTATGTTGATATGGCCAGCATGAAAGATCCAAGTCCTGCAATTTATACATTGACATGGAATATGTCACTGCCTGCAACTGCACTTATTGCCGAAGTAAATCTTAATGGCAATATTGCCACGGTCAAATGGTCAACTCTTTCGGAGCAAAACACCGATTATTTTATATTGGAACGTAGTCTGGATAATATCAACTATACCGCTATTGGAAATAATGTTGATGCAGCCGGAAATAGTACCACTAAAAATGAATATCAGCAGCCGGATAATATCAGCAGCCTTATGCAGCGACCAATTATTTATTACCGTGTAAAATTGATTGATATTGATGGTAAGTTTAAGTATAGTAATGTGGTGGCCTTGCGATTATCACAAAAACCAGGCGTTACAATATGGCCTAATCCTTTCGAATCTTCAATCTTCGTTAGCATCACCACTGAAAAAGAAACCACTGTTGATATAAATCTGATAGATGTAAGCGGAAAAATAGTAAAGACGAATACTCAGTCAGCGGCGAAAGGAATAACCAGGATTATAATAGATGGGCTTGAGAGGTTGGCAGGAGGAATTTACCTGGTGGAAATTGTTGATCAGAAAGCAGGCACCACATACCAAAAATTATTAAAAGCAAATAAATAATAAGAGATTAATTAATAACGACTCACAAATCTGTAACCACATTTGCAAATTCAAATGTGGGTACAGATTTTTTTAGCTAATTAAAACTGATTGAGTTTAGACTCCTGCATATTTTAATTTGATCCGTTGAGCTATTGACAGGTAGTAATTCGAGCTTTGTCAATCGTAAAAGCACCAGTAAAATTACGTTTTTGATAAAAAAAACACCGAAAACTTGTAGGTATAAAATACGTACTTTATTTTTATTGCAGAATCGAACATATCCTAAGAAGCCGGCGTAAATCCAATCGTGAAACAAACCTTTGCAGTAGAAACATTACCTGCTGTTTCAATTTTCCTAATTGTTTTTCGTTGTAGTCTAGGGACAAGATGTTCAGTAGAGCAATTGTATTACTATCCAATATCCAAAAGAAAAGCAATGAAAAATTGTATACCAATTTTATTGGCAGATTGTCAGCTGTATAGTAAAAATTTTCCTGCGTTAAAGGTCAAAAGATGTTTTAGTGGTTTACAGAAAACTTTTCTGCCACTTGTTTTTTTGTTTTCTTTTATTGCATCTTCATCTGCAGTATCGGCGCAGTTAGGTGTTTATAATTTTACCGGAACTGGCGCCTGTCCAAATCAAAATCCTGCGGTAACGACCCAGCCATCCAATGCGGTGTTCAGTAATTTCTCCAACACTAATACTACATGTGCCGCCACCACAGATCAATTTGTTAGCATTGGCTGGAACACAGGTAATTCCATTGACTTGACTCGGTATAATGAATTTACCATTACGCCTGTGTTAAACTATGGGTTAACGTTAACTTCCTTATCCTTTACTCATAGTGTGGATGAAAACGGCGGTGGTAGTGGATCCGGCAATACAGCCTGGATACTTCGGTCAAGCATTGATAATTATACAACAAATATTGCAACAGGTTCTGCCAATACAGGAGTTCAAACACCTGTGGTAACCTTACCCTTGGGCAGCTTTACTAATATTGGAGCAGTAACCTTCCGATTGTATATTGCAGAAATTAAACGAAACACTACAGCATGGAATATAGATGATGTAACGCTTAACGGTTCGGTTGTTTTATTACCAGTAGTTCCTGCAAACCCAACATCAAACTCTCCGCAATGTTCTAACCCAGGTGTTGATTTGGCCGCAAGTGGTACCGCACCAGCAGGAGAAACATGGTATTGGCAAACCAGTACAACAGGAACCAGTATTGCTAATTCAGGATCAACTTTTACAGTCACTTCTTCAGGTACCTATTATATAAGGTCGCAGGATAACACTACTCTTGCATGGAGCAATGGGGCTGGAAGTATCACCGTTACTATTACTCCTGATGTTGGCACACCAGTATTTACTTTAGGAGTAACATCTGTCCGTTGCCAGGGGGCAGGATCAGTTACATATTCAGCTACCGCCACTGATGCAACAGGAATAACTTATAGTCTGGATGCAGCAAGTGTTACAGGGGGTAATACAATTAATTCAACTACAGGTGTTGTAACGTATGCAGTCGGATGGAACGGTACTTCAACGATAACTGCGATTGCAGTGGGTTGTAATGTACCCCGTACTTCAACTCATACAGCCACCATTACACCAACAGCAGGTACACCAGTATTTACTTTAGGAGCAACCTCTACCCGTTGCCAGGGTGCAGGAACAGTTACCTATACTGCAACAGCAACTAACACTACTGGTATAACTTATAGCCTTGATGCAACAACCAATGCTTTTGCCGGTAATTCCATAAATACATCAACCGGTGCCGTAACCTATGCAGCCGGCTGGAGCGGTACATCCACCATTACTGCCAGTGCAGCAGGTTGTAACGGCCCAAGAACTTCAAATCATACTGTTACCAATACTCCAACAGTGGGAACGCCGGTGTTTACATCAGGAACAAGTTCAACTCGTTGCCAGGGTGCCGGAACAGTAACCTATACAACAACAGCAACTAATAATACTGGTATAACTTATAGCCTTGATGCAGCAAGTATCACCGGAGGAAATACTATCAACTCTGCAACAGGTGCAGTGACTTGTGCAGCAGGTTGGAGTGGTACATCAACCATTACTGCCAGCGCAGCAGGTTGTAATGGCCCGGTAACTTCTATTCATAGTGTTACAATTACACCGACAGTAAGTTTGCCAACATTTACATCAGGTGCAACATCAACCCGTTGCCAGGGAGCCGCAACAGTTACCTATACTGCAACAGCAACTAACACTACTGGTATAACTTATAGCCTTGATGCAACAACCAATGCTTTTGCCGGTAATTCCATAAATACATCAACAGGTGCCGTAACCTATGCAGCCGGCTGGAGCGGTACATCCACTATTACTGCCAGTGCAGCAGGTTGTAACGGCCCAAGAACTTCAAATCATACTGTTACCAATACTCCAACAGTGGGAACGCCAGTGTTTACATCGGGAACAAGTTCAACTCGTTGCCAGGGTGCCGGAACCGTAAGCTATACAGCAACAGCAACTAATAATACTGGTATAACTTATAGCCTTGATGCAGCAAGTATCACAGGAGGCAATACAATTAACTCATCAACAGGGGCAGTAACTTATGTGGCCGGATGGACTGGTACATCAACTATTAGTGCAAATGCAACGGGTTGTAACGGACCATCAACATCTGCACATACAGTTACAATCACTGCAACGGTTGGGTTGCCCGTATTTACAGCAGGTACAACTTCAACAAGATGCCAGGGAACCGGAACAGTTATTTATACAGCAACAGCAACGACTACCACAGGAATAACTTATAGTTTAGATGCAGCAAGCGTTACTGGTGGTAATTCTATTAACTCATCAACAGGTGCTGTAACTTACGTTGCAGGCTGGAGTGGCACATCAACTATAACCGCCAGTGCAGCAGGTTGTGGCGGACCGAGAACAGCTACTCATACAGTAGCGGTTACACCAACAGTAGGGTTGCCTGTATTTACATTGGGAGCAACATCTACCCGTTGCCAGGTTGCCGGTACAATTACTTATACAGCAACCGCTACAAATAATACAGGAATAACTTATAGTTTAGATGCAGCAAGCATCACCGGTGGTAATACAATTAATACAGCAACAGGTGCAGTAACTTATGTGGCCGGATGGACGGGTACATCCACTATTACAGCCAGTGCAACAGGTTGTAATGGTCCGAGAACTTCAATACACACTGTAACGATTACATCAACAGTGGGTATACCAATATTTTCATTGGGAGCAACTTCCATCCGTTGCCAGGGTGCAGCAACAGTAAGCTATTTCGCAACTGCTACAAATAGCACAGTTATTACTTATACCCTCGATGCAACAACAGATGCTTTTGCCGGCAATTCTATAAATACTTCAACGGGTGCTGTAACATATGCAGCAGGCTGGAGTGGTATATCCACCATTACTGCCAGTGCAGTAGGTTGTAATGGCCCGACAACTTCGGTACATACAGTAACCATTACTCCTACAGTTGGACTACCAGTGTTTACTTTTGGAGCAACCTCTACCCGTTGCCAAGGGGCAGGAACGTTAACATACACAGCAACAGCAACGACTACAACAGGAATAACTTATAGCCTTGATGCAGCAAGTATCACTGGCGGCAATTCTATAAACTCTTCAACAGGTGCTGTAACTTATGTTGCAGGCTGGAGCGGTACTTCAATTATTACCGCCAGTGCAGCAGGTTGTAATGGTCCAAGAACTTCAACTCACACCGTTACTGTTACGCCAACAGTGGGTACTCCGGTGTTTACATTGGGAACAAGTTCAACTCGTTGCCAGGGAGCTGGCTCAGTAACCTATACAGCAACAGCAACGAATAATACAGGCATCACTTATAGTTTGGATGCAGCGAGTATCACCGGTAGCAATAGTATCAATGCAGCAACCGGAGCAGTAACCTATGCAGCAGGCTGGACAGGTACATCAACTATTACTGCAAATGCAACAGGCTGTAACGGACCATCAACTTCTGCACATACAGTTACGATCACTGCAACGGTAGGCTTACCCGTATTTACATCAGGCACCACATCAACAAGATGCCAGGGAACCGGTACAGTAACATACACGGCAACAGCAACGACAACGACAGGCATTACTTATAGCCTTGATGCAGCAAGCATTACCGGAGGTAACAGCATTAATTCATCTACTGGTGCAGTTACGTATGTTGCAGGCTGGAGTGGTACATCTACAATTACAGCAAGTGCAGCAGGTTGTGGTGGACCCAGAACGGCTATTCACACGGTAACTATTACACCAACAGTAGGAACACCAATATTTACTCTTGGGGCAAGTACTACACGTTGCCAGGGAGCCGGTACAGTAATATACACAGCAACAGCAACTAATAATACAGGCATTACCTATAGTTTGGATGCAACAAGCATTACCAGTGGTAATACAATCAATGCAACAACAGGTTTTGTAACATATGATCCGGGTTGGAGTGGCACATCAACTATTACAGCAACAGCAACGGGTTGTAATGGACCGAGAACATCTAATCATATAGTAGCAGTAACAGCAACAGTAAGTACACCGGTATTTACGTTAGGCGTTACATCTACCCGTTGTCAGGGAGCAGGATCGGTAACCTATACCTCAACTGCAGCAAATAGTACAGGGATAACTTATAGCCTTAATGCGGCAAGCATTACAGGTGGTAATACAATTAACTCCTCAACAGGTGCTGTTAGTTTTTCGGCAGGCTGGAGTGGCACATCAATTATTACTGCTACTGCGGCTGGTTGTAATGGCCCAATGACTTCAACACATACTGTTACTATAACACCTACTGTAGGCACACCAGTATTTACATTGGGTGCAACATCAGGCCGTTGTATTGGTGCGGGAACTATAACTTATACTGCAACTGCTACCAGCAGTACTGGTAGAACTTATACCCTTGATGCCGCAAGCCTGGCAGCCGGAAATACAATCAACACCACAACCGGTGCAGTAACATATACTGCAGCATGGGCAAGTGCTTCAACTATTACTGTGAGTGCAGCGGGTTGTAACGGTCCAAGAACAGCAACTCATACTGTATCAATAACGCCTAATGTTGGCACACCTGTTTTTGCTTTCGGTCTTGTTTCATCCCGTACCCAGGGAGCAGGTGCGTTAACTTATACTGCAACAGCAACCAACACAACCGGAATAACTTACAGTCTTGATGCTGCAAGTATTACAGGTGGTAATACGATTAACTCAGCAACAGGTGCTGTTACATACACAGCAACATGGAGTGGTACTACATCTATTACAGCAAGTGCTGCTGGTTGTAATGGTCCGAGAACGGCAACTCACATTGTAACGATTACTTCAACATCAGTAATAAAGCAACTGTATCTTTCCGATCCTTCGCAGGCACTTGACAGGGTAGATCCGGTGGCTACTGCTGATGCTACTACAGCTACAACAGCAACACTCAGCTCAACTGGTACAACATCAGCAACATTTACAATGGCACCAGTATTGTGTGGAGATTTAACAATAAAAGCCGGTACTATTACGGTACGGAATTTTGTTACAATTGTAAGTGGTACCATGCCAGCCAATCCAAACATGACGGCTGTACTAAGGTATGGTGCTACAAATATCATTACTCTTACCAACCCAACTTTTAGCAGTGGTCTTTTAACCTGGACAGGTACGTTGGGTGCTGATGTAAATATTACTGCGGCCCAGGCAATTGTCCTGCAGGTAACGACTGCCCAGTCCGGCGTTACTTTCAGAATAGATTTTGACAGCCAGACTAAACCATCAAGGATTGATATGCGTGTTTCTACCTTTATCAATGTTACTTCGATGAATGTTTTCACGGCAGCTTATCCCGGTGGTTCACCTGTTTCAGCAGGTACCGGGGGCACTACTAAATATATCAGGGCAACGGTAACGGATCCTTTTGGAACCAATGATATTACTGCAATGAATATCACCATCACTCCAACAGGAAGTACTGTTGCTGCCACTTCTGTAGCCACCAGCGGATGTACCCGTACCTACGAATATGTTTGGAATACTCCTGCAACAAGCGGTACATATGTTATCAACGGAACTGCCAAAGAAGGATATGAGAATACAGTAACCAGCTCAAGAAATATCATTTATGATGTTTGTACTCTCTGTGCACCTGTGGCTGTTAGGGATAGTGCATCAGGAGCAGGTGGTAATCCTATTGTAATAGATGTACTCAGCAATGACTATGATCCTAATAACAATATTAATAATGCCTCATTAAACATTCTTACACAGCCTCAGAATGGCTCGGCGTATATTTCAAACAATACCGTTATTTATCTGCCAAATGGGGCCTTCTCTGGCAGAGATACACTTACATACCAGATATGTGACTTTTCAACGCCAACCCCTCTTTGCGGTACAGCACAAGTATTTTTGAATATTGATCCACTAACTATAGATATATGTGCGGATGCATCAAAACCACATACCTATTACATTCCTTATCCCGAACAACAATCTTATACAGCTTTGGTGGCTTCTTCAAGTGATGTTATTCCGAGCAATAACATCCGCACCATTATCAGTATTAAAGTGCCTTACCCGGGTATGAGGATAGTATGGGATGAATGGGAAGATGGTTATGAAGCGAATTCATTAAACCCTATTCAGAATACTACTAAAGTGTGGGGTGATGGTGATATTTACAATGGTATAGCTCCGGGATACCCTACTGATATTATCCCTGCCGGTGGTGGTATTATACTGGATAATACGATGGTAGCTAATCCAAGAAACTCTTCAACTATTTTTTATGACGGGCGGGATAAAATTGTTTCCAATGGCCAGATAGCAGTAACGCAGGTTTCTGGTGAGCCAACCTGGATGCCGGTACAGGCAATAAAGACAAACGTTACTTCTACCTATGACTTTGGTCAATCATTTACTATTCCTTTAGGTCAGGATTTTAACAGCCGTGATTTCGATTATACCGCATTATTTATTCGGGCATCAGAAAATAATACAATTGTAAATATTGACAAGGATAATAATGGTACGTTAGAGACAACATCAACATTAAATGAAGGACAGTCCTATTTGGTGAATGGTGGTGTACTCACCGGGGCTACTGTTACCAGCAATAAACCTGTAGGGGTAGAACTTAATGCTGGTGGTATAGATACTTACTCAATACGAAATGCACCAATTTTCCCCGCTACATGGTATTCCAATACATATTACACACCTGTTCCAACTTCGGATAATGCTGGCGACAATCCCAAAGACTCTTCTGTAGTTATGTTATACAACAGTTTGAGTTTTAAAACACTTATTATCAATTGGTATTCCGGGGCACCAGCCAGTGGTACAATTTCAATTCCACCTAAAACAGCCGTACGTTTTCCTTTGGCTTACTCAGCAACAGCTGGCTATAAATTTGTAAATCCAAGCGGAGAATCATTTACAGCTATTGAGATTGTAGATTCTTATACACCAGGTGGTGGTGGTAATGACGGTCAAACATACGATTGGTCTTTCAACCTTATTTCCGAATCTCGTTTAACCGATTATGCAACAGTTGCCTGGGCTCCGGGTGGTCTTGACCTGGTGGCTCCTCCCGGCCCTGATGTAAATGGTAACCCAATATGGGTAACACCTTCAACGAATACAACTATCTATGTAAAATATAATGGAGATGTGAGTGGTACATCAGGCCTTGTTAGTCCTTGCGGCCTCCGGTATGATGTGTCCTATACGTTGAATGCTCTTAATTATATAAAAATAAAAGACCCAAGTGATAATGACCAGAGCGGTATTGCAATCTATACCTGCAATGGTGCAAAAATTGCTGCTGTTTATGGCGAAGATCCTCAGGGGTCTGGTACCGGTATTGGTGTAGCTTTTTGGGATGTAGGCTCTACCATACAGCCATTCTGTAAACAAAAATTAGTAATAGCAACAGATGATTATACAACAACTCTGGTTGGTCAGCCTGTAACTATTTCTATATTGGATAATGACTTTGGTTTCCTTGCCACCATTGACCCGGCCACTGTTTCAACAATCGGGTTGCTTCAACCGTCAAGGGGTACTGTAAGTATCAATGCAAATGGTACTGTTATTTACAGACCCAATGCAGGATATACAGGGTTAGATACTTTTGAATACAGGGTTTGTTCTACGCCGTCGCCGATAGTTTGTGATATGGCCACGGTGATTATAAGAATAGGGGCATGTCCGTCTAACAGTAATCAAAATATTGTTTCTGGCATGGCATTCCTTGATATAAATAAAGATGGAGTGAATAATGATGGCGGAAGTGTTTTTGTCGGCGCAAAAATTTATTTATACGCTGATGGAAACTGTAATGGTATTATTAATACCAATGAATTAGTAGATTCTGTAACTGTTGGCAGCTCCGGCTATTACCAGTTTACCAGGTACCCTGAAAAAATTGTGGAAGATGATTTTGATGGCACAGGAGGGGTGAGTACATGTGCAAGTGGTACAGATGGTGATTCTCCATGGGCTTCTAACTGGGTAGATGCAGGAGATCCTTCCACGGGGTATTGCAATACTTCTCAATCTGCTGCAAATACAGATGCAGAGATTGTAAAGGATGGCGCATTTAGTTTTGGTCTTCGTTTAAAAGATAATAATGTGTCTGCTACCAGGTCAGTTAACCTGAGCGGTGCGACAAAAGCCTTCCTTACTTTCGATTACCGCCGCAAAACAGCATTAAGCTCCGGGGAAGATGTTTTAGTGCAGGCATATAATGGAACAACTTATACCACCATTTTTACTATTGCGGGTAACGGTGCTGTAGATGCTAACTATGTTACAGTATATAACCAGGAACTTACCCCTTATGTCAATGCTAACAGTGCGATAAGATTTTTAACGAATAACAATGTGGACGATAACGATACTTTATATATAGACAATGTCAAAATACAGTTCTTAAAATATAATCAATGCTATATAACACAACTGGATCCATCAACCATTCCGGCTACTTATTATAATACTACTGTTGCTCAAAGGACTTCCTCCTTTGCCAATGGAGCTACCTGTAGTACCCAATTTGATTTTGGTATTGCCAAATCAAGTGTCTCAATCAGTGGTACTTTGCTTAATGATAATAATGGATTAGTTGACGCTACTGTTAACGGTCCGTTTATTGCAACGCCGGGTGGCGCTACCGTGTACGCCTACCTGACTGATGTGACAGGGCGCATCGCCTTTAAAACTACGGTGAACCCGGTAAACGGGCAGTATTCATTCCCGCTGGCAGATGTAAATACAGATTATACTGTTGTACTGTCTGTTGTTGATTCCGCACTCTTTACTATTGCGCCCGCTACATTCGGTTTATCAAATATATGGATACCTACCGGTGATAATTATGGAACTAATAACGGAGCAGGAACCGGAATAAAAAGTGGAACACCTGTTGTTAGGATTGATGTTCGGACAAATGCAACTAATGTAACAAATGTGAATTTTGGTATTGAACGGTTACCTGATTCCTATCCGCACCTTACATCAATAAATCATCCATATATAAACCAAGTAATAACTTTAGATGGTGGAATGAATCCTCCCGTTTTAACAGGCATAGATCCCGAAGATTATCCTGGTGGGGGAGTCCTTACTTCCCGCAGAGTAAGAATAGATACAATTCCTGATAATGCTGAATTATACTATAATGGGGTTTTGCTTACCAATGGATATACCATCGCCAGTTTTAATCCTTCATTACTAAGTGTAAAAGTTACTACTGCAACGATTGGTGACAGCACCATATCATTCCGCTACTCTTATATTGATGCGGCATTGATGAAAGATCCAACTCCTGCACTATACACCCTTATTTGGTTTTGGTTATTGCCTGCCGAAGGCCTTGTTGCCGTTGCAAACCTTAATGGTGATAATGCCATCATCAAATGGTCAACCCTTTCCGAAAATAATACTAACTATTTTGTTGTGGAAAGAAGTGTGAACAATGTTAATTATACCGCAACAGGCTTCCAGGTTGCAGCAGCAAAAAACAGTACCGTTAAAAAGGAGTACCAACTGCAGGATAATATCAGCAGCCTTACACAGTATCCCGTTGTTTACTACAGAGTTAAACTTTATGATATTGATGGAAAATCAAAATATAGTAATATAGTGTCAGTAAGGCTGTCTCAAAAGCCTGGTGTAATAATATGGCCTAATCCTTTCCAGTCATCTATTAATATAAGTATCACCATTGAAAAGGCAACTACTATTGATGTTAACCTGATAGATGTAAGCGGAAGAAGCATAAAGAGAACCACCCAGTCTGCAGACAAAGGAATAACAAGAATAACAGTGACAAATCTTGAACAGTTGCCTGCCGGTATTTACCTGGTGGAGATAACCGATAAGAATGCAGGTACAACGTATCAGAAATTATTAAAGAACGAGAGATAAAATATTTTTTAACCGCTTTGCAAGACCTCAAATTTTTATTTGAGGTCTTTTTTATTTCAGGACTATAGTTTTTTTATAAGTGATATTTCAATACATGATTGATAACTAAATGTTTCTACTTATTAATCGTAGAACTACGAGTGGGAATAAAGTTTTTTTTACGAAAAAAATTACGATAAGCTTGCAAGTAAAAAAACTAAGTAGTATGTTTGTATCACAATCGAACAATCCCTTAGAAAACGACGAAATCCGAACTCTGAAACAAACCTCTCTCAACAGGAAATAATTTTCCACTTTGTTTCAACTCTCACTTATCGGTTTTCATTGCACTCTGAAGGACAAGTTCAAAAGAACAAAACGTACCATTTTAATCCTTAACCCCTAAAACGAAAACGATGAAAACTCTTACACAAAATCTTCTGAAATCAGTGCTGGTTCTTTTAATATCAGCTTTAAGTATAAATGCTAACGCAGCAGACGGTATAGTTCCTGCAAAACCAACTTCATTTACTGCGGCTGTTAATACTAATAATAGCAAGAAGGTTGATTTAAAGTGGTCAACTGAAACTGAAACTGACCTTAGTCATTTCATCGTAGAAAGAAGTGTTGATGGTATCAACTTTAGCAATGCAGCCCTGGTATTTGCTTATGGCAACACTACTTCAAAATCAGATTATGCTTTTGCAGATAATATCACCAGATTACTTTCAGGTGCTGTTTACTACAGGATCATCTCTATAAGTACAGATGGTAATAATCTCTCTTCTGAGGTGCGTATCATTAAAACAAATAAATAAGCGATAAGGATAATAACGTTCCGGACTTTTTGGTTAAGAAAGCCGTCAAGCATCAGCCTGACGGCTTTCTTATTTTCTATACGCTATCACTATTTAATAAGATATCTCAAACTAAAGGGCCTCTAACAGCTTAACCAATTGCAGCTAATGAATTTTATATAAGCAACACCAGGCTGAGCTTACTTTGCTACCACTGCAATATTTTTTATTTACAATACGAGTTTTTAATTAACAGCTAACTGATACAAAGATGAAATCGTAAAACTACTAAGGGTAATAAAGTTTTTTTTACGAAAAAAACTACGATAAGCTTGCAAGTAAAAAAACTAAGTAGTATGTTTGTATCACAATCGAACAATCCCTTAGAAAACGACGAATCCGAACCCTGAAACAAACTCTTCTCAAAACGGAAAATTATTTTCCGGTCTGTTTCAACTCTCACTTATCGGTTTCATTGTAATCTTAAGGAAAGTTCAAAAGAACACAACCGTACTATTTTAATCTTGAACCCCTAAAACGAAAACGATGAAAACTCTTGTAACCCTTAAGCAAAATCTTCTGAAGTCAACCCTGGTTCTTTTAGTATCAGTTTTAAGTTTAGTTACTAATGCCCGTTCTTCATCTAATGGCATATCTCCTGTTAAACTGGCTTCCTTCACCGCTTCAGTTAACAATACCAACAATAATAAAGTTGATTTAAAGTGGTCAACTGAAACAGAAACCAACCTTAACTACATTATGGTTGAGAAAAGCACCGATGGTGTAAATTTTAAAGATGCCGCCCTGGTATTTACTTATGGTAACACTACTGCTAAGTCTGACTACTCTTTCGCAGATAATATCAGCAAAATAAAATCAGCTGCTGTTTATTACAGATTACGTTCTGTAGGGGTGGATGGTACATCTCAGTACTCTGAAACCCTGACTGTATCAATCAGTAAATAAACGTACAACAGGAGTAAGGCCACTTACTTATATCCTGAAATTGGTAGACAAAAGCCATAAGGGTTCAAGATTAAAATAGTAAAGAAATAAAATAATTTGATAGGGGTTCCGGCCGTCTCGCATCAGCGGGGCGGTTTTTTTGTTTTTAAATTATTTGGTTTATAATATAAACTACTTTATGTTTGTGTTCCAAAGATGAATTTTGCTATGAGACATTTGAAAATTGCATTGATGATTTTGCTGTTAACCGGTTTACTTCAAACCTTATCAGCACAGGTTACCATAAAAGGAGTGATAAAAGATAATAAGGCAAAACCTGTTAGCGGCGTTAGTATATCCATAAAAGATAGTTATGATGGAGGCACTTCCGACTCAACCGGAAAATATTCTTTCAATACTACAGAGAAAGGAGAGCAGTTGCTTGTAATAAGCTCTATTGGTTATAAGACGATTGAGCAAAAAGTAAACCTTGCAACAGTCGTAGTAACTATTGATGTTACCATCAAAGAAGAAATCAGTGAATTAACAGCCGTTATTCTTTCGGCCGGAACTTTTGAAGCCAGCGACAGAAAAAAAGCAGCGGCCGTTTTAGATCCGATTGATATTGTAACAACCGCCAGTGCCAATGGCGATATAACAGGCGCTTTAAAAACATTGCCCGGTGCACAACAGATAGGTGAAAGTGAAGGTCTTTTTGTTCGGGGTGGTACCGCCGCAGAAACAAAAACATTTATAGATGGTACATTGGTAAATAATTTCTTTTTTAGTAGTGTACCCAATATTGCGCAGTTTGGCCGCTTCTCCCCATTTCTTTTTAAAGGAACAGTATTTAGTACCGGTGGCTATTCAGCCTTATACGGCCAGGCACTTTCTTCTGCATTAATTCTCGAATCTATTGATTTACCGGAACAGTCTTCCGCCAATTTGGGCATCACTGTTTTGAGTGGCAGTGCAGGGTATCAAAACCTTGCAAAAGATAAAAAATCATCATGGGGTTTTAGCTATAGTTACACCGACCTTAGCCTGGCATTTGCAATCATCAAACAAAGACAGGATTTTTCAAAAGTGCCAACCACTCATAACCTGGATGCTAACTTTCGTATCAAGACATCGAAGACGGGGATACTAAAATATTACGGCTACTTCAGCAGTAATAAACTGGCTTTTACTACAAACAGTATTGACTCGTTAGGTTATCTGGACAAGTTTGCTATTGGCAATAAAAATTCTTATCATAACCTCTCCTGGAAAGAAAATCTTGGAAAAGGGTGGAAGATTAACACAGGAATTTCCTATTCCAACAACAAAGATGATGTCAACAGCAACATGCAAAATCAAAGTAAGCAGGATGTGTTACTTGGAAACCTGGAGTTTAAAAAGTTTGGAGTGGATACAAAAGGAGGATATTTCAATGCTAAGGCGGTACTGGAGAAAAGACTGAAAGGATTAAGTGCTATCCGTTTTGGAACAGAGTATAATTATGGCAATGATAAATCTATATATCAAGCTTATAACGGTCAGCGTTTCCTTGATACAATAAAAGGGTATATCAATGCAGTATTCGCAGAAGCGGATGTGTATGCTACCAATGCGCTGGCAGTAAAAGGCGGATTCAGGATAGAGTATTCTTCATTGCTGAATAAGACGAATATAGCTCCACGTTTTTCAGTGGCGTACAAATTAGGAAAAGGAAGCCAGGCCTCTGTTGCGTATGGTATCTTTTACCAGGATCCTGAAAGGCGATACCTGCCCTCATCTGTTGCCCTAAACTTTATGAAAGCCACTCATTATATAATCCAGTATCAGAAAGTGGCAAACGGGCAATCTTTCCGGACTGAAATTTTTTATAAAAAATATGACAACTTAGTAAAGACAGGAATCGTCAACTTCAGGAATGGAGCCATCAACAACAACGGGTTTGGAGATGCCAAAGGGATTGAATTTTTCTGGCGGGATAAAAAAACAATCAAAGATCTCGATTACTGGATTTCATATTCCTACCTGGATACTAAAAGAGATTTTTTGAACTTCCCTTTTGCCATTGCGCCAAATTTTGCAGCAAAACATACCAGCTCGGTCGTAGTGAAAAGATTTGTACAGAAAATTAAGACCAATGTAAACTTTGCGTATAACTATGCCAGTGGCCGCCCTTATTATAATATTGGAATTGATGGAAACAATAATAAATTTACTGACAGGGGAACGATACCTGATTTTCACAATGTAAGTTTTTCCTTAAACTATCTGCCGGCTATCGGTAAGAAGAATGCGAAATCATTTCCGGTTTATGTATTCCAGGTAAGTAATGTTTTCAATATTAAACAAACGTATGGCTACAACTATTCTTACAATGGTTACCGGAAGGAAGCGATAACACCCACATCAAGAGTATTTGTCTTTATTGGTGCCTTTATCAGTTTTGGTGTTGACAGAAGCGACGAAGTAATTAATAGTGCATTATAAACCACGTAAATAAAATTGTATGGAAAAATATTCACAAAACCTGTCTGCCGGACAGATAGGGTCAGAGCAAAAAGATGCCAAACTCTGGGCTATTGCTAAAAAAAGAGCTGGCTTTAAAAGAGATTTGGTTACGTATATCGTAATTAATGCTTTTCTATGGCTTATATGGTTATTAGGAAGTAAAAGCCAGAACTATAGCGGAATCCCCTGGCCCGTCTGGCCGACAGCCGGTTGGGGAATCGCCATTATTATCCAGTACTTTGAAGCATACAGATTTCCAAAAGAAAACGCAGTGGAGAAAGAGTATGAAAAATTGAAACAACAGCAATAAAATATATTTATCAATCTTTAAAACAACAACAATGAAAAAGGTTTTTTTATTTCTTTTTACAACAGTAATGGTTTCCGCAACATTTGCACAAAGCGAAAAATATGTAAAAGCCATGGAGCCAAAAGTGGCTATGCTTGACACCAGCAATTCAGCCGACGCCTGGAAAGATTTAGGCAATACATTTGAAAGAATAGCGGAGGCAGAAAAAACACAATGGGCACCTTTCTATTACGCTGCTTTTTGTAATGTGATGGCTGGCACTATGTCTATGCCGCAGGATGGCAGTTTTGGTGACAATAGTGCTATCTCTGATCCTTATGCAGATAAAGCTGAAGGGCTTCTTAATAAAGCAGAAGCAATGAGTAAAGATAATTCTGAGATTTACTGTGTAAGAAAAATGATACATAGCCTGAGAATGATGGGTAATGCTATGGCAAGATTCATGACAGAGGGTGCCAAGGCAACAGAGGCATTAGAAAAAGCAAAGACATTAAATGCCAACAATCCCCGCATCTATATTTTAGAAGGGCAGGATAAATTTTATACACCGGAGCAGTTTGGTGGTAGTAAGGATGAAGCAAAAAAGCTTTTCGAAAAGGCAAATGGAATTTTTATGGTTTCAAAACCCGGTAATAGTATAGAACCGCAATGGGGAAGAGGGCAAGTAGGATATTTTCTTTCTCAGCTTAAATAAAAAATAAAAGAAAATTCCGGCCCTTACTAAGTGCCGGAATTTTTACTTTAATTCTATTATATGAAAGAAGAAAACTTTTCACCCGAGCAAAGCCTGCAGCTTATTCAAACGATGATAAGCAAAACAAAGCAGGACATGTCTGATAACAGTATCTATTTCCTTGTTTGGGGGTGGCTTACTTTTTTTGCCTGTACCGGGCAGTTTGTGCTGAAGCATATTTACAACTATGAGAAGCATTACCTGGTATGGCTGGTGGTTATTGTCGGTATCATTTTCTCTATATACCAGGGAAGAAAGGAAAAGAAAAGAAGCAGGGCTACATCATATATTGATGATAGTATAAAATACCTGTGGTCGGGTATGGCAGCCAGTTTTTTTGTGCTTGGGATGATACTTACCAAACTTGGATGGGGCATAGTAGTATTTCCTTTTTTTATTATGCTGTATGGCCTTGGCACATTTGTGTCTGGCAGCATTATACGATTCAGGCCATTAGTAATTGGAGGTATAGTAGCCTGGGCATTGGCTATTGGCAGTACCTTAGTAAGTTATGATTACCAGATGCTATTTGGTGCTGCTGCTATCCTGGTTAGTTATATAATACCAGCCTATATGCTTCGTTCCAGAAACAATATTGCTAATAAATAATTTTTTGTTATGACACAGACGGAAAAACAACTAACCGAAAAGGAAAGTCTTGACCTTATTGCTATGATGATCAATAAAGCAAAAGACACCCGTCGTGATACCGGTATTGCGGCTATTATGTGGGGGGCTGTGATAGCCATTTGTTCGTTGGTGCGTCTATCAGAAATTCACTTTGGCTATAAATTGCCTTTTGATATCTATTTACTCACCTTTGCAGCTGTCATTCCACAAATTTATTTTTCCGTTAAAGAGAAAAAGAAAAGAAAGGCAAAAGCTTATGGCGATGTTTTTTTTGATAATATGTGGATGGCATTCGGCATTTGTATTTTTCTGATGATTTTTATTACTGGTTCAATCTACAGCGGGTTAAAGCCGATGACTGAAGAATATCAGAAATTAACCGGACATTCGGCACCTTTTCACTTTTATGAGTTTAACTCTTCCTTTTTTCTTTTATTGTATGGCCTGCCAACTTTTGTAACAGGGGTTAGTATGAAATTCAAACCCATGTTATGGGGTGGTTTGCTTTGCTGGGTATGTTGTATCGTTACTATTTATACTACCGTAAAAATTGATTTGATATTAACTGCACTGTCTTCAATTTTTGCCTGGTTTATTCCAGGCCTTATCATGGAGAAAGATTATAGAAAGGCAAAAAAGGGGCTAGCTGCAGCCAATGTTTAAAGAACTTGACCCCATATTACATTCGCAGCTCAGGCTGGCCGTTATGTCACTTCTTATCAGTGTGAAGGAGGCAGAGTTTACTTTCATCCGGGAGAAAACAAATGCTACTGCGGGTAACCTGAGTGTGCAAATACAAAAATTGAAGGAGGCCGGTTATATTGATGTTACGAAACAGTTCAGGGATAATTATCCATTGACAGTTTGCAAAATAACAAAACAGGGTATCAAAGCTTTTGAAGAATATGTTGCTAATCTTCAATCGTACCTGGGAAAAGGATAAGAAGAAGGTTTCGTTTCTCAACCGTTTCATACTGAAATAATACCGATTTAACCGTTATTTAGTCCAATGCAATCGGTATAAAAACGAGAAGGCTCCTTAGACAAGGAGCCTCTTCTCAATTGGTACTCTAAGTGTATAAAAAGTTAACGAAGATTACCCTTCATATTTTTTTATTGGCCTGCCCTGAGGCAGGTTGCGAACAGGTTGCAGTATTAACTGTGGCAATCGCTGTTGTCTTTTCGGGCTAATTATTTTTTCAATGGCCTTTTTTAACCGGCTGTATTGTTTCTTAAGCATATTTTTTGCAGACCTCGCTGCGTTTAACTTTACGAAGCAGGATTAATTGTAATAACATCTGAGTATGAACCTTGTCCGTTTTTATCTATCAGCTTAATGCGATAAAACATCCTCTGTTTGGCAGCCCGTTCAAAAAACTGGTAAATACCGGTTTCTGCTTTATCGGTGCCAAATACAAGAGCGGCCATAGAAAAATTTTTGCCATCGCTGCTTTTTTCCACTTCAAACATAGCTGCTGTTTCATTTTTTTCCACAGCCCAGTTCAGTATCATCTTGTTATTGCTGATGCTGCCGTCAATACGTACAAGTTTGGCGGGAGGGGCTGAAATAATGGATGTGGTAACAGGTGATGGACTTGCAAAAGGAGCGATAACTGTTTGTGCAGGGGAAGGATTATAAACAATCCTTAAGGCTACAATTGCTGCTAAGGTGATGTACTTTATCATTTCTTTGGGGTTTGTCCCGATCCTTCGATAAACTCAGGACTATCGGGATAAATTAATAATACCCACAGAAATATTGGATGTTAGTTTTCGGCTGAAAGCTATACCTTCTGCAAAGAATTACTTTAAATCGAAACGTACATGAATCGTAGAAAGGAGAGAGTTCAGGTACGGATGTTTAACGTAGTTTTACGAGGGTATATGTTGTTTTCCGAATAGATAACAAACCTAATAATTGGCTTTAATAAATGCAAGTGTTTTAAAGAAAATCTTTTCATAAAGCTTAAACTAATTAAGCGGACAGGCAAACCTTGTAATACATTTGCCTTAATAATCAATGATGAACGCAGTTATACTGGTAAAACATCTCACCAAAGATTTTAAGGAAGTAAAAGCCGTAAACGACCTTTCCTTTACCGTTGAAGCAGGACAGGTGTATGGCTTTCTCGGTCAAAATGGGGCAGGTAAATCTACGACCATCCGAATGTTGCTTACATTGATAAAACCAACCTCCGGTGATATAGAAATATTTGGACTGAATCTGCTGAAACACCGCAAAGAAATTCTTCGCCAGGTCGGTGCTATTATAGAAAGACCTGATTTGTACAAATACCTTACGGCATTGGAGAACCTGAGAATTTTTGGTGCCATGAGTGGTGTAAAAATTTCAGAAAAGAAATTGATGGAGGAACTGGAAATGGTGGGGCTGGCAACAAGGGCACACAGCAAAGTAAAAACGTATTCGCAGGGAATGAAACAACGCCTCGGTATAGCAATAGCATTGGTGCATGATCCGAAGCTTATCATTTTAGATGAACCGACTAATGGACTTGACCCGCAGGGAATAGCTGATATAAGAAACCTTATTCTTCAACTGAGCAGGGAGAGAAATAAGACATTACTCATTTCATCACACCTGCTCAGCGAAATGGAATTGATTGCCGACTCCATGATAATAATTGATAAAGGAAAAAAAGTAGTGGAAGGGAAAGTGAACGAATTGTTTGACCCTGCTGAAACGCTGGTGGAATTAAAAACAATGGATGATACGGCAACGTTTGAAAAGTTACAGCAATCAGGACTGCAGAACTTAATACGGGGCAAAAGAAACGATTGTATATTATTGAAGCTGCACCGGAATGAAATACCTGGATTGATGAAAGAACTGGTACAAATGAATATAGATGTTGTCTCTTTTCATTCCAGGCATTCTTTGGAAGATTACTTTTTATCATTAACAACAGGTTACCCGCATGTGGAAATTATTACGAATTGAGTTATTTAAAATATTTAAACGACCCCGGACATATATTGCGTTCGGGGCTATTGCTGCTGTTGTTTTATTGTTCCAGATAGGAATGAAGTTTGATGGTAAAACGTATCTCGACCCGGTGTTAAATAACGTCAGTGATTCATTTGAGGTAACAGATGAATTCAAATCAAAATTGCTGAATGGTTATTTTATTTGTTTTGCCATTCTTAATATCCTGCTGATACAAATGCCGCTGCTCGTAGCATTAATAGCCGGCGATTCGATAGCCGGCGAGGCCAATATGGGTACCTTGCGGTTATCGTTAACAAAGCCAGTAAGCCGGACGCAATACATGCTGGTAAAATTTATGGCTTCCATCATCTACACACTTTTATTGTTGATATGGCTGGCTATATTGGCCTTGTTTGGCAGTATGTTCATTTTCGGAACAAACTCGTTGGTGATTTTCCGGTCTGAAGTAATAGAACAGATGAACAGTTATGATGTGCTGTGGAGATATGTGGCAGCCTTTGGCTATGCAGCGGTGGCATTGACTACTGTTTCTGCGCTTGCTTTTTTATTAAGTGTATTTGCAGAAAATTCTATTGGCCCAATCATTGCCACCATGAGTATTGTAATTGTACTGACCATCTTATCTGAATTTAATATTCCTCTTTACGATAATACTGTAAAGCCTTATTTGTTTACTACTCACATGGTGGCCTGGAAGGGTTTTTTCTATGTGCAGGCAGATGCGGATAATAAAACAATTGATGGTACTATTCAAAACCTGCCGGCAATTTTACGAAGCCTGGGCATTTTGGTTATTTATATTGTTGGATTTGTTGGCAGTGCAATTTGGATTTTTAAAAAGAAAGACATTCTGACATAAATTATAGGCGTATGAAAAAGATTTTATTAATAGCTTTATTACTGAATACGGTATTGTTTGCGAAAGCCCAATCGGTAGAGGACGTAATAAAAAAGGTAAAGGCAAAATTGGATAAGGTGAATGACTATGAAGCTATAGGCAAGATGAAAACAAATGTGGTTTTTATAAAAGCACCTATTGCCAAAGTGAAAGTGTATTATAAAAAGCCAAATAAGCTACGCATTAATAACGAAAGCGGCATTTCATTTATACCAAAGGGGTCTGTGAATATCAATCTCAATAACCTTTTTGTCAACACCAACGGTTTTGACATGATTGATATGGGAAAAGAAGCTAAAACCAATCTCCGTATCATCAAGCTATTGCCAAAAGATGAAAATGCAGAAGTGGTCCTGTCAACTTTATACATTGATGAATCGCAGTCCCTGATTAAAAAATCAAAAACCACCACTAAGGAGAATGGTACGTATGAGCTGGAGATGAGCTACGGGAAGTATGCAGAATATGGCCTGGCGGATAAAGTTATTTTCACTTTCAATACCAAGGATTACAAACTGCCAAAAGGCATCACTTTCGATTACGACGATGGTAGCAAGAAGGACCAACCCGCTGATAAACTGAAGGATAAGAAGGGAAAAGTGGAGATAAGTTATTCCAGCTATACGATTAACAGAGGAGTTCCTGATTCGGTTTTCAAATAGAAACGAAAAAACCCATTACCAGGATTCAGGCTATTGCATATCAGAAAAATTCTTTCTACTTTGTGCTTTCGTTAGTCCGCATAAATCCCACTTCCTCCGTATAAGCCACTTTAGTATTCAATCCACCTGTTATTAACCGGATTATAATTTTTTGATATTTTTTTGAATTAAAGGCAAAGCTTTTATAGGAAAATAAATTTATTTCTCACAAGCCTGATATGCAAACTGATTTAGAGCATGAAACATTTTCTATCCGTCATTAGATTTTTTTTGATTACCTGCACAACGGTGCTAAATGCCCAAACCTTCACTGATGCAAATTTCTCTGCCAGTAATATTGGCTCAGGGTGGAGTGAACCTGTTGGTGCTGTATTTAATAAAACCGGAACAAAATTGTTTGTTTGGGAAAAAGGCGGGAGAGTATTTGTGTGTAACTGGAGCACTACTTCGCAGACTTATGTAAAACAATCCACCGCAGTTCTTGACATATCGCCGGAGGTGGGCAACTGGAGGGATCATGGAATGCTTGGCTTTGCGCTGGATCCTAATTTTGATGTCAATGGATTTATCTATCTGTTATATGTGGTGGACAGGCATCACCTGATATATTTTGGTACCGGCACTTATAATGCTTCCACCAACGATTATCTTAAAGCAACTATCGGAAGAATTACCCGGTATAAATTAATAACGAGTGGTAGTAATCAGGTGGCCGATTTAACCACCCGAACAATTTTACTAGGGGAGAGTAAGAGTACCGGGTTTCCAATTTTACATGAATCGCATGGTATAGGTTCATTGGCATTTGCAGCAGACGGAACATTGCTCGCAAGCTGTGGTGATGCGGCCAGTTACAATACAACCGACGCAGGTAATCTTTCAGAAACTTACCAGGTGCAGTCTATAGCTGATGGTAACCTGAGAGCTAATGAAAACGTTGGTTCTTTTAAATCGCAAATGATAAATTCCCTGGCAGGTAAAATTATCCGGATTGACCCTGCTACTGGTAATGGAATCAGCAGTAATCCTTTTTATCAATCATCATCAACCCGCAGTGCGAGAAGCAGGGTGTGGGCATTGGGATTAAGAAACCCTTTTCGGTTTTGTGTACGACCCAATACCGGGGCTATTAATCCGGCTGCCGGAGATATAGGAGAATTGTATGTTGGAGATGTAGGTTGGACTAAGTATGAAGAATTAAATATCATAAAAGCCCCGGCCAGTAATTGCGGCTGGCCAATATTTGAAGGCTTTAATTATCAAACAAGTTATGCTTCTGCAACAACTTTTAATAAAGATGAACCGAATCCTTTATTTGGTACCGGTGGTTGCACACAGCAATGGTTTACTTTTCAAAATCTTATTAAACAGGCAACACCTGATAACGTAAATACAGTTTATAATCCGTGTAATTCATCGGTTGCCATTTCAAGTGGTAATAGCAGAAGACATTTTCACCGAACCCCTGCAATAGACTGGAAACATGGTGTTGATAGTGCAAGGGTAAAATATTTTGATGGCACTACATTAAAAGTACACCAGATTGGTAGTGTGGCATCCGGAGTAACAGGTACACCATTTCGTGGTAATGCTGCATCAGGAAGTTGCTGGTATAGTGGTAACATGTTTCCGGCTTCCTACAAGAATACTTATTTCCAGGCAGACTATGGCGGGACATGGCTTAAAAATTTTACCATTCAATATACAGACCAGATAACTAAAGTAACAAACTTTGCATCGGGCTTTGCAGCAATAGTTTGTGTTACAGAAAACCCGTTGGATGGCAGCGTTGTAGTAGTTGATATCGGAACCGGTGAGGTAAAGAAAATAAAATATGGCGGTAATCAATCACCTGTAGTGGTGTTGAGCAGCAATAGAACATTTGGCCCCTCATCATTAGCCGTTAATTTCACTGGTAACAGTTCTTATAATCCCGGTGGCGGCATCCTTACCTATGCCTGGAATTTTGGCGACCCCACCAGCGGTAGCAATACAAGTACGATAGCCAATCCTTCTCATACGTTCACTACCACGAACAGTAGTCCTAAAAAGTATGTGGTAAAGTTAACGGTAACTAATAATCTGGGAGGAACTTCGGTGGACAGTATTATTATCTCAGTCAATAATACACCACCGGTGGTCAATATCACCAGCCCGGTAAAGAACTCACTCTATGTACTTGGTGGCGACACGGTCTACCAATGCCAGGCCACCGTTATGGATGCGGAACATCCCAACGGGCAGTTAAAATATGAATGGCAAACCTTTCTCCGGCATAACATGCATGAACATGCTGAACCAATAGATACATTCCGGAATACATCTACAGTAATATCAAGGATTGGTTGTAGCGGCGACAGTTATTACTGGATCGTTAAACTAAAAGTAACCGATGCAGCCGGGCTTAGTACAAGTGACTCGTCAAAATTATTTCCCGCCTGTAACGGTACACCAGACCTGACGACTTCACAGTTCTTCAGCACCACACAGATAGCTCCAGGTGGAACAATTGATGAGATGATAAGTATCCGCAACGTAGGACTAGTGGCCACTCCGGCCCCGATCGTATTCACGTTAACCAACTATGCGGCGATCACAGGCTTATCAGCAACATTACCGGGGGTTCCAAGTTTAACCATTGGCTTTACAACGTACACATTGAGTAATACCAACTGGACAGTCACAACAACACCAAGTGCATTGACCTTCACATCCAATCCCGGTTTCTCCATCAATCCGGGTGCGACAGCATTCGTGGGAGTAAGGATTACACGGACAGCAGGTGCGAATGGTACAGTTACACATTCATCAACGATCACTGGCGGTACTGGCGGTGGTGAAACAAAGGTTAACAATAACTCGATCAGTAATGCGCTACTTAAAAAATAATTCTAACCCAAAAAACTGAAAAAACAACGGCTTCTACACGATGCAGATAAATAACTTGAAGCATTTGCAGCCCGGTATTTATTTTGTTGAAGTAAAAGAAAAAGAAACAACAAGGAAAACCAAATTTATAAAAGCACAATAACATTTATTGGTGAAGCAGGTTTATCCCACATCATCAATGCTCTCATCTTTGGCATTAGCAAACATAGCCGGTGTCATTTTCTTCAGCGGGTTTTTCCGGTTCTGTTCATATTCAGCCCGGCGATTGATTATATCAATACATTCAAACACGGCGGTTACAAAAGAAGAAGTATCAGCTTTGTCTTTTCCTGCAATATCAAAAGCCACACCATGATCGGGTGATGTTCTTACAGCCGGAAGACCCGCAGTATAATTTACACCCTCACCAATGGCTAATGCTTTAAAAGGAATAAGTCCCTGGTCGTGGTACATTGCCAGCACTGCATCAAACTTATCAAAACTGCGGCGGGCAAAAAATGCATCAGCACTATAAGGGCCTACTGCCAGTATGTTATTATTCTTTGCTTCTTTAATGGCTGGTTTAATGATGGTTTCTTCTTCGTTACCAATCACACCTTCATCACCAGCATGTGGATTCAATCCAAGAACAGCAATACGGGGTTTGTCAATACCAAAATCTTTTTGCAGGCTTTGTTGTATAATGTTCAGTTTACTTAGAATTTTTTCTTTGGTGATATGTTTTCCGATTTCAGTTACAGGCACATGCTCTGTAACTAATGCCACCCGAAAATTACCGGCACACAGCATCATCACCACATCGTTTACGCCAAACATATTTTTCAGGTAGGGGGTGTGGCCCGGAAAATTAAAGTCAGCCGACTGAATATTTTTTTTATGTATAGGAGCTGTTACTAATCCGTCAATTTGCTTTTGCTTTAAAGAAGCTACAGCATTTTGCAAAGAAAGAATGGCATATTTCCCACCGTCATTAGTCAATTCCCCGGGGTTGATGGCCACTTCTTCTTCCCAGCAATTGAAAATATTCACCTGTTTATGGTTGATACGGCTGAATTCTTTTATGTTCTGATAATTAAAATTTACTTCGGGTATTGACTTACGGTAAAAATTGATGGCTTTATTGGAAGCAAAGATTACCGGAGTGCAGTGTTCCAGTATGCGGTGGTCGGCAAATGTTTTGATGATCAGTTCAATGCCGATTCCATTCAGGTCGCCGCACGAAATACCTATTACTGGTTTTTGTTGACTCATAATTTATAGATTGATGGTAAAAATAATCATTTCTGATTTGAGCCTCCCAATACCTTTTTTTCAGTAAAAACACTTAGCTGCAATAGAGGCTTTACGATTAAGTGCTGTACTATTACCCTTTTTGGCCAGAAACTTTACGATTAGGTTGTATTTCTAAGTATTTACCCTCATTTTAGCCTATGGAAAATTAGTACTGGTTTCTAAAGGTTTTAAATACAGCCAGCAGTGTAAGTACTTAAAACCAGGATGAAACCAATAATTATCCAATCCTAAATCCAATTTTTAGAAAAACCAAAATGCGTACTACCAATACTATAAAAAGGGGTTTCCTTTATTTTCAACTGCTAGTTGTTTCATTCTTCTTACCTGGTATTGTCAATGCACAATGCCCTGGTCCCTATCCGAATGCAGCCCAGCTAAACTGGGATAACCTGGATGTCTATTACAATAGCGGCAGCGACGTTGCTCCTTATGGTTTTTCAACTCCTTCTAACGGCAATTACGTAACCAACACAATGGAGCAAACCCAACGGTTTGCGATAGGTACGGCAACCGCCACTTTTGTTATAAGCAATTTAGCTCTCATCAACCCAGGTGTCGGCGTTAGCGCAGAAAATGCTACACATACTGGTAACCTGGCTAACTATGCGGGTGAAGATGTTCAGTATAACCCAACAGCAAATGGCCAATCCATAACTATAACCTTTAATACACCCGTATGGGCACCCAATTTTACCTTATATGATATTGACAGAAGCGGTATCATTACAGTAACTGCTACCAATAATCTGAATGTTGCTACAGCAGTGAATGTGGCATTTCAGCCAGGAACAATTCTTGCAGCTGGCTTTTTGCCACTTGCAAGAACCATTACTGCCAACGCAACAACATTAGGAAATGCAGTTAATACAGGTGCCGCCACAGTTACTGTTCCCGGTGCGGTAAATTCTATTACAATTACTGTTACCACATTAGGCAGCGACCCTTTATTTTTTCTTTCTGATATTAACGCTTGTGTGGCAACTGCTTTTCCAACTAACTGGCATCAGGGTGCTAATAACCGCCCGTTTTGGGGCCCTACCCAAACTATGCCTGATTATTTCCTGGGTACACCGGATGATGATGGTGCTTATATGATTGACCCCGCTACTGCTACTGCAAGATTATTATTTAATGACCCCGCCAAAGATTATATCAATTCATTTGGATACGATCCTTACAACAGGTTCTTATATTACATAACAGAAAACCCCTCGATAGATTATAGCAATAAACAGTTAAAACGGTATGACTATAATACAGAAACCTCTTCTGTAATTATAAATGATATAACTGCTGCTCCATTTAATATCCCAACTATGAACGCCGGGGTTGAGTCGGCTGCCTGTGCTTTTTATAATGGCTCACTTTATTTTGGAATAGAAGGAGGTGTATATGGCAGCGGCGGAAGTACTGTAACCAGAGAGACAATTGTTTACAGAATTGATTTTAATGGTAGCAATAACCCAATAAGTGCCACACAGGTGTATGCTATTAACGCAGGAACAAATGGAAGCTCAACCACTACACATGACTGGGGTGATATTATTATTAAAAACGGAATGATATATAATTGTAACACCACAAGGAATGGTAGCGATTATTCACAAAGTAAGTTTCATCATTATAATATGATGACAGGAACTGTAGCCAATGTTTATAATAATCCTGGCACAACCAACTGGAATGGTCAGATTGCTATGACTTGGGCTCAAAATCTTTTTTACTTCAGGGGTTCTACTGCCGGAAACTGTGTAGTAGGCACTTATGATGAAGCTGGCACTTGCGGTGCCCCTCAAACTATTACAAAGGTAGGCGGTGGAGCTGCCTGGCCTGGTGGTGCGGGAGATGCATCCGATCCGTTTCGTCCTAAATGCGATTTTGGTGATGCTCCTGCCAGTTATGATCCATATGTAACACCTGCCACACAAAGCCCCGCCGTACATGAAAGGGCTGATACAATGTGGATAGGAACTACTACATCTGAAGCAACATCATGGGACAGGGAGTTTCTGAAAAGAGGAGTGAATGGTTCAGCGGATACAGATAATGGAGTATCAACAGTCCAGATTTTACAGCCGGGTATCGGCAGTTATTTAATACAGGTTTCGCTTTATAATAACAGCAGTGCTAATGCATCAGTGCTGGCATGGCTTGATTATAATGGTAATGGTACTTTTGATGCCTCAGAAGTTGGGCAGGTTATCCCATCAACTCCTATTACTCCCAGTGGTGCTGTTGTAACAAGATATTTATACTGGAATAATATTAACTGTCTGCTGTCAGCAGGGGCCAATACATATTTGCGTATCAGATTAACGTCTACTGCTGCCGGTATGACGGCAAACCATGCCACCGGTTACTTCACTAAAGGTGAGGTAGAAGATTACCGGGTAATCGTAGATAATTATCCGCTGGCAACCAAACTCCTGAATTTTGATGCTGTATTGCAGGGCAAAAAAGTAAAACTGACCTGGAGTGCTGCAGAAGAAACAGGTATCTATGCGTATGAGATAGAAAGAAGTACTGATAACACCACCTGGTCAGTAATAAAATCTGTTCAGGCTCACAATGCGGCTGGTAATTATGATTACCAGGCGATAGATGATAACCCCCGCAAAGGTGTTTCTTACTATAGGTTAAAAATTATTGAGGGTACGGGTATGAACCGTAACAGTGCAGTAAAAGTTATTAAGTTTAATGAATTTAATGCAAACCTTACCATTGCACCTAACCCGGCAAACGATAAAACAACATTGCTGATAGATGTAAATGAAAGTCAGGAGGCTACAATAGAGATATTTAACATGCAGGGAAAGATGGTATATACAAACAAACGGCGGGTAAACAGTGGTGTTAATAATATCGAATTATCCTTGACAGAATCATTTACATCAGGAACCTATATTGTGAAAACAAATGTCGGGGAACAATCACTTTATAAAAAATTAATTGTGAATAAATAGTCATCAATCAGGCAGTGATTTTTAATCACAATCTCTGCTATTATAATAATCATAACTACCAAATCCAATTATCATGAAAAAACCAGCAATGCTGTTTTTAACAGCGGCCACTTTTTCCATTACCTGCTTTTTTTTATTAATTACCCTAAGCCAATGCCGCAACTCATCTTCTGCCAGCAATGAACAACTACAGGAAGAACAGAAGGGAGAAGAAGGTGAAGAACATGAAGAACAAAGCGGCGCCGCCAAACAACTTAGTGGATGGTTCCAGGCAAAAGGATTTCCGGATGCCAGCAATTTAACAGAAAAATACCAACGAGGATGGCAACAGCACCTGGCATTAAAAGAAAAAACCTGGGGCAATACAGCTCCCCGAACAATTGCCGCTAACTGGGCACAACTTGGCTATTGTACTGATGGTAGTGGAAACAGAATAGGCGGAAGAGTGGTGTGCATGGCAATTGATCCTAATAATACTAATAATTTATGGATAGGTACAGCCAGTGGTGGAATGTATAAGTCTGTCAACTCCGGAACTAACTGGACACCAGTTCAAACTAATCTGAATGTATTAGGTGTATCGTCAATATTAGTAGATCCTTCTAACTCAAACATTATTTATGCCGGAACAGGCGAAGTTTATCACACCGAAGTGGGTGTGATGGGCTTTAATGTATGGAAAACAAGAGGTACTTATGGAATAGGAATAATTAAAAGTACAGATGGTGGTACTACCTGGACACAGGTAATGACAAAAGTATCTTCTGACCTCTATGCCATACAGTCTATGGCTTTCAGACCTGGCCTCAGCACAACTATTTTCGCTTGTGCTACTGATGGTGTTTATCGTTCAACCAACAGTGGAACTACATGGTCTCAAATTTATACAGGTGTTAATGTAAGAGACATCGCTATCAATCCAACTACCTCTGATCAAATAGTAATTAGCGTAGGGAATATGACGAATCCTGTAAAAGGAATTTACAGAACAACCAATGGTAATGCCGCCACACCCACATGGACACAAATAACCGCTGGTTTACCTGCTTCATTTGAAGGGTCTATTAAAATGGATAATGTAGGAGCCGGTAATTTAGTGGCCAGTATTGGTGTAAGCTCAGCCCTTACTAATGAAGTTTACAGGTCAACTGATTTTGGTGTCAACTGGTCTATCATTGCTACTTCTGGTCATTGTTCTTACCAATTTTGGTTTGCCCATACAATTGCTATTAATCCGTTTGCTACCGATTCATTGATTTATGGTGGGGTTAGTATCTACAGGCATAAAATAGTACCCACTATTGGCAGAACACTTATAGGGGGTCTACATGCAGACCATCACGATATTAAATTCGATCCAGTGCGACGAGGAACAGTATATGTTTGTAATGATGGCGGCGTATATAAGAGTACGAACGGTGGTGTAAGTTTTATACCAATTAATAATGGTTTGAATGCAACACAGTTTTATGCATCATTGGGTGTTTCAAAACAGGATGCAAATCTTATGGTTGGTGGCTTGCAAGATAATGGACAGGTGGTTTACAATGGTACAAACTGGGTAACACCAACAGGGGCAGGCGGCGATGGCACAGCCTGCGCCATACACCCTACAAACGATAATATACTATTAGCCTGTCGTGATGCAAGGGCTATTAAACGTTCAACAAATGGTGGCAGTAGTTTTAGTGAGTTGACAAGCAGTTACTGGGGCTTTGTCGGCGATTCAAGAACAGCCTTTGTGGCTCCGATTGCATTTGCTCCTTCTAATGGACTTATTGCCTACCAGGCATCGGATAATATTCACCGTAGTACAGATGGCGGCGCAACATTTTCAAACAATACACTGGGTGGCGGCGCACCGCCCCTTACGCCAGGCGCTTTTATTGAGCAACGGCATAAAACCGCCATTGCATTGGCTATTTCTACTACCAACAGCAGTAAGTTGTATGTTTCCACTTCACCATTTGCACAATATGATAATGACCTGAACAATATATATGTAACAGGCAACCCGAATATTTTACGGACAACAACACCTGCAACAACTCCATATACAAGCATAAAAGGCACACTTCCCAACAGGTTTATTACAGATATTGCCATAAGTACTAACAGTGATGATAGTATATATATAACAATGGGTGGTTTTGGAGGAGCTCATGTGTACCTGTCACCTGATGGTGGTACCACCTGGCTTAGCAGGAGTGCGGGACTTCCTGATGTTCCTTTTAATGCAATTCTAATTGACCCTATAAACGAAAGTACAATTTATGCAGGCAGCGATTTTGGTGTATATGTCAGTACCGACAGGGGCATAACCTGGCAGGATTATAATACCGGTTTTTATGATGTTACACTCATCATGGACCTGCAGCTTGATGCTAATAATAAACTGATTGCGGCCACACATGGCAAAGGCGTATTCAGAAGTGATTTGTATGTTCCCGCAAATCTGCCTGTTAGCCTGCTTGATTTTACCGGAACAGGGGCCGGAACTTATAACCTGCTTCAATGGAATGTAGCACAGGAAGATAATTTTTCAAGGTATGAACTGGAAAGAAGTTCTGATGGTGCCAGCTTTACAAAAGTAGCCACTATTATGTCGCAACGCCAAACGGGGCCAACTGCTTACCGGCATAACGATTACACTACATTGTTTGAAGCATACTACAGATTAAAGATCATTGATCTTGATGGCACATTTGATTACTCTTCTATTATATTTATCAGGAAGGCAGATAGTAAAAATGAATTCAGTGTAATGGGCAACCCCTTTAGCAACGAGATTGCTTTAAAGTATAAACTTTCACGAAGCCAGAAAATTAATGCCTGGCTCTTTAGCTCATCCGGGGCACTTATCCGAAAAGAAGAATATACCGCCACAGCAGGCACAGGCATTTATGTTATAAATGGGTTTGCTCATGCAAGTCCTGGCATATATTTATTAAAGATTGAATGCGGTAATGATATTCAAACAATAAAACTTGTGAAAAAGTAAAAAGTAAAGAATTTTAAACTCGGTAGTTGGTTATTATTGCAGTTGATTACTGCGCCACCTCTCCTGAAAAGGGGAGGTTTTTTTTAACAGGTAACTGTAAGCGGCCTATCGCTGGCATAGCAGTATCAACTACATTTGCACCATGTACACCCTGAAGAAATCCCTGGGGCAGCATTTTTTGAAAGATGAAAACATTTGCCGGAAGATTGTGTCATCCCTGGAGGAGCATTCCTTTACCCGGCTCCTTGAAGTGGGTCCCGGCGGAGGTGCATTGACCAAGTACCTGCTGGACCTGAAAGGGATTGATTTTAAAGCCGTAGAACTCGATGATGAGAAAGTGGAATATTTATTAAAAACATGGCCGCAATTGCAGGGCAAGATCATTCACCAGAGTTTTTTGGATATAGAAAAACCATTTGACGGAAAATTTACGATAGTTGGCAATTTCCCATATAATATTTCTACACAGATACTTTTTAAAACATTGGAATGGAAAGATGATGTCGGTTGTACCGTAGGTATGTTTCAAAAAGAAGTGGCGCAACGGGTGGCAGCCAAAGAAGGAAGTAAAGTGTATGGTGTAATCAGTGTATTGATGCAGGCTTTTTTTAAAATAGAATATTTATTTAATGTACATCCCGGCTCTTTTCAGCCCCCGCCCAAAGTGGAAAGCGGAGTAATACGATTAGTGGCAAACCCGGAGACACCAGCTATGAAAAGTGAGAAAGATTTTTTCCTATTGGTAAAAACAGCCTTTAACCAACGAAGGAAAACACTTAGAAATGCTGTTAAGGGTTTATTTGATGCAGCGATTCTGGAAGATGAATTGTTTAACAAAAGAGCAGAGCAACTAAGCGTAAAGCAATTTGCCGATCTAACTTTTAAAATGAGATGAAGAAAGCTATTATAACAGGAAAAACACATCCTTACCTTATGGACACACTTCAGCAAAAAGGATATGAAGTACTGTACCAGCCTGCTATTACCTACGATGAGTTGAGCAATGTTATACATGATGCAGAAGGATTAATAGTAACAACAAGGATTAATGTAGATAAAAACCTTATTGATAAAGCTGCTGCATTGAAATGGATTGGCCGCCTCGGCAGCGGTATGGAACTCATAGAGGTGGACTATGCAATAAGCAAAGGAATAAAATGTGAAAGCAGCCCGGAAGGAAACCGGAATGCCGTAGCAGAACATGTATTGTGTTTATTGTTGAATTTAATGAACCATATCACTTCATCTCACAATGAAGTGAAACAAGGATTGTGGAGGCGGGATGAAAACCGGGGAACAGAACTAAATGGCAAAACGGTTGGCATCATCGGGTTTGGAAATACGGGGCAGAGTTTTGCTAAATTGTTGCAGCCTTTTGGTGTTACCATATTAGCGTATGATAAATATAAATTCGGCTATGGCGGTAATTATATAAAAGAA
>Ga0105044_10000793_pt1 | contig 40274 bp, 34 predicted proteins | sample MAT01_FD_78092 | JGI IMG/M metagenome (GOLD analysis project Ga0105044, IMG submission 78092) | Freshwater microbial communities from Lake Fryxell liftoff mats and glacier meltwater in Antarctica - MAT-01 | ecosystem: Environmental > Aquatic > Freshwater > Ice > Liftoff microbial mat | place...
ATTTATTCGTAGCGAATGGCTTCGATCGGATCGAGCTTCGCCGCCTGCACCGCCGGGTAAATCCCGAATAGCAATCCGATTCCGCAAGATACGCCGAAGGCCACGATGACGCTGGCCGCGGTAACGACCGTGGACCAGCCAGCGGCCGTGGCAATGATTTTCGAAAGGGTTAAGCCGAACAGGATGCCGATCACCCCGCCCATGATGGAGATCAAGACTGCTTCCATCAGAAATTGACGAATGATATCCGCTTGGCGTGCACCGATGGCGCGCCGAATCCCGATTTCGCGGGTGCGTTCGAGCACCGTGGCGAGCATGATGTTCATGATGCCGATGCCGCCGACCAGCAGCGAGATGCCGGCGATGCAAAGCATGACGACGCTGAAGATAAACGAAGTCCGACGGCGCTGTTCGAGCAAGCCGGCGGGGACGGTGACGGTGAAGTCGCCCGAGTCTTTGTGCGTGGAAGCCAGGATGGCGGTGACGATGCTGGCGGTCTCAATCGAGTCAGTATTGTTGCCGACCTTCATGTAAATGCCGTCGATTTCGTCCTTCAAGTAAGAGGTGTTGTCCTCAAAACGGCGCATCACCGTATTGAGCGGCGCGATGATCAGGTTGTTGCGATTAGTGACTTCGAGGCCTTCGACATCGGAGTCAGCAGTGGCTTGTTGGGCCAACACGCCGACCACTTGCAGCCAATTCTCGTTTACCTTGACGAATTTACCCACGGCGGGGTCGTAACCCAGCAGGTTGACCTTGGCGCTTTCACCGAGCACGCAGACGGGGGCGGAATTCAGGTTGTCTTCGTCGGTAAAAAAGCGGCCTTCGACGACCTTCAGGCTATTGATTTCGAGATAGTCGGATTCAACACCAATCAACAATGGCGGTTCGCTGGCGACCTTCGGCAAAATCTTCTGCGGCTTAAAGCGCTTGCGCGGCGTGGAGGCGGCCAGGCCAGGGACGTTTTCGCTGATGGCACGAAAATCGCGGAAGGTGAGGCCCGGGGAAATGGCGCGGCGGGCTTGGAGTTCGTTACGGTCGACGGCTTCTTTGGCTTCGATGATGATGTTATTCACGCCGAGTAAGTCGATGTAGCTCATCATCTCTTTTTGGGCGCCGGCGGTGATGGATAACATCGCGACCACGGCGCCCACTCCGAAGATCATGCCCAACATGGTGAGCAAGCTGCGCAACTTGTGCACGAAGAGGCTTTGCAGCCCCATGTAGAGTTCGGGAAGCAGTCCGGAAAAGATACTCATAAGTTAACGACTCCCCTTTTGGCCCATCGGCATGCCGCCGCCGCCGCCGCCTTCGGACTTTTTCTTTTTGCTGTCAGGTTTGGCGAACGGATCAGCCAAGGCGACGACATCGTTCGGCTTCACGCCGCCGGTGAGCACCATGACGGACTCGCTGCGCTTAAAGATCTTTATATTGCGGGCTTCAAAGCCGCGCTCGGTTTTGACGTAGACGACCGGCTTACCATCTTTCTCGAAGACGGCCTGGGTGGGGACGTTGATGGCGTTCGGAATCTTTTCGACAATGATCTCGACGTCGGAGAGCAAGCCGGGCCGCAGCAGGACGTCGATCTGCGAATCTTGTTCGGGGGGTAGGGGCAGCTTGGCGTTCTCGATCTCTTTCGCGGAGAAGCCATTGGCGCCGACGGCCATGGGGCCCATGCCACCGGGACCGCCACCGCCGCTGCGCCGTCCGCCAGTTCCACCAGGGCCACCGGCTGAAGCGACTTCCGTGCCAGGGGCACCAGCAGCAGAGTCGCCGGCGCGCTGGCGAGTGGGCATCGGCTTGCCGGTGATCTTCTCATATTGCTCGCGCAAGGAAGCCATTACCTTGGTGCGCTCTTCGGCTTCGAGTTCGACAATGTTCTTGCCGCCCAGGGCCTTGGTGATCGCCGCGCGCATCTTGGCGGCCTGACCCTCGGGTAGATCGCGGGTAAAGCCGGCCATCATGCCGCCCGCACCGCCGGCCCGGCGTTGACCGCCGCCTGCTTGACCGCCGCCCGCGGCACCGGCACCTTGGCCGCCCGCGGCCGCAAAGCCACCGCCAGCCATGGGGCCACCCATCGAAAACTGAGGCGCGCCTCCCCCGGACTCGGCACCCATGCCGCCGCCCATGCCGGCGGCGCGGGCCATCATCGCGGCCAGCGCGCCGGGGGGCGGGCCAATGGGAGCCTTCTTGCGGTTCGCCTCGGCCGTGGCGACCACGCGCTCAATATATTCAGGCTTGGCGCCCAAGGTGGTGAGCAGTTGCCGCATGTCGACGCTAAAGAGCACGTCGAACTTCTTGGCCGGATCGGACGAGAACATGTTGGCGCTGGCCGTGGCGGACAGCGACTTAATCTTGCCAGTGAAGCTCTTGTCGGCAATGGCGTCGAGGCGCATGATGACGTCCTGACCTTCGTGAAGATTGGCACGGTCGAGTTCGCCCACCTTGGCCACCACTTCGAGCTCGGAGAGGTCGAGCACTTCGGCCACGGGAATGCCGGGCTGGATCTGGTCGCCTTCGCGGATATCGGGGAGCTGCGCGCCGAACATCATGGCGCTGCCTCGGTTCTGCTTGATGGCCACCAGGCCGCTCATCGGGCTGAGCAACTTCACTTGGCTCAGGCGGGCGCGTTCTCGATTGAGCTCAAGAATCGACTTATTGCGGCGCTCCATCAGCACGGCGAGTTCGGCTTGGGCTTGCTCCTGCCGGCTCTTAATGTCGCTTTCGAGCTGTTTCAGCCGGCGCTTCGATTCGTCGAGGGTGAGCGAATTCTTCTTGGCATCGATGACCGAGAGCAGTTCGTTACGCTTCACTTCGAGGTCAGAGCGACGGACGGCGTAGCGGGCGCGGAGGAGCTCCACCTGGTCCTGATTGTTACGGATGGAGAGGTCGGCGCCCGACTTCTTCAGTTGCTCGTCGATCTGGTCGATCTCGAGCTGCTTTTCTTCGAGACGCGAGATCACTTCGGCGTCATCGAATTCGACCACCAGGTCCTTTTCGCGGGCGAAGGCGCCCAGCACGGCCATCTTGGTTACCTGGACGGTACCGAAGAGGTTGGGAGCCGACAAGGTGGCCGAGCGGACGGCGCGCAATTCGCCGCGCGTGAAGCTACGCACCACCACATCGCCTTGGCGCACCTTCGTGGTGGGGATGGAGGCCTGCCGCTGCGGCATGGAGTTGAACAACTGATAGCCACCGTAGCCCACGCCGGCCAAGACGGCGAGCGGGATCAATACGCGGATGATGATCTTCTTCAACTGTTGCTCCTCAAAGTTTCTTCGCTTTTTTCGCGGCTTCGATAGGATTCTCCAGCGCGACCACGTCGCCTTCCTTGAGGCCCTTCAGGATGATGATTTCCTTGTCGTTGCGCGTGCCCACTTGCACGGGTACCAGCACAAACTCCTGGCCGCGCTGGATGTAAACCGAGGGCTTGCCCTTACTCATCACACTGGCGCGGGCGTCCATCAGGAGCAGGTTGGCCCGGGATTCGATGACGATTTCCACCGACGCCGACATGCCGGGGCGCAGGCGCGCTTCTACCGTCTTCAAGGTGGCGCGCGCGGGGAAGGTCTTCTCCGTGGCGCCCATGCCGCGGAAGTTCACTTGGGCGATGGGGCTGATCCAATCGAGCGTAGCTTCGAATTCTTTCTCCGGAATGGCGTCGACCCGCACGCGGACCTTCTGGCCGACCTCCAGCTTGCCGCGGTCGACTTCGTCGAGCTTCAACTCGACGCGCATCTGGCTCAAGTCGGGGATTTCGGCGATGGCGTTGCCGGTGGAGACGCGGTCGCCTTCTTTAAACGGGGGCGGCGACTGGCCCCAGGAGCCGGGGGTGCGGTAGTTGGGCATCACGTTGACCACGCCGTCATTGGGCGCGCGGAGCACCATTTTGCCCAAGTAACCCCGGGCGCGTTCCATGTCGCGCATAGTTTTGTCCTTGGTTTGGCGCAGGCGCTCAAGGTCGGCACCCTGGGAGACATCATGGGCCTTCAAGGTAGTTTTCTGCTGGCCCAATTCGCCTTCGAAGACGCCGACATCTAGCCGGCTCTTGGCACCTTCGATCGCCGAGACCACTTCGGCTTTGCTGGCATCGAGCTTGGCGCGTTCGAGGTTGAACTCGGAGGTCATCAGATTCATCGAGTCCATTTCGTCCACGATGCGATGCGAGGCCTTGGTCTGGACGATCTGGCTATCGACAGTGCGGACGGTGGTGGAACGCTCAAGCAACTGCTGCTCCTGAGAGGCGGCGTCAAACTCCACCACCACTTCGCCGCGGCGAATGGGGCGGCCGGATTCCGCCAACTTGGTGATGCGGAGGTCCGGCGCTTGCGGGGCCATAATCACTTCCGAATGGGTGCTCTTGATTTCGCCGCGGGTGCGGACAGAGATGACAAAATCGCCGTTACGCACTTTGCCTACCTGCACTTCGACCGGGGTGGAAGTGGTGCCATAGCGGTAGGCCGCATAGCCGCCTACCGCGCTTAGGGCGAGCAGCACGGTCCACATAATCAGGCGCTTCTGGCGGGAGCCAGCCGTATCGCCGAGCCGGTGCTTGGGTCTAATATCTTTGGACATCGATGTCTCCTACCAATGGTCAACTAGGGTTTGCGGCTGGATCCGTGGCTTGGATCGGATTTTCGAGCGCCACTACCTCGCCAGGCTTCAAGCCAGTGCGTACGGCAGCCTGGGTATGGTTGCCGATGCCAAGCTCCACCTCGCGCCGCACCCAGCCTTGGGCACCGCGCACATAGACGAAATGCTTGCCGGCGGGCTGTTTGGCATCTTGCATTAAAGCGGACAATGGCACGACAGCCGCGGCGTCTTCGCTTTCGAGAATCACGTCGGCGCTCACCGACAGGTCAGGAATCACGCGCGGATCCATCGCGTCGAGCTTCAGGCGCACTGGAATCTCTTTCATGTAGCTGGCGCGGAAACCGCCCGTCTTGGTTACCGCCGCCACCGACACCACATGGGCCGGCAACTCAAGGCCAGGATAGGCATCGAAACGGACCTTGGCCTTGGCATTGATCCGCAACCGCTCGGCGTCCACCTGGTTTACGTTGGCGTTGATCACCATGGAACTGGTGTCGACGATCTGCATGAACAGGAAGCCGGGCATCAGCGGATCGCCTTCCTGCACCGGGCGGAACTCGCTACCGGCGAAGGTCTGCTGCATGACGGTGATGCCCGCGATCGGCGACTTCACCATCATACGGTCGGCGTTGGCTTGCGCGCGGCCCAATTCGATTTGGGCGGCCTTCATGTCGAGTTCGGCATTCTTGATTTGGGCTTCGGCCGAGATCTCAACGAACTGCACTTCGGATAGTAACTGCTGATAGCGGGCCTTGGCTTCGTCCAAAGCTAAGCGCAGGCGCTCGGCGTCAATGTTCGAACGGACGGGGATCGTCTTGATGTCGAGCTCGGCCTTGGCCAGGTCGGCCTTGGCGACGTCGATGGTCTGGGCGTGCTGCACACGGTATAGTTCCACTTCGGAGCGGAGCTTCTTCATGTTGGCTTCGTAGGTGACGATGGAGGATTTGTAGTCGTCCAGGCGCAGGAGCATGTACTGGCGGTCGAATTCGGCCACCACTTGATTGGCTACCACGCGGGAGCCGGGTTTGGCCATGTTCTGCAGGGTCATGGTGAAGTCGCCGCTGCCGCCCCCGCCACTGCGCCCACCACCGCCGCCGCCAGCGCCGCCATCTAATTGACCCGAGGTAGAACCGAGGCTGGCTTCTCCGGTTTGAATCCGGCCGGAGCCAGAGGGAGACGCGGCACGGGCGCCGGAGCCGCCAGTGCGAGAAGTCGCCGCGCGCATCGCGCTGCCGGACCGGCCGCCGCCCGCCCCGCCCGCGCTCGAGTCGCCGGCGGAGGAAGGCGCCGCGGAGCCATCGGCACTCGCCATCGAAGCGGTGGAGCTAGCGGAAGAGCCACTGGAGGAGCCACCCGAGCCGCCACCAGACGAGCGAACGCCGCCGCTGATGGAGGGGAAAGAAACGCTGGCCAGAGAAGAACTTTGGCTATTGCGGCCCCGGTCGGAGCGGCCGCCGCGCAACTGGGGCGCAATGAGAGAAACGAATTTTTCGGCCGTCGTGACGCCGGTCAGGCGAATGGTACGGTCCAAATGACCGCCGGCTACGGTGTGGGTACGCACCGCGGAGGCAAGCCGGTTGGCGTCGGCTTGTTGGGACAATTGCTTCTGCCAGAGCCACCATCCAAGGCCCGCCAAAACGGCTAAGCCTAATAAAATCATATACTTATTGGCTCCGCCCGACGGCGCGGAAGGATGGCGCTCAGGTGCCACCGCGGGGGGCGGCGCGCTCGGTAGCGCGGGAACTGAAGGAACCGGCTGCATAACTCTTCACCCTTTGTTTGGAACCCGTTACCGGGTTCTGCCATTGTATCGAAAACCAGTCTCGAAACGGACTAGCCCTCAGGCCATCCCTCTGTCATGACGACAGAAACACGACAAAGGTTAGCGCCCTAACCTGCGCGAAAACCTTAAAGGGAAAAGTCGCCATCGATGTAGCAGTAGATTTCGGAGCCTTTTTTGGCTAGGATGCCCTCAGGGAGATTGCCTGAGGAAAGGCCGGAGGCCTCAATGGGGTGGCGCAGATGGTCGCCGGTACCCCCCGCCACGCGCGAACGGATCCGCACCTGCCGGCCGTCGATCGCCCGCACGCTTTCGAGATTGAGAACGACGCGGGGCGGTTTGCCGATCAACCGCCGCCCCGGCAGGATCGCCAAAGTGACCAATAGCGGTGCGCCAGCCGCAATCACCACGCGGCCGTTGACGACGACATTCTCCGACACCGACATTTTCAGCGGCGTAGCCGGTCGTGCCTCCCGCAGCACGTTTTCATCGAGCATCACCCGCAAGCGCGTGCCGTCAGGCAGGACGAAGGGCGCGGCTTTGGCGGCCTCGGTCTTCGGAACTTCGGTCTTGGGAGCTTCGATATGGGGAGCTTCGGCTTTGGAAGCTTCGGCCTTGGAAGTTTCGGGCGCCGCCACCGCAGTCGTGGGAACTAAGGCCTTGGGAGAAGCGGGGACCGCCAGAGTCGCCGGCGCCGAGGGCAGCACCGCCTTGGGATCCCGCATCACCGCCACCATCGCTTCTGAGACTCCGCCTTTACCCAGGCGGATCAACTCCGGCGTCGACAGCTTAAAATGCGTCTTCGCCGAGCGCAATTGCGAAATGATAAAGCGCTCCGGCAGCTTCGCATTCACCATGTCGAGGACGCTCTCGTTGGTGAGCACGTCGGGCATGGGAGGCGGCGGTGGTGGACGATGGGCCACGACGGCGTCGGGCGGTTCGTTGGCATCGACCGGCAGCCCGGGTGGCCCGGGCGGCGGCCGGAGGAAAAACGCGAGCGCTCCAGCGACCAAAACAAAGCCGCCCAAGCCGAGCCAGACCCCGGAGAGGCTGCTCTTGGGCGGCGCGGGCAGGGGAGGGACGGCCGCCGCGGCGGTCTTCGCGACAATCCCGCTATCGTGGGCCGCTTTGATGCGGGAAAGCTCGGCGCGGACGATTTCCATGTTGGGATACCGGTCCGCCGGATTCTTGCGCAGGCATTGATCCACCAGCGCCTGAAGATCGGCCGGCAGCGTCTGCAAGACGGCGGCCGGAAACGCCGTGGGTTCATCGCGCAGGATCGCGGTCAGGGTGGCGATCTGGGAGCCACCGGCGAACGGCGGTTTGCCGGCCAGCATCTCGTAGAGCACACCGCCGAAGGTGAACATGTCGGAGCGGGCATCGACGAGTTTGCCTTCAGCCTGTTCCGGCGACATGTAGTTGAGGGTGCCCAGCAAAGAGCCTTCAATCGTCTTGGGACCCAACGTGCGCGTGGCGTCGGTGCTCGGATCCGCACTGGTGGACTCCGGCACTACGAGCTTCGCCAAACCAAAGTCCAGCAGCTTCACGCGGCCCTGCGCCGAAATCATCACGTTCGCGGGTTTCAAATCGCGGTGGACAATCCCCGCCGCGTGCGCCGCCGCCAGAGCATCGGCGATCTGCAGGCCATAAGAAAGCACGTCTCGCAAGGGCAGGCCCGCGAGCGGAATCGCCTGGGTGAGCGTCTGGCCAGTCAAATACTCCATCACCAGACAATCGCCGCCCGAATCGGCCAAGAGGTCATGCACGGTGATGATGTTCGGATGGTTCAGGCCGCTGGCGGCTTGCGCCTCCTGCAGAAAGCGCCGGCGGCGATCCGGATCGGACAGCTTGGCCTGCGGCAGGATCTTGATCGCTACCTGACGATTCAATCGTGTGTCGCGCGCGGCATAGACTTCCCCCATGCCGCCTTCCCCGATCTTCGACGTGATCTCGTATTGTGCGATCGAACGGCCGATCCAACTCATCCCGCGATATCGTTTCTGTGCCGGTCCCACTTGATGACGCGCTCTTCGCGGGCCGATTGGTTCAGCATATGCGCGCAAGCGGCGGCGCGATGGCCCACCTGCGCATTCTCCCAATGGCCTTGCCGCGTGCGGATGCCCTTCAGCCAGTTGGCGAAGTGCGCCACGGTCGACTCCGGCCCATCGGCCACATAGGTCTCGCTGCCCGGCACCATGCGGGCGGCGCGCGCCTCCGCCAGTTCGCTCTGTCGGATTTTGGGGTCCTCGTAGTAGGCCTTCTCCATCGCCCGCGGCCAGCTCTCCACAATCCAGCGATTGTCCTCGCGGCTGCTCTCGGCCAGCACTTGCAGGCTCCCCGAATTGAGCACCAGCGTGCCTTCGGTACCCAGGAACTGGAAGCTGCCGGCCGTCATCGATTCGTTGTTGAAGGTGGAACTCAGGTTGGCCGCGAAGCCTTCCGGATACTCGAGCAGGCCGTTGATGGTGTCGTAGACATCGCGGTTCTCTTTCCAGCGGTAGAGTTCGCCCATGGCAACGGCCTTCGACGGCCCGTCGCTGTTCATCACGAACTGAATCGTCGTGCAGAGGTGAACGAAAAGGTCGGTGGCAATGCCGCCCGAATAGTCGTTGTAACAACGCCAGCGGAAGAAGCGGTCGTTCGAGTAGGACTGCTTGGGGGCGTTGCCCAGAAAGCGCGGCCAATCGACGGTCTCGGGCGTCGCGTCCGGCGGAATCGGATAGAGCCAGGCGCCGGAAGCGGAGTTTCGGTTGTAGGCGGCGCGAATCAGGGTCACTTTGCCGATCTTGCCGGATTGCACGATCTCCCGCGCCCGCTCCTGCAGCACGCCGCTACAGCCCTGGCTGCCCACTTGCAATATGCGCCCGGCTTTGGCCGCGGCGGCCGCAATCTCCTTGCCTTCGCTGGCGCGAAAAGTGAGCGGCTTTTCGCAATAGATGTCCTTGCCGGCGGCGATCGCGTCCAGGCACATGCGGTGGTGCCAATGGTCCGGCGTGGCGATCACCACGGCGTCGACATCCTTGCGGGCCAGAACCTCCCGATAGTCGCGGTACTCCTTGGCGGCGGCGCCCCAATTCTCCTGGGTGCGGATGACACGCCCGCGGTAAGCGTCACTGATGGCGGTGATCGCCGTGCCCGGGTTGGCCATCAGCGCCCGCATCAGTTGCTGTGACCGCGCGCCGCAGCCGATCACTCCCACCTGCACGCGGTTGTTCGCCGAAGTCTGGGCGAGCGCCGTCGCGGCGGAGGCGAAGACCAAGTTACGCCGAGTTAATGCCATGGTTCGATTATATGCAAGCTGCGGGTCCACATCATCTGGCCCACCTCCCGGGCAGCGATTTGACGATACAATCCGAGACATGCTGAAAACCTTATCCATCCTTTTGCCCGTATCGGTTTTGATCTTCGCCGGCGGCTATCTCTCCGGTGTCCGCGCCGCGGCCCCCGGCAACGTCTATGAACTGCGCACCTATACCACTTTCGAAGGTAAGCTCGAAAACCTGAACGCGCGCTTCCGCAACCACACCACGCGCATCTTCGAAAAACACGGTATGACCAACATTGGCTATTGGACGCCCATGGATGGCCCCACCAAGAGCAACACCCTCATTTACGTCATTTCCCACAAGAGCCGTGACGCCGCCAAGGCTTCCTGGGATGCCTTCCGCACTGACCCCGAATGGAAGAAGGTCGCCGCTGAATCGGAGAAGGATGGCAAGATCAACCAGAAGGTGGAAAGCGTCTTTCTGGAACCGACCGATTACTCGAAGCTGAAGTAACCCGATGCGCCGGGCCGCCGGATTAGTGGCCGTCTTGCTGGTGGCAGTTTCGCTGTGGAACTGCCGCCCCGGCAATCCGTTGTCACGAGTGCCGCAAGTGGGGCTGGCGCCCGCGGGCCTCGCGGAGCGGTTCGAGCGGCCACTCACCTGGGAATGGGGAAAGTTCCAGAGTCCGGATGGCGCCATGCTGCGGATCGGTTCGGCGAAACCGCTCGGGGGCGTGGCGAAGGGCACCGTGGTCATCCTCGGGGGCTATACAGAGTTCGCCGAAAAATATTACGAAACCTACCACGACTTACTCACGCGCGGCTATGGTGTGGCGACGCTCGATTGGCGTGGCCAAGGCGGGTCTCAACGGTACTTACCCAATCCGCAAATGGCGCACTCGTTGGGCTTTGAGCACGACACGGCGGACTTAGCCGCTTACTTACAAAAAAACACGACGCAGCCGGTCTATTTACTGGCGCACTCGATGGGCGGCAACATCGCGCTGCGTCTGATGCATGACCATCCAAAGCTCGTGCGCGCGGCCGTTCTCTCCGCCCCTGCCTTCCGCATTGGCTCCCGTGCCGGCATGCCCGCCTGGCAGGCGCGGACCCTCTCCGGGCTCATGGTCGCCGCCGGCTTCGGCGAAAGCTATGCCCTGGGTCAACGCGATTGGCAGTTCGATCCGCAACGCAACGCCGCCAATAGTCCCGTCTCCCACGATCCGGATCGCGACCCGATCGGTCCGCGCTGGTTCCGTACGCGCCCGGAGTTGAAGGTAGGCGGCGGCACCTACCGTTGGGCTTACGAGTTTTACCGCTCCTGCGCCACCATCATGGACCCCGGCTATCTCCAGGCCATCCCCACCCCGATTCTGATTGGTTCGGCGGGACAAGATACTTTCGTCGACGCCGCTGCCCATGCCGAAGCCTGCGCCCAGTTGCGCACCTGCCGGTTAGTGACTTACCCCCAATCTAGGCATGAGTTGCTCGCGGAAAGTGACTCCATCCGGAAGCCGTGGCTCGAAGAGATCGAGCGGTTTCTTGCTGCGTACGCGGTCATCGTGGCCAGTGACCAATAAACTTACAGCTTCCGGTACATCACATTCCGGTAACTCACCTTAAACGGCGGCCCCACGTGCATCTGGAAGCCGAGCACCCCTTCGGGGACGTAGTTCTTCGCGTCCTCGTCGATCGTCGCGCTGATCAACTGCCCATTTAGAATCTGCAGCATTACCGGACCGCGGGCAATGATGTGGTAAGTATTCCAGCCCTGTACATTCACCACGCCGCGCAGCAGTTTATTGTCGCCAATCGTCGCCAGTATTTTGTACTTCGGCCCATCCGTAATTCGCGTTACGTCGCCCCGCCGCGCCAGCACCACATGGCCCGGCTTACGGCCGCGCTCTTCGTGCAGATTGCCTGTGTAGCCGTTCGAAATGTCGAGGTCCGCCTGATAGCCTTTCAGCACCCACTTCCCCAATTCCGGCATCTCGGTGCTGCGGTATTGAATGCCGCTGTTGGTGCCACTTAACCTAAAGTCCACCTTGAGCTCAAAGTCCTTCACCTTACTGCCGCGCCAGATGAGGAAGTTATTCATCTTCACCACCTTTTCCGGCGTCGTTTCTCCCACGATTTCCCCATTTTCCACGCGCCAGAAGGTCGTGTCGCCATCCCAGCCAGCGAGCGTCTTGCCATCGAAGATCGAGACGAAGCCGCTGTTGTCGTCCGGCCCGTACTGCGGATAGATGCCGCCGGGAGCTTGGGCCAGCAGAGCACAAGGGATCAGGAGGAGTTTGAGGATTTTCATGCGCGCCCGCATACTATCACGAAACTACTGGCGGCACTGCGCGCCGTCCCGATGGACATAGTAACTCCGGAAGCGCCGGCTCTTAGGATCCATGCAGCCCGATAGGTTCAGCAGCCGGATACTCCGAAATTCCACCGGATGGCTCTCGCTCTGCAAACCGATATAGCCGTCCTCAAGCAACTTGCCATTCACTTTGATGGCTGGGTCGAACCCATGCACCACGCCCCCGCCAATCTGCGGCTTTTCATACTGCAGCACCGTCTGCCCGTCAATGACATGCCGCACGCGCTCCGACCCCCACACTTCCACCTCCACTTTGATCCAGCCATCCTCGGCGTGATAGATCTTCGACGTCGAGTTGGTGCAATGCGCCTTCACCATCTGCCCGTTCATAAAGATCTCGGTGCCCGGCGTGCAGACATTCATCGTGGGCCGCTTCAGGTTGCCGTCGTTGCTTAAGAACTGCGCCTCCACCGAGATCGGCCAATCCTGATCCTTCAGGATGGTCTCCGGCGCTTGCGAGTGAATCATCACCCCGCTATTCAGCCGCGCATAAGACGGCCCGCCCTTTACCTGCTCGCCCGTAAAGCGATACTCAAGCGACAAGCGATAGTGCGAAAACTTCTGCTTGTAAAATAAGTGCGAAAAGCGCACGCCGAATTCCGGGTATTGGTCGTAGGAGACCTTGATGACTCCGTCCTCGGCACGGAAAGTGCGGCCGAAGTTATCGCCTAAGTCATAGCCGGCGATCTTCACCACCCAGCCATCCAGGTTCTTCCCGTTGAAGAGCGTCAGCCAATCCTTTTCGGTCTGCGCGAAAAGCGAAAGGGCCATAAACAGAAGCAGAGTCAGTTTCATATCCGGCCCCTATTCTAATGGCTATTGCGGCCGCGCGAACTCATGCATGTCGCCCAGGCGAGTGTAGCGATAACCACGGCGCGCGAAACATTCCACCAGCCAAGCCGGCGACGGCGTCCGCAAAGGCCCGGCGAGAATTCGCGGCTGCGCCTTCCAGGGTCCATCGAGCTGCGCCTCCAAGGCAGGACGAGCAAATTCGGCGAATGCCCAGGGCATGGGGAAGACCGGGTTGGGCACGGGGTAAGTGGAAAGGTGCGCAAACTCCCAGGCGGCTAGTTGCTCCGCTGGCGGCGCCGGGTTCGGCACGCTACTTTCCACCAGCAGGCTATTCGCCAGCCAGGGTGCCCCGGCTCCGCCCCCAAACTCGAGCCAATTGGCTAGGGGCCGCAGGTCGCCATCGCGCAGTTGCCGCGCACGGCTGCCCGGAGCGACATGCAACAGCAACACCAGCATCATGCCCGCGTAACGCCACACGGGCCGCATCGCCGCGAGTCCGCCCGCGCCCAGCAGCGCGAATCCCACTGCCGACAGCGCCAAGTATCGTGGCGTGTAGAACGCACTACCGGTCAGCCGAGCCAAGCCGAACAAAACCAACGGCCAAGCCAGCCAAATCGCGGCCCACGGCGCCAACGGGCCAGGACGGCGCCAGGCTTTCGCTATCCACGCCAGGGCCCCCACGATCAACAACGTCGGCCCGACGCGATCTTGCAATAAGTCCCAAGCCAGGTCTCGCCACGCCGGCGGCGCCAGATAAGCGATCGTGCTGACCTTCACCGTCGATCGCCACACGACGTAGCCCACCGGTGCCAAGCAACCCGCTGCGGCCAACAGCGCCACGCCATAACGCCACCGCAGATCGGGCCGCGTGAACCACACATAGATCGCGCATAACGGCCACACTAAAGCGAAAAACGGTTGCAGATAAACCAGGATCACCAACCCCAGCGCATGGGCCGCCAAATACCGCCCCCCCGACAAACATGCCGCCAGCCACGCATGCATCCACCATAACGTGCCGGCAAAGACCAGTTGGGCGAGGGCATAGGGGCGCGCTTCGGTGGCAAAGTCGAGCGTGGTCGACAAGACGGCATACAGCAGCGCGGCCATCCAGCCGGTGCCTTTGCCGTTCACTCGTTCCGATAAGGAGTACAACACCGCCGCGCAACCGATCGCCGCCAGCAATGACGGCAGGCGCGCGACGGCTTCAAACCACGGCGGCTCTGCTCCGGCGAATGCACTCAGCAGCGTGGCATACAACAGGCTCAGATTCGCTAAGCCGAACGGCGGCCGCACCATCTGCGTCAAATGCTGCGACAGCCAATAGGCGCTACATTCATCGATCCAGAAGCCCGCCTGCATCGCCCGCGATACATCCCAGGCGAACAGCACCAACAGGGGCAGCAATAGCGAAAGCGATGGTGTGGGAGCGAACCGGTCAATCCATCGCGCCCGGGTTCGCCACCATCGCCAATTCACTCGCCTAGCCTGCCATATCCGCGGTCCGCAGTTTCACGGCCGGGTCGCCCAGGATCAAATAATTCCGGGCGTCGTTGCGCGCCACCCAACGATTGGCGATCACGCTATCGGGGATCGGATCGTTGTCTTCCTTGCGCCGCGTCAGGTCGAGTAACTCATTCGACAGCGCGCCCCAACGTTGGTTGAAGCTGTCCGTCGCTTGGCCAATGCGCTCGCCGTTCAGGATGCGATCCATCACGGAGCGGAAGCCTTGGTACTGTCCTTTGCCGGTCACCGTCTGGAAGCCGTAGCTCCAGGCGCGGTCGATATGCGCCAGCACCGCCAGCGCCCCCTTTTGCAGCATCGCCTGTGGCACGCGCGCCGTGATGGGCTTCGCCATCAGAGGCACCGGCTTGCGGTCCGGTCCGCGATCGTAGTTGTCCACCGCCGGGCAGCCGCCGCCGTAGCAGGCGAAGAGGAAGTGGATCATCCCCGTCACGTTGGCCTCTTGCAAAACCTCCGCTCCGGTCAGGTAATGGTCCTCCGTAGGCACCATGCCGCGGGACCATTCCTGCGCTAGCAGCGCCCCTTGCTGATTCCGACGCGTCACCTCGTCAGCGTCCGGGAAGGCGACGCCATGCGAGCCCGTAAACAGCAACGCCGGCGTGCCGTTCGTTCCGCGCAATACCTCCAGCAAAGCTTGCTTGGTAGCCGCATCGCCCAACATCGGCTGCAACGCAAACTGAGACTTCGTGCCCAAAGGCTTCACCAACCCTTGGCCCTGAATCAACGGCTTCGCCACCAGGTTGTGTAGCAAGCCCGTGGCTTGGTCGCCCGGATTCTTCACGTTCCACAAAGTAGCCCGCTTCAGGGTTTTGATCGTCGAGGCGTTCTCATAGGCGATCACGCTTTCAGCGTATTTGGCATACTCGGCCGGAGTGTCAAAGTCCAGCCGGCCCACGTTCCAGAAGCTGTCGATCGAGTATTGAAACTCGAACGGAATCTGCTCCGGCGAGCCCACCAGCAGCAGGTACAGCGGCACGCCATTCGACGGCTCCACTTCCATGAAGTCGACGCCATGCCGCGTCACCCAACCGCGCGCCGACTCACCGTTGCGCACCGCCCGCAGATCGACAAACTCCTGGAACAGCGCCGCGTTGTTCACCTGCTTCCGCCGATGCTCGACGAGCGGTTTCAGCGCCTCCCTCACCGCCGGATCGGCATCGCGCGCGAAGACAATGCCCCAGCCGGCGCTCGAAAGATCCATCGGGTCGACGCCCTCGGCGAAGGCCAGCACATTCTGCCGGCTACGCACGCCCGTCTGCGCCTCCGCAAGCTTCCAGGCATCCGGTGCCAGGTCGTTCAAAGGTTGTCCGGATGCTTTGATGCCAAACGGCAAAGGCATCGGTTCATTGGTGAATTCGGGCGCCAGGCCCACGGCTTCATCCGACATGAGTCGCCATCTCCTTATCTTCCGCGGCTAAAGCTGCCTGCCAAATCGCGTGCGCCACTTGCGGCCCGTCGATATCGCTATGGGCACCGGAGGCGCCATCCATCTTCTTGATGAAGTTGTCGCTCATCAGGTTATAGATCTTGCCGCCTTCAAAAGGATAGGTGGCATTCTCGTCGAGCATTTTCATCGCCACCGCCGCCGCGGTGCCCTGGATCCCGTAAGTCCCAATCGCCCCGGACTTGGGCAGCTTCACCGGATCGAACGAAACATCGCGGTCGAGAAACACGGCCGCCGGATAGAACGTGCCCACGGCAACATCGAATCTCGATTGCGTCGTCAGAAATGGCCCGCTCACCGTCTTCGAGGGGATGATGTTGTTGAAATAACCGGGCGTCGCCGCATCCGGCACCTTGCCCGCGTCCGCGTAGGACCATAACGAGAACGCCCCCTGCACCATCGCCACCGAATTCACCTTGCGCGGCAAAGGCGTCTTGCCGTTTTTGCCGCCCAGAATCGACGACGTCACAATGCAGCCGAAGCTATGCCCCATCAAGTGGATCTTGGCGTTGGTGGTCCGCATCAGCGTGGCGATAAAGTCGTGCATACCGCCTTCGCCCACCGTGCGCGCCCGCTTCTTCATCGTCCAGAACGAAAGCTGCCGCACGCCGCCCAGAATGCCGTTCATGATGCTGCTGCCCAGCCCGAACGCCGCGCCAGACATGTTCGCCGCCTCCAGCGCCCCTTGCGGATCGAGCGCCGCACCTTCCTCGTCGGGCGCCGCGCCCGCGCCACTGCCCGCCTTAAAGCCAATCGCGTGCGCCAATTCCTGATACGCGCGCGTAACTTCCATCGGCACTTCCGTCGTGCCCGCCTCCTCCACGCTGGCCCGGAAGATGACTTCCAGCGGCTTGCGCACCGCGTCACTGCCCCCGAAATGCGCCACGGCTTCTTCGAGCAACGCCGCTTGGCCATCGCCCGCCGTGTCGAAGCTGCTGCCGGCGATCTTCTCTTCGCCAAATGGCTGGCTGGGCCAATGCAGCCCAATCCACATCGGCTTAAACCCCGGGCCCATCCGCTCGCGGTCCGCCTTCAGCTTCCCCATCGCGCCGATCCAGCGGTTATATTGATCCACCGCCGCCGGCACGTCTCCCTTCCAGCCGTGGCTGAAGAAGAAGATGTTCGTCGGCTGCTCCGTGCGCGCCTTCTCGAGCAGAACCTGCGAGAATAGGCCGGGGCCATCGTCGGTCCGCTCCTGGCCGTTGCCGTCAAAGCTGAGCAACCCATACTGTTCGTCCGTTCCTGGAATCGTCTTAAATGGCATTTGGTCCTTCCTTACTCTGATTCTTAGCGAGCCGCCAATAAACGGTCTCGGCGACGTCATAACTTAGCTGACTCAAGGTCTTCGATAACTTCAGCCACGCCGTCTGCAACACGGCAATGGTCACCTCGTCCCCCACCGTGCGCAAGCCTTCGAGCGCCGCATGCTGCAAGGACTGTCGATCGTCTTCGCAAATCGGGTCCAGCAGTTTCATCACTTCCGAGGCCCGCAGAATAGCCCAATCCCCGCGCACAATCAATTCGCAAGGCTCTTTCATCTCCGTCTTGCCCAAATCGGCCAAGGTGCGGATGGCTCGCCCGATCACGCGCGGCATACCGCTTTGTAAAGCCCGCTCCAAATACTCCTTGGTTTCGGGCGTTTCGCGCCCCACCTTATTGATCATGTAGATGATGCGCGAATCGGGCGCTTTCTCGAGGAAGGGCTCCACCGCATTGGCCAAGGTCAACTCCGGATCGAGCCGCGGCAGCATCTCGGCGATCGCCCACAGCACCTCGCGATCCAGGTCTGGCCGTAAGTTCGCCTCCAGCAGTGTGTTCACCACATCGCGCTGGCCGGAGAGGCCCAAGGCAAACACCGCCAGCGGCGACTCATGCGCATTGCTCCGGTTCAACAGGTGCGCCATCGGCAGCGGATCGCCCGCGTCCATCAACTTGCCCGAAGCCTCCAGCAACTGCACCAGGTCCGGCCGCTTAGCCAGGATATACTCCGTCACCGCCTTGCGCCGCGCCAGCATCACATTTAGCGCCTCCAGGCGAATGCCCGAAAACTCGAAACGCGCCATGCCGTCCCAGCCCTTGCTGATCTTATCGCTGGCTAACGACACCAGATGCTCGATCGCCCGGTCCTCCGCCGGCGGCGCGCCGGTATCGATCTCCGTCAACCACCGAATTGCCCGCTTGCGGTCGACCACCGATCCGTCATTGTTGGGATGCGACCGCCAGATGAGCGTGTCCGTCAACAGCCCCGCCAATTGCTTCAATTGCGGCGTCCGCTGCTCCGCCGGAATCTCCAGGTAGCATTTCGCCGCCAAGTAAATCTGCTCGCCGCTTGCCGCCGAAGAACCGGCCAGAATGCGTTCGAGCACCGCGCCAAAGTCCATCAAGCCCGCCAGAATCACCAGCGGCTCTTCCCAGAGCCGCCGATGGCGCGTGCTGCCCAATGTAGCCACCACATCGTTTAACTTCCGCTCGCGGTCCGGCGCGTGCAGCAGATACATCGCCGTAAAATAGGCCTGAAAGCCCGCGTAGGAAAAGCGCACGCCGTCTTCGCCGCTGCGCCGCATCATCTCGCAATCGTCGATCAACGCCGACTTGATCTCGCCCAGCGGAAAGTCGCGCCCCCGCCGGGCATGGGCCAATAACTCATACAGCGGACCGCCCGCCAGCGACACTTCCTGCGTCTGCTGCAACTCCCAGGCGATCGCCGCTAAGGCCTGCCCCGCGCATGACGGCGTCACGTTCCCGATCTTTAACCGCCCCAGCTGCTCCGCCGCGATGCGCTCAAACAACTGCGCCCGGTTCTTGAGGCCGGCCTCCTCGTAGCGGATCATCCGGCGCAGCATCCACGCCAGGCTCGTCAGGTCCCACCAGCGATTGCGCTGAATCTTCTCCGCCAAGGTTTCGGCCTTCGGCGCCGGCTCGCTAGTTGCCGTCGCCGGCTTCTTCGCGGCCTTCAGTTTTTCGAGGTCGTTCAAGTAACACATCACCAGCGCGCGTTCCATCGGCTCCATGCGCAGGATGATCGGATCGTGCCTGGCCAAGCCGCCATGCACCGGATTCGAGAGCCAATCGTCCAGCGCCAACGCATCCACCGAAATCACCACGCGGACATTCTCGGGCAACCGCTGCAGGGCCCGGACAAAGTCCGCCCGCCGCGCCGGCACCACTTCTTCTTCGCCATCCACCATCAGCACGATGCGGCGCAGCTTCAGTTGCTCAGAAAAGTCGTCGCCGTAGCGGACCCCACCCTGTTCCCGCAAACTTTGCCCCAAGCTACCCAATAGATCGGCCTGCCCGGCGAGGTCTGCCAAGGCAAAGCGAATCGGCAACATCGCCTCGTCGTCGGCCTCCAGAAATTCCTTGCCCAGCACCCAGGCCACGCGGTCCAGCACCGCCGTCTTGCCCGTGCCTCGCCCTCCGGACAGCACCATCAACCGGGCGTTCGATTCCTTCAGTTCCTTCACCGCCAACACCGTCACGTCGTAGCTGGCCGCACGGCGGTCACGGCGATCATCACCCTCCGCGCAGCCTGCGGGATTGTCCTTCGTCGCCTGCAACGGCACCGGCGTCTTCATGTCGTGCTTCGCTTCCCAGCCGGCCACCGCGGAGCGCAACGCCTCCCGGAAAGGATCGGCGTGCCAGAGTCGCCCATCCGGCAAATTCATGTACAACGCCGGCACACTCCAACGGTCGCCCGCTGCACTCTGAACCGCTTGGCGGCCCGCGTTCACCGCCACATCCACCGCGCCATCCTTCACCAGCGATTGATAAAAGGCCCGCGACATCAGCCGCGCGTCGTTCATCTCCACCGGCTGCTGCATCGCCACCACGGCCGGAATCCCCGCCGCCACCAGATGCGCCGCCACGCCCACCATGCTGGCTTCTTTCACGTCCGCCCGGGCGCCGCTTTCGCACGCCTGCAGATACACCAGCTTCAGGTTGCCGTTGTTCCAGGTCTTCAGCCGCGCATCCTCGATGCGGTCCACCTGGCCGTCCGCGTTTTCGAGATAAAGCAGTCCCTGCTGTTTCACCCGGTCAAACTTACCGTGCGCGATCACATGCAACCCATCCGCCGACTGTGTCTCCAACTTCACTGACTCAAACGTCACGGGCCCCGGAACCACCCGCGCATTAATCTCCTTGAGCCATCCGGCCAACTCCGCATCGAGCTCCACCTGGCCGGCCATCACCACCAACTGAAACAAGCCGCCATTCGCCAGCCCGCGAAAGGCCAGTGCCAGCGCGCGTAACTCCGCCAATACATCCACCGGTGCCAAATTCACCGGTAAGTTACGCGGGTTCGCCAACGCCACCACTAAGTGGAAAACCCCATCGTCCGGAATTACCGGCGTCGTGCTTTCGGCGAGTAAGTAACGCGAAAACGGAGTCAGCGGCGAGGTCGATACCGGATCCTGCCCCACGAAGAGGCGCTCCCACCGGAACCAATGCCGCCGGTCCGGCGTCGCATCCAACAACAGCCGCACCCGCACCTTGTTGCCGCCTTGCGCGCCCAGCGCCCGGTTGAATGCGGCGTCAATCCGGCCCACGAACAACTGCTCCTTTAACCGCTTGCCGTACTCTTCCGGTCGATCTTCAAAAGGGCTCAACGCCCCTTCATTCAAAATGGCTTCGTCGCGCCACAAGCCGGCGCCATTGATTTTGGCTTCCACATCGTGGCGCGACGACTCCTCCGATACCGCCGACTTGGCGGGCCGAATGTAGATCTCGAGATCCGTAAATTCGCCGACGGTATTATTCATTTACTTCAAGTTGATCAGGCCGGCCGGCCGCAACATGATCGGGTCCCCCACTGGTTCCGCGCTGCCGCCCACCGTAGCCGCGAACGATAGCTCGTCGCTCTTGGTTCCCTGCAGTTGCCAGGCGCCTTGGTTGAACGAAATCTCGAACGCGCGGAACGCAAACGTCACCGGCACCGTACCCGTGTAAGTCAGCTTCGTAGTGCTGCTGCCCGCCGCTTTGACGCCCACCTTGGCGCCCACCATGCTCTGAATCACCCCGGCATCTACCGTCACTCCGACGCCGTGTTCATCCGTCGCCACCACCGAAATCTCGTTCGACTTCAGCACGTCGAAGATCAGAAACGCCTCGGCTTCGTCTTCCAGCATGTAGTGCCGCACCACCGGATTGGCCGTGTTCAACACCCCACCCGCCAGGTAGTTGCCCGCCTGCAGCGGCTGCACCGTGGTCGAGTTCACATTGCCAAACGTGAACTGCAGGGTCCGTGCTTTCTTATAGGCCAGATCGAGCGAAGGGGTCGACGCGCCAAACGCCGCCAGCACATTGCCCAGCATCTTGAGCCCCAGCGACAGATCGAGCGAATTCGACTCCTGCCCGGAGATATCGAGCGCCGGCGCCGTGCTGGCCGTCGGCAAAGCCACCGTCGTGTTCCACACCGAAGCCAAAGCGCCCAGCCACTCTGTGGCTTTGTCGTCTTTGCCCAGGATATCCATGGGCTCTATGCCGGCGCGCGGTAGTTTCACTACGTTGTAACCCTTACTGTTGAGCTTTCCGACGCTCTTATCGCCACACTTCGCCATTGGTAACCTCCTGGCACTCCATTTAACTGGCCTACGGAATACACTTGATAGCGGATTCCGAGAGCGGTGTCCATCCCCGCGTTTGCGGTGATGGAATTCACGGCTCTCCGCCTGACTCATTCTATTAAGCGTCATCCAGGCCCAAACTCGGCCATCCCCTCGCAAAAAGTAACATTCCATAGCAAAAGGCCAGGCAAACGCTTGCCCGTTGTTGATCGTCACTTACTCGACGTGACCAGGTAGTTCATGGCGCAAGCTCAGCCTGCGGCCGGGCCCGGTTTGCGCGTCTGCGATAACCCCACCAGAAACAGCGACACGGCCATCATCAAGCAACCCGTCCAATAGGGCGCGCTCGGCGCAAACGCATCGAACGTCAAGCCCGCCCACAGCGGACCCAGAATGCGCGACAAGCTCCCTAACGATTGCGTCACCCCCAGCACCACGCCTTGCTCACTCGCCCCGGCGCCCTGGCTCACCAGGCTCTGCAAAGCCGGCGCCGCCAAGCCACTGCCCATCGACAGCAGCGTCAACGCCCCATAAACAAAGCCCACACTCGGCGCGAAGATCAACGCCACAAAGCCCGTGCCCCCCAGCACCAAACCCACCCGAATCAGCTTCCCTTCGCCAAACACCGGCATCAACCGCCGGATCAACCCGCCCTGGATCACCGTGATCATCACGCCCAAATAAGTCAGCAGCCAGGCGTTCTGCCGCTCATTCGCCCCAAAGCGCGTCAGCGTATACAAGGCAAAATGGCTCTGCAAGCCGCTATAGGCGAAGTTGAGCGCAAACGTCGCCAGCAGCATAAACCGCAAGTTCACCCGCCCCAAGGCCGCCCCGATCGCCTGGAACGGATTCAGCAAACTCCACTGCAGCGGCGTCTTCGTTCGCTTTTCCAAGGGCAGTGATTCCGGGAGAAAGAAGAAGCTCAGCAGGGTCGTCACTAGCGCCAATCCGCCCGCCGCAAATGCCGGCGCCTGCAAGCTGATCGTCGAAAGTAAACCGCCAATCGCCGGGCCCATCATGAAACCCAAGCCAAACGCCGCCCCAATTAACCCAAAGCTCTTCGCCCGGTCCTCCGGCGGCGTAATATCGGCAATATAGGCCTGTGCGGCAGAGATATTGCCGCCCGTAATCCCGTCCAAAATCCGCGCGGCGAACATGAATCCCAAGCTCGGCGCCAGGCCGAACATAAAGTGCCCGATCGCCGTCCCGAACAGGCTCACCAGCAGCACGGGCCGACGCCCATAACGATCCGAAAGCGCCCCCAACACCGGCGTCATCAAGAACTGCGCCACCGAAAACACCAGCACCAACAGCCCGATCGTCAGCGCATCGCTCCGGTACTGACGCACCAGGTACGGCGTAATCGGAATCAGGATGCCCACGCCTAGCAGGTCGAGGAACAAAGTCAGAAAGATGAGAGTAAGGGGGCGGCGGTTCGACAAAATGTAAACCCCTATTGTCGCAGCATTTCGGAATTGACGGCCAATCCGTTCAGACGTCTGCTCTGTCGATGACCACCGGCACATTCCAATCGAGAATTGAGCTTGAAGTCGACGTTAAATTCCAATACGGGGTAAGCCTAAAGGCAGGTAGTGATTCCAATGCAGGATGAGCCTGAAGGGTCAGTAAGACAGGCGGCGAGAATAAGCTCCTTCTAGACTCGGCCTCTGCCAGAATCAATTGATGGAAATCGGTTGGCCAGGGCAAGACCTCCAGTTCGCCATCGGACAACTCGATGAGGCAGCCGCGATCAGAGAGCGGGAAATAGTCAGCCTCGGTCCATTCGCCAGAGCGCGGAAACAATTCGAGAATAGGCGCGGAGGAGGTCATTTCTTTCTCTACGATAACTCTCCCCAGTGATAAAGTAAGGCCGTGAAGGACCGTCGCAAATTCCTGGCCCTCAGCGCTGGCCTCCTCGGGTCTACCGCGTGTAACACCAACAAGGCCAAGTCCGAATCGGGCGCCCACATGAGGCCCTACGGCCTCAGATCGCCGCATGAGAAGACGGCACGGGTTCTGCGGGAGCTTACGGCGAGCCCCGGCACCGGCTCCAGCCGCACCCCGCTGCAGGACCTGCTCGGCACCATCACGCCCTCCGAACTGCACTACGAACGCCACCACGCCGGCGTACCGGACATCGATCCGGCGCAGCATGAACTCCTGATTCACGGCTTGGTGGAACAGCCGCTCAACTTCACCGTGGCTGTCCTGAGGCGGTTCCCTTCCACTTCCCGCACCTGCTTCCTTGAGTGCAGTGGCAACGTGATCGGCGACCTGCGGGGCAACCCACCGCCGACCGTGCAGGACAGCCACGGCTTGCTGAGCTGCACCGAGTGGACCGGCGTATTGCTCAAGCTGGTGCTCGCCGAAGCCCGCGTGAAGCCGGAAGCAAAATGGCTGATCGCGGAAGGCGCCGACGCTTGCCGGATGGCGCGCAGCATTCCGCTGGCCGAAGTGCTCGACGAAGCCTTGCTTGTCTACGGACAGAACGGCGAGGCGCTGCGACCGGAGCAAGGTTACCCACTGCGGCTGATTCTGCCGGGCTACGAGGGCAACATGAATGTGAAGTGGCTACATCGCCTGCAGGCCGCAGACGCGCCCGCCATGTCGGTGAAGGAGACGGCCAACTACACGGAGCTGCTACCCAGTGGCAAGGCCGAGATCTTCACGTTCCTCATCGAGGCGCGTTCCGTGATTACGTGGCCTTCGGGTGGCCAGCAGATTCCCGCAGGCTTTAACGAGATCACCGGCCTCGCCTGGACCGGCACCGGTAAGATCCGCCGCGTTGAGGTGTCGACGGACAATGGCCAGACCTGGGCCGACGCAACGTTGCAGGAGCCGATCCTCGATAAAGGCATCGTCCGCTTTCGCTTCCCTTGGCAATGGGACGGGAAAGAAACGGTGATCCAGTCGCGGTGTACCGATGAGACGGGTTTTGTGCAGCCGAGTCGGGATGAGTTTATCGCGCTACGCGGAGTGAACGCCGGCTACCACTACAACGGAATCAAGCCGTGGCTCGTGAAGGCGGATGGCCATGTGCTGGCGGTTTAGTTTTCTGTTTCTAATTACTTTATCCGGGCAAGACAAGCGCTTTGGTTTCGGCCAGCCGGTACCTGCCGAAGAGACTCGCAAACGCGACATTACCGTTTTCCCCAACGGCCGCGGACTCCCGCCCGGCAGAGGCACTGCCAAAGCCGGCGCCTCGATTTATGCGAGTAAGTGCGCCGAATGTCACAACGACCGTGGCGAAGGTCGCGAGAACCAATACCCAGCTCTTGTCGGCGGCATTGGCTCGCTGGCTTCGCCAAAACCCAAGAAGAGCGTCGGCAGTTACTGGCCCTACGCGACAACCCTCTGGGACCACATCCACCGCGCGATGCCCTTTGACCATCCGCGTTCACTCAATGCGGACGAGGTCTATGCCGTCACGGCCTTTGTGCTGCATCTGAACGGCATTGTGGGCGAGACGGAGGAGTTGAATGAGAAGAGCTTACCGCGGGTGAAGATGCCGAATCGGGATGGGTTTATTCCGGAGACGCGGCCATTTCAGAAGAAGCGCTTAGGCCGCTAGCGAGGGCGATCGCTTCGGCCAGTTGGCGAAAGTCCCGTTCGCAGACGCGGACTAACTGGGCATGGCTTCCAATTGCTCCGTCAGCGGGGGATAGGTCGAACATCGGCTTACGGGCTTCCTGGGCCATCGGCATCAGGCTGCCGTAGTTACGCAGGGTTCCGAGGCAATAGTTTTCAGTGGTGAGACTACCCTGGGCGCCCTCGCCGAGCACAAACTCGCGGTAGATGCCCGGCACTCGTTGCAGCCACCTGTCGTACCCTTTCGCGGGACGATCGGCACGGACGGCGTGCTGAAGCATGACATAGCCAAGGGGCTCCATGCGGCCCGCGGGCAGGGGAAAACTTACCTTAGCTTTCTCTAGCATCTCCGTCCAAAGACGGCGCCAATGCCGAACAGCCGGTCCGAGATTCTTTAGTCCTTGAAGAGAAAATAGATCAGCAGCCAGAGGGATGATAAGGAAGTCAGCAGCCAATAGCGCGGAACGGTTAATCGCGCCTAAGTTCGGGCCCACATCGAGAATTGCCACGTCGGCGCTCGCCGTTTTCCCCGCGTCCTGAATCATTCGATAAAAGGCGGACGTAGCCCTGAGGGCTGCCTGATCGTTCGCGAAACCTTTTGGCCAACTCTCGGAGAGTTTGTCCTCAAACTGGGAAAGGCCCAAGTCGCCGCAAAGCAAACAGATTCGCGGAGAAATTCGCAGCGGAGAAGCCGCAGCAATGTCGCCAGTGCCGTCGAGAATCGGTTGGACGCAGGTCAGAACCGTCTGGCCAAACACCTCTTCATCCCAGACTCGTTCGAGAGTGTCATCCTCAAAGAATGCCGACGTAAGGTTCGCTTGAGGGTCGAGATCCACGGCTAGGATAGAGTAACCCAAACGGGGAAACATATGGGCCAGATGATAGGCCAGCGTCGTCTTGCCCACGCCACCCAGGTTGTTAAACAAAGCAATCGTAATCATACGTGCGCTCGGATGGTCACCAGAACATAGGCGTTATCAAAAGAGAATTCTGGCAGCGGGTTCCCATTTCGCTCCAGGGCCGCGCGGGCTCGCAAGACTCCCGTGCCAAAACGCTCCGCGTAGCCCAAGCCTTTCATCGCCTCCGCGATTACGGGATTGCGATAGGCGCTGGCCGTGCCGAAATTTGCGGGGGTTACTGAATCGGAGAGCCCGCCGGGGCTTTGGATCTCGATGCGGTCGGTGAAGATCGTGATGCGCGTGGGAGCCGTGCTTTGATAGTCGCGATGTAACAATGCGTTCCATGTCAGTTCCCGCAATGCCAGGCGAGGATAGTTAGGGACCGCCTGCTGCCGGAAGGAGCTAGTTTGTTTTTGTGGCTCTTGAATGAGTAACGGAAGATACTCGTCCAGGATTCTCAACTGAGTGGCGAGATTGCCGGTAATTTGCTTCTGGTCTACCACGTCGTCACTCACGCTCGCGCCGCCGTAGCGGACGACCTGGACATACGCGCCAGGCAGGAAATTCAGAGGATCAAGTCCAAAAACGAGTAGGCCGGCGTAGGTGGGTACGCAACGGAGTAAATCAAAGAACCGCAACGAGGCCAATTGTTGCTGTACCGTCCGGTTATTTTCGATCAGCACTTCCGGGCTCACGACCCGTGCGAGATACTCCTCGCGAAACGGACTCAAATGTAAGTCGCCGATCGAGGACCGTAGACACGGCTGTTGGTCAAACGTCTGAGCGGCGGAAACCCGCTTCTCGGTGAGGCGGCGCTCCTGGTCGATGCTGGCCAAGGCGCGGGTGGGCCCTACGCGGATCCAGGTCTGCCCGCGGTAACGCGCTGGCGGGTGAGACACCGGGTGCACTTCCATGACCGCCACGCGGCAGCCTTGCAGCGTTCGCGGCTGCACCTCCAGGTCGGGTATGGGTTGCAGGCTGCCATCGCTCCGCATTTGCGCCATGGTGGTGAGCAGTTCGTCGGTGATCGGCAACTCGGTAGGCTCCCCTCGATCATCCACGCCAATAAAGAGGACTCCCGAATGACCGTGGGCCGGCATATCGTTCATAAACGCGCAGATGGCCTGGTAGATCTTATCTTTGTCTTTTGGCAACGATTCTTTGCGCTCCACCCAGTCCGACTCCAGGTCAAGCATGAGCTTTTCAAGTTCAGAATCCTCGCGCATCTTGAATCAGTATGAACTATGCGGCCCAACCAAAGGACCCGTTTCGCCATGTCCATAATAGAAAGAGTATGTACCGTCTTATCTTTCTCGCCGCGCTCATCCTGACGCCTGCCGCCTTTGCCTGGAATAGTGTCGGCCACAAAGCTGTCGCGGGCATGGGGTATGACAAGCTCAACTCGAGCACCCGTGCCAAGGTGGACGCTCTCATCCGGCAGCATCCGGATTATCAGAGCTGGCTGGCCAACGCGCCGACCGATGAGAAGGGCAAGGCGCGACACGCCTTCATCCAAGCCGCCTTCTGGCCCGACACCATTAAAGGCGATCCGCGCTTTTACGACGAGATGCGGCGCGACCCGGTACCCACGCCGGCCCAGAAAGGGTTCGCCGACATGAAGCGACGCACCAACTGGCACTACATCAACATCGCCTTCTCTACGGACAACACGCCCTTTCCGCCGCCACCCGCGGTGAATGCGCTTTCGCAGATTCAGATGATCCTGTCGGCGATCGGCAACGCGCCGCCAGCCCCCGGCAGCGTCCCCGTTGAGCAGGATCCCACTTATCTGCTCCCCTGGCTGCTGCACCTGGTGGGTGACGTGCACAATCCGATGCATTGCACCTCACGTTGGAAGCGCGACCAAGTGGACCCCAAGACTGGCCAGCCCTGGAGCGACCTCGGCGGCAACGGCGTGATGGTGGTGGGCTCCTACAATTTGCACGCCTTCTGGGACGATGCCCTCGGCATCACCGACACGCCCGTCTTTATCAACGGCTTGATCCAGTTTCTGAAGAAGAAAGGCAAGGCGGGCAAGAAGATCGTCGATCCGCAACTGTGGGTGAAAGAGGGCGCGCGGCTGGCGGAGACTGTGGCCTATAATTATGGCCCGGATGGCTTGGGGACCAAAGAGAGCCCGGTGAAGCTGCCCGAAACCTACATTGTGAATGCCCGCGCCCTGGCTAAGGAACGGGCCGCTTTGGCCGCGCGTCGGTTGGCGGCGGTGTTGAACGCGCGCTTGCCGTAAGTCAGCGCCGACGGCGGCGATGGCCGGGGTTCTTGGGGGCTACGGGAGGTGGAGGCGCCGGGGCCGCCACCAGACGTAAGCGGCTATCGGAAACTTGGGCGCCTTCGACGCGGAAGAGTAAGACCATGTCATCGCCCGGCGTCTCGGGCGGTAGGACGTAGGAGGCCAAAACAAACTCGCTGGCCAACAGAGGAATCGTTTCGGATTTCGTGCCTCGGCGAATGGTGAGGGAGGCCCGCTGCGCGTCCGAGTTCACCGTCCAATGCAGAGTTCGTTGGGTGCCGGCCGATTCCACCCAGAGCCTTGCCGGCGCCTGCTTGGCGGGAGGAGACCTGTACTGCACGATTAGCAACGCCACGATAGTCGTCAGCAGTATCGCGCCAAGAGCCCATAGTTGACGCACGGTCCGGCTGGGCAGTGTCTGGCGGGGTCTCGGGGCCGCGAATGGCGAGAGCGGTGCTGCAATCTCCGGCGACTCAACAAAATACTCTTGCAGCGGACGTTCGCCAGCCCAATGGCCATCGGCGTCCGTTAGATAGGCAGCGACCCGCAGGGGTCGCTGACCCGAAGGCCGGAAGACCAAAGCTAGCGGCGGAAGTTCACCAAAAACATGGTGCGCCGCTTCGAGCTCCGCCGTCGTGAGCCGTGCCTCGCCTTGGTGCTTCGTCCGGAACCAGCCGAGCACCTCGTCGGTGGTGTGCAGGTGTCGGGCGAATTCTATCGCCCGGGCCAGGTCGGAATCGACGGCCAGCATCCAACTGGTGACTGAGAGGCCGGTGGAGAGGCGGCGACCGACTAATACACCCATTACGACTGGCAAGTCTAGATTGAACCCATTTTGCGCACTCCGTCGAATGGATTCCATTAGGCCGGGGTTGTAGGCGATCGCCAACTGGCGCGCCGTATGATTTAGCCGTGCCGTAGCAGGTGCAGCCAAGGCGTCGATCTCTCTTTCAGTGCCGGGCTCGGCCTATCCGCCCTTCCGTCCCCACCCTCTGTCTGGATGACAACGTGAGGGCGGAGAGACCGGCCGACTCTACTGGATATACGAGATCCGTCGGTGGTTAGCCGCATCTGGCTTACAAATAGTATGTCGTTTTCGAATATAGTTTACGAGAGTGACGTTGGCAATGGGGATTCCCCCATCGTAACCCCATCGTAACGCCATCGTAACGCCGGTCCACTGGGCGACTTAAGCGGCGCCGATTGTAATGTGGTCCTCCACCTTCGCGACGCCCGGGGCTGACCATGCCGCCTCCAGCGCGGCCTCGTGTTCAGCGCGGGTGCGGGCATGGCCGCGGAGGCTGATGCCATCGGGGAGGATCTGAACCTTGATGCGGGACGAGTCAATCAGGGCGCTGCGCTTGAAAGCCTCTTCCACGCGGGCGCGCACATCGCCGAAATGGGTGGAGGGCGCAATGGCAATTTCGTTGCGCAACTTGTGAAGGCCGCGCAAGGGACGTAAGGATTGTTCGGCCGCCTCTTTCTGATAATGAAACTCGACCTGGCCGGTGAGCGTCAGGCAACCGCCCGCGGCTTTCACTTCGATGGTGGCGGGCACCAGCGTATTCGACTCCAGCACGCTCATCGCCGCCAATGCCAACTCATCATCGTCGCGCTGTTGGCTGAAGGGTAACTCCACGCGGATCTCATTCACAATGGCCTTGATGTGCGCCACGCGCCAAGCCGCGGTTTCGGCTTGGCACTTCTCCCAGTAACTATCGACGTGTCCGCTGAGCTGCACCGCGCCGCCCTTCACCAGGACGCCGATCTGCCGCTTATGCACGCTGGGCTCCCATTCGAGCTCTTGCTCCACGTAATGCTGTAAGTCGGTGTCGGTCCACATGGCGAGTTACTCCCGGGTGGAGTTTATCAGGCTTTCGTTAGTCGCGCAGCCAAGCGGCGAGATTTTGGGGGTTGGCGGCTGGGTCAAGCTCCAACTGCCATACGCGGCGGGACTGCTGGCCGAGGGTGACCTGCAGTGTCCGCAGCTGCTCGCGGCGCGCCACCAGCAACTGAATCGGGTCGCCCGGGGTCAGGCGCTCCAGGTGCGCGTCGAACCCATCGGGCCGTACCCGGAAGCCGTTGATCGCGAGGATCTCATCGTCCACGTTGAGGCCGCTCTCGAAGGCCGGGGTGCCCCGGGGGACGGTCGTCACGAGTAATCGGCCGGAATCGTTTTTCGTGGCCGCACCCAACTCGGCTTTCCCGCTCGCAGGTGGGTCGGCGAAACGGAGGCCGAACCAGGCCAGGGCTTCGGTATAGTTAAGCTCATCGGTAGTTTCGAGAATCTGCTTGAACCAAGCCGAGAGGTTACTCCCCGCTACTTCGCTGACTGAGCGACGAAACTCGGCCGAGGTATAGCCGCGTTCGCCAGAGTACCGCTGGTAGGCCAGGCGCATCGCGTCGTCCAGCGACTTACCGCCGCCCGTCAGCCGGCGCACGCGGGCATCGATCAGCCAGGCGATCACAGCGCCCTTGGTGTAGTAACTAATCAGAGTATTGGTGGAGTTTTCATTCTGGCGATAGAGCTTGATCCACGCGTCATAAGACGAAGTCTCCGCCGGCTGCACCAGACGGCCCGGCGTATTTTGTAACTGCGTAATCTCACGAGAAAGAAAGTGTAAGTAGGTCGCGCGGTCGATCAACCTCGCGCGCTTGACGGCTAGGGGACCATAGTAAGTGGTAATCCCTTCCGCCACCCACAGGGTGCGCGTGTAGTTTTCGTTCTCGTAGTCGAACGGCCCCAGTTCCCGGGGACGCAGCCGCTTCACGTTCCACAGGTGAAAGTACTCGTGGCTGACGAGATCGAGCCAGTTACTGCGATTGGGCTTGCGCGGTATTGGATTCAGCTTGGCCTCAAGCGGGGGCACCTCGGTGTTGTCCCACGCCCAGCGTGAGGTGATCAGCACGGTAGAGTTCAGGTGTTCCAGGCCCCCGCCGGCTTCGAGCAGTAAGTTGAAGAAGAGATACTGGTCGTAGGGAATCACCCCCATCATGCGGTGATACTCGCGGACAATCCGCTCCACCGCCTTAGCCGATTCCGGGCCATTCCAGATGCCGGCTTCGCCTTCGTTCACTAAGTAGTGCTTCCGGCCAGCAGCCTCAAAGGTGTGCACTTGGGGCGAGCCCGCGTAAATGGGCGAATCGACTAACTGATCGTAGTCACGAGCGCGAAAATGATTCGGCCCCAGGGATTCAAGGCCGCAATAACTCGCTGCCCAGCCCGCGGGAAGCTCCAGCTTCACCTCATAAGTGCGCGAGCTACCCACTAGGGCCAGAAACGTGGGCGCGCCATTGAGCAGGGCGAAGGTGTTTTCCACCCAATTGCTCTGCACGCCCATCGTGCGCGCATAGAGGCGGTAGCCGATGGCGATGCGTTCGGCATGGGCCTGCACCCGCCAGCGATTCTTGCGGGTCTTTTCCCACTGGAGTTCCTGGCCATTCTCGCCCCTGGCCCAGAAGCCTTCGAGGTGCTGCGAGTACTCGCGAATCAGGTAGCTGCCAGGCGTCCAGACGGCGAGGAAGAGTTCCGGATCGGGGCCTTCGAGCTCCGCCGTCACTTCGACATAATGGTTCTGGGCGTGGGGAAAACGAAGGGTGTAGTGCATGAGGGCCTAAACTATTAGTAGTTTGACACCACTGCACATCATTGGCGCCGGCCTGGCCGGCACGGAAGCGGCTTGGCAATTGGCGCGCCAGGGCCTGCGCTGCACGCTGTACGAAATGCGGCCGGTGCGCATGACGGACGCGCACCAGACCGACCGCCTGGCCGAACTGGTCTGCTCGAATTCGCTGAAGAGCGAGACCGAAAACACGGCGCCGTGGCTCTTAAAAGAAGAGTTGCGCCAATTGGGTTCCCTGCTGCTTGAATGCGCCCAAGTGGCCCGCGTTCCGGGCGGACAAGCCCTCACTGTCGACCGGGTGGGCTTCGCCGCCGAAGTGACGCGCCGCATCGAGAACGAACCGTTGATCACGCTGCGCCGCGAAGAGCTCACGCGGATTCCGGAGGACGGCATCACCATCGTCGCCAGCGGTCCGCTCACCTCCGGCGACTTGGCCGAGGAGATCGGCCGGCTCACCGGTTCTGACCGGCTCTACTTCTACGATTCCATCTCGCCCATCGTCGACGCCGACACCGTCGACCGCAACATCGCCTTCGCCGCCTCGCGCTACGGCAAATCGATCGACGGCACCGACGACTATTTGAATTGCCCCTTCAACAAAGAACAATACGAAGCCTTCCTCGATGCCCTGCTGGGTGGCGCCGCCGTGCCCGCGCACATCCCGGCCGATGCGCCCGGCACGCCGTTCTTTGAGGCTTGTTTACCGATCGAAGTACTGGCGCGGCGCGGCCGTGAGACGTTGCGCTTCGGCCCCATGAAGCCCATGGGACTGAGCGATCCGCGCACTGGCTATCGCCCCTATGCGGTGGTGCAACTTAGGCAGGAAAATGCTCGCGCCGATAGTTACAACTTAGTTGGCTTTCAAAATCACTTACGCTTCGGGGAACAAAAGCGCATTCTACGTATGATTCCCGGTCTTGAGAATGCTGAGTTTCTACGCTATGGCCAGATCCACCGCAACACCTACATCAATGGGCCCACTTTACTCAACCGGACTCTGCAATTGAAGGCCAATCCGCGGGTGCTATTTGCCGGGCAGATTTCGGGCGTGGAGGGCTATGTGGAGTCGATTGCCACGGGCTTCCTGGCCGGCCAATTTGCGGGCGCGGTGCAGCGGAACGAAACGCCAGTCGCGATGCCGCGTGAGACAGCTTTAGGGTCGTTGGCGCATTACATTGCGCACGCCGATCCGCGCAATTATCAGCCGGCGAATATTACTTTCGACCTTCTGCCGCAACTCGACGAACCCACGCGACACAAGCTGCGGCACGATAAGCCGGCGCGGCACGCCGAGGTCTGCCGGCGCGCCCTCACTTCCCTGCCGGTGGCGCAGTTGATAGACTAATCAGCACTATGATGTGGCAAGCCAAGAAACCTGAGACTCCGGCCAAAACGGCAGCGGCGAAAGCGACACCGGCCAAGCCCGCCGCTGCCGCCGCGAAAGCAACCGATGCGGCCAAGGCTGCCCCCGCGGGCGGTGCCGATGCGAAAGCGATTGCGGCCACCGAGAAAGCGGGCGGCAGCGTCCGGCCCGTCGCCCAGGAGGACCCGCGCGTCGACGTCAGCTTCTACCTGCAGGGCGCGGCCATTAAGGACGAACAGATTGTCCCCGTGGCGCAATTGAAGAATGTGCTCTCAGTCCACCTTGGCCGCACCTCGGTCACCGACGCCGGCCTGGTGTACCTGAAGGGCCTCACCGACCTCACCAGCCTGCACCTTGAGGGTACGAAGATCACCGACAAGGGTTTGGTGCACTTGAAAGACCTGAAGAAGCTCACCTACCTGAACATCTACAATACGGCCGTGACGGACGCGGGCCTGGAGCATCTGAAGGGTCTCACGGCGTTGAAGAGCCTCTATGTGTGGCAAACCAAGGTGACGGAGGAAGGGATCAAGAAGTTGAAGGCGGCCCTGCCACAAGTGGACATCGTCAAAGGCTGGTAAGCCCTTATCCGAAACCACGCTACAATGGTGGCGAACAATGGGCGAAACTTCGGCTATTCACACGTCTCAGCTCGCCATGCTGCGAAAGCGCATCGGCCCGCTGGAGCGTCGCCAACTCGCCCCCACCCTGAGCCGGCTGCCCGGCGAACTCAAAGCCTCATCGGCCGGCCAGCATTGGGAAATTGAGGAGCATTACACCCAACACGGCAACGTCGACACAACCGGACTGAACCGACTTCCGTCCCATCTGCTGAGCGCCATTTCCAGCGGCAAAATCGCCGACGTGCCGCCCAGCCGGTGGGCCTTCCTTGACACGGAAACCACGGGCTTGGCCGGAGGTACGGGCACGGTGGCTTTCCTCGTCGGCGTCGGCCGCATCACGCCGGCAGGCTTCGCCGTCCGCCAGTTCTTCATGCGCGATTTCGGTGAAGAGCCGAGCCAACTGGCCGCCCTGGCCGCGCACCTGAACGACTTCGACGTCCTCGTCACCTACAACGGCAAGAGCTTCGATGCCCCGCTGCTCGAAACGCGCTACCGCATGAACCGCGCCCAGCCGCCGCTTGAGCGCCTCCACCACGTCGACCTTCTGCATGGCTCTCGCCGCCTCTGGAAGCTCCGCTTCGAAAGCTGCAGGTTGGTTGAGCTTGAGCAACGCATCCTGGGCTACACCCGAATCGGCGACGTGCCTGGCGAGATGATCCCGCAGCTTTACTACGACTTCATCAAGCGCCCGCGCCCTGCGCTCCTGGAGCCCGTGTTCGAGCACAACCGCCTCGACATTGTGTCGTTAGCCTGCCTCACCGCGATCGTCCCGCGCGCCTTCGAGGAGCCGCACGAGATCGAATTCGCCTGCGGGCAGGAGATGATCGGCCTCGGCCGCTGGCTATTGGCGGCGGAGCGCTTCGATGAAGGCTTGTCGCTGCTCCGCCGCGGCATTGACCAGCGCATCCCGGACGACTTGATGTTCAAGACTCTCTGGGAAATCGCCGTTACCGAGAAGAAGCTCGGCCGCGGCCCCGGCGGTTTCGCCAACCTCGCTGCTTCACCCAACCCTTACCGCGCCCAGGCCCTGGAAGAGCTGGCGATCCACTACGAGCATCGCGAGAAGAACCTGGCCATGGCCCTTGAGTTTACGGAAGCCGCCCACCACGCCAAGTCGCCGTCCCTTACGCTTGCTCGCCGTCGCGAGCGCCTCACCGGCAAACTCGCGAAAGCCCAACGCCGATTGCTCTAACTATTTCAGGTTAGCAGACGAAAAAAAGCCCTCTATTGGATGTGGTTTATTCCCTTGGCGAAGTCGACGGTGATCGTTTGGCGGGGGGTAAAAAACTTTATGAGAACTTTCCCTGCGAAATCCCATTTATTAGTATCCTGAGTCCAAGCAGCAAGCGATGTTGCCTCCGACCTTTGCAAAAAGGATATGGCACCAGCAAGGACTCTTTCAGTGGCAGCCAGACCCCGCGAGTTACACTGCTATCAAGTCTCAAATAGGTGGACTCGGATCGATCGTTGTCGGTCGGCAAGTGGCGTCGAGTTATCTCTACAAGAAACACCTCACCGCTGGCAAAAGGCCTTCGCCGAAAAAGATGAACCCATCAACTGGCCCGCCTGGCTCGACTCCAACCGCCAACCCACCCGCCACAAAGACTACGCCTACCTCCTAGGCAAACACATCCCCATCGCCACCAAAACGGCCCCCATTCACGCCACCGCCCAAACCGCCCGCGCCGACTAACGAAACCGATACAAGTGCCGCGTACTCACCGGCACGCCCAGTAACTTCAAGTAAGTGAATAACTGATGCACGTGATGGTTCAGGTGCTTCCAATTCGTCAACAGAATCGCCACGAAAGGCTCGCCCGTCGGCACAAAGTAAGTCGGAATCACTTGTGCTAAGTCCGCATTGGAAACCAGCGCCGACGCGCGCAGAAACTGCTGCCGATAAGTCGAAAACACAGCCAAACTGTCGCCCTCCGACTTAGTCAACCCCAACTCCGGATGTAATTTAGCCAAACACGCCACCACCCCGCCGGCTGACTCTACTAAGTGCGCCGTTAACTCCGCCATCGAGAAGCCATCGTACGGCGGACGCCATTCCTCGGCCCCGGCCGGCACCATCGCTAGTAACTCTTCCGCCAATGCCAAGTCCTCATCCAAACGCGCGAACAATGGCCCAGTCATAAAGCCTCGCGAAACGCGGCGCACGCCAACACCGGCAACCGCGGGTACTTCGGATAACGCGGATCCTCCGCCGCATAACGGCACAAGAGAAATTCACTCTCCCGATCCGAGCGAATCACTCGCACCCATACGCACGCGGGACAAAGGCCAGTCTGATGAGGCACACTCATATCTTATGGGTAATGTGCCCGAATGTCTCCCTGCCAGCGACGCGTCGCTTCTGGCCCGATTCGGCCGTGAGCTTTCCGTTGCCGCCAACCGCCAAGTCATCTCGCTCTTCCGTTATCTGCACCATGCCAATCCCCCCTGGCTCGTCAACTTGCACCCCGCCTACTGCTCCCTGCTCATCGACTTTCACCCGTTGCTCACCACGCACGACGAAGTCGACGCCTTTGTCCGCCGCCAGCCCGACACCCACTTTGCCCCCATCGGCAAACGCATCGACATTCCCGTCCGCTACAACGGGCCCGATCTCCCCTTCGTCGCCGAAACCCATCGACTCACCGCCGCCCAAGTCATCGACCTCCACTCCAGCGCCGAATACCTCGTCGCCTTCCTTGGCTTCGCGCCCGGTTTCGCCTACCTCTTCGGCCTTCCCTCGCAACTCGCCACCCCCCGGCTCGATCGCCCGCGCCCCCAAGTGCCCGCCGGCAGCGTCGGCATCGCCGGGCAGCAAACCGGCATCTACCCCGCCGCCTCCCCCGGCGGTTGGCGCCTCATCGGCGAAACTGACTTCCCCCTCCACCCCGACTGGGCCATGCCCGGCGACCGTGTCCGGTTCGTGCCCCGATGATCCGCGTCATCAAAGCCGGCGCTAGCACCCGCCTGGTGGATATCATCGGCTCTCCACGCCGCGCCCACCTCGGCGTTTCCATTGGCGGCGCTGCCGATCGCGATTCGCTCGCCCATGCCAACTCCCTCGTCAAAAATCCGCTCACCGCCGCTGGTCTCGAAATGACCCTACTCGGCGCCTCCCTTGGCTTCCTCACCCCTGCCCGCTTCGCCCTCTCCGGCGCTCCCTTCGCGGCTACGCTCAACGAAATGCCTATCCCGCACCACCAAGCCATCGACGCCGAAGCTGGCGCCATCCTGCGTCTTCACTCCAGCCCCATCGGCATCCGCGCCTACTGCGCCATCCAAGGTGGACTTGCGCTCAACATCCAGCGCCCCCTCCGCGCCGGCGATACCCTCGAATCAACCCAGCTAGCCGCGACGGATTCCAACGCCCGCCCCCCTGAAATCGGCGACGGCCGCCTCCGTGTTACCCCCGGCCATGGCTATCCGCAACACCTTTTAGAGGGCGAGTATCGCGTCGCCCCCTCCTCCAACCGTCAGGCGATTTTTCTCGAAGGCCCGCCCTTGCCTTCGCCCGCCGGCAACATGATCACCGAAGGCGTCCCCCTCGGCGCCATCCAACTTCCTCCCTCCGGCCTCCCCATGATTCTCTTCGTCGACCAACAAACCACCGGTGGCTACCCCGTCATCGCGACCGTCATCCACCGCGACCTCCCCAAGGTCGGCCAACTGCGCCCCCAACAGCCCATCATCTTCTCCTACGTCACTTTCGACGAAGCCCATAGGCTCAACCGCGCATGAAATTCATCGACCTCAACGCTGACGTCGGCGAAGCAACCGACTACGACCTCCAGGAGCAACTCCTCCAGCTCATCACCTCCGCCAACATCGCCTGTGGCGGCCACGCCGGCGACGCGGATAGCATCCGCCTCACCGTCGAGCAATGCCTCCGCCACCACGTCGCCATCGGCGCCCACCCCAGTTATCCCGACCGCGAAAACTTCGGCCGAGCTGCCCTCGCCATCTCGAAGGTCGAACTCACCGCCTCCATCGCCGTCCAACTCAACGCCCTCGGCCCCGTCACGCACGTCAAAGCCCACGGCGCGCTCTACAACGAAGCCGCCAAGAACCCCGAAATCGCCCAAGCCATCGCCGACGCCATCGCGCACCACCCCGTCTCAACCAGACCGGTCCTTTACGGCCTCAAAGGCTCCCTCATGCTCGATGTCTTCCAAAAAGCCGGCTTCCGCACCGCCCGCGAAGTCTTCGCCGACCGGGCTTATCAGCCCGATGGCAGCCTGCGCCCGCGCCACCTTCCCGGCGCCCTCATCACTGACCCTGACGAAGCCGCCGCCAATGCCGTCAAGCTTGCCGAAGACGCCGACACCATCTGCATCCACTCCGATACGCTGGGAGCCGTTCAGATCGCCCACGCCGTCCGCCGAGCCCTCGAGCACAACGGCTACCGCCTCCGGCCCGTATAATGATTCAGTGCTAAGGAGGGCCATCGTCATTGGCGGAGCAATCGCGGCCACCGCGGCCGGCGCCCTCGCCTACCTCACCCACCAGGTCCGCCTCGCCGCCGACCTCGACGAAGCCCGCCCCGCTGACCTCATCATCGTCCTCGGCGCCGCAGAATACCGCGGCTTCCCGTCGCCCGTCCTCAAAAGCCGCCTCGACCATGCCCTCAGCCTCTACCGCCGTGGCCTCGCCACCCGCATCCTCACCACCGGCGGCTCCGGCGGCGATCCCGATTTCACCGAAGGCGAAGTCGGCCGCAATTACCTGGTCCGCAAAGGCGTCCCCAGCGAAGCTATCCTCGTTGAGCCCGAAGCCGAAACTACTTTTCAGAGCGTCCTCGCCGCCGGCGAAATCATGGCCCGCATGAATCTCCGGTCCTGCCTGCTAGTCACCGACGGCTACCACCTCCTCCGCTCCAAGAAGATGCTCGAGGAGCGCGGATTTCTAGTTTACGGCTCCCCTCGGCGAGGCCATCGCCAGTCCGCGGCGCGCGAATGGTGGCTCGCCTTCCGCCAAGCCATCGGGCTCACCCTCTGGTCCGCCCACCTCCGCTGGTGACGTTACCGCTTCAGCCGCCGCCGGGCCGCCTTCGCCCGCTTCTCGATCTCTTCGAGCATCCGCACCGCATTCGCCGGCAACGCCTGGTAGTCCCCCTGCTCCATCGCTAACTTTAGCTCTTGCGACAGCTTCAGAATGTCCCCTGCATCGGCGACACTCTTCGCGTACTCCGCCTTCAACGTCGCCGCATCGGGCTTCCGCTGCTCCGGCAAAGTCTGTAACTCCGTCTGCGGATGCTCCGGCTTGTTGATCCGCGGCACCCCAAACTGCGACGACAGCAAACTCACCAACAGAATGACTTCACCCATCCGTATAGTTTACTAGCTAGCCCCTTGCCCATCTTGCTATTCTGCGGGGGGCATGGGTTTGTTAGGGTGGCGGTGCTGCGTGAGCAGGTCTGGCTCGGCCTGTACTTGCGCGACATCCAGGTTCGTGCGCTAAGGGCTTATTTCTGCTTCGCGCTGAAGTACTTCTGGAATTTTTCCACCTTGGGACTGACGACCAGTTGGCAGTAGGGTGCCGTCGGATTTTTGGCGAAGTACTCCTGATGATAGTCTTCGGCCTGAAAGAAGCGGGTGGAAGCGGTGATGGCGGTGACTATGGGGGCGTCGAAGGTGGGGGCGATTTCCTGAACGACGGCCCGCGCGGTGGCGACTTGCTCGGCGGTGTTGTAGAAAATGGCACTGCGGTATTGGGTGCCGATGTCGTTGCCCTGGCTGTTGAGGGTAGTGGGGTCGTGGATGGCGAAAAAGATCTCGAGGATTTCGCGGAAGGTGATGACTTCCGGGTTGAAGCGAATCTGGATGACTTCGGCATGTCCGGTGTTGCCGGAACAGATTTGGCGGTAGCTGGGTTGGTCAACGTGACCGCCCATGTAGCCGGATTCGACCGATTCGACGCCGCGAACCTGATCGAAGACTGCCTCGAGACACCAGAAGCATCCGCCGCCCAAAGTCGTTAATTCGCTGGTTGCCATTTCTTCTAGCATGCCTTAGAAAAGGGGAACGGGTGAGTCCTTTCTGCTAGATTCGGGCTAACCTTTTGATTCGCCACGCTTTAGGATTGAGATCGACTCAATCCTAAGTGTAATAGAATCAGAGGGCTGGCGGGAAGTTAGGTTTCGGCTGACGGGGATTCAAGAAAAACGCGGCCGGAGCTGGTAAAGGCTGGGCCGCGTCGTTCTTTTGGGCGCTAATTAGATGGCGATCTGGGGGCGGCCCGGTTCCGGCCAATCGAGGTGGAAGAACTTGCCGCGGGGCTGATCGGTACGCTCGTAAGTGTGCGCGCCGAAGAAGTCGCGTTGGGCTTGCAAGAGGTTCGCGGGCAGCGACGCCGATCGGTAGCCGTCATAGTAGGATAGTGCCGAACTGAAGGTGGGCACGGGAACGCCACACAGGGTCGCTTCGGCGATCACCCGGCGCCAATTGGCTTGCGTGCGCTGGATTTCGCTATTGAAGAATTCGTCCAGCAGCAGGTTGGCCAGCAACGGGTCACGGCCGAAGGCTTCGGTGATCTTCTGGAGGAAGCGGGCGCGGATGATGCAGCCGCCACGCCAAATCTGCGCGATTTCGCCGAAGTTCA
>Ga0105044_10000795_pt1 | contig 40165 bp, 40 predicted proteins | sample MAT01_FD_78092 | JGI IMG/M metagenome (GOLD analysis project Ga0105044, IMG submission 78092) | Freshwater microbial communities from Lake Fryxell liftoff mats and glacier meltwater in Antarctica - MAT-01 | ecosystem: Environmental > Aquatic > Freshwater > Ice > Liftoff microbial mat | place...
CGAAGAAGCCGGGGTAGTTGGCGAGCGCCAGTTCGATGGCGGCGCCGCTGAAGGCCTTGCCGGCCAGCCGCTCGTCGCTGCTCTTGACGGTGATGTGCAACCGGCCAGAAGCTTGCTCCTGTGTCGGCGCGTCGCTGGGCGCCTTCACGAAACGGACGTCGACCTCGTCGAACCGTTCGCGGCCTCCGACGCGCGCGACCAGCGCGTCCGTCAGCCACCGGGCCTTGCGTTCCTGATCCAGCCCGGTGAGTACGAAGCTCATCCGATTCCGATAGCCGCCGTCGAGGTTGATGCACACCTTGGTCGTCGCCGGTGCAGGCTCGCCGACGGTGCCGCTGATGCAGACCCGATCGGGACCTAGCTGTGCGAGCTGGATGGTGTCGAAGCGGCTGATCACATCCGGGTTGGCGTACGCGGGCGATGCGATCTCGTACAGCAGTTGCGCCGTCACAGTGCCGACGTTGACGATGCCGCCGGTGCCAGCGTGTTTGGTGATGACGGACGAACCGTCGGCGGCCACCTCAGCGACCGGGAATCCGAGCGGACGTGTCGAGTCGGGGATCTCCTCGAACCACGAGTAGTTGCCGCCCGTTGCTTGCGTGCCGCACTCGATGACATGCCCGGCAACCACCGCGCCCGCGAGCGCGTCCCAGTCGTCCGTCGTCCAGTCGTGCCACCACGCAGCTGGGCCGACGACGATGGCGGCATCCGTCACGCGGCCACACACGACCACGTCGGCACCCGCCTTCAGTGCGGCCGTGATGCCCCACCCGCCGAGATACGCGTTGGCTGTGACGGGCTGGCCGGTGAGCGGCGCACCGGTGTCGAGGTGGCTCAGTTGCGGTCGAAGGTCGTGGATGCGGTCCATCAGATCGTCGCCATCGACGTAGGCGACTTTGACGTCGAGCCCCAGCTTGGCGGCGATCTCGCACACCTTGTCGGCGCAGCCGGCGGGGTTGAGCCCACCTGCGTTGGTCACAACTCTGATACCCCGCTCGACACAGGTGGCCAGCACCTGCTCCATCTGGCGCAGGAAGGTGCTGGCGTAGCCGAGTTCAGGGTTGCGCAGCCGTTGCTTGTGCAGGATCAGCATGGTCAGCTCGGCCAGCCAGTCGCCGGTGAGTACGTCGATGTCGCCGTCGTTCACCATCTCGCTGGCCGCCGACAGGCGATCGCCGAAGAATCCGCTGCAGTTCGCGATTCGTACTGGGCGCGACGGATCTGGCGCGGTCATGTCGGCTCCACGTTCAACAACGGCTGGCCACCGTCGAGCTGTTGACCAGGCTGCACGAACACCTCGCTGACGGTGCCTGCGTGCGGCGACGTGACCTGGTGTTCCATCTTCATTGCTTCCATGATCAGCAGCGGCTGACCTGCAGCAACGACATCGCCGACGGCCACGAGCACGCTGATCACACGGCCCGGCATCGGGGCGATGGTGCCGCCGGCGCGACCCAGATCGTCGGGTGACACGAATCGCGGGGGCACCGTGAATGCATGCCGACCACCCGCGACGTAGACGATGCCGTCGACGATCGCGACACGGATGCGGGCGATTGCATCTCGGGTAGCGATGTCCAGGTCGACGGGCTCGCCGTCGACGGAGAGCGTCGTGAGTTGGTTCGCCCGGTCGAACGTGTACTGCACCGTGTGGTCGCCGACCAGCTCTGTGTGTGCCTGTGAGGGGTTGTTGCGCCACGAGATCGGGAAGCGGCTGCTGTGAGCATTCACGAGTGCGAGCGCGGCGGCGGCGACGAACTCCGGCGACGGTGCCGGTGCCGAGCCGAGGTCTTGTCGATCGAGCCAACCGGTGTCGATTCCCGAGCCGCCCTCACCGTCGACGTCGCAGAGCTGTGCAAGCAACTGCAGCAAAAGTGGCCGGTTGGTCGTCGGTCCGTGCAGCGTTGCGCCGCCGAGCGCCATGATCAGCCGGCGCGCAGCCTCTGCACGTGTGGCACCGTGGGCGATCACCTTCGCGATCATGCTGTCGTAGAACGGTGAGACCTCGTCGCCCGACTCCAAGGCGCTGTCCACCCGCACACCCGGTACGACGGGAAAGGTGAACGTGTGGAATACCCCTGAGCTGGGCAGATAGCCGTTGAACGGGTCTTCGGCGCAGAGGCGGACTTCGATGGCGTGACCATTCAGCGGCACCTCCACCAAGAGCGGGGCGGGGATGGCGTGGCCCTCAGCGATGGACAGTTGCAACGCCACCAGGTCGACGCCGCAGACGGCTTCCGTGACCGGGTGCTCGACCTGCAGGCGCGTGTTCATCTCCAGGAACCAGAAGTTGCCCTCGCTGTCCAGAAGGAACTCGACGGTGCCCGCGCCCACATAACCAACGGCACACGCAGCGGCGACGGCAGCGCCTTCCATGCGTATGCGCACGTTGCCGTCGACGGCGGGGGAGGGAGCCTCCTCGAGCACCTTCTGGTGGCGACGCTGCAGGGTGCAATCGCGCTCGTGGAGTGCGATCACATTGCCGTGCGTGTCGGCCAACACCTGGATCTCCACGTGGCGGGCACCCTCGAGGAAGCGCTCGACGAACACGGTTCCATCGCCGAATGCGGCCAGCGCTTCTCGCTCGGCGGACGTGATTGCATCAGCCAGCTCGTCGGCGCTGCGCACTATGCGCATGCCGCGCCCGCCGCCTCCGGCCGAGGCCTTCACGAGGGCAGGCAGACCGATGTCCGTAAGCGACTCGACGGTGTTGTCGGGAGCTACGGGCACACCGTGCGAGCGCATCAGCCGTTTCGCTTCGATCTTCGAACCCATGGCTGCGATCGCTGCAGGTGGCGGGCCGATCCACACAAGTCCTGCGTCGAGTACCTGCTGCGCGAAGGCAGCGTTCTCGGAGAGAAAGCCGTAGCCCGGGTGAACCGCGGCACCGAAACGTTGGGCGGCGGCAACGATCAGGTCACCGCGCAGGTACGTGTCGGCCGACGCGTTGCCGGGCAAGCGCACCGCATGATCAGCCTCGCGGACGAACGCGGCACCAGCATCGGCGTCGCTGAACACGGCGACGGTGGAGAGCGCCTGCTCGCGACACGTCCGCAGGACCCGTCGTGCGATCTCGCCCCTGTTGGCGACGAGCACGGTGTGAATGGCGGGCATGGCAGTCACATCCGGAACACGCCGTAGCCGCGTGTTCCCTCGATGGGCTGGTTGTCGATCACACTCAGGCACATTCCCAAAACAGTGCGCGTGTCGCGTGGATCGATGATTCCGTCGTCGTAGAGCTTGCCGCTCATGAACATGGCCAGCGACTCACGTTCAATCTGATCTTCGATCATCGCTCGCATCGCCGCATCCGCTTCCTCGTCGAACGGTCGACCCATGCTGGCCGCCGACTCGCGGCCAACGATGCTCATCACGCCGGCCAGCTGAGCCGGGCCCATCACCGCGCTCTTCGCGTTGGGCCAGGCGAACAGGAAGCGCGGCCCAAAGGCGCGGCCGCACATTCCGTAGTTGCCGGCGCCGTATGACGCAGCCATGTTGATGGTGAGGTGCGGCACGCGGCTGTTGGAGACCGCGTTGATCATTTTCGAGCCGTCCTTGATGATGCCGCGCTGCTCGAATTCCCTACCCACCATGAAGCCGGTGGTGTTCTGCAGGAAGACCAGCGGCGTATCGATCTGGTTGGCCAGCTGGATGAACTGCGCGGCCTTCTCGCTTTCCTCGCTGAACAGCACACCGTGGTGGTTGGCGAGGATGCCGATGGGGTAGCCGTGCAGTTCGGCGAAGCCGGTGACCAGCGACGTGCCGTAGAGCGGCTTGAACTCATCGAAGTCACTGTCGTCGACGATCCGGGCGATGACGTCACGCGGGTCGAACGGCACCTTCGGATCAGCGCTCGGAATGCCGATCAGCTGGTCCGCGTCGTACCTCGGTGCGCGCCCCGTACCACGTGGCCCGGGACCGCGCTTACGGTGGTTGATGCGCTTGACGATTTGGCGGCCAAGGCGGATGGCGTCCATCTCGTCGACGGCGAAATAGTCGGCCAGCCCGCTGATGCGCGCATGCATCTCTGCGCCGCCCAAGCTTTCGTCGTCGCTGTCTTCCCCCGTGGCCATCTTCACCAACGGCGGCCCGCCAAGAAACACCTTCGAGCGTTCCTTGATCATGACGACGTAGTCGCTCATGCCTGGTACGTATGCGCCGCCCGCCGTGGAGTTGCCAAAGACGATCGACAACTGTGGAATGCCGGCCGCAGAGGCGTTGGTGATGTCGCGAAAGCCTCGGCCACCGGGGATGAAGATCTCGCTCTGCGTCGGAAGGTCGGCACCGCCCGACTCGGTCAACGCGATGGTGGGCAGTCGGTTCTCGCGGATGATCTCGTTGGTCCGCAGGTTCTTCTTCAGCGTGAACGGGTTGCTCGCGCCCCCACGAAGCGTCGGGTCGCTGCCGGTGATCATGCACTCGACGCCCTCGACGACGCCGATGCCGGCAACGCTCCCGGCGCCGACCGGGAACTGGCTGCCGTAGGCGGCGATGGGGGAGAGCTCGAGGAATGGGGAGCCAGGGTCGAGCAGTGCCTCCATTCGCTCGCGCACCAGCAGCTTGCCGCGCTGACGATGGCGTGCCACATACTTTTCGCCGCCGCCACCGTTGACCAGTTGCAGTTGCTCGTCGTGCGCCGCGAGTTGCGCCTGCAGCGCGGCTCGGTTGGCGAGGTAGGCCTCGCTGGTTGAGTTCACGCGGTCGGGTAGTACTGGCACGTCAGTCTTCCTTCGCCACGACTGCCCACGAAGGTGACCGCTTCTCGGCGAAGGCGCGCATGCCCTCGGCAGCCTCGTCTGAGCGGAACAGACCCTCGCTGAGTGCGGTCATCTCGGCGAATGTCGTCGGGGGCTGGCGGAGAAGTCGTTTGGTCGCGGCGACAGCCTTGGGCGCGCCAGCCAGAATGCCGGCGGTGAGTGCGGCCACGGTGCTGGACACGTCGTCGCTGACATGGGTGATCAGCCCCATGGCCTTGGCGGCGGCCGCATCGAAGGTTTCTCCGGTGAGGAACGGTGCGGCCAATTTGCTCCACCCGCAGCGGGCCAGGATCGGCACGCTGATGATGGCGGGAGCGACGCCGATGCGCACCTCGGTGAACGCGAAGGTCACGGCGCTGTTGACGACGATCAGATCGCACGCGGCCATCAGCCCGATTCCGCCAGCACGCACCGGGCCGGAGATGGCAGCGATCGTCGGAGCGCCCAACGTGCCCAGCCTCTCGAAGACATTGGCCATCGGGTTACCTGCTGCCTGGGCATCCTGGCCGCCGGCGGCACGTTCCTTGAGGTCGGCACCGGAGCAGAAGACCGGCCCGGCGTGCGTCAGCACGATGGTCCGGACGTCTGGCCCGGCGGCCAGATCGAGCGCCTCGTTCAGCTCGGCGAGTAGCTGGCGCGAGAGTGCATTGCGATTCGCCGGCGAATCAAGCGTGATCGTCGCGACGCCGTTGTCGATCGTGTAACGAACCAGTTCCCCCACAGGGCCGACTGTAGCCACGCCCACTCACTCCACCGACACTCGCGTGTGTGCACTTTCGTTCGCCAGCCGAGGGCGAGCGCACGAACGCAGGGGGGTTATGGTCGGGTGATCTCTCGGAGGAATGCTTCGGCTTCGGCGCGGTGACGGGTGCGTTTCATCGGCGGCAGCGCCTTGACGATGTTCCACCGATAGTTGGCCTTGCCCAGCCGCGGGTCCATGACTGCCACGACGCCGCGGTCGTTGGCGGTGCGGATCAGCCGGCCAGTTGCCTGTGCGAGCAGCATCGAGGCACGCGGCAGATCGATCTGACCGAACGCCGCTGCGCCGAGCAGGTCGCGGCGCGCTGACAGCAACGGATCGTCGGGCCGCGGAAACGGGATGCGGTCGATCACTACCAGACTGAGGGTGCGGCCTGGGACATCGACACCCTGGAAGAACCCAGCGGTCGCGAACAGGCAGGCATGCTCATCCTCGCTGAACGCCTTGACCAGAGCAGTCTTGGGTAGATCGCGTTGAGTGAAGATCGGAACATCGACCTTCAACCGCACGGCATCGGCCGCCGCGTCCATCGCCTTCCAACTGGTGAACAGGGCCAACGTTCGCCCGCCGGCGGCAGTGATGAGAGCGGCCAGTTCCTCGTGGACGGCCGGACCGAAAGCCGGCGAGCGCGGATCTGGCATGTGGACGGCGCAGTACAGCATTGCGTGGTGTCCGTAGTCGAATGGACTGCCCACGTCGAGCTCGCGGAAACCGCTGGGCGGCAGGCCGACGCGTGTGCCGAGCGACGCAGGAATGGTCGCGCTGGCGAGGATGGCGGTGCGCTGCGACCAGATGCCGTTGAACAGAACACTACCGACTTCCAGCGGTGCGATCTCCAGCTTGGGGTAGTCAGGCCCGCCGCTGACGAAGGCCACGAAGCCCTCGCGGTTGTCCAGCGCAAGGTCGATGCTGTCCTGCAATCGGGTGGCCAACTGTTGGCCCCGCATCTTGCGCGCCTTCGCGTCTTCGACCGTGGATTCGATTGTCGCCAGCGCGGTCAGCGCCTTCTGCACGCGACCGCGCACCTCGACGAGCATGGTTTGAATGGGCTCCGGGAACGGTCGCGACAGGCGTTGGCCAAGAAACGGAACGAGCGCATCGCGGACGAGTAGCGATGACTCGGCAACACCGCCGACGAGCTGGGGATCATCGATGATCCGCTTCAACGCCACGGTCAGAGTGCTGAAGCGTCCGCCTGCTACCTGCACGCCAACGGTGTCGCTCATGATGTCTTCCAGCTGATGTGCCTCGTCCATCACGACGACGTCGTGCTCGGGCAACAGCATTCCACCGCTGCCGACATGGAGCCCGTAGAGATGCATGTTGACCACCACGACGTCGGCGACTGACGCCTTCGCGCGTGCGGCTTCCGCGAAGCACACTGCGCCCATTGGACACCGCGTTGCACCCGGGCACTCATCGCTGCCGACGCTGACGGCCTGCCAGGCCTTGTCGCTGGGCGCCCAGTCGAGCGATGCCTGATCACCAGTGTCAGTCGTGCCCGACCACGCAACGAGTCGATTGATGTCGACTTTCACCGTCGCCGCGAACTCCTCCAACTCGAGCTGACCGGTGGCGGCGGCTTGCAGTTCGCGCACGCGCTGCATGCACACGTAGTTGCTGCGGCCCTTGAGCACGGCCCAGTCGAACGGAATGCCCAGGTGAGCTTCCAGAAACGGGAGGTCCTTTGCTGCCAGCTGGTCTTGCAACGCCTTGGTCGCTGTCGCAACCACTACGCGCTTGCCGGCGACGATGGCCGGCACGAGGTAGCCCAGCGTTTTGCCGGTACCGGTCCCCGCCTGAACGACAAGGTGTTTGCCAGTAGCGATGGCATCCGCGATTGCGAGTGCCATCTCCTGCTGCCCCGCCCGCTCCTCTGCCGCGGGAAGGGCTGCAACGACTCGAGCGAGACCCTCGGTGACGCCCCTACTCACAGGGCGTCGAATCGGGTGAGTGCGGCTCGGAAGCTGGGGGTGCCGTGCGGTCGGGTCACGTCGGCCACGCTACTGAGCGACGTGGGCTCCCACCCAGCTCCTTGGCTGAGCTCCATCAACGGCGAAGAAATGCCGTGAAGTGGTTGCACGTGGGCGCCACAGCGGTCACGATGCGTACATGGCTGGACCTATCAACAGCGGGAGCGGCGATGCTGAGCGCCGATGAGATCCGGGACGCCCAGCGAGCGACGTGGGCAGGACTCTCGGGGGGTTGGGAGAAGTGGGACCAGGCCATCATGGATCAGTTGGGCCCGGTCGGCACAGCGATGATCGAGCGTCTCGATCTCGCTGAGGTTCAGCAGCATCTGGACATCGCTTCAGGTACGGGTGAGCCCGGCCTGAGCATTGCCCGACTCGTGCCCAAGGGTCGCGTCGTGCTGACGGACCTCGTGGCAGAGATGTTGGCCGTCGCCGCGCGACGAGCCGACGCGCTCGGGGTCACCAATATCGAGACGAATGTGTGCAGTGCCGATGATCTGCCGTTCGGCGACGCTGCCTTTGACAGTATCTCGGTGCGTTTTGGCTACATGTTCTTCCCTGACGCGGCCAAAGCGACAGCGGAGTTCGCCCGTGTGCTCAAGCCGGGTGGGCGCATCTGTGCGTCGGTATGGGTCAAGCCCGAAGAGAACCCGTGGACGACGATCCTCATGCAGTCAATCGCGACCGAGGTGGCGTTGGCGCCACCAGACCCGGATGGGCCGAACATGTTTCGGTGCGCAGCCCCGGGTTGTGTCAGTGCCGTGTACGAGACCGCAGGGCTGCGCGACGTTGTCGAGTGGGATGTCGACGTCGAACTGGTGACGTCGTCGCCCGCGGAGTATTGGGAGATGATGAGCGAGCATGTCTCGCTGGCAGTTGCGGCGCTTCAGCAGGTTGACGAACCGGCGCGGGAACGGATCCGGGCGACTGTCATCGAGTACGTCAGCCGATTTGAGCAGGACGGCAAGGTCCGGGTTCCGGGTCTGGCACGCTGCATCGTGGGAACGAGATAGGCCGCACGACGCGCGTGGTAGCCGACCCTCGGGGTTCGACTTCTATGCCGACTTCGGGCAGAGGGCTCTGGCGGCGCTGCGGCCGGAGAGCACAGCGCCCTCCACCTTGGCGCCACCGAATGCGTCGCCGGCAAACACCAGTGGCGGCAGGCCCTGCGCGAGCAGGTGACGCGCAGGATGCACGTCCACCGGTCGCGCGTAGCGCCAGCGTTGCACCTGCGTTACAGACGTTGCAGCGGGCAGCCCGGCGGCCGCCAGCAGTGTGGCCACGACGACCTCGTCGGGTGACGACCAGTGTTCGCGACTGAAGTCGGCCGTGGCGTGGATGGTGACCGCCGGCGACGCCGAGATGCCCTTGCGCTGGTTGTCGGCCATCCAGTCGATCGGCCCGTCCTCGGGGTCCACCGCTCCCGGCTCGGGCAGCCCGCTGGGCGCGTCGAGCACCGCCAACACGGCCAGGCACGGTTCGTAGCGCAGCGCGGTCAGCGCGGCCAGGTCGTCCGTCGCGAGCGCGACCTCGCCGGCGGCGAGTAACGCAAGAGACTGCGGCACCGGTGGCGTGAGCACCACTGCCTCGGCCTGCAGCGAGTGATCTCCGATCGCAATCGTCCAACCGTGCGAGCCATCGGCCTGGCTGATCGAGATGGCTGCTGTGCCGGTGCGTACGTCGAGCCCTGCGGCCAGGTGCTTGGCCACGGCGTTCATGCTCTCGGTTCCACGAAAGCGGGTGTGGCCGTCGGCGTCGACGATGCCCAGCGGGCCGAGCCTGCCGCGGAACCACGGCTGGGCCAGCCCGGCTTCCTGCCAGCCGGCGACCACCGCTGCGAACTCGTCGGTGTGCGTGGTGAAGAACTGTGCGCCGTGGTCAATGGTCGCGTCGCCCATGCGCCTCGTGGCCATTCGGCCGCCGACACCGCGGCCCTTGTCGACCACCACCAACTCATGGTCATTGTTGAGGGAACGGGCAGCGGCAAGCCCCGCGAGACCGGCACCGACCACAACGATTCGCATCGCCCCAACCTACCCAGCGCAACGCAACGGAGCGGTCTCGGTGACTTGGTGTGAGCCCACGCCGAACAGGCCGCTAGTGGCTGCTGGTCAAGCGGACGCGGACTTCGGGCACGGTGGGTTCGTTGTCGATGAACAGATCGTGGACTCGTACTGCGGCCACGGCGAGCTGGGTTGTCGTGTTCGGCGCTTCGTCTTCGAGCTCACAGCGGCGGTCACGAAGGAACACTGCCGTCGCGCGCACTGCGGCGGCCGCTGCGATTGCCGTAGGACCGTCGAGTGCGAACTGCCACCGCTCGGCCCGCTCGGCAATCAGCACCTTGTCGCTCTCATCGGGCAGTACACCGGCTGCGGGGAACACTCGGCAGTCGTACGTGCGGCAGGTGCGTGGCCGGTGCTCGTAGATCGAGCAGCCTTCTGCACGCAACATCGGGCAGCGACCGTGTTCGTCGTAGCCCATCAGTACGTGGCCTCGTGGCATGCGTGGAGCAGGGAAGAGCAATGCCTTGGGAATGTGTGCCAGTGCGTCGCGTTCTTCTGGCCGGATGTGAACGAACTGCGACGAAGAGCAGCACGCAACGCACGTTCCACACGGGACATCGGCGGTGCCCGCACCCTCGATCGACTCGCGCACCTCGATCAACCACGACGAGAAGTCGCCTGCGGGCAGGTCGATCCCGGCCATCATCCGACCAGTGCGAGCGCCGCATCCAGCTCATGACCGTCGAAATCGGGCCAGGGGCGGTCCGTGAAATAGACCTCGGCGCCGACGCTCTGCCACAGCATGAAGTTGGAGATGCGCAGCTCACCCGAGGTGCGCACCATCACGTCGACCGGTGGCAGCTCGGGCAGGTACAGGTTGCGCTCGATTGCGGCCTGGTCGATTGGGCCCTCGGCCGCAGCGGCGACGGCGGCGTGCACCAACTCGGAGTGACTGCCGTAGTCGAATGCGACTGTCAGCACCATGCCGGTGTTCTGTGCCGTGTCTGTGATGGCCTTGCGAATTGCGCGCTGCACGTACTTCGGGGTGCGCGCCTCGGGGCTGTCGAATGGCCGGCCCATCCACTGGATGCGAACGTTCAGTTCGTTGAGCTCGGCAACGCGGCCGAACAGCTTTTTGTGGAGGCCGAGAATGTGGCGAACTTCGGTGCGCGGCCGCACCCAGTTTTCGGTGGAGAACCCGAACACGGTCAGCCAGCCGACGTTGCGGGTGACCGCCACCCGAACAAGCCTGGCAAGGTTCTCCTCGCCCTCGGTGTGGCCCTCGGTACGAGGGAGATGCTTTCGCTTCGCCCAGCGCCCATTGCCATCCATGATGCACGCCACGTGCACCAGCGGCTTGTCGGCGGAGGAGGCGACGGTCACGCGCAGCACCCTACTTGTCATAGCAGGCGCGAAACGGGCGACCGTGCCCACAAACGTGTCGGCGGCGTGGGACAATGGCGGAATGAACGCCGCAGCCACCGAGGGGGTGTCACTTCGTCATGTCATCGTTGTCGGGGGCACGCTCGCGGAATGGGCGGAACAGCCAGCCGATCAGTGGGCCGACCGGCTGTACGAGTGGGGCAAGGTCGCCGACCATGTCGGGGCCAGTTGGCTCACAGTTCGTCCGTTCGGGCCGCACGACAAGGCGCTGGCCGCTGCAGTCCCCACCCGCGAGGCCACTGTCGGTACCTGCGTTGCTGTCGCCCGGCCTGACGACGATGGTCGTGCCCGGCTGACCAATGTGATCGCGGGCCTGCAAGCTGCCGGTGAGGTCATCACCGAGGCATCCATCGACGCCGCACTCAACGCACCGGCACTGGTGAACCCCGACCTCGTCGTGGTCGTCGGCGCCAAGCACCGCATGCCGCCTTCGCTGGTGTGGGAGTTGGCGTACAGCGAGCTGGTTTTCGTCGACACCACCTGGCAGCACTTTGGGCCCGGCCACCTCGACGAAGCCATTGGCTCGTACGCACGCCGCCATCGCCGCTTCGGCGGCATCGACTAGGCGGCAGCGTGGCCAGTCATCTCTATCGCGACACAGCGGTCGTGTTGCGCACCTACAAGTTGGGTGAAGCGGACCGCATCGTCGTGCTGCTCACCGAGCACCACGGCAAAGTCCGCGCCGTTGCAAAGGGTGTGCGCAAGACCATGTCACGCTTCGGAGGTCGGCTCGAGCCGATGAGCCACGTCCGTCTGCTGCTCGCGCAGGGACGCGAGCTCGACATCGTCAGCCAAGCCGAGGCAGTCGAATCGTTGGCACCGATGGTCGTCGACCTCGATCACCTCACCTCCGGCATCGCCGTGCTGGAAGCCGCCGACCAGATGTCGTTGGACCGAGAGCCGAACCCGCAGCTGTACCGCATGGTGGTGGGCGCCTTGCGCACCATCGGCGAGCGCGGCGGTTCGCTGGTGGTGCCGGCGTTCTTCTGGAAGCTGTTGGCTGCAGAGGGCGTGCGCCCTGAGCTGAACGTGTGTGTGCGCTGTGGCGAACCCGGCCCGCTGATTGCGTTCGACATGGACCAGGGTGGCGCATTGTGTAGGACGTGCCGCACCGGCGCGCCGCTCAGCGAGCCAGCTCTGGAACTGATGCGCATGATCCTCGGTGGCCGGCTCAACGATGCGCTCGACACCCCGCAGTCGCGCACCACGCACGAAGTTGCCACCCATGCCACGCGGGCGTTGGAGCACCACATCGAGCGCCGACTGCGCACGGTTGCCATGTTCGAGACTCACTAGCTCCGAGTCGCACGCAGGCACCGAATGTCAACGTCTGGGCAACATTCCGTGACAGCGTGAACCTTCTGCGACCGCCCGAGCGGTCAGCAGTCGCCGTACAGGAAGACCGGTGACTTGCCCGTTTCCATCGAGGTGATGGTGACGTCGGCTGCGGAGGGCACGGTGGCGATGTAGTTGCCGGCTTCGTCGAACGAGCCAAACGGCTCGCCGGTGGACGTGAGCACCACGCGAATACCGTCGATGGTTCCGCTGCCGACCGAGTAGCAGCCACCTTCATCGACTTCCAGCGCAGGCAAGTCGCTCCAGCCTGCTCCGATGGTGCCACCGCTCGCTGACGACAACGCCCTGGTTGGGTCGTTGGTGTACGTCCAGCCCGTGAACGACATGGATTCCACGCTGCCGCCGCCGAACTCGACGCACAGGTTGATGGACCAACACACTGAGCGGCCCATGGGTGCGACGAACCCGGTCTCTCCATCCGTGGTGGCGTACTCGCCGGCGCCGTCCGCAACCGGGTAGTCAGCGATCTCGTCGCGAGTGGGGGCGCCCAGTTCGGCGGAGATTCCGTCGACGACGACCGCCGCTTCGGCACCGAGGGCGAACGACCCGATATCGGAATCGCCCAACACCAGGCCGGTTTCTGCTTCGATCGTCGTCGAAGTGACGGCAACGGCAACGGAGGTGGTGGAGGTGGCGAGAGTCGTCGTGGTCGGCGGGTCCGTGGTCGGCAAGGTCTCTGCGACGGATTCCGAGGTCGCAGCCGACACGGTGGTCGCGCTGCCGACCGACTTCGAATCGCTGCATGCCGCGATCACGGCGATCGACGCGACGAGGACGACAGAGGTGAGGAGGGTTCGGGGGTTCACGGGAACATCGCCGGAGTGTCGCATCCGTAGAAATCGCCGTACATCGTCTGGACGTCCGGGCCGTCGGGCATGGTGAAGGAGGGGAGCGGGGGGTCGAATACGACGGTGGTGAAGTTGTGGTTGATCACGGTTTGGGTGATGGTCCAGTCACCGCCGGGCACGGCCTGCTCGGCCGAGTTCAGCGCGTAGTAGCGGTTGCCGGCCGCTATCTCGCAGGACAGGCCTTCGAACGGGCCTTCGGCGGAGAGACGGCCGACGAACATTTCTGCTCCATCGATCTGCCACGGTCGGATGCAGAGCTCCGGGGTGAGGGTGAGGAAGGTGAACTGGGCAGTTCCTGCCTCGGTGGCGCCAACCGCGAGCACTGCGACCGGCGGCTTGGTGGGTGCACCAAGGGCATAGTCGAAATCTTCGAAACTGATGGCCACGCGTTCTGCAAATCCGAGAGGTACTTCGGCGTCGCTGTGGGCACCGGTGGCAAGGAACGCATGCACGCGCGGAACGCCATCGAGGCTGTACGCGGTGATGGTGTCGTCCAGGAGGTCGCCATCGATGTCGCCGCGTAGGACCGTTCCAATTGCGGCACCGGGAGCAATGCCATCAGCCCCATCGCATCCGCCTGCGGCAGTCGTGGATGGTGCCGGTGTGACGATTGTTGCGGGCGGAGCAGTGGTCGGTACATCGGCCGAGGTCGTCGTCATGGCTGTCGGAACAGTTGTCGCTGTAGGAGTTGACGTCGTCGTGGCCAGATCCACCGTGGTGGATACCGCCTGCGACCCAGTCGACTCACTGTCGCTACAGCTCGCCAACAATCCTGAAATGGCGACGACCGAAAGTGCCACCAACTTGCTGAAATCGATCACGATCTACTCCTCCGTTCGTTGCGGTGAAGACCACGTATTTGCTGCATCCTTACACTTTTCGGAAATGATTTCGCGGCTGCTGAGAGGGCGCCCGTAGCCTTGCACCGCTATGGCTGCTACCGAACTGGACCAGATCGTGAATCTCTGCAAGCGGCGGGGCTTCGTGTACCCGTCGGCGGAGATCTACGGCGGCTTTCGCTCCAGCTACGACTACGGCCCACTTGGTTCGCTGATGCTGCGCAACGTGCGCGAGGCATGGGTGCGCACGATGGTGCAGCAGCGCGACGACGTCGTGCTGATCGATGCCGCCATCCTCGCCCCGCCGCAGGTCTTCGAAGCCAGTGGCCATCTTGCCAACTTCAGCGACCCGCTGGTCGACTGCACGAAGTGCAAGCAGCGGTTTCGTGAGGACCATCTCATCGATCCCGACGTGTGCCCCAACTGTGCCGCCACCGGCTCGTTCACCGCGGCGCGGGCGTTCAACCTGATGTTCAAAACCTTCGCGGGCCCGGTCGAGGGCAGTGGTGCCGAGGTCTACATGCGCCCGGAGACGGCGCAGGGCATGTTCGTCAACTTCGTGAACGTATTGCAGACCAGCCGCAAGAAGCCGCCGTTCGGTATCGCTCAGGTTGGCAAGAGCTTCCGCAACGAGATCACGCCTGGCAACTTCATCTTCCGCACCCGCGAGTTCGAGCAGATGGAGCTCGAGTTCTTCGTGCCGCCGGCCGACAGCGCGCAGTGGTACGAGTACTGGTGCAACGCCCGCCTGCAGTGGTACCTCGATCTGGGCATCCCGGCAGAAATGCTGGTGCTGCGCCCGCACGATGCCGATGAGCTGAGCCATTACAGCAGCGGCACCAGTGACATCGAGTTCCTCTACCCGTGGGGCTGGGGCGAGCTGGAGGGTGTCGCACAGCGCACCGACTACGACCTCAAGCAGCACGCGGAGCACAGCGGCCAGAAGCTGGACTACTTCGACCAGGCCAGCAACGAGCGTTATGTGCCGTACGTCATCGAGCCGGCTGCCGGCGTGAACCGGGCGATGGCTGCATTCCTGCTGGCGGCATACGACGAGGACATGATCAACGACGAGCCGCGCACGGTGCTGCGGCTGCACCCTCGCTTGGCGCCGTACAAGGTGGCCATCTTGCCGCTCAGCAAGAAGGACACGCTCACTCCACTGGCACGGCAGGTCTACGCCACGCTGGCCGATCGTTACATGGTCGACTACGACGAGACACAGGCCATCGGCAAGCGGTATCGACGCCAGGACGAGATCGGTACGCCGCTGTGCGTCACCATCGACTTCGACTCGTTGGAGGACGGCGCAGTCACCATTCGCGAGCGCGACACCACTGCCCAGGTGCGTGTGCCGATCGGTTCACTACTGAGTGAGATCAGCGCCCGACTGGGCTTCTGAGGTTGGTGCAGGCGCAACCGGCGGCTTCATCGACAGCACCAGCCCGTCGAGTTCGAGCACGATTTCGGGTTCGCCTGATGCGTTGGTGACGCCTGTCGGGGCTTCGGACTTGCGTGAGATGGCCATACCCGGACCGTACCCGCGCCTATGTGCCCAGCGGCAGTCGGCACGTCAAACGGGCGCCGCCGTTCGGCGCGACGCCGGCGGCGACCTCCCCACCCATACCGACGACGAGATCGCGAACGATGGCGAGGCCGAGGCCACTCGAGTTCTCGCGACGTTCCGGCCGGTCACGTGCGACGTAGAGACGTTCGAACACGTGAGGGAGGTCGTGCACTGCGATGCCGGGCCCGTCGTCGTCGACGGTCACGACCGCCCACTCACGCTCCGCGCGGGCCGATACGAGCACCGTGCTACGGGCGTACTTGCCGGCGTTCTCGACGAGGTTGGCCAGGACTTGTGCAAGTCGGTCGGGGTCGGCGCGCACGGTGAGCCGGCCGCTCGTCACCGGATGGAACGTGATGCCCGGAAGTGAGCCGGCCGCACCATCGGTTGCCGTGAGCACGGCAGCCGACAAGTCGACGGGCCCAATCGCAAAGGTGAACGCACGTGCCTGCAGCTTGGCGAGGTCCAACAGGTCGGCGACCAGCCGTTCGAGGCGAGCAGACTCAGCTCGAATCACCGCGGCGGCGCGCTTGGGGTCGACGTTGCCGTCGTCGATCGCCTCTGCGTAGCCCCGGATGGAGGTGAGTGGTGTACGAAGATCGTGGCTGACGGACAGTAGGAACTGCTGCTCGAGATTGCGTGAGCGTTCGAGGGCCGCTGCCATTCCGTTGACATTGCGCGCAAGCTCCGCCAGCTCGTCATGCTGAGTAGCCGAGGGTTCGGTGAGGCGTGTACCGAGGTGCCCAGCTGCGATCTGTTGGGTCGCAGCGGACGCCTCCCGGATGGGTTTGCTCAGCCGCCGGCCCAGCAGATAGGCCGCGCCGAGCGCGAGCAGGATGGTCGCGCCGGAGGCCCACACGAAGAGACGAAACGACGGCCCCAGGCCCGCCTCGATGCGTCGTGTCACCAACACGATGTACTGCTGGCCGGCTGGGCCTGTCGCCGGTGCGGCGGCGTACGCCAGCTTCCCGCGGTTGTTTGCGGTGGACTGCCCGGTCGCGAGGATATCGAGCCGAATGTCGTCGATGCTCAGCGAGTTGGGCAGCTCGCCTTGGATCTGACCGTTTCGCTGCACGGTCAGGACCGAGACGTCGTCGAGGTCGACCATCTTGCGCACAGTCGCAAGCAGCCGCAGCCGGTTCTTCAACTGCCTGGCCTGCTCGACGCTCGACAACGATTCGTCGATGTCCAGAATGGCGCCGATGTTGTCGGCCATCTGCTCGGCTTCCGCACGCAGCTCGCTGACGGTGGTGGTGCGGGCGCGTGCAGCCGACAGCAGCAACGTGCCGGCGCCTGCCAGTAGCAGGGTGGCGATCACGACACTGACGATCACGGTTGCGAGGCGCCGAGTCATCGACAGCCAGCATCGTCGGGAACTGTGAGCATTGTGTTAGCCCAACCGATACCCAATGCCCCACACTGTTGCCAGCGGGAGGTCGTCGCCCAGCTTTTTGCGCAGTTGACGAACGTGCACATCGACGGTGCGGTCGTCGCCGACCCAGTCGACACCCCACACGCTGTCCAGGAGTTGCTGGCGCGAGAGTGCGATGCCCTGGTTGCGTGCCAGATGGGCAATCAGGTCGAACTCGCGAGTCGCCAGCGCAACGGCCTCGCCCTTACAGCGAGTCTCGCGACGGGTGATGTCCACCTGATAGTCGTCGCCCAGGTGAATGACCTCGTGGTCGTCGCGCTCGTCGGGTTGACCGCGTCGCAGGATTGCCTTCACTCGGGCGACGATTTCGCGTGGGCTGAATGGTTTGGTGACATAGTCGTCAGCCCCCAACTCGAGGCCGAGAATGCGGTCGATCTCGCCGTCGCGGGCGGTGAGGAACAGAACCGGCACGTTGCTCTTCGATCGCACCCGCCGGCAGATCTCGAATCCATCGATGTCGGGCAACCCGATATCCAACACCACCAGCGCTGGGCGGTGCTGTTCGATCAGTTCGAGCGCGCGCTCGCCGGTTGACGCCTGCAACACCCGGTAGCCGGCTTCGCGCAGGTACAGATCGAGCAGGTCGGCAATGTTCGCGTCGTCCTCGGCAACTACGACTGTGCGTTCCGCTTCGGCCATCCGCTCATGCTGCCACGCTGCTACCGTGCCCGCCGGGCATCGTCCGGTGCCGCCAGCCGTTTTCGAAGGAGCGCAACGATGAGCAAAGTCGCAGTGTGGGTCCGCCTCCCGCTCAAGCCTGGCGTGCGCGCCGAAGCCGCCACGGCCTTTCAGGTCGCAGTCGACAACGTGCAGTCGGAGGAGGGCACGCTCGTCTACATCCTCCACGAGGAGGAGACTGAACCGGACGCCTTGTTCGTCTACGAGCTGTACACCGGCCAGGATGCGCTGACCGCCCACTCCAGCGCCGACTGGTTCAAGGCGTTCGGTCCGACGCTGGCGCCGTTCATGGCCGGCCGTCCGGAGATCCACGTGCTGGCCCCGGTCACCGGCAAGGGTCTCTGAGGCCCCGACTCGGTCGCTGATGGCCACCTATCTCGACACGATCGTCGCCCGCCACCGCGCAGCAGCGGCGCTCGACACCCGGCCACTCGCGGCTTTGGTGCAACAGGCGGCGGCGATGCCGCTGATCAGGGGTTTTCGTGCTGCGCTCGCTGATGTGCCGCATCTCGCGGTGATCAGCGAGGTGAAGCGTCGCTCCCCGTCGAAGGGCGACCTCAATGCAGGCCTCGATCCGGTGGTATTGGCTCGCGACTACGAGCGCGGCGGTGCCTCGTGCCTGTCGGTACTCACCGACGGCGAGTCATTCGGTGGCTCGGTGGCCGATCTGCAGGCGGCGCGAGCGGCGTGTTCGCTGCCCGTGCTGCGCAAGGACTTCACTGTCAGCGAGCGCGACGTCGTCGACGCCCGGCTGATGGGCGCCGACTGCGTGCTGCTGATTGCCGCCGTTCTCGAACCCGCTGAGCTGATCGCATTCCACCTCCTGGCCAAGGATGTCGGCCTCGATGTGCTCGTCGAGATCCACGACGAGGTCGAGTTGGAAGTTGCACTTGCTGCAGGGGCCTCCCTCGTCGGCGTCAACCAGCGCGACCTGGTGACCTTCCAGGTGGACCACGAGCGTGCTCTCCGAATGGCAGGGGTGATGCCGCCGGGGGTCGTGCGGGTGGCAGAAAGTGGTGTTCGAGGCCCGGTAGACGCGGCAGCGCTGTATGCCGCTGGCTATCACGCTGTGCTCGTCGGCGAAACCCTGGTCACCAGCGGCGACCCTGCTGGCGCCATCGAAGCCCTCATCGCTGGATAGCCGCAGGTTTGTGTTCGCTCGTCGCGTTGGGCGTGACGCGGCGCACAATCTGCCGGCGACATGAATACCGCTTCGGGTAGGCCGGTAGGGGTACCGTGATGGTGCATGTTCGTAAAGATTTGTGGTATCACCAACGAGGACGACGCCCTCTTTGCGGTCGCTATGGGTGCCGACGCCGTTGGGTTCATTTTTGCACCATCGCCCCGACAGGTCGCGGCGCAACAGGTGTACGACATCACCCGCCGCCTGCCGTCGGAAATTCTGACCGTCGGTGTGTTCCGCGACGAGCACCCGTCGCGCGTCATCGACACGGTCAATCGCGCCGGCCTGAAGGCTGCGCAGCTGCACGGCCACGAGACGCCCGGCATGGTGGCCGATGTCGCCGCCAGCATTCGCTGGGTCATCAAGGTAGTGGTCGCCGGGTCTCCCGATGCCCGCCGGGCCAACGAGTTCGGTACCGATCTCATCATGGTCGAAGGGCCCAAGCCCGGCTCGGGACAGGTCTTCGACTGGACGTTGGTCGACGAAGTGGCGCAGGGCCCGCGAATCATCCTGGCCGGCGGTCTGGATCCTGACAATGTTGCAGAAGCAGTTCGCATCACGCGCCCGTGGGGTGTAGACGTGGCATCGGGCGTCGAGAAGTCGCCCGGCAAAAAGGATGCGCTCAAGGTCAAGGCCTTCATCGAGCGGGCTCGTGCTGCCGCCCCGGCGCAGCACCTTGGCCCCGACGTGATGCCCTACGACTGGGCCGACGACGAATTTTAGTTTCCACCCACACTGTTCCCCCCAGGAGTTTGCAATGTCACTGATGGCCCCGCCGTCGGATACCGGACGCTTCGGCGAATTCGGTGGTCGCTTCGTTCCCGAGACACTGGTACCTGCGTGCCAAGAGCTAGAGGCGGCCTTCATCGACGCCTGGGCCGACCCCGTGTTCCGCGCAGATCTCGACCATCTGCTGCGCACCTATGCGGGCCGTCCGTCCATACTCACCGAGTGCAAGAACCTCAGCGAGCAGCTGGGTATTCGGCTGGCGTTGAAGCGCGAAGACCTCAACCACACCGGCTCGCACAAGATCAACAATGTGCTCGGCCAAGCTCTGCTCGCCAAGCGGATGGGCAAGAAGCGGCTGGTCGCCGAGACCGGCGCCGGCCAGCACGGCGTGGCCAGCGCCACTGCGGCAGCGTTGATGGGCATGGAGTGCAAGGTGTACATGGGCTCCGTGGATGTGGAGCGGCAGGCGCTCAATGTGTTCCGCATGAAGCTGCTGGGCAGCGAGGTGGAGGCCGTGCACAGTGGCAGCCGCACCTTGAAGGACGCAGTCAACGAGGCCATGCGCGACTGGGTCGCCAGTGTCGAGTCCAGCCACTACTGCCTGGGTTCCGTCATGGGGCCCCACCCGTACCCGTGGATGGTGCGCGAGTTCCACCGGGTCATCGGCAGTGAGGCACGAGAGCAGACCATCGACCTCTGGGGCGACGTGCCCGACGTGGCCGTTGCGTGCGTGGGCGGGGGCAGTAACGCAATGGGCTTGTTCAGCGGCTTCGTCGACGATCGCACTCGTCTGGTGGGCGTCGAACCCGCTGGGGGGGCCGCTGTCGCTCGGGCACAGCCGGGTGTGGTGCACGGTATGCGCAGCTACCTGATGCAAGACGAGTACGGCCAGGTACAGGAGGCGCACAGCATTTCAGCCGGTCTCGACTACCCAGGTGTCGGCCCTGAGCACTCGTATCTGGCTTCGATCGGCCGTGCCGAGTATCCGAACGTGACCGATGCGGAGGTCATCGAAGCCTTTCAGTTGATGGCGAAGTCGGAAGGGATCATCCCGGCGTTGGAGTGCGCGCATGCAATGGCCTGGATCGTGCGGGCCGCCCCCGAGATGCAAGGACAGACAGTGTTGATGAACCTGTCGGGTCGCGGCGACAAAGACGTTGCGCAGATGATGGACGTGCTTGGTGAAGACGTGACGGGATGAGCGGGCTGGTCCAGTCCTTCGGCGCCATGGAGAGCCAGTTCCGCCAGAAGCGCGCCGCTGGCCGAAAGCTACTGGTGCCCTACATCACGGGCGGCTACCCGGGCTGGCAAGACGCTGTACGGTCAGCCGCCGCGGGTGGGGCCGACGCCATCGAGATCGGTATTCCGTTCAGCGACCCGGTGATGGATGGCCCGATCATTCAGCAGGCGTCGCAGACCGCCCTGGAGGGTGGTGCCACACCAGTGTCGATCCTGCAGGAAGTGCGCAATCTCGACGTGTCGATTCCGCTGGCAGTGATGACGTACTACAACACGGTGCATCACGCCGGCCACGAACGCTTCGCTGCTCAGTTGGCTGCTGCAGGCATCGTCGCGGCCATCGTCCCCGACTTACCGTTGGAGGAGTCCGGTCCGTGGTGTACAGCTGCGGATGCAGCCGGCATCGAGACCGTGATGTTGGCTGCGCCGACGGCACCGGACGATCGGCTGCCGCGTGTCGCCGCCCGTTCTCGCGGATTTGTGTACTCGGTTGGTCTGCTGGGCGTGACAGGCGAGCGGGCGGCGTTGGCCACCACGGCCGCAGCCCTTGCCCGGCGGCTGAAGGCCGTGACCGACGTGCCGGTGCTGATCGGCGTCGGCGTGTCGAATGCTGCTCAGGCCCGCGAGGCCTGCGAGGTGGCGGACGGCGTGGTGATGGGCGCCTCGGTGGTACGCCGTCTGATCGAGGGCGGTGCCGACGCTGTCGGCGAATTCATCGGTGACGTACGTCACGCACTTCAGTACTAATTGTTCCAATCCGTCTGCCGACGTGCTCCGAACCTGTGCTGCGTCCTGCCCCTCGCAGGAGCGATCTCAGGAGGAGACACTGATGAAGAAGCGTTCCGTACTCGCCGTTGCCATGGCAGCGTCGATGTTGTTCGTTGCCTGCGGCGACGATGAGGACACAACCGTCTCGACGGTTGCCGCTGTTGCTGACAGCGCTGCCCCGGCCGAGGCCGGCGACATCGTTGCCGTTGCAAGTGCCAACCCCGACTTCTCGACCCTGGTCGCCGCTGTTGCGGCAGCCGGTCTTGTCGAGACGCTGCAGGGCCCTGGTCCATTCACGGTCTTTGCCCCGACCAATGAGGCGTTTGCTGCCTTGCCAGCAGGCTTGGTCGACAAGCTGCTGTTGCCGGAGAACAAGGCTGTGCTCGCACAGATCCTCACTTACCACGTGGTGTCCGGCAAGGTCATGGCCGCTGACGTCACCGCCGGTGACGTACCCAGCGTTGAAGGTTCCAACATCGCCGTCACGGTTGACGGTGGAGTCAAGCTCAACGGTTCAGCGAATGTGATCATCACCGATGTGGCTGCCTCCAATGGTGTCATTCACGCCATCGATGCAGTCATCCTGCCCCCGGGCCTGGACATCTCAGCGCTCTGATCCCGGTGGCCCACTGGCCATCTCAGTAGTACAAGCGGCGACTTCAACAAGGTTGTCAGTACAAGGGGGTCCTTCGGGGCCCTCTTGCGCGTGACAATGGGACGCATGACATTGGTTGACTGTGAGCTGTGCGCCGCTGACCGGGTAACCGAGTGGTTCTACGAGGACGATGAGTGCTGGATTGCGGAGTGCGAGGCCTGCTATGTCCCGATGGTCGTATGGAAACGACACGACCCGAATCCCCCTGAGGAGACCCGGGTCGTACTACACGCTCGATTGAGCGAGGTTGTCGTTGCGCACTACGGGTTCGAGTATTGGCTGGACGAGAACATGCGCTCGATACCGACGCACTATCACGCACACGCCCGACCCCGTGGTGGGTTTGCTGGCCACGGCTTACGCCGTGGATGACGTCACTTGACGCCGCCGATGACCTTCCACATGTCAAGTCCCACCTTTCTCCTGAAGAAGTTGTTCAACAATCATGAACGTCCTTGGGGGAAACCCTCAAGCCACATCACGCTCCGTCACATTATCACGACTGGTAGGGAGTCTTGCAAGAGTCTTGACGAAGTATTGTGACCAACTTGAGACGCTCGATGTCTGCTGAGCGGCTGGCTAGGCTGCAGCAATGCTCACCATCGGCTTGCCGCTCACACCGGATGTCGGGCTGTGTGCTCTGCCGCCGGCGGTATGCAGGTGAGCACGTTTCCATCGCCCGAATCGATCCTGCCGCACCGCCCGCCGTTTTTGTTCGTCAACGAGATCACTGCGTTGGTGCCAGGTCTCAGTGGTGCCGGCGTCTGGCACCTCACTGGTGACGAATGGTTCTTCAGCGGTCACTTCCCGCGGCGGCCCACCCTTCCGGGCGTGCTGATGTGTGAGGCAATTGCCCAAATGGGTGCCATTGCGGTGCTCACCGACGAGCGGTTCGCCGGCAAGCTGCCGCTGTTCGGCGGTCTTGACGCTGCGCGCTTTCGCCGCCAGGTCGGCCCGGGCGACACGCTGGAACTCGAGGTCGAGTTGGGTCGCATGTCGGCGCGTGCGGGGAAGGGCGTTGGCCGCGCCCTACTGGCGGGGAAAGTCGCTTGCGAATGCGAGCTGATGTTCGTGCTCGTCGACGCATAGTTCGAGTCGCCGGGCGCGTTGGCTGGCCAGCGGGTCTGGCCGCGCCGCCGTTGCTGCTTGTCGGTACCCATGCTCTTGAGGGGGTGCGCGGTTCCGCGGTCGCGTCTGGCTCGGTGTCGCCACGGTTGGGTGTAGTTGATTTCGCTCAGCGACAACTTTCGTTGCGCTGGGTGCAAGGAAAGTTGTCGCTGAGCAAAATCAAGAAGTGCCGTCGGGCGGCCGCAGCGTCGAACGTTTCGCCAAACGGGGCACCCCACTTCAAGAGCATGGGTTCGGGGTTCTGACGGACAAGGGCCCGGGGGCGCCGCGCTACGGGGCGGGCGCGATGATGATGGTGCCGTTGTGGCCACCGAAACCGAGGCTGTTCGACATCGTCGGGCCGGGGTTCCAGGGGCGAGCAGCGCTGAGTACGACGTCGATCTCAAAGCCGTCGTCGAGAACCGTGGTGCCAGCGGTTGGCGGGATCAGGAGGTGCTCCATCGAGAGCAAGACGGCCGCAGCCTCGAGTGCACCAGCAGCGCCGAGTGCGTGACCGGTGACGCCCTTGGTGGACGTGACGGGCACGGCGCCAGGGCCGAAGACGGCCGCGATGGCTGCGGCCTCGGCGGCGTCGTTGAGCGGTGTCGACGTACCATGCGCGTTGATCTGGCGAATGTCGGCGGTGGTGAGGCCGGCGTCGCGGAGCGCCAAATTCATGCACTTGATGGCGCCCGTGCCGCCGGGCGCTGGCGCGGTGATGTGGTGCGCGTCGGCGTTGCTGGCTGCACCCAGCACTTCGCCGACGATGGTGGCCCCGCGGGCAACGGCAGCTTCCCACTCTTCGAGCAGGAGCACTGCGGCGCCCTCGCCGAGGACGAAGCCGTCACGATCGGGGGAGAACGGGCGACTGTTGCCGCTGCTACTGAGGGCCGTCATATTGCCGAAGGAGGCGACAGCGATGGGGCAGGCAGCGCTTTCGCTGCCACCGGTGATACAGGCGTCGATCATGCCCCACGCGATCAGGCGTGCGGCGTAGCCGATGGCGTGCGTGGAGGCTGCGCAGGCTGTGGTGATGGTCTCGTTGGGACCCTGCAGGCCGTAGCGCATGGAGATGGCCGCGCCAGGAGCGTTGGGCATCATCATCGGCACGAGGAACGGCGAAACGCGACGCTCGCCCTTCTCGATGAGGACTTCGATCTGCTCCTCAGTTGACCGCAGCCCGCCAACGCCAGTGGCGAAGATGGTGCCGAAGCGGCTGGAGTCGATGTCGGGGCGCCCCGCTTGCTCGAAACACTCGGCCGCGGCGGCCAAGGCGAATTGCTCCACCTTGTCGGCGCGGCGAGCCTCCTTCGCGTTGGCGAAGTACGGACTTGGGTCCCAGTCAACGATTTCCACAGTGCGACCGGTGCTGATACCTGGGCCGTTGAGGCCGGCCCAAAAGGCCTGCTTGCCGAGACCGCAGGGTGCGACCACACCAAACCCGGTGATGGCAACGCGCCGGCCACGGTCGCCCATGATCGGTGAGAGCGCGGCCGGGGCTGGCATCAGAGCTTGCCGACGACGAGGTCGTAGGCCTGGCCCACGGTCTCGACACCCTCGAGGTCTTCTTCGGGTACTTCCACGCCGAATTCTTCCTCGAGGCCCATGATCAGTTCGACCAGGTCGAGGCTGTCGGCATCGAGGTCGTCGCCGAACTTGGCGTCACGCACTACCTGGTCCTCTGACACCGAGAGCACCTCGACGGCGACCTTCTGGAAACGGGCGAACAGTTCGTCACTCATGGACTTCTCCTTGTTGCTTGCTGCAACGGTGTTGGGTTGTTGCAGATGATAATCGGGTGATGTGTGTGGCGGGTCAGTGACCCATGCCGAGGCCGCCATCGACGGGGATGACGGCGCCGGTGATGTAGGCGGCGTCGTCGGACGCGAGGAACGCGACCACGCCGGCGATCTCTTCTGGCGTGGCGACCCGGCCCAACGGCACTGCGGCGGTCAGTTCGCTCATTCGTTTCTCGCCCAGCGCCGCCGTCATGTCGGTGGCAACCGGGCCAGGAGCGACGACGTTGCAGGTGATGTTGCGCGAGCCAAGCTCGCGCGCCACTGAGCGAGCGAAGCCGATGAGTCCAGCCTTGGACGCGGCGTAGTTGGTCTGGCCGGCGGAGCCGAGCAGTGCAACAACCGACGAGACGAGGATGATTCGGCCGCGACGGGCTTTCAGCATGCCCTGCGAGGCCCGCTTGGTGACGCGGTAGGCGGCGGTGAGGTTGGCGTCGATGACGGACGTGAAGTCGGTCTCGCTCATACGCAGCAGCAGCCCATCGTGGGTGATGCCTGCATTGGAGACAAGGATCTCGACGGGGCCGAACTCGGCCTCGACAGCGGCAAAGGCAGCCTCGACAGAGGCCACGGACGTCACGTCGCATTGCACGCCGAACAGGCCCTCGGGCGGGGGAGAGGAGTTGTAGGTGATGGCCACGCGATCGCCGAGCGACGCGAACCGTTGCGCGCATGCCAGGCCGATGCCGCGCGAACCACCGGTGACCAAGACGACGCGGCTCACGTCAACACCTTCACGACAACACCGGTGCGTCGGGCGCGTCGGCCTCCGCGCCACCCCAGCGAATCACGGCACTCGCTGAGGTCATGCCGGCCCCGAAGCCGACGAGCAGGACGAGGTCGCCCTTCTTGACGCGGCGGTGGTCGAGCGCATCGGCGAGAGCTAGTGGAATCGATGCCGCCGACGTGTTGCCAGTGCGATGCAGGACGACGGCCGTCTTGTCGATGGACATGCCGAGGCGGTCGAGTGAGGCCTGGATGATGCGGATGTTGGCTTGATGCGGCACGACGAGCGCGATGTCGTCGGCTGTCACGCCGGCGTGCTGCATGCTCTTGGTTGCCGAATCGACCATGATGCGCACGGCCTTGCGAAAAACTTCCTTGCCGTCCATCTGCAGGAAGCCACCGACCTCGGCATAGAGGAACTTCTCCGCTGTGCCGTCGGCGTCCAGGTCCCAGCCGAGCAGTTGGCCTGGGCCTTCGACGGCCTCCAGCACCACGGCTGCGCTGCCGTCGGCGAAGAGGATCGCGGTGTTGCGGTCCGACCAGTCGGTGATGCGGGCAAGCGTGTCGGTACCGATCACCAGCACCTTCTCGGCGCCCATCGCGATCATGCCGTGCGCTTGCACCAGCCCGTAGACGAAGCCGCTGCAGGCCGCGTTCAGGTCGAATGCGCCGCACTGCAAGCCGAGTTGGGTTTGTACCGCTGGGGCACTGGCGGGAACTGTGCGGTCGGGTGTGGTGGTGGCAAGAATCAAAGCGTCAATCGACAGCAGGTCGACGCCAGACATCTCCAACGCTGCGCGCCCGCTCTCCACGGACAGACCGACGGTGCTGCCACCGACGCGCCGTTCGTGAATGCCGGTTCGATCGACTATCCAGTCGTGCGAGGTGTCGATGGTCTTTTCCAGGTCGTGATTGGTGACCACCTGTGGCGGCAACGCCGTGCCCCAGCCGGTGATGACGGCACCACGCACGTTGGGGGGTACTGCGGGCACTTCTAGACCGTCCTCAACCATGCGATGGGCTGGCGCAGGGTGACGCGTTCGCCCTCGACTGCGATGTAGCTCTGCAAGATGCCGGCGAACGGCGAGCGTACCTCGGTGTCACCAATGTGGCCGACGACGGTGCCCACGGAGATGGCGGCGCCATCGCTGATCCCACCAAGTGGCACGAAGACGCCAGCGGCAGGGCTGACGACCAGACGCTCGACAGCGAACAAGTGCTCGCCTTCGTGCTGGGTGGTGGCGCGAGGTGAGCCGGCGTTGACCCAATCGAGCAGTTTGTCCAGCTCATCTGGGGTGGCGACCGAGATGGTGCGGGCGCCGTCGACAGTGCGCTTGGCCATGCCGGTGAGCACGCCACCCGGCCCCAGCTCGACGAAGTCCCGTACACCCAGCTCGGACATCGTGAGCAGGCAATGCTTCCAGCGCACCGGACTGCTGAGCTGAGCGGAGAGCAGGCTGCTCCACTCGGCGCCGGCGTCGTGTGCCAGCGAGTCGACGTTGGAGATGACGGGCACCTCGGTGTCGCGAGGGTTTGCGTCGGCGATGGCCTTGCGTAACCGGTCGCGTGCGGGTGCCATGAACGGTGTGTGGAAAGCGCCGGAGACCTGCAGAGGCATGACTTTCTTGGCGCCGAGTTCTTTGGCGACGAGGCTGGCCGCGGCCACGCCTTCCGGGGAGCCGGCGATGACGACCTGACCGGGTGCATTGAAGTTGGCCACCCAGACGTCGCTATCGGCGCGGCGGCAGGCGACTTCGACTTGGTCGTCGTCGAGGCCGAGCACTGCAGCCATGGTGCCGACATTGTCGTTGCCGGCCTGGTGCATTGCGTCGGCGCGCTCGCAGACCAGCCGAACACCCTGGTCGAAGCCCAGCGCGCCCGTGGCGGTGAGCGCTGTGTACTCGCCGAGGCTGTGACCTGCGCAGAAGCTGGGCTCGATGCCCAACCGTTCGACAGCGTCGAGCACCATCAGGCTGGAAACGAAGGTCGTCAGCTGGGCATTGCGAGTGTCGCGCAGTTCGTCGGTGTCGGCGTCGAGCAGGAGGCGAGCGACATCTCGTTCGGCAACCTCAGAGGCCTCTGCCACAAGTTCCCAGCTGTCGTGGTCGGCCCAGGGCCGGCCCATGCCCGGCCGCTGAGAGCCCTGGCCGGGAAAGGTGAACGCAAGCATGATGCGCTGAGCGTAGACGGTTACCGACGGGTACTCTCAGCTACCGACGGGTAACGATGGCAGCAACCGACGGAACGAGCGAGCGTCCGGGCGGTAGCGGGACGACAGCGCTTGCTGGCTCAGGTCGGCGGCCCGATAGCCTCTCCCCGGTCACTCGCCCGAGTGGCGGAATGGCAGACGCGACGGACTCAAAATCCGTTGTCCGAAAGGGCGTGTGGGTTCGAGTCCCACCTCGGGCACTGATTCGCACCTTGCAGGACGGTAATCGAACCCTGCGGCAGCTGGTGGGGGATGTCGAAGTCTCATGACATGTCTTGTCTGGAGCGCATGGTGTCCGGTCCGGCCGTCTGTCACGGCCAACCGGCCATTCGCGGACTTCGATATCCGGTTGAGCACCTGCTTGAGCTTCTTGCTCCAGGAATGACGCACGATGAGATCTTGGCGGACTACGCCGATCTCGAACCGGACGATCTGCTCGCCGCGTTGGAATACGGCGCACTGGCGGCGGGGGTTCGTCGTGTGGTGCCGCTCGGCGCAGCGTGAAGTTCCTCGTCGACGCATAGCTGCCGCTGCGCCTCGCGCGGCAACTTGCTGCGATCGGCCACGACGCTGTCCACACGTCTGAGCTTGCGAACGGGGCACGATGAGTGATTGCGACGCAGTGTTCATGGACATCCTGCGCGTTTGGTAGCTCTGGGAGCTACCAAACGCACACGACGTCCCGCCACGCTTGCGAACAGCGCCCGTATTGGGCGATCTGCTCGGGAAACCGTTCGGGCAGGTTCGACCCGTACCACCCGATTTTTGCCAGCCGAGAATCACGCTGATCGACGCCGCGCCCCTACCCAGCATGGTCGACGGGAATCTCCATCCGGCGTCGACCGAAGCGTCCGATCTCGTCGCTCCTCGTGGAGAAAGGTGTCAGCCCGATCGTCACCGAGTGCTTTGCTCCTCGGTTGTCGGAAGCGAACGACGAGGCGCGCGAGCACCAGCTCGTCGGACGGCATGCACAAGGACCGTTCCAGACACATCCAGATGATGCGACCCGCCTCATCGGACTGCGTGTCACGGCCCTCGACGGGTCCGCCCTGCTGCACTCGACTTCGTGGAGGTGGGACCCTGCTGTGGGGCTCATCGTGACGGACCTGTGCTGCCATGACCCGCAACTGGCTATGACAGGTCCGCTCGCTCCCGTCGCGGGACCACTGCCGTGGCATGATTGGTCATGGCCTCATCGCGTGAATCCGACTGGACCGAAGGTGACATCGGCGACCAGACCGGTCGAACCATCCTGATCACCGGCGCCAACAGTGGTATCGGGTACGAGGCCGCGCGGGCGCTGGCGCAACACGGCGCCCACGTCGTTCTCGCATGCCGCACACGCGAAAAGGCCGACGACGCCGTCGCCCGAATCGACTCGTCGAACCCGTCGGGTTCGACGGAGATCCTCGAGATGGACCTCGCCGATCTGGATTCGGTTGCGGATGCCGCCTCTCGCTTCGCGTCGGGTCACGAACGCCTCGACGTGCTCGTCAACAACGCCGGGCTGATGGCAACTCCACAGCAACAGACGGCCCAGGGCTTCGAGATGCAATTCGGGGTGAATCACCTCGGTCACTTCGCCCTCACCGGCCATCTGATCGAGCTGCTGATGGCGAGTGGCCCGGCGAGGGTCGTGTCGATCTCCAGCCAGGGGCACCGACCCGGCAAGATCCGCTTCGAGGACGTCAACAGCGAGAAGAAATACTCACCGTGGCCTGCCTATTTCCAGAGCAAGCTGGCGAACCTGCTGTTCATTCGTGAACTTCAACGACGGCTGGCGCTGACGGAGTCCGAGGTGATCGCCGTGGCCGCCCATCCCGGCGTGTCGAGCACCAACCTCGGCCACGAGAGCAGCGGCATGCTGACTTCGATGATGCAGCGGGCCCGTCCGGTGTTCGACCGATTCGTCAGCCAGAGCGCAGCAATGGGTGCTCTCCCGACGCTGCGCTCGGCGGTCGATCCGTCGGTTGAAGGAGGCGACTACTTCGGGCCAGACGGGTTCGGGGAACAACGCGGCCATCCAGTGAAGGTCGGCTCCAGCCGTCGCGCCAAGGACGACGCTGCCGCAGGTCGCCTCTGGGAGCTGTCGGAACACTTGACCGCGGTGACGTACCCGATCTGAACGAGTGCATTCGTTCAACATCGCTGCAGTGCGCGCAGGTCCGATGCTGAGCGTTGGTTTCGTGAGTCGGTGTACAGACTTCGCAGCACTGTGTAGATCGCTGGCGAGCATGATGTCGAGCGTGGCTGGACGTGCGGCGTACGGTCGGTGAGCGCTGGACACGGGCCCGGCGACACAACTGCGACTGAGCCAGGAGCATCATCATGAGACAGCTCACTGATGTGCGACCCGGTGAGGTGCAGTGGCACGAGGTACCCGATGTGTCAGTGCGCCACCCCGACGACGAGCACTACGGCCATTGCAGCAGCATCGCCGTCTCCTTCGATCCGGGGAGCACGTCGCCACTGCTGGAGATGTACACCCGAGGCATCATCTTTCACACATCACGCGCCGATGCACGTCGCTTCCTGCCCGATGTGCTGGAACTGCTGGACACCACGAACTTCGACCCACTTGCAATTCCCACCACGATGGTCGACTGGCACGATGCACCGACGCGTGCTCGAACCTGCCACCACACTCGTCGTCCGCCGCTGCAGCACGACAGTGCGGCGGTCTCAGCCCTGGATCAGGTTGCCGCACGGGCTCATCGGATACCACACGCCACCGAGGCCCTCGCCGTTGGTGTCGCCGGGTGCTGAGTCGCCAGCGAACGTGTAGAGCGGGAAATCCTTGGCCCGCAGCTGGAAGGTGCCGTCGGTCCTGGCGATGACACTGAAGACGGCCGAGTCGAGCGCCGCTGGCAACTGGTCGTTGGCCACCAGGATGGGCGGGCACGCGTTCGGAGCGGCATCAGATGAAGGTTCTGCGTTCGTCGCTGCGCCGGGTGGAGTGACTGGCGTTCCGAGCGCCTAGCTTCTTCGTCCGTGGAAGTCGTCAAGTTCATCATCGGTCTCGTGTTCCTTGTCGTCGGCGCGGAGGCGCTCGTTCGAGGCTCGGGCAAGCTCGCCATCAAGTACGGCGTCTCACCGCTCGTCGTCGGGCTCACGGTGGTGGCTTTCGGCACCAGTTCGCCCGAGATGGCGGTGTCGGTTGCCTCAGCGCGCGACGGCAACGTCGACATCGCCGTCGGCAATGTCGTCGGATCGAACATCTTCAATATCCTGTTCATCCTTGGTCTCTGCGCTCTGATCTCACCGCTGTTCATCAACCGCCAGGTGATCCGTAAAGAGGTACCGATCATGATCGGCGCCTCGCTCCTGCTCGTAGCGTTCGGTGCCGATGGCGAGATCCAGCGATACGAATCTGCGCTTCTCGTCGTGTTGGTGATCGTGTACACCTCGGTGCTGATCCGTCAGAGCCGCAAGGAGAACAAGCCCGGCGACGCCGATCTCGAGGCGGAGGGCATCTCGCTCACCAGCACCTGGGACTCCAAGCTCCACGTGCAGATCGGACTGATCGTCGGTGGGCTCGTGCTGTTGGTGATCGGCGCGAGCTGGCTCGTCGACGCAGCGATCGTGTTCGCCGATTCGCTCGGTGTCTCGAAGGCGGTCATCGGCCTCACCATCGTCGCGGCCGGCACCTCGATGCCCGAGGTGGCGACGTCGATCCTGGCCACCATCCGCGGCCAGCGCGACATCGCCGTCGGCAACGTGATCGGGTCCAACCTCTTCAACATCCTGGCCGTGGTCGGGCTGTCCGGGCTTGTCGCGCCGGTGCCGCTGGTGATCGCCGAGTCGATCCAGAACTTCGACTTCTGGGTGATGCTGGTCGTGGCTGTCGCCTGCCTGCCGATCTTCTTCACCGGTTCGCTGATCGCCCGATGGGAGGGCGCCGTGTTCCTCGTCTACTACGTGGCGTACACGGTCTATCTGGTCCTCGACTCGCAGGATCACGACGCGCTGGGCACGTACTCGAACGTGATGCTGCTGTTCGTGCTTCCGATCACCGTGGTCACCATCGGCATCGTCGGCGTCCGCCAACGGCGGAGCCGCCAGGGCATGACCTCCGCCGTGTGAATCACGGTCGGCAGTGAGCGGGCGTTCAGGGCAAGGCCGGTCCGAACTGGAAGAGCGCGCTCGAGCGGTCAGCCTCAGGTCTCAAAGAGCCGATTTATGAGGGAATGGCCACTTTGCGCGAGCTGTCGGGATGCTCGTACCGGATGCGGCGGGTGGGCCGGTCACCGCAGACTCGTGACCGGCTGGCCTGACCGGGGGTGCTCAGTTACGTGATGTCGAACTCCGGGCTACTACGCGACTGGTCATCTTGAAGGGTCATCGCGAAGACGACGCATCAACGGCAGACCGAACCACAACCACATGGCTCCCCCGCCCAACGGCACAGCGACAGCCATCGCCAACACCGCTCCGTACACGAAGTCGGCGACGAGGACTACACAGGCAAGCAATGACACGCCCAACGACGCCAGACCTGCCACCGCTTGGCGTGACGACGTTCTGACCATGAGGTGCTTGTCGTAGGGCTTGGCTTGGATCCGGTGATAACCGGCCTCTGCGAGCAACAAGACCAAGGCGAGCGACGCACTGAGAAACGCAACCATGTAGATGACACGGTCCAACGCGGTCAACGAGTCGAACCGGGAGGAGAACGGCACCGACAGCAGGAACCCGAACAGAACCGTGGCGCCGGGCAGCACCAAACGTAACTCTTGCACCAATTCCTCGAGTTGGTGATCCGCCTCATTCTCCGTCGGGTCGTCGCGTGGCCCCATCATCCAAGACTGTCACCTCGCCGAGATGAAAACGCGGCAATCGTCGCAGCCGACACTCTCGAACTCGACCACGTCCACGATCCGATGTAGCTCTCGATACAGAACACCATGCCCGGCTCGGGCGAGCCCTTCACCGGGCACGGCCAGTTGTCGCGCGGGTGCGGGATGTTCGGGAAGTCGCGGCGATGCCGAGTCCGTGGCCGATGCAGTGGTAGCGGCTGTCGAGGGGCTCGAGTGGGCCAGCGAGCCGAACCTCGCTGGCGGCGGGCAGCCCGATTCCGAGATACTCGCAGCCGCGTTACTCGTACAGCGCTGTGGGGTCGGGTTCGAGAACGAGTAGATACGGCGCCGGCACCCGGACAGAGACGTTCTCCATATTGCTGGAGCCGGTGATGTAACGGATACTCGCGGGGTCGAGCAGCACCATGGCGCGGTCGCCTCTGGCCCTCATGTGGGCTGCACGTGCCCGACGCGCTCGACGTACAGCCGACGACGAGTCTCATGGCCGAATCCGGTGTTGGGCTGCATCGCGTTCATTGGCCCTCCGGTCGCGTTGCGGCCACCGCTTCGATGATCTCAGCGCCGGGGCTTCCAGTCATGATCGTTGCCGCGTCGGCGGGCATACGGCGGCACCAGTTCGGGTGGACGTCGCCCAGCGTGCCCGGATGATTCGGGCGCTCCGTGCAACCGGCAAGGTCGTCGAGCGCAATCAGGCAAAGGCGTGCCGCGCTGGCGGCAACCTGTCGGTGAAGCTCCGCAGAAGCGGCGTTGCCAGTGTTGGCGGACACCGTCTGTTGCAGCGCAGCTGCCATCGCCGGGCTTCCATCGGTGTGGTTCCACACGCCCATCACGGTGGGTAGGTCGTGGGTGGTGACCGTTGCGAGGTTGCGTTCCGGCCACTCGGCCGGGTCGGTGTCGAACCACCACACCTTCGTGCCCATGATTCCGCTGGTGCGCAGGGCGTCGCGCACCTCCTGCTCGACGGTTCCGAGGTCCTCGCCGACGACGAACGCTCCTGCCCGCGTCGCCTCGAGGCGAATGATCGCCAGTAGGTCGGCAGCGGGCACCCTCACATAGGTGCCGTCGGCTGGTACGCCCCCTTCGGGAATCCAGAACTGCCGGAACAGACCCATCACGTGGTCGATTCGCAGCCCGGCCATCGACTGGCAGGCAGCGCGCACCATGGCGATGAACGGCTGGTAGTGCGCCGCCCGTAGGCGGGCGGGAATGAATGGCGGCAGCCCCCAATCTTGCCCGTCAGCGTTGAAGGGGTCTGACGGCGCACCAATCCGTACACCCAGGGCCATCAGTTCTTGGTGCAGCCATGTGTCGGCACCCTCGGGTGAACATCCAACGGCGAGGTCGCCGACGAGACCGACCTCAGCGCCGGCAGCCGTCCGCGCCAGCGTGCGAGCTGCGAACCATTGCAACCACGCATGGAAGTCACGGGTGGTGGCGAACTGGGGGTCGTGTAGCGGCAGGTCGCGCACAGCCTTTGAAGACGGATGGCGGAAGTCCTGCGGCCATTCATGCCAGCGCGGCCCCAACCGCTCCGCGAGGGCGTTCCACGAGCAGTACTGCCACAGCTCATCTCCCTGTTCGTTGGCCCACGCGCGCCACTCCGGCCCATTTGCGGCGTGGGTGAACCGCTCCATCAGCGAGCGTCGTCGTGCGGGCCAGGCACGGCTGCGGTCGATCAGTCCGCTTGCATCGTTCGTCACTGGTGACGAGCCGTCGAGAGGAATCAGTAGCGGGTTGAGCCAGCGGCGAGAGCTGGGGTAGTAGGGGCTGGCCTCTTGCGGGAGTGTCGGCGCCGGCGCATGCAGCGGGCTGAGGAGCAGCGTGGAACCGCCCCGACGGGCCACCTCCTGCCCCAACAGCTCCACGTCGCGCAGGTCGCCAATGCCCCATCCATCGGCGCGCCACAGCGAGTAGATCTGCGCTGCAACGCCCCACCCGGCAGGTGCATCGAGGCACGCGGCCGGTGCGCTGACCAGCGTGGTGACCGGGCCTCCATCCAATGGCGCCAGCCGGTGATACCCGGGCGGCAGCGAGGAAGGCAAGGAGTCGATCGCGCCCCACTCGCTCCCATCCTCCAATGTCAGATGGCAGCGATCGTGCAGGGCATGAGTACTGCCCTCATCGATGAACCACATCGGCAGCGCGATGGGTGCGGTCCCCATCGCATCACGCAGGTACTCGCGAGTGGCCGCGGGCGTGTCGTGCCATGTGCCGTTCACCTCGAAGTAACCGTCCGCAATGCCCCAGTCGTCGTACACGTTGCCATTGTGCCGCTTCGTACACTCTGCGTATGGCGTCTGCGGTGGTGAAGTGGCAGTTGAAGAAGACGAGCGCTCGTTTGCGCACCCTGCGCGACGAACTGAGGGTGATCGACGAGCAGCGGATGTATGTGGTCGACGACGCGGACGATTTGGAGCTGCGCGCGGTGGTGTCCGACTCGCCGATGGCTCGTTCGGAAGCGCATGCGGCTGGCGGTCACGCCGCCGCATACGCCAGGGCGCGAGGGCACATCGTTGACGAGATCGTACGGCTGGAGGCTCGCCAAGACGTGCTGCTCGACCGGTTGTCGGCACGATGATTGGCACGACGTGCTTGAATGTGGGCCGGGCAACACCCTGCCTGACCGGGCCGAAAGGACGCCATCGATGACCATCCGTGTGGTGATCGCCGAAGACGAAGCCATCATTCGCCTCGATCTACGCGAAACCCTCGAGGAGGAGGGTTACGAAGTTGTCGGCGAAACGGGGCGCGGCGACAAGGCAGTGGATTTGGTTCGCGAGTTGCGGCCCGACCTGGTGATTCTCGATATCAAGATGCCGCACATGGACGGTCTGGAGGCGGCCCGCATCATCAGCGGCGAGCGCATCTGTGGTGTGCTGATGCTGACGGCGTTCAGCCAGCGCGAGGTGGTGGAAGACGCTCGCGACGCAGGTGCGCTGGCCTATCTGGTGAAGCCGTATCAGAAGAGTGATCTGATTCCCGCCATCGAGGTGGCCATCGGGCGCTTTCGCGAGCTGCAGCAGCTGAGCGGCGAAGTCGATGCGTTGGGCGAGCAGCTAGAAGCGCGCAAGGTGATCGATCGCGCCAAGGGCGTGCTCATCGACCAGCACGGAATGAAGGAGGGCGACGCCTTCACCTTCATTCAGCGCACCGCGATGAGCGAGCGCTCACGCATGCGCGACGTTGCCGACAGAATCCTCGACGGCACACTGCACCCGTGAGGACTTTGCACCCGTGAGGACTTGCACCCGTGAGGACTTTGCACCCGTGAGGACTTTGCACCCGTGAAGATTCTGCTGCTGGATGGCAACTCGCTGACCTACCGCGCGTTCTATGCGCTGCCCACCGACATGGCCACTGCCTCCGGTCAGGTGACGAATGCGGTGTTCGGGTTCACGTCCATGTTCATCTACATGGTGAAGGACCAGCGGCCCGATGCCGTTGTTGTCGCCTTCGATCGGCCCGAGAAGACGTTCCGCCACGAAGCCGACCCGCTGTACAAGGCGCAGCGCGAGGCAGCGCCCGACATTCTTCGCCAGCAGATGGGTTTGGTCCGCGAGGTGCTGGCGGCGCTGAACATCACCGTGCTCGACCTGGCCGGATGGGAAGCCGACGACATTCTCGCAACCCTCGCCGAGCAGGCGAAACAGCAGGGCCACGACGCAATCATCGTCACCGGCGACCGCGACAGCTATCAGCTGGTCGACGACCCGCATGTACGCGTGATGTACAACAAGCGCGGCGTCAGCGACTACGCGCTCTACGACGAAGCGGGTATCGCCGAGAAGACCGGCGTGACGCCGTTGCTCTATCCGCAATACGCAGCGTTGCGTGGCGACCCCAGCGACAACCTGGAGGGCGTGCCGGGTGTGGGGGAGAAGACGGCGGCCAAGCTGCTCAACCAGTACGGCAGCCTCGACGGCATCTTCGCCCACGTCAGCGAGCAGACCCCGAAGCTGCAGGCGTCGCTGATCGAGCACGAGGGCCGCGCTCGCCACAACTTCGAGATGATGACGCTGCGCCGCGACGCGCCAGTGTCGGTGGCGTTCGAGACGCTCACCGTCGAGCCGAACGACGCTGAAGTCAAGCGCCTTTTCGACTTTCTCGAGTTTCGCGCACTGCACGATCGGCTGTACGAGGCGCTGGCAACGTTCGGTATCGGGGCGGCCGCAGGAGCGGTCCCGCTGGCTCCGTCGGGCGAGGTGTTGGAGGCCGAGGTCACCGACGTCACTGAACCTGCGGAGGCCGCGGCGCTGATCGCCGCGCAGCTCACGCTCGACCTGGTTCCGGCGTGGTCGGGCGAGGCAGGTCGCAGCGATGTCATCGGGCTAGCAGTGGTGACCGATCCCGATGGAGCCGAGGTCGCCTGGCTGCCTGCCGATGTGGTGTACGTGCCGGAAGTGTTGGCGGCGCTGGGCGCTCACGCCGGCTGGCGCGGCCACAACGCGAAGGCACTGATGCGTTGGCTGTTGGAGCAGGGTGGTGCGGTGCCCGGCCTGCGGCTGGACACGGCGATTGCCGCGTACCTCATCGACCCCGCCGACACTCGCTACGCGCTACGCGATCTGCTGGCGCGCTACACGCGCTTCCAACTACCAGACGATGGTGCCGCGTCCAGCGGTCAGCTCGACTTTGGCGGCGGCCCCGACGAGCGTCGAATTGCAGCCCGTGGTGCGTTGGCCGTGGCCCACCTGTCGGCCTCGCTGGAAGCGTCGTTGGAACAGCAGGGTATGGCCACCCTGTATTCCTCGATCGAGAATCCGCTGGTTGGCGTGCTCGCCAAGATGGAGCACGTCGGCATCGCCGTCGACGTCGCCGAGCTGAAACAGTTGAACTCGCGTCTCACCGCCGATGTCGAGCGTCTTGGTGCGGTGCTACAAGAGGTGGTCGGTCGGTCGTTCAACATCAACTCACCAATCCAGTTGCGCGAGATCCTGTACACGGAGCGCGGCCTAGCGCCTGGCAAGAAGACGAAAACCGGGTTCAGCACCGACGCTGCAACGTTGGAGAAGTTGCGCGACGAGTGGCCCGAGTTCATCGATCCGCTGCTGCAGTACCGGGAGGTCGAGAAGCTGCGCGGTACGTATGGCACTGGGCTGTTGGCGGAGGTGGCGCCCGACGGTCGCATCCACGCCACGTTCAACCAGACCGTTGCCCGCACCGGCCGTCTTTCCAGCGACCAGCCCAACCTGCACAACATTCCGGTGCGCAGCGACGAGGGGAAGCTGTTCCGCAAGGCGTTCATCCCGGCTGCCGGCTGTCAGTTGTTGGTCGCCGACTACAACCAGATCGAACTGCGCTGCATCGCCCACCTGGCGCAAGATCCGGGTCTGATCGAGGCGTTCACCAGCGGCACCGACATCCACAATTCGACGGCATCGCGAGTGTTCGGCGTGGCACCGGGTGACGTCACCAATGAGCAGCGGTCGAAGGCGAAGATGGTTTCGTACGGCCTTGCCTACGGGATGGAGGCGTACGGCCTGGCACAGCGGCTATCGATCCCCACCAGCGAGGCCGCGGTCATTCTCGATGCGTACTTCGAGGCCTTCCCGAACGTGAAGGACTACATGGATCGCACGGTGGTGGAGGCGCGCATGCGTGGCTATACCGAGACGCTGTTCGGTCGTCGTCGTCCGATTCCCGAGCTGTCCAACAGCAACTTCCGCATTCGTCAAGCCGGCGAGCGCCAGGCAATGAACGCGGGAATCCAGGGCCTGGCCGCCGACATCTTCAAGGTCGCACTCGTCCGCGTCGATCAGGCCTTGGAGGCCGCCGGCGTCGAGAGCCGCCTGGTTCTGCAGGTGCACGACGAAGTGCTCGTCGAGACTCCCGAGGCCGAGATGGATCAGGTCGGCCCGCTCGTCATCGGTCTCATGCGCGGCGCCGCGCAACTGGACGTGCCGTTGGAAGTCAACGTCGCCTGGGGCAAAACCTGGGCTGCCGGCAAATCCTGACCGGGCAGACTGGGGCGATGAGTGAGCACGGGTCGCATTGGTTCGAGTCGATCGCGGATCACCTGGGCGGTGCGTACTTGCGGTACTCCTTCACGAAGGGGACCAACCAGGAAGTCGACTTCCTCATGGACGCACTGCGGTTGCAGCCGGGACAGCGAGTGCTTGATGTCGGCTGCGGGCCTGGTCGACATGCACATGAGTTGGCACGACGCGGCCTGACGGTGCGCGGCATCGACATCAGCGAACGGTTCATCGAACTCGCCGCCGAGAATGCACCCGAAGGCGCGACGTTCGAACGTGGCGACGCTCGCAACCTCGACTTCGACGGCGAGTTCGACGTCGTCATCTGCCTCTGCCAGGGCGCCTTCGGCCTGATGACGGCCAATGGGGACGATGAGACGGTGCTCGACGGCATCGCGCGAGCGCTGAAGCCCGGAGGAACCTTGGCCCTCAGCGCGTTCAATGCCTACTTCGCCGTGAAGTATTTCGCCGCCGACGACAACCCGGATGCGACATTCGACGCGGCTACCGGCGTGAACCACGAGCGCACCGAGGTCCGCAATGAGCAAGGCGAGCCGAAAGCGGTCGAACTGTGGACAGGCTGCTACACGCCGCGCGAGCTTCGGATGCTGTGTCGGCTTGCAGGGCTGACCGTGGAGTCGATCAACAGTGTGGAACCGGGCGGCTACCAACTGGCAACGCCCACCACCGAAACCGCTGAATTCTTGGTGCTTGCACATCGCAGTTGATGGCTCTTGCCGGGTCCGCTGGTATCCTCCGCACGTCCGGAATCCGCCGGATTACCTAGGTTTGTGTCCGAAAGCGATCGTCCCTTGTCCGATACCTCTACTTCCTTCTTGACTTCCGGTGCCTGGGGCACCTTTGACGAAGAGGGCAACTACACCCCCCGCGAGGTCGTGTCCGACGATCTCGGTATGACGTTCTCCGAAGCCATCGAAGGCACCATGGTCTCCGTCGAGGACGGCCAATTGGTCAACGGCATTGTCGTCAAGATCGACAAGGACGAAGTGCTCCTCGACATCGGCTACAAGAGCGAAGGCGTCATCCCCTCTCGCGAGCTGAGCATCCGCAACGACGTCGACCCGCACGAAATCGTGTCGCTGGGCGACTCGGTCGAGGCATTGGTGCTCACCAAGGAAGACAAGGAAGGCCGCCTCGTCCTTTCGAAGAAGCGTGCCCAGTACGAGCGTGCGTGGGGCACCATCGAGAAGATCAAGGAAGCCGAAGGCACCGTCGAGGGCCCGGTCATCGAGGTCGTCAAGGGCGGTCTCATCGTCGACATCGGCCTGCGTGGCTTCCTGCCCG